>Ga0207684_10002071_pt1 | contig 20637 bp, 23 predicted proteins | sample KBSK5501metaG_FD_184342 | JGI IMG/M metagenome (GOLD analysis project Ga0207684, IMG submission 184342) | Corn, switchgrass and miscanthus rhizosphere microbial communities from Kellogg Biological Station, Michigan, USA - KBS K5-50-1 metaG... | ecosystem: Host-associated > Plants > Roots >...
TCGCCCGGCGCCTAGCGAGCGTAGGCAACATCAGTCGGCGACTTCGGTTCGCGTTATGGAAAGGTGCCGATTGGCGTCATATTCGCAATCGGGGTCGCAGTCATTTCTCCAAAATCGACCAAAACGAGTTCAAAATCGGCGTTTACATTTCCGGACTGTCTCTCTTAAACACATGTGTGCGTTTACGGCCGACTGGTAGCGCTAAATTGCATCTGCCGACAACGTTCCCAGCTCACCGAAAGAGTCGACCTGAGCAATGGCTTCAACGCCAGGTAACCAGTTTCGACAATCGACCAATTGGCTGATCGGTAACAGCTTCAAGGCACCTTGTGTCTCCTTGCCCATCGTCAGTCGAAAGCCTCGTCCGCGTCATACGGGGCGGCGCCGAGGGTTGTTCTGACGTCGTTCTCGCCGGGCCGCCTCGGCTTCAGCTCGTTCCAGCGCCTCGTCTCTGCGAACGAGCTCCCGGCGAAGTGCGAGGAATAGGCTCGCGGTGCCGAGGCGCCGAGCGTGCCGCGATGTGATGCCCAGCTCATCGGCGATCTGACCAAACGTGAGGCCGAGGCGGCGCAGTCGCTGCACCGAGGCGAGACGATAAAGGCGGCGGTTGCGCTCAGGGTGTGCGTGGAGCTCATCAACCAGAGCGAGCTCGCGATCGCGCCAGGCTCGCACTCTGGGTAACACGCCTTCGACGAGGGACCAGGACTGCTCTAGCTCTTGGTCTGAGAACTCATCTGGAAGCGGCCAGCCTCGCCGTGGTATCGGATACGACTCCAGATCTTCGGCGTCGACGTAGAAGGCGCCGTGCGGTCCGCGGACGGCGCGCAGCCGCCCTGTCCGGACGTGAAGGCGAAGCGTTTCGACGTGACACCCGAGGCGGCGAGCGGCCCTATCCAGCTTCACCAGCGTCGCCATCGCAACAATCCTGGCAGCTTCAAGGTGAGTCGGACATTTCCAAATGTGGATTATGTAGATGTGAAACGTCACGCGCCTCGTTGGCGGACGTTGACGACGCTACGCAAGCGACCAGGGGTCAGACTCGGACCCCGCTACCCCCGGCACACCTTGGTTCTCGAGATCGCTCCGCCCAGGTTCGCTCCCATGTCAGGGCAGCAGTTCGAGTGCGCCGTCGAGATCCTGGCCGAGATGCTGGCGGATCGGCAGCGTGAAGGGGATTCCCCTTCAACGAGGTCCGTGATAAGACGTGTCCGTGTCTGAAAAACGATCGCCGTTCGCGAAATGGGCAGCAGCACATGCACTTGAGTTTTCTCCGGCGACAAGGTGAGCCCGTTCTTGTTGAACTCACTTCCCAACCAGGCCATGTCGGCTTTAGCGCAAGAATGACGCTACAGGAGTGGCGGGCTGGAAGGCTGAGGTTTCCGTAGGCCACAGCCCAGTGGCCTTCGGCGACTTCGGTTGCGCGACTTCGGTTCGCGTTATGGAAATCTCAGCGAATTGGAGTGGGCCGTAGTTTCCGATGCTTGCACCCCAACATCACGATCTCGGATTAGTTGCAGCAACTTGGCTTGCGAGCCAGGGCCTCTCGCGCGCAGCGTCCGATAAGCGAGGGCGAGCCGCTTGTACGCTCGATTCCCAGCTCTGTAGTCGCCCGATGCATTGGCCCGCCCGTGATCGCTAGCCGCGATTCGGTACGTTTCGACTAGCGTTTCGTCAGACTGATCTTTGGTCCGAACCCCGGACTCGGGCGGTGGATCGACGCGATCCATGGCGTCCTCCAAAGACGCGTCGTCCGGCACCGCTGTCTCATATTCCCGATCCAAGCGTGCCTCTTCTGCATGCTTGTCCGCGTCGCCGAGTGTCTTGGCCCGCAATAGGACGCCTGCTGCGCCTGGGAAGCCGAGGTGTTCATAGCCGGCAATGGCCGTATCGAGTTCCATTGGCTTAAGTACTTCAACGGCGTGTAGAACTCCGCCGTTCATTACCAACCCGTGGGTACTCCACACGGCCGAGGCCCAGTCTTTCGGCGTGGGTTTGGAGCGGCGACTCAAATCAATGAAATCGTACGGCCCTCAATCTTGGGCTGGTTCGCGTTACGGAAACTACGGCCCTAAGCTAAGGCCGTATGAAGGAGTTGGCTGGCGTGGCGCTAATCCTTGCAATTCCATTTGGCGCGCGTGCCATTTTGGAGGTGGCGTGGTACCGCTACCAGTCCCAGGCGACTAAAGGAACCCACGTCGGATGGGGGCCGGACAGCATTGGGCTGCCTCGCCCAATCTTTCTCGGAGTCGCCGCAGGTCTTGTCCTTGCGGCGGCCGCGCTCCTAGTTGTTGTAGACGTCCAATTCGGCGCGGCGGATCTCTTCAGGGTTGTCTTCCTCGCGTTGGGTGTGTTGATTCTCATCGCCGTCGGAGTTACCTTGGGCGTGATCTACGGCAAATGGGTCGGAAGGGTGTGGTGGCGTCGAGCCACTCGAGGCAGCGTCCGCAAGTAGACCGCCAGGATTGCCAAATCAGATCGGAACGCGAACGCCCAGTTCCAGAATTTGACCTGCAGTACGAGGTTGCCCACCGAGGCCCCTGAGCAGCGACCTCCCGAGCCGCCCGAGGGCGAGGTACTGACGATGAAAGACTGGCGCATTGAGGAGCGGTGAGGCGACACCGGTGTGCGGCGCAAGGCCGGAGGTTGAGACGCCTTTGTAACCAGCATCGTTTTCTCGGCCAGTCACGGGCAGAGTGAGAGCACTGTGCCAACGATCGTCACGATTTGGTTCGCGTTACGGAAACTACGGCCCACCATCCGTACCCTCTAAAACCGCCAGTGCATGCACCCGCGCGTTACGCGCCGGTCCAAAACCCGTGTGTGCCGGCACTCGCAGTCCCTGGGTCCTATTTTGGGAACGTAGGTCCATCACCAATACAGTTCGCGAACTCGAACCATTGAGTCAGCTCGGCCAGCGGACTTCACTGATGCCCCTACGGGCGGCATCCATATGCAGCCACCAGCGATCCAGGTACTCCCCGTCCAGTCCAGTGGCTCGGGCCCGGTCGACCAGGATCGCCCGCGGCTCTTTGAGTGTCTGGACTATCGGATGGGAAGCTTCCGGCGCTGCGGTGCGCAGAGAACCCTGTGCGATCTCGTCGAGGAATCTCTCCGCGGACGCCGCGACCGCCGTTCCCGTGGAAGTGGTGAGCGCATCCGGGTACAACCACTTGTCGTAGGAGTAGGGCATGCCGTCCAGGACCATTGCTGCGCGCAACGCATGGGCCAGGCACTCGGCGCTAGCTAAGAACACGGCGACCGAATGGCCACGGGCAGCGGGGTTGTCGACTCCACGGTGCGCGCCGCGATACTCGACGTAGTGGTGTCGGAACCAGGCGCGGCGAACGTCTTCAGGCATGGTTCGCAGCGCACGATTTCGAAGGTCAACCCCGACGCCGCTAGTGTCGGCGAGGACTCGCGAGAGACGCAGTTCCGCAATGAGTGCCAGGTCGCACGCGCTGACGCGCTCAATGAATCGATCCGTCGATTCGACGTTTAGGTGACCCAGCCGTCCGCGGTGTTCAAACGGGAAGAATCGTGTCGGGGAAACTAGGTCGATCTCCGCCACCTGGGTGGCAGGACCTAGGCACCAAAGATCTATGTCCGCCAGGTGATCGCCGAGTCCTCGCGTCATAGACCCATGCAATAGAACCGACCACTGCTCCGCGGGCTTCAGCACGGGGTACCTCCGGCAGAGGTCAGGCCACAATCCTTCGACCTCTTCTAGCGATGAGCTTCCGGCTCTAATCACTTCTGGTGTGGTGCCGACACATCTTTATCTTGCACTCGCGTTGTCCTCAACACGCCGGCGGCTTCGCGCCCAATCAGAGATTCCACGCAGGCTAGGTCGAGTGGTTCCCAGAAGTGTATGACTGGGTCCTCCTCTGGGAAGTCGAACCCCGAATCTAGTCGGGACCACATGCTCACCCCCGGGGCGGGATCGAGGTCAAAGGCAAGGGCAGGATGGATACGTTCTTTGTGGAGGCCCGTGCATCGAAGGACAATCACCCGGGCTACCAGCCCACGACCATCGCCCGGGCCGAGTAGGCCGTCACGTCCCTTGTGGAACGTGGGTCTGGCTAACACGATGCCGCTCACAAGCGATGCCGACCAGCGCGTCCGTGGTTAAGGCCGCAGGTCTCTTGAGTTGTTCGAAAGTGAGATCCGCACTAGATTGGCACGGGTCGGCTTACTCCGCACCTCATAACTCGGCGCCTTACGCTCGGGCTCGCACTCTCGTTAGCACAACGCTCAGCTTTCTCCACCGTCGAGGCCGCGCTGGGGTAATGACAAACGACGCGAGGTGCAGCCTAAGCGATGGCCTAGTTGAAGCGTAGCCGGCTTTCTGAACTGCGACGATTGTTCCAGAATGGGCCGGCGGATCTCTTGGTGGCAGGTGCCGGAGCACGTTCGCTCCGCTGTTGAGGCTTCGCTGGGCTCGGATGTCGTGGAGGCGGTAACGCAAGAGGGCGGATACTCGGCGGGTGCGGCGTCCAGGGTTCGCCTCGCAAGCGGCGGGCGCGCCTTCGTGAAGGCGCTCGGCGAGAATCTCGACTCCGCCAGCGTGGGCCTCTACCGCAACGAGGCAGACGCCATGCCGCACCTTCCAGCAGGCCTGCCCGTGCCGCGGCTCCTCGACGTTTACGACGATGGCGACTGGGTGGCGCTTGTCTATGAGGATGTCGAGGGCCGGTGCCCCGAGATCCCGTGGCGTTCAGACGAACTTGATCGTGTGATCGGGGCCATCGCGGACCTGGGTGCCGCGCTGGATCCGTCTCCCTGGCCGGCCGCCCCGATCTTCGCGGATGTCAACGCCGGAGTTGTCCAAGCGTGGGGGGCCTTTGCCATTTCGCCGCCACCCGACCTCGACTTCTCGGTTCGACGGTTGCTGGACAGGCTGGCGGCTGATGAGGTCGACCTTGCGGAAGTAGTCCGGGGCGAAGCGCTGCTACACAACGACATCCGCTCCGACAACATCCTATTGACGCCGGATGGACGGGCGGTCTTCGTGGACTGGGGCATGCCATGCAAGGGTGCCGTCTGGCTGGACTTGATGATGTTCACTCTTACCGCGGCGTTCCAGGGTGGCGCGGACGCCGAACTATTGGTGCGCAGCAATCCGCTGACCCGCGACATCCCGGAGAACAGGATCGACGTCATGGTAGCTGCCGGTTACGCAGCGTACCGATCGCTGGCTCAGCGGCCGGTGAACCCGTTGGTTCCCGATAGCAGTGGTTACCACATCGCTTGCGCAGAGGCGTCGCTGCGGTGGCTGCGGCGCCGAGCGGCAAGAACAGCGCACGTTTAATTAGGTAGCGTCAGTTCCGACCGCTCGATTGATCCACGGACGAAGTCGTTGGTTCGATCAGGACCGGAGGCCACCGCAGTCCTTGAACCAACCGTGCGTAGTCGCACCACATAAATTGGCGCGTTCCGCTCGGCCTTCTACATCTCGTTAGCACAGCGCTTAGTCCTGTCCAACGCGGAGGTAGGTGGCTCGAGTCCACCGCGACCCACTCCAATTCGGCCGGCTTTCCATAACGCGAATAACCGTCGGGGTCACACGATCGATTCGATCATCGAGCTGCGCACCAGCCTCAGGCAGCTGGCCGGGACGTGTCATTTCCACGATCTGGTTTACACCACAATCGTGGCTGCGATGGACATCGGACAGGCAATCAACAACATCGCTCGCTTCAAGGAGGTAGCGGCGATAGTCCGGCGGAAATTCCAGCGATGAACACGGATCGATCTGTGGCCGCATGTCCATCCACGAGCTTGGCGAGCCATCGCGACCGGGCCAGTTCGGCAGCGTCAGACGAGCTACCGAGCCGTACCCCAAACCTCATCACATGCAGCCTAGTCGGGTCCCCGATGTTGGCTAACCTGTGCGTCGCAATGCCGGATGACAATGGAGTCGATACGACCTTTTGGCAGCCACTAACGGTGCAGCAGACAGTTGAGCTCATGGCGGGCCTCGATGCGGCGTGGTGGATCGCCGGAGGTTGGGCGATTGACCTCTTCCTTAACCGCTCCACTCGCAACCACAATGACACTGACGTGTTGATTCTTCGCAAGGATCAGACCCACGTCGCTCGCCACTTCGCGAAGCTCGACTGGGAGTGGTGGGCTGTTGACCGACCCGGTCATCTCCGTCCTCTCGAGCGCGACGAGATAGTCGCCGCATCCGTTCACGACATTTGGTGCCGGCCCGATCGACGATCCCCGTGGGCGTTGCAATTGATGCTCGGTGAGTCCGTTGGCGATCGCTGGATCTACCGGAGAGACTCCCACGTGACCCTTCCGCTAAGCGAGGTAGGGTTATGCACGGCCGACGGTGTTCCTTACCTCGCGCCCCAGGTCGAGCTTCTCTTCAAATCACAGTCGCCGCGTCCCCGGGACGAGGCCGACTTCAGTCTCGCAGCGCCAGCGCTTCAGGCGCCAGCGCGTCAGTGGCTCGCATCAGCAATAAGCCGGGCAGATACTAGTCACCACTGGCTGACACGACTCCGCTGACGTACTGACTGAAACCATTTTCAATCGTCCTTCGATTCCGATATTCGTCGACTTGATCCCATGCGGAGTTAAGGCCTACCCACCTGCTCCCTGGTAGGAATTCACGCCACGGAACCAGAACCGGTACGCGCCGAGAAACAGGAGCGGCCCGACGACTGGCGCGAGCCAGCCAATCCAGCTGGGAAACAGGGCGCCGTTCTTGGAGAGTATGGCCGAGGCCGGATAGAAATTGATGAACGCAAACGGCACGATCACAGTGAGCAGCACCTGGATAGATGCTGTATAGACGGAGACCGGATATAGAACGAAATCCTTCAGCTGGTAATGGAGCGTGAATAAGAAACCGACCCGGCCCAGACGGAAGGCCCATGCACCGATGAAAGTCAGGGCGGCCATCTGGATCAGGGCCGCGCTCACGATCGCCGCCGCCAAATACGTCAACGAAAGAGCGTTCCAGGCTAGATCCAGCTGAGTGATTGCCCAGATCAAGACACCAGCGGACAGGAGAACGTGAGCAATGTAGCCCACGTTGTACATCCTCGCGGTCAAATAGACGTACGGGTTCGTCGGCCTTATCAGCACGCCGTCAAAAGTTCCATCCCTGACCATCCTCTCCAAGTCGGTCATAGGGCTAAAGGTGAGCGCAGCGCCCATTGCGTACGTAAAAAGTTCGAAGCTGTAGAGGAAGGCAATCTGAGGCCAGGTCCAGCCGGCGATTGCCCCAAATCGGTTCAGTAGGAGCCAAAGGACTACGAACTGTGCGCCGTAGCCAAAGATCTGGGCAAAGATGCCAACGACGTAGGCAGCGCGGTACTCCATGCGCTCCTTCAGCCGAAGACGAACAAACTCCCAGAAAACCCGCAAGCCCACTTTGGGCTAGCCACCTTGCACAACGAGCCGCCGTAGAGAGATGCTCCACATCAACGCGGCTGCACCCAACAAGGTCACGACCCATACCAGCCCGACGACCAGGGTCACCCACATTTCCAACCCCTGCATCTTTCCCATGTAAATGGCAGCAGGCACGAAACCGAGAAATTGGAATGGCAGAGCGTGCGCGACATCTGCCCATCCTTGAGGAAAAAACCAAAATGGCAGCAGCCTGCCCGAGAACACTGTGGCCAGTCCGAAAAAAGTCCACTCAAAGTGGAGAGTGGTAAGGAAGTGGAAGGCCAGGAGAGCGATGAGATATCCGAATGCGAAGGAGAGCGTTGTCGCAATTGCCATCGCTGTCACAAAGCCCACAGCTTGAACGAAGGAAGGAGGAGGGGTGAATCCGAACAGGACTGTGGCGACCAGCACGGTCGGGGCAACGGTGAAGAGCAGGCGGTATGCCGTGTTACCTAGTTGATCAGCCCACAGGAAGAGTGGGTATCGCATCGGTTTCAACAGATCGATGGCGATATCGCCAGTGCGCAGTCTGTCGTCTACGTCGTGAAACATTTCGTACATCATCACCACGTAGATCGCCGAGTTCAGAATCACGTAGGTGATCATGTCGCGAACGTTGATGCCGCTTGCTGAGCTGTTGCCAAGCAAAGCCCGCCAGATGCTTACCTGAATGATGATTGCCAGCAGGTTGATCAGGATGGTCAACCACACCTGGGCGCGATAAGCGAGATTTCTTTTGAATGCCTTCGCCAGGAAGTGGAAGTAGGCGTTCATCTTGTTACCGGTCGACCGCGAGTCCAGGTGTCAAGCTCCTCTGCCTCCGCCATCTCCCGTCCCGTCGACTCATAGACCTTCCGGATCACATCCTCGATGGTCGCCTCAACAAATGAGACATCCCTGACTGGGTAACGTTCCGCCAGAGACGCCAACACGCCGACCGCCGTGACAGCTGATCTGTCGAACTTAAAGTGTTTCCGGACTCCCTGATCCGCGACGAGCTCTGCGTCCGCCAGCGCGACCGGCCCTGGGTCGTGGGCGAAATCGACAATGATGGTGGAACTTGTCCCGAGTTCCTTCTTCAGCTGAATGAGCTCACCGTCGTACACGATCACACCCCGGTTAATAACCAGGATGCGCGGGCAAATCTCCTCAATGTCCTTCAGGTCGTGTGACGCAAGGATGATCGTGACCTGTCGCTCTCGGTTTATGGTCCGCAAGAACTCTCGGATGCGGTCCTTAGCGGTCACATCAAGGCCGATGGTCGGCTCATCAAGGAACAGGACCTTCGGGTCGTGTAGCAGAGCGAGCGCCATCTCCGCTCTCATCCGCTGACCCAACGAGAGCTGCCTCACAGGAAACTCGATGAACTCGCGCATGTGAAGTAACTCTTCGCACTCGGCTAGGTTCTTGCGAAACCGATCGGGCGGAATCTTGTAGACGTAACGATGAAGGTCAAAGGAGTCCGCTACGGGAAGATCCCACCACAGTTGGGACCGCTGACCGAAAACGACCCCTATTCGCTGTGCATTCTCGCGACGTGACTTGTGAGGAAGGTTGCCCATAACCCTAACCTCCCCTGACGAAGGCACCAGAATGCCCGTCAGCATCTTGATCGTGGTGGACTTGCCGGCTCCATTTGGCCCGACATAACCAACAGCTTCCCCCTGATTGATCGCGAACGAGACCCCTCTGACTGCGGTTCGGACCATGTAGTCCCTAGTCAGTAGAGTGCGGACCGCGCCGAAGAAGCCCGGGAAGCGACGATGCTGCCGGAAGTCCTTGGTCAGACCTTGCGCTTCGATGATCGCCACTGATCGGCTGTCGAGGCAACTCGACCCGCTTAAATCTATCTGCATTCGCTTGCGTTGGCCGCAGCTCGTACCTGGTAGGTCAGCACCAAGGAATCTGAGCTCGCCAAGTCTCGCGCTGGATTCGTGGTGGTGCGCACAGGGAGGCGAACCTCGACCATGGGATTTAGAGCCCGCAGACGCTCAAAGGCGTGCATGACCACCATGAATGTGACCGCAACGGCCCCAAATGTCGTAATGCCAAGGGTGCTTACCTCCCGGCAGACACAGACCCGGTGGCGGTTGCCTGCGCACCAACGTGGGCCGAACCAAACATGGGATTGCAGATCCTCTGCTATGCGTTTTCGTCCATCAGCTGAGATCAAGCTGCGCCCGTTCGGGTGCGATTTGGGGGCGCATTCCCAACCGCAAAGGTGTCAAACAAGGTGTCAAACGCCATTTGGGCCAAAGCTGCTGGCGAGCGATTGAGACTCCAGGCACCACAGTGAGACTCTCTGAGACGCTGTGACATTACATGTTGGTGCTTGCGCAGGGAGTCGAACCCTGAACCTTGGGATTAAGAGTCCCCTGCCCGTGGGGGGTCGCTGACAGCCAAGAAGACAGCCAAGACGGCGGATCGGGGCGGACAACTGCGGACGATGACGGATTGGCGATACCTGCATCCGAACTTGTATGCATGCCGATGGACGGTAGCGGACGATAGCCCCGCGGTCTTCAAAACCGTTTGCGGGGCGCTGCTGAGGCGTCCTGGGTGGGTTCGATTCCCATCCATCCCCGCCAGTTTTCGCTGGAATGACAGCCAAGATGACAGCCACAGCGGCGGACTTATATGCATGTCGCCGAGCATCTATGGACGCTTCGTCTGTGGCACCACCGGCTCCATTGATGCAGAGCAGTCCATCAATGAGCCGGTAACGCGCCTTAACGCCAGTTACACGCCGCAATCGAGGTCTGAGTGACGGTGCTGACCGTTCCGTCGCACACGGCTCAAACTGTGAGCCATGAGCATCCTGACCGGCTACAGCGGCGTCGACGCGACTTCGGCGGGCGTAGCCCCGCAGACCAAATGCTTCTTGTGTGGCGAGCAGCTGCAAACAGCACCGGCGATCATCTGGGTCGGCGCGACCGGCACGATGGCCTTTCACCCCGCGTGCGCCGCCAGCTTTCAGTTGCGATTGGCTCGCGATTGCTGGCAATACCAGCGCGATCTGGCCGACGGAAAGGTTTGACCCGGCGCTGGTTAGCAGCTTGGTCTGCTGCCGGCGCTGCTGAACGAGACGGACGATTGCCGCACAGTATCTCGATAGCCGACCAAGAGCCTCAGCCACGCGGATGGCGATAGCTGTTCACGATCACGGTCGCGCAGATCGCGCTCGCCGGGATCTTTCTGATGGCCTTCGGGTTCGGCAAGATGCTTCAGATCGTCTGCATCGTCAACGGTTCAGTGCTCAACCTTCAAGCGGCGCAAGCCGCAGCGGACAAGCGGCTGGAGGCTCAGACCAAGAGCCTCATCCTTTGGACAAAAGTGCTCGCCGAAGTGTCGTTGCTACTGCTGGTCGTCACCGTGATCCTGCTCGTCGTGACGATTTGGCCGCGACGCTGAACCCATGAGTTGGTCTGCGGTCGCGGCGCTCGTCCTGGGTGGTGGCCTCGTGGCAGCGGCATTGACGAGCAGCCTGGGCTTGCTCGGCGCGCACCTCCAAAGGCGCGAGGACAGAGCGGCTGCTGTTCGGGAGGCGGCTCGTGCTCGGAATAGAGCGAGGCGAATTCGGTTGGCGCCGCTCTACGCAGCCGTCGTGCGGAGCGCCATAGACATCGCAGAGACCGACTTCAGGAAAACGTATCGCCTCGCGAGCGACGATGAAGAGGAGGTCAAGAAGCGTTTGGCCGACACCAGGAAGGCGGCACAGGCAAGGTTGGACGAGGTCGACGTCCCTCTTGAGCTCGAAGCCGGGACTGAGGCGTTCGAGGCCCGATTCAGGAAGTTCCGTGACCGTTACATGAAGAAATTGACGGCAGTCCACAGCCCGATCCCAGGCGTCACCAGCGTAACCGCGGCGGACATCAATATCGACTTGTTCGAGGACGTACGCGAACTCAAAGCGATAGCCCAGGCCCACCTGGCACAGTTGGACGAACTGAGTTGAGTGGTCTCAGCCGACCTTAAACGTCTGACTCGTATTCGAACCCCAGAAGGTGCTCGACTTCCTTGTTGAGCGCCGCGACAGTTTTGTCATGGAACGCCTTGAAAGCTTCCTCGGACAGGTTCTTGCGACCCCAATCAAGTTTTTCGCGAGCCCTCCCGCCAAGTTGGTGGATCTCGTCGAGAAGGGGTGCCAGCTGCGCTTGCCAGGCTTCCTCCATCACATGAAACTCTTTCGTCGCCGGAACGCGCGCACATCGGCGTCGCTCAGCTCGAACCACTCGCCGTTGGCGCGTTTAGCCTCGAACCGCTTGTGCCAGTAAGCCTCGATGCCGATTGGGTCGTCAGTTTGAATTACATGCAAAGTGACCGCTCGCTCGGGTAGCTGGAGCTGGATTTCCCGACCGCGACGACCGAGAGCGAAGGCACGCCCGATCTTGTAGTGCTGGCCCGACTTGATGAGGTACACCGAGCCCTCGCGGTCCTTTCTCCCCTCGACCTTTAGCGCTGCGCCCGACGCAGCAGCGGATCGGCAGGCTTCGAGAATGTCGTCGTTTCCAGGATGCTCGTCACAGTAGTCGGCGACTGCATGGACCCGGTCCGCGTGATTGCCGAGCCACTTGGCCAGACCCTTGATGCTCGGGAACTTGGGATTTGCGCGTCGCTCCAGTCCGAGCTCGGCCCACGTTGGGAACCGCCCATAGCGGCGTATGAGACCGATCAACGCCTCGATTAGTTGGTCCCGCTCGTAACGCTCAATGGACACATTCGGCTCGTAGCCTGCATCCTTCAAGGCGTCGCTCCAGCGCGCCCAATACCGTCCGCGCCAGTCGCGCTCGGCGATTCCAGTCTCGCCGCGAAATAGGCGCTGGCCGGGTGGCCGTCCGCCATTAGCGTCGGCTACCCTGGTGATCTCGCGGAGGATGTGCCGCTTGTCCACGTCGCGCCGAGTGTAGACCGCGGCATACGCTCTTGCCTGATGCAGCCGGGTGTTCGTACGAGGCACACCTTGCGTGAGTGGCGGCACGCGGTTGCGCAACCACTCCGAGACAGGCGTGTCCTCGGCTGGACGCTCGGCCTCCTCTTGGCTGCATGCGCCGCCGGCACGGTGGCCGTGGCGGCGCTGGTTTGGATCTCCTCGATGACGCTCGACCAGCGCATCGCCGGGATAGCAGCTACCTTCACGGTGGGCGCGTTCACCCTGGCCGTAGTCGGTTCGGCGGTCGCTCTGCTCGCCTATGGCCTCGCGCTCCAGCGGCCCAAGCTGCTCATCCACGTTGCGACCGACGACTTTGAAGAAGGTGCGATCAACGTTGGACTCGACCGACCGGACGATGCAGGAGAACGCCACATCCGACGACTGGCCGGCTACCGTCGCGTCCCTGGCGCCGTTCGTGTGCGCATCTCGGTTGAGAACACGTCGGAGTGGTCGGCGCGCAACGTGTCGGTCAGAGTTGACTTCAAGGGCATACGCAACTTCAAGCATCCACTTGAATGGACCGTGGCTGCTCTGCATTTCACTACCGGCGAGGTCATCGGCGTCCAGTGGGAGGGCGGCGCGGACTATGCGGTCCACGGTCGCTGGCCTCGCGAGCTCCCAATCCTTGATCTGCAGGATGCGATCTTGGAGGCACCCGGCGACGATTGCGCGATGTTGGTCGACGTCGTGGCCGAAGGCTTCCGTCACGCGTGGACGTACCCGATCAAGTGGCAGACGCAGGCCGATATGCAAGGCAAGGAAGGAGGCTCGATATCCGGCTTTACCGGCTACCCGAGCTCAGGGGTTCCGCCGCTACACATCTTCGCCGTGCCTATCCACGGCAAAATGCAGCCTCGGACGGTCGCCAGCACTGTCGGCTACGGCTACCGCTGGTTCTGGTTTGACGACCTGGAACCCGGCGAGTACCACGTTCTTGCCTATCGCGCGGGATTCGATGTCAAGGGCGCTTACACGGTCGGATCTCGCGACGACGACCTCACCGCAACGATGGATCACACGTTGGTGCCAGTTGTCGTGAAGCGCGGAGAGGTGACCGGCGGCGTGCGCATCACGGACTGGTACTACGACAAGTTCCCGCCGCCGCCGCGGCGCGCTTTGACTCGCTGACCTAGTTCCAGAGCCACCGCCGGAGGGCGCCCCGACCGAGGACGCCACCGACGACCTGTTCTTGACCCGGCGCTCGACGCGCTTGGGGTTGCAGCTGGCCACAGCTTCGAGGTCGTTCACGCGCCGCGCGGTGCGGCATCGTTTTGAAGACGACTGCAGGTGCCCGTCGCGCTCGTCGATGCGCGGCCGTTGCCGAGGGCAAGATCAGGCGCAGTCAGCTCGAGGGCCTCACGAACCGATCGGGAGGCGTCCAGCGCCCGCCTGACTCGCCTCGTGATGGTGACGATAATCCAGCCGTATCGCAAGCGGCGCGAAGTTCGCAGCGGACGCTATTTTGCCTGGCGCGTGCGAAGCGGGAAGGTCGCAGGCTCTGTCGCGTGGCTCTTCGTTCGTGCGATAGACGAAGCGCTACCGCTGCCGCCGAGAGGCGCTGGCGTCGCCTGAAATGCAAATGCCAGAAAGACTACGCACCATGCTCAATGCGGAAGCACTACCGACACTTTCGGCCAGGCCCATGTAGAGCACTCCGAGCTCATTCGACTCGCTGCAGGGCACGACTCTCCCAGGTCGAATCAGAGCATCGGCGTCACAAGGACGCGTCGGCTGCATGGCCCTGGGCACCCGTTACTAAGACCGGGCGAGTAGAGGTTAGAGGCTCGATCCGTCGGAGACATTTGCCGAGTTCACGGCTCACGGGTCCGTTTCTCTCGAGCACTTGAAGTCGCGCCGTGACGTTAATTCAAACCTGAAAACTAATTACTTGACAATCTGTTTGAGCGCGCATAACGTCGCAAACCAGGAAGGGGGGCTGCGTACAGCCTGTACTTCGTCGGACGCAGGCGGATCTCCGTCAACGATGAGGAAGGAGGGGAAGCTGCGTGTTGCATGGCAACCAACGTCGCCGCGTAGCGTGTCTTCAGGGCACCACACGGAGAGCAATAGGGCTTCGTTGGGTGGCCCACCGAATCGCCTCGCTCCTCCTCGTATCCGCGCTGGTTGCCAGTGCAGCCGGTGCGGCTGTGGGACTGCCTAGGATCGTAGTCGCCAACGGCGTTGGCTACCAGGCTGGCGATGTGTTCGCGGGCGCAAGCTCAGGGGGCACGATTGCCCACTTCAACGCAAGCGGGACACTTCTCGACACCTTGCAAACGGGGACCGGGACGGCGGAGACGGGCATGTGCTTCGACGCAAGCGGTGATCTCTATACCACGAACTTCTTTCCCGGCTCGATGACCAAGTTTGGCATCAGCGGAAACGTACTCCTGAACCCATTTGGGGGTCCCTTCACCTCCGATCCGGAGTCCTGCGTTGTCGACTCAGCCGGTAACGTGTGGGTCGGCTTAGTCGATTCGGCTGCTCTGCAGGAGTACAGCCAGAGCGGTAGCCTGCTCGCCACCTTCAAACCCGCGACCGAGAGCCGCGGCATTGACTGGATTGACCTGAACGCGGACCACTGCACTTTCTACTACACGTCCGAACTCTCCAGCGTTCTCTCATACAACGTCTGCACGCAGACGCAGAACGCGAATTTCGCTACCGGGCTACCCGGACAGTGCTTCGCGCTTCGCATTCGGCAAAACGGCGAAGTCATGGTCGCTTGCAGCTCCGAAGTGGTTCGACTGAGCACGACTGGATCGATCCTTCAAACGTATCCAACATCTAGCCTGCCGAACACGGGCTCTCTCTTCGCCCTGAACCTGGATCCTGACGGGACCTCATTCTGGGTGGCTGACTTCAACTCTGGCGCTGTGCTGAAGGTGGGTATTGCCAGCGGCTCGGTGCTGACCGAGTTCACGGCCGCGCATGGCGCGTTAGGCCTCGCGGTGATCGGTGCCATTGGGCCATCGGCTCCGCAGTCCGTAGTGGCCACCCCTCTTACCACAAGTTATCAGGGTGGTCCGGCAGCCCTTACCACTGTTGAGGTCTCGTGGACAGCTCCTGCGTCGAGCGGCACCAGCCCGATTACCTCGTACACAGTGGACGCACTCCAAAACGGGTCGGTGGTCAGTACTACGACCGTGCCAGCACCGGCCACTGGCGGAACGTTCAGTGTCCCATCGACATGTACACCGTTGACCACGGTGAATGTGACTGCGAACTCGGCCGCAGGCCACAGCGCTCCCGGGAGTTCGACACCATTCGCCGATGTCCAGGTGCCAAGCTCACCGAAGTCGATCCAGTTCGTCGTGATCTTGATGCCTGGCGAGGGCGGCTCGGGTCCCGCTGATGGACCCTACGACCCGTCATCGTACGCGAACTACTGCAATCTGAAGAACGCTGGCGAGCCTGCGCTTCACACGATTGCTAACCTCAGCTTCGACCACCCTGGCAACCCGACTCCCGACTTCACGGATGCGGTTGCGGCGCTGGGAGCGATCATTCTCCCATTCAGCTATACGGGCTCCTACTTCACGGGTCACAGTTCCGCCTCGTTCACTGTCCAGGCATATTCCGCCAACGATGCGGGTCAAGCTCCTTGGGTGGGGGCACGCGCGCTCGACAAAGAAATCACGACCGCGCATGCTGTCTATCCGAACGCCCGGATCTACGTTGGCGGAGACAGCGGGGCCGGCTTAGTAGAAACCGACTGGTTTGGCGGTGAGCCGTCGCTGCACTCTTACGGCTTCTATTCATCGACCAAGTATCAATATGTCGGTGGACTATTTACGATGGACAGCCCCGTGAACGGCACGCCAGCCGAGCTCTACTGCGGCTGGCTGTGTCTCTTGAGGCCTAACGGGCTATCGCTCCAACTACTTGAGGATTTGTTCCGCCGCTGGGTCAACCGTGACCAGAATGATCAGGCATACGAGGCTAAGGACGCTGGGTTACAAGCAGTGTTCTCACCGGTGGGAACTGACAACGACATCTTCTATAACGTTTTTGACGCGCCGTGGAGCGGCATTCAGTCGCAGTGGATGTGCGCGCATGGGTCTTCGAGCACAAATTTCTGCGGGCCTGAAAGCTTGGACTTCCGAACACCGGGTGAACCGCCGGAATGGAGCCAAGGCGAGGGCTTTGCGGGCTTTGGGGCAAGCCATGACTGGCTCTTTTCACAACCCGCGGTCATCAACTACTTCAGTGACTCGATCAAGGCGGGAGGTCTGAACGCGAATGCTACGGATCCAAGCGATATCCAAGCCTCGCTGAGTACCAACGTCGCCGCGCCTGGCCAAACGGTGACGATTAGCGGGAGTGGGGGATTTGGCTCGACCACTGGTCAGGTCTCGTTCACCGCAGCTTCGAATCAGATAGTGATGGCCACCATCTCATCGTGGAGCGACATCTCCATCGCGGTCGTCGTGCCGTCAACGGCCATAACGGGTCCAGTTCTAGGACTGACTGCTGGTGGAGTGCCCTTCTACGCAGGGAGGTTGGCTGTCGAAAGCGCAGCCAACGGAGTGGCGAATATCAGCTATCAGCCGATCGTCGCTGCACTCTCAGGTCAGGCGGAGACGTTGACGGTCACGGCTACCGATGGCTCGGGCGTGGCTGTGGTGAACGCCGTTGTCAGCTTGACTGATGGGCTAGGAACGCTGTCGTGCACCACCGACTCCTCGGGTGCATGCAGCATGTCGGTGGTCGGTTACGCATCAAGGTCCTTCACGGTGATGTCCGGAACAACTGCAATTCAGGTTCCTTTCACGTGGAATCAACCGCCGGTGCAATCGCTCAGTCTCTCTGCTTCACCGACGATCTTGCTCAATGGCGGCTCTTCCACCGTTACGGCCACGGTCACAGATAGCTCTGGCAATCCGGTCGTCAATCAGCAAGTCAATTTTGATGCCAGCGGGTCGGCCCACGTCACGTTGAGTTCAACCCAAGCTATGACGAACTCTTCAGGTGTGGCAACGATTACGGCCAGTAGTCCGACCAGTGGGGTCGAACAGATCGAAGCGCTCACCGATGACGACACCGCGGGCGACGCGGTACAGGTGTCCTGGTCAACCGCGACCGTTAGCGCCATTTCACCCCCTACTGGACCAAGCGCCGGAGGCACGTCCATCACGATCTCTGGCACAGGATTCGCGAGCGGGGCGACCGTATATTTCGGTACGAGTCCCGCGAATAGCGTCACGTTTGTGAACTCCACGACCCTAACGGCTGTCTCCCCTGCCGGGTCAGGGGCGGTGGACGTGCGAGTCGGCATTGGTGGTTCCGAGAGTGATCTCTTTTCAGGTGACGTATTCACATATGTTCCGCCCACTGTGACGGGTGTTTCGCCAACCTCCGGACCGGCCACCGGAGGGACCAAGGTGACGATCTCCGGAACCAACTTCGCCGCTGGAGCCCAAGTCAAATTCGGCGGCACTTTGAGCAGCGCCATCCAAGTGACCTCAACGACGTCGATCACCGCATTCAGCCCGCCCGTCGCTGCCGGAACTGTGGACGTCACCGTCACCGTCGCCGGAGTGACTTCGGCAACAAGCTCAGCTGACCAGTTCACGTTCACGGCGGTCACGACGCCACCGACGGTTACTCAAATCACACCGAATACCGGCCCTGCTGCGGGTGGCGCCTCGGTCACCGTCACGGGGACCAATTTCGTCGGCGGCTCCACAGTCAGCGTCGGTGGCAACCCCGGGACGAACGTCAATGTTCAAAGCAGCACGACACTTACCTTCACCACGCCCGCCGGGAGCGGCACCGTCGATGTTCGGGTGACCACACCTGCCGGAACCTCACCTGTCGTTACGGCCGACCAGTTTACCTACCAAGCACCGCTGTTCCCAGGCATGGCGGCGGCCGGTTGGTTCCACAATTTGGCTGCGAAGACCGATGGAACCGTATGGGCATGGGGCCGCAACAACTTTGGCCAGTTGGGTAACGGCACAACCAATCAATCAAACGTCCCGGTCCAAGTCACCAATTTGAGTGGAGCCGTCGGTGTTGCCGGCGGTGCCTACCACAGCGTCGCCCTCAAGTCCGATGGCACTGTCTGGGCCTGGGGCTACAACGGTTCAGGCCAACTAGGCAACGGGACCACGACCAACTCTTCAACGCCTGTTCAGGTGAGCAACTTGACAGGAATCACGGCCGTTGCAGCAGGCTGCAATTTCAGCCTCGCACTCAAGTCCGATGGAACGGTGTGGGATTGGGGTGATAACAGCTATGGACAGCTCGGCAATGGAACAACCACGAATTCGTCGAAGCCGCTGCAGGTCAGCAGCCTGTCCGGAGTGACCGCAATCGCTGGCGGTTGCGACCACGCCCTTGCATTGAAGTCCGACGGCACGGTTTGGACATGGGGCGACAATCACAACGGGCAACTGGGCAACGGAACCACGACGAACTCATCAACGCCGGTCAAGGTCACCAACCTCGCAAACGTGGTGTCGATCTCTGGCGGCGAGTACCACAGCGTTGCTGCCAAGAGCGATGGCACCGCATGGGCTTGGGGTTACAACCAGAACGGGCAGTTAGGCAATGGCACGACAAAGCAGAGCACAACACCGGTTCAGGTCAGCAGCCTGTCGAACGTCAAGAGCGTGGCCGGCGGGGGTGGTCACAGCTTGGCTCTAACGACGAGCGGAGTGATATGGGCATGGGGTCTAAACAGTTATGGGCAGCTCGGCAACGGCACCACGACCAGCTCCTCGACGCCGGTCCAGGTCAGTAATCTGACCAGTGGCGCCATGATTAGCGGGGGAGTCGATCACAGCATAGCCACCACCACCGCCGGGTTGGCATGGGATTGGGGCAACAATCAGTTTGGTCAACTTGGCAACGGCACCACGTCCAACTCCTCGACGCCAGTTCAGGTTAGTGGCCTCACGTCAGTGTGATCGCGAAGGCTCCTTTCACTCAATTTCTGCGCTGGGGGCTGAGTGTCGATACGATGGCTCCTGGGTAGACCGACGATGTTCGAGCCGCTGGCTGTGCGTTTGCGCTGGGCTGTCGTAGGCGGTTCTGTCCTCGAATGCCTGGTTTTCGCTGGCTTCGGCGCTTACACGCTCTGGTTGGGCATCACGTTGAACGGTCGCGTGGATGCGTTCGGCAATGACATGAATTTTCTGGGTGCGGCAGCAGAACTGGCTATCGCCGCCGGATTTGGGATTGGCGCATTGCTAATGTGCTATCGATGGTTCGAGGCCAGGATCGTGAGCGCGAGGATCGTGGGTGCCGCGCTCCATTTGGGGGCGACTGCTGTGGGAGCCTTGGGCGCGATTTGGTTAGGGCTGTCCGAGGTGCACGTCGATCCAACGACCGACGGATACTGGTCGCCTTGGATAGCCTTCGCTATCGGTGCTCTGGTGATTGCGACTGGCATCGCAGTTCTGGCCTCCTTGCTCCTCCCAGCTGCCGACAGGCCACCGAAGCAACTACTGCCAACGAAGACGGCCGAGAAGTAGTGAGCTGTCTTCGCCTTACTGGGTCATGCGCCCATGGCCACTGCGCATGGGACGATGCGCCCAGTGATGGGCGGCTGAGGGTCATGAGGTTTGTTTCAGGCGGGTTTAATTCGGGGCCACGGATCTCCCGTAGCAACATGCGCTGCAACGTGCAGAGTCACACCCGGACGCCGCAACTCGAGGTGAACGTGATTCCAGTCCGGCAGCGGTCGCTCCACCACCGGCGGCGCTGCCTTCGTAAATAGCAACGACTCGAGCCCGGAGTCGTCTAGCTCCTCGGGCAGTGGCCAGCTCAGCCCAGCTGACCGGCTGCGTATTCGCAGATGGTCGTGAAGGGAATCCCTAACGAGGCGCTGACCTGGCGTCGAGGGCTGCGATTGCCCAGAAGGATGCCGTTGTCTCAGCTCACGCCAGCGCTAGTCAGGCCTCCCGGCAGGGGTGATCGGAAACCCCGGAATGGGTGATCGCTTTCGTCCGGAATGGGTGATCGCTTTGCTCCGGAATCCGCAGTTTAATAATCACGTTTGAGGCGCACTCCCGCTGCCCGGGAGCCCACCATCTCAGTGCTTCGCGCGACAGCCAAGAAGACAGCCAACCGGGTGGTTGACAGCGGACGAAGGCGGACGATTATGGAAAGTCGCCTGTCCTGACTGAACCTGCGTGGACGAGGATGGACGGCTGTGGATGCGACCCCCGCGGTCTTCAAAACCGTTTGCGGGGCGCTGCTGAGGCGTCCTGGGTGGGTTCGATTCCCATCCATCCCCGCCAAGTTCGGTCCCGATGAGAGCCAAGATGACAGCCGCCGCGGCAGACGCCAGC
>Ga0207684_10002072_pt1 | contig 20631 bp, 19 predicted proteins | sample KBSK5501metaG_FD_184342 | JGI IMG/M metagenome (GOLD analysis project Ga0207684, IMG submission 184342) | Corn, switchgrass and miscanthus rhizosphere microbial communities from Kellogg Biological Station, Michigan, USA - KBS K5-50-1 metaG... | ecosystem: Host-associated > Plants > Roots >...
CTCGCCCACACCCACCAACCCGATCGGCGAACGTGCTGCCGCAGGATCAGCCATTGAAAGAAGCCTGAGAGGAGGCCGATCGCCACCACGGTCACCACAGCGACCGCACCGTAACCCAGCGGCCCGCTGTCGACGCCACGACCCGTCACCGCACCCGTCACGGGCAACGCCCCAGACACGGCTCCAGCAACGGCCCACCCGCTCGCGGTTGCGATGGGCCACCACAGTGCCCCAGCCAGATGCCGTCGCAGCAGTAGCGCTTGCAGGATGCCGATCCCCGCTCCCCACACGCCTAAAGCCCCAGCCGTGCGCGGGATGGCGATCAGCGCCGCTTCGAGCGGCGAGGATACACCGCCGAACGGTTGCAGCCAGGTCGTGATGAGGGCGCCCCCCACCACGGCTCCGATGGTCGAGCCGATGGCCGTCGCCAAGGTCCATCCTGGCCAGGAGATTCCTCTGCCCGTTGGGCGGAGCGGGTCTGGTGCGCTCATGTCGTCCGCCTCCTCATCGTCGTCTGAGTTGGGCGCAGTGGTACAGAGCTGCGTGTGCGCGATGGTCCACCAGGGTTGGTGCGAGCAGTCTACCATGACGACGCGCGCCGGAGAAGGATGGCCGTCACCAGCCCAATGAGCAGCGCCGCATATCCAGGATTGACGTCATTTAGGTGAGCGCCCCCAGATGCTCGGCGAAGTCCTCATTAATCATGTAATCGGGAGAATGTGTGATGAGTGAAAGAGTTCTCAATGATCCATTCGAGCCCGCACCGCTACCCGAGGCGGTCAACGATATTCACCGCCCGGAGTTCTGGGCACAGGACACTGCCAACATCAATCAGGTGTTTGCGCGTTACCAGGCTCTGGCTACGAATGAAGCGAGTATCGATGATCTCCGAGCATTCACTGCGGAAACCATCTGCCTGGTGCTCCATCAGCGCCGCATTCTCAGACAAATCTGCTTGGACACTGCGCCGAAGCCCAAGAAGCCACGCAGGCCCTATACCCGTAAACCGAAACTGACTGAGGAGGCGTTCTCATGACCGCGCAACGAACACTGCTCCAGGTCATATTTGGAGAGATAAGCGCTCCAGAGGAGCGCGCCAACTTTTCGAGGAGTGTCGGGAGATCACCGCGCAGTACAAATGCTACTCGATCGACGACCCCGATATGAACGACTTCAAAGCTGGGTACAATCAGGGTATACGTGACGCGCTTCGCGAGCAGCGCACCGCCCTCCGCGCGTTCTTCGGACAACCCGAGGAGACGAAATGAACAAGCCGAATCCAGGCAGTGATGAAGCCCGAGAGCAGGGTTGCATTTGCCCGGTGATTGACAACAACTTCAGTGAAGGTGTGCCAGACGGTCATGGCGGTATGCAGTTTGATGTGAATTTTGCTTGTCCGCTGCATGGCTTAGCCCAACCGCCAACGCTGCTCTCCAAGCTCTCATCGCTGCTGAAGTCGCTAAGGCACGGCTTGATGAGATGGAAAACCTCGTCCTGAACCCGTATGGAAATGTAGTGGAGTACGACGGGCTTGGCTGTGCATGGGTGAAGATCAGAGAGGGGAGAGCGAGAGACGGTCTAGTTGAGCTGACAAAGGCTGGTGATGGCCGGTGAGCTTGACTGGCCGCAACTGATCGAGACAGCACTGACGGCACCTGGGAATCTGGGCTCGACGTATTCGCGCTTTCATGACTACAGCTTGGCCAATATGCTGCTCTTTCGGATGCAGGGCTTGTATGAGCCTGTCGCTCCGTATTCACGTTGGAAGTCATTAGGAAGACATGTGCTGCGGGGTGCACGGGCCAAAGAGGTGATTGTGCCGGTGCTGATCAACGAGCCCGAATCCGAGGAAACGCCTGAGGAAAAGCACGAACGGGTGGCTCGGCTCGTTGGTTTCAAGGTGGTGCGAGTTGTCTTTGGGCTATCAGACACTGAAGGGCCAGACCTGCCGCCTGTGCCAACACCGGGTTGGGATCTACAGCATGCGCTTGGCAAACTAGCGATCAATGAGGGTGCCTTTGTGAGCACCAACGGCAACATCCAAGGTTACTCGCAGGGGCTGGAGTTCGCCATCAACCCGATCGCGGTAAATCGCACCAAGACGATGTTTCACGAGCTGGGGCATATCGTTCTAGGCCACACGATACCTTCACGTTATGAAGAGTATTCAACCCACCGCGGCATTATGGAATTTCAGGCTGAGGCTGTGGCGTACCTGGCCATGAATGAACTGGGCCAGCTCGACGATGATACGGCTTCTCGAAGTCGAGGGTATATTCAGCATTGGCTTCGAGATGAGCACCCGCCAGACAAAGCGATTCAGCAGGTGTTTAGGGCAACGGATGCGATATTAAAAAGCGGCAGGGTTGCCGCAGAAGGAGGTGCGGAGTGAGCAAGTGGATATTTGTCGATGTTGAAGCAAGAGGCGTAAGCCCTGTTAGGGGCATCATGACAGAGTTTGGGGCAGTTGACTACAAGACACGGCAGACTTTCCATGGACGCCTATTTGAAGCCACGCCTGATCCATCGAATCCAGCTATCAGTATCGTAGGGGAACGAGTGGCTAGTGACATGGAAGTAGCTACTAACTTCATTGTGTGGCTCGATAGTTTAGGCAAAGACCGACCTATTTTCGTAAGTGATAACCCCGCCTACGATTGGCAGTGGGTCAGCGGCATGTTTGATAGAGCTGGCTTCGATAACCCGTTCGGCCATTCTGCACGGCGTATCAGTGATTTCTGGGCTGGTCTACAGCGCGATTGGAATGATACGCAATCTTGGAAACGCTTTAGGGTTACGCCCCATGACCACAACCCTGTCAATGACGCTATGGGGAACGTGGAGGCATTTGAGCATATCATGCAGATCGTTGCTGGCCATGCCCACTAATTTGACCCCCACCCTTGACCCCCAGATTTATACAAACGCGCACCTCTGTTAAAAGCGCACCGCATGGATTCAGCACTGATAACCAACAGATGGCTGAGTCGGGTTTAGGAAACCCGCGCTCTGTCCCCTGAGCTACAGCCTCTCTGAACAGCAGCAGTATATCGCATGCCAGCGCCCAGAGCAAGCGGGCTGAAGGCATATGCTATACTGAAGGCCATACTGCCCCATCACATGCTGCGCGGAGACCCACCCGCGTCGCTCTTTCTCGTCATCTCATGCGCGATAAGGCTTTCTTATGAAGTGTCCCTACTGTGGCTATGTGGAGTCACGCGTCACCGACTCACGCGATCAGGGTGGCGCCATCCACCGCCGCCGCCGCTGCGAACGCTGCCATCAGCGGTTCAGCACCGTCGAACGTGTCGTCCTCCATGAGCTGATGGTCGTCAAGCGCGATGGACGTCGTGAACCTTTCAAGCGCGAGAAGATCGAGACGGGTGTACGCCACGCCTGCCAGAAACGCCCCATTCCTGTCGGCGAGCTGGAGGCGCTGGTGGAGGATGTCGAGAACGAGTTGTATCGCCTGGGCACGGCGGAGGTTGAGAGCCGCGTGATCGGCGAGCTGGTCATGGAGCGGTTGCGCAAACTCGACGACATCGCCTACATCCGCTTCGCCAGCGTCTATCGCTCCTATCCTGACATCCAGGCGATGCGCCAGGAGATGGATCACCTCCTGCAGAACGACCAGGCCGACCAGTCTAGCAAGCCGCGCGCGAAAGCCAGCGGCCAGGCTGACGGTCCCATCAGGAACCACGAGGGCGCGCCGGTCAATAGCCGTGACGTCCATCGGGAGTAGCGCGTTATTCCACAACGCTGCTCTGTGATCCCGCCGCCGCGCCTACCGCCATAGGCGCAAGGCGCGGTAGAGTGCAGCGCCCCGCCCATAACCCCAGGGCGACCACCGGCACCCGCAAGAAAAGCGCGGGGCGAGTATGCGCTCAGCGGCGACGCGTGCTACGCAGTAGCGCGAATGGCCTCTACGCGCCCTCTCGTGCTACCATTACTCGCGCGACAAGATTCGCGTGACAACGAGTTCCCACGGAGACCGCAGGATGCGCATCGGAATCGGCTTGCCAATCACTATTCCGGGGACGCGCGGCGACCTGGCGCTGGAGTGGGCGCGCAATGCGGATGCCGGCCCATTCTCCAGCCTTGGCGCGCTCGACCGGCTCGTCTTCACCAACTACGAACCGCTGATCGCGCTGGCCGGCGCGGCAGCCGTAACCACACGCGTCCGCCTGATGACGACAGTCCTGCTCGCGCCGCTGCGCGGCGCCGCGATGCTGGCGAAGCAGGCGGCGACCATCGATGTGCTCTCGAACGGGCGACTCACGCTGGGGCTGGGCATCGGCGGGCGCCAGGATGACTTCCAGGCGGCGGGCGTCGATTTTCATCGGCGTGGCAAGCTCTTCGAGACGCAACTGGAGTCCATGAGCCGCATCTGGTCCGGCGAGCAGGTCGCCGAGAGCGTTGGACCCATCGGCCCGGCGCCTGTGCAGCAGGGCGGCCCGGAGATCCTTATCGGCGGCTATACGCCTGGCGCGATTCGCCGTCTCGCGCGCTGGGGCGTCGGCTACATCGCCGGCGGCGCAGCGCCTGAGCAGGCGAAGATGGGCTACGCCACGGCGCTCGACGCCTGGACGCAGGCCGGACGCCCAGGCAAGCCGCGCTTCGTCGGCGCGTCGTACTTCGCGCTGGGGGAGAACGCCGCCGAGCGTGGCGCTATCTACATTCGCGACTACTACAGCTTTATGGGGGCGACGGTCGAGCGCATGGCCAGCGGCTTCCCCAGCGCAAATGAGGCGCTCCGGGAGCGGATACAGGCGTTTGCGGATGTTGGCGCGGATGAACTGATGCTCTGGCCAACCATCGCCGAACTGGACCAGGTGGACCGCCTGGCGGAGCTGGTGGGCTAGCGCATGAGCGAGGCCACAACTGAGCGAACCGAGCGCGAGAAGATGCTGGCGGGAGAGTTGTACGACGCCGCCGATCCCACGCTGACTGAGGAGCGGCGACGTGCCCGCCGTCTCACCCGCCTGTATAACGCGACGACTGAGGAGGAGCCAGAGCGACGCATGGCGCTGCTGCGTGAGTTGCTGAACCATGCCGGCGTTGGCGTAACCATCGAGCCACCTTTCCACTGCGATTACGGAACCTACATCTCCATCGGCGACGGCTTCTTCATGAACTTCGGCGGCGTCATCCTGGATTGCGCCCACGTCCGCATCGGGGAGAACGTGCAGTGCGGGCCGAACGTGCAGATCTGCGCGGCCACGCACCCGCTGGAGGCGGCGCGGCGCATCCTGGGACCTGAGCTGGCGGCGCCGATCACGATTGGCGATAACGTCTGGCTCGGCGCCGGAGCGATCATCCTGGCTGGCGTGACCATCGGCGAGAACACGACCATCGGCGCGGGCAGCGTCGTCACGCGCGACATCCCCGCGAACGTATTGGCCGCCGGCAATCCCTGCCGTGTAATCCGTGCCCTCACCTAGCGGTGCATATTGCGAACGGCGGGATAGATCGCGTCCGTCCAGAGGAGCGAGACGGCATGTCACCGTCTGTGCCGGAATCCGTAGCAGGTCCCCACGAGCGAGGAGTCGGAAAAGACGCCCGCCGAGCAACCTGCTGAGCGAGCCATCTCCAGAGCCTGCGCCGCGTGCAGCGTTGGTAAGCGCTCGGCGCTCCATGCGCTGGCCACACTGACTGTCGATGGAGCACGCGGGCGCCGCTGGGCTGGGGCGGCATATACTGGGGAATACGTCGTCGCGAGTCTCGCTTCGGATAGACTACCAACATGGCGAACCACTGGCGACGGCCTAGCCGTCTCTACAGGAATGAGGAAGCGAAGGTTGACCACTCCCCGTGGCTAAAGCCAGGGGATTCCTGGGCTGCTCACTGCGAACCAGACATCACGGAGGATGCTGTGACCGGCTGACACGAGCATTGGAGCCTTGGGTATCGGCTCCGCTCCACAGGCGTAGATTTCCGCAGGCCTTGCGGTATGCGGACAGTCTACCACACGGCGAGCAAACCGCGCCATTCATCCCCAGCCCTCAAGGGCAGGGTCTTCTGGCGGAGAAGATAAGGGGACTTGCCATACCCTGGCGCTTGAGATTCCTCAAGAAAGGGCGCGCACATGGCAGTATCTGCGGCTGACCAACGGGAAGTAAACAGCTACGAGCTGTTCATCGGGGCGCTCTCGGTCATCTCTATCATCAACATCGTGCTTGCGCTGGTACTGCCGGACCCTGCCGTCAGGAATGTCATCATCATCGTCGATACCGGCCTGTGCTTCGTCTTCTTCGCCGACTTCCTGGGCCGCCTGCGCAACGCCGAGAGCAAGAGCGGCTATTTCTTCCGCCAACTTGGCTGGCTGGACCTGCTCGGCAGCCTCCCCTTCCCCGGCCTACGTATCGCCCGTGTCTTCCGTGTCGCCCGTGTCATCCGGCTTGTGCGCGCAGTGGGGATGAAGACACTGATTAACAAGATCCTCCATGATCGCGCAGGCAGCGCCCTCTACACCGTCCTGATCCTCGTTGTGCTCGTGATCCAGTACGGTAGCATGTTTGAACTGATTGCGAATCGGCGGTCACCCAACGCCAATATCACCACGGCGTCCGACGCCGTCTGGTATACCATCGTGACGATCACGACCGTTGGCTATGGCGACAAGTATCCCGTAACCAACCCCGGGCGGATCGTGGGTGTCCTTATCATGATCGTGGGCGTCGGGTTGTTTGGCGTGCTTACTGGCTTCCTCGCCAACACTTTCCTCTCGCCCAACGAAAACAAGCCCGAAGAGAAGGCCGCCGACCAGCCTGCCGCACAGCCAGGCCAGGACCCAGCGTCGCTGCCAGCGCCAGCGGGATTCGGCGCGCAGCTCGATCAGCTCACCGCCGAGGTGGCGGAACTCCGACGCCTCCTCGAACGCCTGCCTGCGAATCAGGTTGCGGCGCTTCCTGCCGCGCAGGCGTCCTCGGAGAATCATGAGGAGGGAGAGTCAACCTCCTGAGAGAACCGTAGTATCGCCTGTCATGCGCATACGGGCGGCGCTTAACCGCGCGACGCCTTCTCCCACTCCGAGCGCAGCACACCCATGACGACGACATCGACATATCGCCCATCCACATACTCGTGCTCGCGCAGCCGTCCTTCTTCGACGAACCCGCAGGCGCGGTAGGCGCGAATCGCGCGCTCGTTCATGGCAAGCGTATCGAGCGCGACACGACGCAGGTTGAGGATACGGAAGCACCAGTCGAGGAGCGTCATGATCGCGTCGCGACCATACCCCTTGCCCACGTACTCTGGATCGTAGATACCGACCCCCAGCGAGGCGACGCCTGCGCGGCGATTCGCGTGCGAGTGCAGCCCGACCTCGCCAATGACGACACCATCGACCTCGATGACGAAATCAGCCTTGTCACGCTCCTCCAGATGCTTGTCGAATTCCTTTTCCCAGGCCGCCAGCGGCTCGGGGCGCCAGACGCCATGACCTAACAACACCAGATCGACGTTGGCATACAGCTCATGCAGCCGCTTGAGGTCTTCTTTTTCCTGTGCCCGCAACACGACACGCTTGCCACGTAACATATCTCGCTCTCCCGTGCGTTCTCCACCACCATTGGCCCGCCAACGCGCCATCAGGCAGCATACCGCGCGCAGGGAGTGGCGGAAGAGCAGGTATCCGATGCTCTTTTGCAGCGCTGCCCGGTTCAGCGAGAGTTGATGGTCTCAAGCAAACGTGGTCAGACAAGACCGGAGAAGTAGTCTTTCTTGATCTGGCTGCGACCTACCCCAAGCCCACGCAACGCGCGCTCGTGCTCGCTTACCGTCTCTGGTGGGCCAGAGAGATAGAATGTGCGCTCCTGGTAGTCTGGAACCGTCCCCCGGATCATCTGCGCGTCGATCCTGCCGCGCGCACCAGGCCAGTTGGGCGGGATCGCGCTCTGATCGGTCAGCGTATAGATCGCGCGCATGCCCAGCCGCCGTTGCGCCTCGCCCAGCACGTCCTGATAAACGAAGTCGTTGGCGTTCTTATTCGCGTAGAGCAGGACAATGTCGCGGCGTTGATTGGTATCCAGCAGATACTTCAGCATGCTGCGAAACGGCGTGACGCCAATGCCTCCGGCGATGAAGACCAGTTTCCGCTCGGCGGCGCGCGGCAGCGTGAAGTCGCCGCCGATCTCCCCGGCCAGGACCTTCGTGCGGCCACCAAGCCCAGAGAGCGCTGTCTTGAGTGTGCTGCTGCGCCGGTAGAAGCGGACGCCCAGTTGGATGCCGTCCTCGATAGGCGAGGAGGCGATGTTGACACTCCCCCGGCTCAAGCCGGGAGATTCTCGGCTCTCCGACGCGGCCTACGCCACGGCTCCCCGTAGGGCCTGCCCGGCCCTTTCTATGTTCTTGGCAGCGTTGTGGTCCCGATGGAGGCTCGTGCCGCACTCTGGGCAGGAATGCCAGCGGACGGACAAACCTTTGTGGACCAAGACGCCGCAGCCAGAGCAGATCTGGCTCGTGTAAGCAGGCGGCACGGCTACCACTCGACGCCCGGCCCATACTGCCTTGGCGTGGAGGATGCTCAAGAACGCTGGCCAACCCGCATCACTGATGCTTTTGGCGAGGTGATGGTTCTTGAGCATGTTGGCCGTCTGCACGTCTTCGTGATAGATCGTGTCGAGCTGTCGCACCAGCTTGAGAGCTTCCTTATGGTGGAAGTCGGCGCGCTGCCGCCTCACCTTCAGGTGCGCTTTGGCGAGCAGTGTGACTGCTTTCTTGCGGCGGTTACTCCCCTTCTTGCGCCGCGATACCCGCCGCTGCGCCGTCTTGAACACGCGCTCTGCTTTGCGATACCATCGCGGGTTGACGATGCGCTCGCCGTTCGAGAGCGTCGCGAACGATTCCAGACCCAAGTCGATGCCCGTCTCCTGGGTGGTGGGGGGAAGCGGCTGCACTGGCACATCCGCACACGAGAAGCAGACGTACCATCCGTCGGCTTCGCGGCTGATGGTCACTGTCTTCGGCGCGCCTTCTAGCGGGCGGCTCCAGCGCACCGCAATGTGTCCGATTTTCGACAGGACCAAGAAGTCGTTGTCCAGCGTGGCTCCGTTGCCGAATTGCTTGTAGGTGAAGCTGTTGTAGCGGGTGGCGCCCTGGAACCGCGGATAGCCAGGCGTCTGCCCCTCACGGATGCGGCGGAAGAAGGCCTGGAAGGCGCGGTCCAGCCGCGTGAGCACGTCCTGCAACACCTGGGAGTGGATGTCCTGGTATTCGGGCCGCACCTCTTTGACGGCTGGCAGTTGGGCGCTCTGGCCCGCGACACTCACGCTCACCCCGCACATGTGCCAGGCGTCGCGGCGCTCCTGTAGGGCAGCGTTGTAGAGTTCACGGCAGCGGCGCAAGACAACCACCATCGCCCGCTCCTGCTGAGGTGTGGGCTTCAGCTTGTATTTGAAGGTCTTGCATACCGTCTGCTGTTCCATTGGTATGTATTCTGCCTGATCGACATGAAATCGGCAAGGCAGAAGGGCTATTCATCCCTCGACTAAAGCCGGAGCCTTTCTAGCCCCATTTCTGTAAGCCGCCTTCCAGTGACGGGCTGCGGCGCACACCCAAGAGTCTGCGCGAGAAGAGCGGCAAGAAGCGCGGAGGCCAGCCGGGGCATTCGGGTATCGCTGGTGGCGACGCCTGACGCTGTTGAGAGACATCGGCCTGCCCACTGCGGGCCCACCAGCGCGAACCCGCGGCTGGTGTCCCCCCATTCTGGGTGGTGGAGCCGGAAGAACGAGAGGAGCCAGAGCCAGAAGACGGGTCGGTAGTAGAGCCTTGTGACGGCGCAAAGCCAACACTGGCGCGCGCGTCGGTCAGGGTATAGATCATGAACACGCCGATGATCACGGCAGAGACGATAAGCTTCTTCATCCTTAGGCGCCCCTTGGCAGGTGATGGCGTGTGCGCGAAATAGTGTCGCGTTTTCCCTAGCGTATCAGCCAATTCTTGAATTTCGATGAGAATGTGTGGATTCAGCGAATTGTGATCTGTCTATTGGCGCGGCAATATCTCGGCCTCATGCCCGAAGCCCGGTCGATTGGCGCTCAATTCAGAGGCTCACACGCCTGCTGCGACGGGAATCGTCGGCAGGTGAGCCAAGGGAGACAGGTGGGGAGACCACGGCGCGCCTTCAGCCAAAGGCGACGGTCGCGAGCGTGCGCGGCGAGAGCGCCCCCATCATGTCGTCGTTCTCCATCACGATGTTCATGTAGAGATCGCGCAGGTCCCGACGATGCGACGCGGCCGCGATCGCGCGGTTTACCACCGGCGCATTGAGATACAGCAGCCGCAGACGGTCGCAGAGCGTGAAGAGGCGCTGATACGCCGCGCGCAGTTGAGCATCGTAGGCGCGCAGCCGGCGGGTGGAGAAGTCGCCCGCCGCAAACATCGGCGTCAAGTGTTCCGCCGCCAGCTTCCCCGATTCAAGCGCGTAGTCGATTCCCTCGCCAGTCACGGGATTCACCAGCCCTGCCGCCTCACCTACCAGCAGAACACGCTCGCCATAGGTGGGCGCCGTCGCGAAGTCCACGCGGATAGGAAAGCCCCGCAGCGGGCCGTCCTGTCGTGCTCCGGCGAGCATTCGCTGCATCGAGGGCGTCTGCATGAAACGGTCGAAGACCGGGCGTACAGTCTCAGGCATCCTGCGCCCGGCCAGCCCCATGCGGAAGATGCCGGCGCCGATGTTCGCGCGCGTCGGCGAGACAGGAAAGATCCAGCCGTATCCGGGCAGCCTCACGCCGTCGAAACGGCACTGCACACCCTTGGCGAGGTCTGAGATGTCTTCGTAGTAGGCCCTGCACGCCAGCATCACCGCCGGCTGCCGCTTCAGCAGCCCGATCTTGGTCAGCAAAGCCATGTTCGCGCCGGTGGCGATCACCGCCATGCGCGCCGCGTACGTGACCATGCGCTTGCCGCGCTCCGCCGTGACCACGACGCCACGCCGGTCATGCGCGATGTCTGTCACCCGCGCGGGACTCTCGAACGTGGCGCCGCTGGCGATGGCGCGCTCCAGGATCAGGTGGTCCAGCGCGAGGCGAGGCAGAACCTCGACATGGCTGTAGCGCGCATCGCGTATGGGGATGTCGGCGTTGACCTCGCGTCCATTCGGCGCGGTGAAACGCACGAGGCCGTGGCGCGCGCTCTCACGCTGGATGCGCTCCAGCAGCCCCATCTCATCCAGGATGCGCAGCGCCCGCGGCGTCAGCCCATCGCCACAGGTCTTGTCGCGCGGGAAGCTGAACTTATCCAGGAGCAGGACATGTAACCCTGCCAGCGCAAGGTAGTGCGCGGTCGCGGCACCTCCAGGGCCAGCCCCGATGATCACGACGTCGTACGGCCTGCTACTCGGCTCACTCACGCGGGCGCTCCTTGGGAGTGGAAAAAGGATCAATGGCGCAAGTACGCCACGCTCGTCGGGTCATGGCTGACGCAGCCGCGCCACCAGCTCCTGCACGGCCTCGCGGCTCAGCTTCTCCTCGCCCTGCGCCATCGTATCCAGCGTCGCCATCGCCAGCGCGAGGGGAATCTGGATGAAGTGCGCGAAGGGACCAGGCGGCAGCGTCCGCGCGTACTCATCGGCCAGGCGCAGGTTGCGCCGCGCATAGCGGTCCATGTCCTCGTTCGACCAGCCAGCGGGATAGAAGTCAACGCCGCGCGTCAGGTCCACCGCTCGATTGCGCAGGATGTTGACCGATTGTAGCCCGCGCCCGAATTGCAATGCGTGCGCGCGATGCATCTGAACGCCGTCGAACCAGGCGCCGATGTCGCAGACGAGCAGCCCCACCGCTCCGGCGACGGCATAGGTGTAGCGATTGAGATCGCCCTCGGTCTCGATGCGCCAGCCCGTCAGCACCCACTGCGCCATACGCGCGGCCATGCCCGCCGTCGCCTCCCAGATGCGCGGCGCAATAAACGCTGGCGCGAGGCACGCCCACTCGTCGATGCGTGTCGTCACCTCCGGCTGTTCGTCGGTGTGACCAGCAAAAATGGCGACGCACTCCGCGTGGGTGAAATCCTCGACGGTGGTCTGGGCCTGCAATAGGTCGCTGATCGCCACCAACTCGCGTGCCTTGATCTCAGGATCGAGCGTGGGGTGGTCCTCGATCTCGTCGATGGCGCGCATGCACAGGTACGCCGACGCCACCGCCTCCCGCAGGCGATCCGGCAGCGCGCTAATCGGGATGTAGAACGTGCGGCTGGTGCGCTCGAGGATCGTCAGCGCGTCCGACGGCAAGGTCATGAAATAGTCTCTCGCATTCTTCTGGAGCGCCTCTGTCTTGTTTTCCTGAGGCGCGCCCGGCGACATGAACAGGCGGAATCTCCATTCTGTCACTCACGCCAGGGCAAGTTCAACCCGCGTTTCGAGCGCATGTAAACCACTGGCGCCCGTATTGTGTTATACACCGCTTACGGTACACGGCCCCGCCAGGCGACGCGTGAGCGCATACCAGTGCGCTACAATCTGAGGAGTCTGAGAAGATAGCCTGCCATCAGGAGAAAGTAGCGCATGGCGCGGATCGTCGTCACGACCTTTGGCTCCAGCGGTGACATCAACCCGTTCATCGCGCTGGCGCTGGGGTTGCGCGCACGTGGGCATGATATCGTCTTCGCCGTCGAGGATGGCTTCCGTGGCGTCGTCGAGCGCGCTGGATTTCCGGTCGCGCATCTCACCGGCGATGCGCTGAGCGCAATGAACGAGCAGAGTCTTGATCTGCTGCGCGACTCCAATCCCTTTCGCTCGGTGCATGCGCTCGTGCGCGACTACATCGTTCCGACCACACGGGCGCGCATCGAGGATCTGCGTGTCGCCTGCGCGGACGCCGACCTGCTGGTCTCCTCGGCGTTCCAGATCGCCGCCGCCTTCATCCACGACCTCACCGGTATCCCGCTCGTCACGGTCACGCTCAGCCCGGTCACCATTCCGTCCGCGCAGGTCAATCCAGCGCCACAGCAGCTCGGTCTGCCCGCCGCTCTCGATCCATTGGTCAACAAGATCACGTGGGGCGTGGGGCTCACGCTGATGAGCGCGTTTTTTGACCCGCCGATCAACCGCATTCGCGCGGAGTATCAGCTCCCGCCGCTACGGCAGTGGATGTATACCGGCAAGCGTCACTGGTCGCCCCGCACCGCCCTCGCCGTCTCGAGCGCCCTCTTCCCGCCGCCCCCCGATCTCCCGGAGACGGTCGGCGTGACGGGTTTCCTCTACTGGGACACGCCAGACACGTGGCGCGAGCCGCCGGAACTGACGTCCCTCTTCGCGGATGGCGCGCCGGTCGTGGCCGTCTCCACCGGCTCGATGTCGGCGAACCTGGGAGACAACTTCGCCGACTTCTACCAGACCAGTATCACTTCCCTCCAGCGCGTCGGCGCGCGCGCGTTGATCCTGGGCGCGGCGCCAGGCTCCTTACCCGATCCCCTGCCAGATGGCGCGCTGGCCCTGCCCTATGCGCCGTTCTCCGCGGTCTATCCACGCTGCGCCGCTGTTATCCATCACGGCGGGATCGGCACGACGGCGCAGGGGCTGCGCGCCGGGACGCCCGCGCTCGTCGCGCCGTGGGGGGTGGACCAGTTCTACGCTGGCGCGCAGCTTGAGAAGATCGGCGTGGGTCGCTGGATACAGCGCAAGCGCTACACAGTCGAGCGCGCGACACACCTGCTCGACGACCTGCTCCGCGAAGAACGCTACCACATGCGGGCGCGCGAGATCGCCGCACAGATCGCGCGGGAGGATGGCGTGGGCGCGCTCTGCGACCTGCTGGAAGACGCTCTGGCGCGCCAACGCGCGGGGCGGCGCGTCGTCCTGAACCGCATGGCGACACGCGGCCCAGCCGGATCAGAAATAGATGCGGGAACAGATGGCGCCGATGAATGAGACACGAGACGCCGCGCATGAGAGCGCAACCACCAGCCAGATCTGGACGCGGCATGTCTTCGTCTGCACCAGCGGCAAATACTGTCCAGAGGTTGATGGCGACGGGCGCGGCGTACACGCGCGCCTCAAGGAGCTGGTCGCCGCCGAGGGGCTGAACGCGACGGTGCGCGTGAACCACAGCGGCTGCCTCGACCAGTGCGGCTTCGGCCCGATGATCGTCGTCTATCCCGAAAGCGTCTGGTATTGGGGCGTGCGGGTGGAGGATGTGGACGAGATCGTGCGCGAGCACCTGCGCGATGGCCGGCCTGTCGAACGGCTCCGCTACCGCAACCACCCCGGCAAGAATAAGCTTCCGCGCGACGAGGACAACCGGCCGATTGGTCGGCCCGAGCGCGCTCCCGCCCGGCCCAAGCGCAGGCGCCGCGCCCCTGATCGCCCATAGATTCAGCAGTGGACACCGCAACTTGTCTGGCGGTATCGCTGAGCGCAAACCCGGAAAAATGTGCGGAAAACTGCTGCTTGCGTGTTGCGCCGATTCCCTCTACAATAGCGCCATTGAGCGTGCCTACAGCTTGCTTCGCAGAGAAGGGGGAAGGGCGGCGAAGCGATCATGGTCCTGGATACGCGTGTGGTCCTGTTCCGTCATCCCGACGGGACGTCTCCCGCAGAAGCTCACTTTCAAGCAAGCTATCTCTGTGTGGCATCATCTGTTTGTTTCCGCCACCGACGGCGGATAGTGAGGATTCAACGATGACAAGTAACTCGTCGCTGATGAGCCGCCTCGGGCTAGGCGCCGCCATCCTGGCGCTCATCGCACTTCTCGTTCCCGCTGTGTATCTCCTCCTGGGCGCGACGGGCGCCGTGCAGATGAACAGCAAGTCCGATATCACCAGCCTGCTCACTGGCGCGGTTATCGTCGGCATCGTCGCGCTCGCGCTCGCTGTGGTGGCGACACTGCTGAATCTGCCGGGCCTCTTCGCCGATCCGCGCCACAGCGTTGGCGCGCTCATCGGCTCCGCGCTGCTGCTGCTGCTCTCGGCGGGCTTCCTCTTCGGCATGGCGCTACCACGCGCCGCCGCGGTGCAGAACCTCAACGACAAGGTTGTCCCCTTCGCGCAGGTCATGCGCGATAACTGCAAGGCGCCACTCAACGCCGCTGTCGAAGACCTGACGACGATGCGCAACTTCGCCGACACGACGAAGGCAAGTGACGCTGGGTACGCAGGCGGCGCGGGCACGTATATCGGCGTCCTGCACAAGGATGACGGCAATCTGGCGAGCGGCATCGCTGTCATTCAGCAGACCGACGTCCCCGATTCCAAGTACCAGACGCTGAAGGATGAGTGCCTCAAGTCGCTCGTGGGCATGGTCAACTTCCTTGATAACCCCACCGCTATTCCGATCCCCGCGCCGTACGACGCGCTATTGGGTAAGGGAATTAGCGGCTCCGGTCTGCTGAACGCCAGCGTCCTGGCCGCGGCTTCGGGCAAGCTGCCCCCCGGCACGGTCCAAGGGCTGATCAGCCAGACGCTAACCCAGGTGATCAACACCAAGAATCCGGCGCTGACCAAGGCCGGTGATGACCTGACCAATGACATCAAGAACGGTCTCAATGACAACCTGTCGCCGTTCAAGGTGAACATTCCCGTAAGCTAAGCGATCAGTTCCAGCGTATCCGGGCTATTCGCTTCGGTGGGCGCCGTGGGGAGCAGAGCAGCTTCTCACGGCGCTCTCTGCTGTTTGAGGTCATGCCTTGTCGCTGATCGTCAAATCGCTGGCATTCTCGAGAGCGCAGCGTCGATCACGCGGCTCCGCCGCTAGCCGTCCAGCCGCGCCAGCGCGGCGGATAGTTCAGTTACAGAAGACAGCACAATATCCGCGCCACGCGCCTTGAACGTCTCAGCGGCGTTCCCCTCTGCGACGCACACGGCGAGCACAGGCAGCGCGTCCTTGACCTCGCGCCGGTAGCGCAGAACGAGATCTAGGTCGTCGGCGGTATCGCCGACAAAGAACGCGCCTTGCGAGCCAAGGCGGCCGAGCGCTGCCACGAGCGCGGCGGGATCGGGCTTGGCGTATTCCTCGGAGGGAATGATCGCGCCGAAGGGAGTTCTTCCGTGCATGCTCTCGTAGCGTGGCGCATCCTCATGCTCGCTCCACGCCTCGGCGAGCACCCTGGCCGCCCAGATCACCTCTGGACCCCAGCGTCCCGTGATGAGACCGTAGCGACTGATTCCACGTTCGATCAACGCGCGAATCGTCGCGCTGTCCAACAAGAGTCGCTCGTTATGGACGAAGCCCGGCGCGTCCGGCGCGTACACCGGCTCGTGGCCGTACAACTCACGAACGAGCGCCGCGCCCCAGTAGTATTCGTCGTGCGCCCAGCGCGCGACCTCCGGATCAGGTATTGCCGACGCGGGCGCGATTCCGTGCAGCCAGGGCATGCCGCCCTGATGTACGCTCGCCGCAAGCTGCGCCCGCCGCGCCCACTCGGCCAGCAAAATCTCCGCCGCGGGCGTCCCGCGCCACTCGCGCAGCCGCGCCGTCCAGAGCGCGGTGAAGAGCGCCGTGCAGTGCCAGTCGTTGTTCCAGCCTCCCGCCAGTTTGAAGAGCAGGATATCGGCGGGCGAGAGCAGCGGCGCGGGCGCCTCGCGCAGGCCATTGACCACGCGCACGAGATGCTCAGACGCGCTCATCACCGAGCGCACATACGACTGGCTCGTGTCGATCAGCACGCCGTCCACGTCGAAGATCGCGGCGTCGAGCGGGAAGGCGGCCAGCCCAGGGCGTCGCCAGATCATGCGCGTGACTTCAGGCCGGCGAGCGCCTGGCGCGTCAGTTCGGGGATCTCGAAGATCGTCTCGGCGACCGGCACACCCACCGCCTCTAACGCCTCGACCTTGCCCTGCGCCGTCCCCGTCTTGCCGGAGATGATCGCGCCAGCGTGGCCCATACGCTTGCCCGGCGGCGCGGTGCGCCCGGAGATGAAAGCGACGACCGGCTTGGACATCGTCGCCGCGTAGGCCGCCGCGTCCTCCTCGTCGCTGCCGCCGATCTCGCCGCACATCACCACCGCGTCGGTCAGCGGGTCAGCCGCGAAGTCGCTCAGGATGTGTGTGAACGTCGTGCCGATGATCGGGTCGCCGCCGATGCCGATCACGCTGGACTGCCCCAGCCCCGCCGCCGTCAGCAGCGCCACCACCTCGTAAGTCAGCGTGCCGGAACGCGAGACGAAGCCGGCGCGCCCTGGGGTCATGATCTGGTAGGGCATGATGCCGACTTTGCCCGCGCCGGGCGTCGCCAGCCCCGGACAGTTCGGCCCGATCAGCCGCGTGGGATGCTCCTTAAGGTACGCCGCCACGCGCGTCATATCCAGCACCGGGATGCCCTCGGTGATCGCGACGACCAGCTCGATCCCGGCGGAGGCCGCCTCCATGATCGCGTCGGCGGCGCCCAGCGGCGGCACGAAGACGCAGGAGACGTTGGCGCCGGTCACGGCGCGCGCCTCGGCGACGGTGTCGAAGATCGGCAGTCCCTCGGCCTCCTGCCCGCCCCTGCCGGGTGTCACGCCGCCGACGAGGTTCGTTCCGGCGGCGCGCATGCCTTTGGTGTGGTAGGCGCCCTCGCGCCCGGTGATGCCCTGCACGATCAAGCGCGAGGTCTTATCAAACAGGATGCTCACGGCTTACTTCTCCCCGGCCTTCTGATTGATCTCGGCGACGATCTTCTCGGCGCCGTCGCGCATGTCCGTTCCCCACGTCAGCCCGGCGTCGGCCAGCAGCGCGCGTCCCTCCGCCTCGCCCGTGCCGGAGAGTCGCGCGACGATAGGCATGCCCTTGGGCAATTCGGCCTGCGCCATGATGATGCCCTTCGCCACCTCCTCGCCGCGCGTGATGCCGCCGAAGATGTTGACGAGGATGCCCTTGACCTGCGGGTCGCGCGCGACGAAGAGCAGCGCCTTCTTCATCACCTCAGCCTTGGCCCCGCCGCCGATGTCGAGGAAGTTGGCTGGCTTGCCGCCCGCGCGCGCCACCATATCCAGCGTCGTCATCACCAGGCCCGCGCCGTTGCCGATGATGCCCACGTCGCCGTCGAGCTTCACGTACGTCAGCCCCTCGGCCTTCGCCTGATACTCCAGCGGGTTCGCCTCCTCCGGCTCGGCCCAGGCGGCGTACTCTGGCTGGCGCGGCAGCGCGTTGTCGTCAATCACGATCTTGGCGTCGGCGGCCATCACCTGCCCGTCCTTGGTCAGCGCCAGCGGGTTGATCTCGGCGAGGGTGGCGTCGGTCTCCATAAACGCCCGCGCCAGCGCGGAGAGGATGGCGCCGCCCTTGGCGACGACCATGTGCGGCACACCCGCCTGCGCCAGCATGTTGCGCGCGTCCAGCGGCAGCAGCCCCCAGCGCACGTCGATGGGCTTGCGGATGATCTTCTCCGGCGCCTCCTCGGCCACCTGCTCGATATCCACGCCACCCGCCGCGCTGACGATGGCGACGGGCGCCTGGCTGGCGCGATCCAGCGCGACGCCGAGATAGTATTCCTCCGCGATCTCGATTTTGGGCGTGACGAGCACTTTCTCGACCGTCAGGCCCTTGATGTCCATCCCCAGCACCTTCTGCGTCGCCGCGCGCGCCAGCTCTGGCGTGTCGCCGAACTGGATGCCGCCGGCCTTGCCGCGTCCGCCGACGTAGACCTGCGCCTTGATGACGACGGGCTCGCCGAACTCGCGCGCGATGGACTCGGCCTCCTCGGGGGTCGAAGCGACCTTCCCCGGCTGGACGGGGATGCCATAGCGCCGCAGGATGTCCTTGGCCTGATATTCGTGAATCTTCACTGCCGCGATCCTTATCAAAACTAGCAGCGCGAAGTCACCTGACTGTAGCTATGCGCTTGAAGCGCCGCGCCCTGGGCAGGTGCCATCAACCATGTAGAGAGTCCCACCGCCCATTGCAAGCTTACATTCCTGGCGCCATAATTGTAAGCATGCAGCAGAAGCGCGCCTATCGCTACCGATTCTACCCGACACCTGCCCAAGCCGCAACGCTGGCCCAGACGTTTGGGTGCGCGCGCTATGTCTACAACTGGGCGCTGCGCACAGCCGCCTACTACGAGCGGCACGAGCGCCTGGGCTATCACGAGGCGTCGGCGGCGCTGACGACGCTGAAGCAGCAGCCAGAGACGACGTGGCTGAACGAGGTGTCCAGTGTGCCACTACAACAGGCATTGCGCCATCTGGACAAAGCGTTCCGCAACTTCTTTGAGGGCCGCGCACGGTATCCCTCCTTCCACAAGAAGCATGGGCGACAGGCAGCGACGTACGCCAGCACCGCCTTCAAGTGGGATGCTGCGACCCGCGCCCTCACACTCGCCAGGATGGATGCCCCACTCGACATCCATTGGTCGCGCGCCTTCACGGGGACACCTTCCTCTATCACCATCTCCAAAGATACGGCTGGGCGCTACTTCGTCTCCTTCTTGGTGGAGGAAGATGTTGGGGCGCTTCCAGTCGTGAATGCGATGGTGGGGGTGGATGTCGGCCTGAAAGACCTGGTGGTGTTCAGCACCGGTGAGAAAGTTGCCAATCCCCGTCATCTGCGCCGCAGTGAGCGCCGCTTGGCGCACGCGCAACGCAATCTTGCTCGCAAACAACGTGGCTCCAAAAATCGTGACAAGGCTCGCCTGAAAGTCGCCCGTATCCATGCGAAGATTGCCGACCAACGCGCTGACGGTCTGCACAAGCCGACGACACGCCTCATTCGTGAAAACCAAACGGTGTGCGTGGAGTCGCTGGCGGTCAAGAATATGGTTCGCAATCCGAAATTGGCCAAGGCAATCTCTGATGCGGGCTGGGGCGAGTTGGTGCGGCAACTGGAGTACAAGGCGGCGTGGTATGGGCGTACCTTGGTCAAAATTGAGCGCTGGTATCCCAGTTCCAAACGCTGCCATGCCTGCGGACATGTGCTTGATTCACTGCCCCTGGATGTGCGCCAGTGGATATGCCCGGAGTGCGGCGTCCGGCATGATCGTGATGTGAACGCCGCGAAGAACGTCCTTGCTGTGGGACTCACTGTGAACGCCTGTGGAGAGACGGTAAGACCAGGAAGGGCCATGCCCGACCTGGCACGTCCCGCTGAAGCAGGAATCCCTCGGCTGTAGCCGTGGGGAGTTGTCAATTGATCGCCGACTGGCTAATGCATCGTTCCTCAAAGACAGTAGACGAAGTGGCGTCGAAGCTGGCGGTGAGGAGGCGCGGGACGGCCCCAGACCCAGGGATGGGTGTGGCGATTGAGGGCGATTGAGCTGGCCCGTCGCAACCCGCGTGGCGAGGGCGATCTCGGCGCGGTCAGCGAAACACTGGCCAGCGTAGGCGGCCCGACGCAGGCGTCGCCACCACGCTTCGATCAAGTTCAGCCAGCAGGCGCCGACGGGAATGAAGACCGGCTGAACGCGCGGATGGGCCGCGAGCCACTCCTGGATGGGGCCACGATGGGGCCACGATGGGGCCACGGGTGTGACTCGAGAGGTTGTCGGTGATGCGATAGCGATCTCCCACCGGGTTGTCCTGATCAATCTCTTGAAGCAAGTCCAGATAGCCAGCGGTAGTGCGTGAGGCCGCGGTCCGGGTGCGGACCTGCCCATCGCGGAGGCGCAGCGCCCCGTCGACCCACGCCTTGTCAGAGCCGCGGCTGTAGATGAGTGGGGCTTTGATGCGCTGGCCATCCCCTGACCTGGGGGGAGCTGGGGGGAGCTGGGGGGAGCTGGGGGGAAGG
>Ga0207684_10002073_pt1 | contig 20631 bp, 21 predicted proteins | sample KBSK5501metaG_FD_184342 | JGI IMG/M metagenome (GOLD analysis project Ga0207684, IMG submission 184342) | Corn, switchgrass and miscanthus rhizosphere microbial communities from Kellogg Biological Station, Michigan, USA - KBS K5-50-1 metaG... | ecosystem: Host-associated > Plants > Roots >...
CACAAAAACATCGAACAGCCGCACCTCAGCCAGCAATGGATCATTGGCAGACAGCAGAGTATCCAGAACATCCTGATATTTGAGATCTTGGGCTGCAAAAAAAGCTACATCGCGAGTCACTGCGGGAAATCTGTCTAGTGCTCTATAGCGAAATGTTCGGGGCGGAGCGTACGGTAGCGCCACTTCAGATACAAAAATCGGACCCTTAGCCCCGAGCTCTTTGGCCAAGCTCGGTTTTCCTTGACCAATCCGGCCGATGACCCGGTTTTCCGTGTCGACCAGATCGCATACTAATGGCGCAAAATTTGTTGGTGTCTGCCGGCGCAGCTGAAAGTCGATCCCCAGCGCTGCCCGCAGAATCCCTTTGAGATCGAAGAAGTCATAGACCGCCGCGGCCTGATTCCAGCTCTTAGCAGCTTTCTCACCAGAAACGAGAATCGACAGAGAAACTCGCTCCTCCGTCTCGCCGGCACTGAAAATTCTGCCGATCTCAAAAATTCCGACACTGGTGGACCCCCGATTAAAGTTTCGCTCGGCCGCGCGAACAAGGCCGGGAATCAATGACGGGCGAAGAATCTTTTGATCGCTCGCTAACGGATTGCGCAGCTCAATGACTCCGCCGCCCTGATTCAACACGAAGCTCAATGCCGAGTCGTCTACCAAAGTAGAACTGCGCGCTTCCAATAAGCCAAGACCAACCAGACGTTGGCGGAGCTGCATAAAATCGTCGTGCGCGTGATCGGTTGGGCTGCTGGTTGTTGCAAAACTGATTACCTTGGATGGGATGTTATGCAGGCCAGCCATTCGGGCGACCTCCTCGATAAGATCAATCTCCCGCTCCAGATCTTGCCGATAGCTTGGAGTCTCCCATCGCTGATCTCCCAGAGATTTTAGTCCAAGACGGATCAACGATTTCTCATAGTCTGGCACTTTCAGGCCGATGAGAGCCTCACTCCGCTCAGGGCGCAGCCGGATGCTCCGGATCAATCGTGGTACCGCCCCGGCCACAACCGCCTCGGGTTCGGCTTGCCCACCACAATATTGAACAATCAGGTCAGTCGCCCGCCTCGAAGCCAACAACACGATTTCCGGATCAATACCGCGCTCAAATCGAAAACTGGACTCAGAGATCAACCCGAGGCGCCGGCTCGTTTTGCGCAGGGGGCCGGGCGTGAAGTATGCGGCTTCCAATAAAACGTCAGCGGTTGATTCGGTAACACCACTCTCTTCTCCGCCCATCACCCCGGCAATTACCAGTGCCCGCTGATGATCTGCTATCACAAGGTCGTCAGGCAGCAGCTCGTATTCCCTTCCATCAAGGGCGAGCAATTTCTCTTTTGGAACAGCTTTTCGGACGACGATACCTTCCCGAATCTTTGCGGCATCGAAAGCATGCAAAGGTGCGCCCAATTCCAGCAGAACGTAGTTCGTGATATCGACTACGTTATTAATGGAACGTACACCGGCAGCTTCCAAACGCTGCTGTAGCCACGCTGGGCTCTTTTGCACTTTTACGCCCCGGATAAACCGCGCCGTGTAGTAAGGACAGGCGTCGGGTGCGTCAACTCGGACGACACTTGGATCGTTGCGAGTGCCGCTCCCCGTCGTGACTGCCGGCAAAGACGGTCTCGACCGATCCAGCAAAGCAGAAAGCTCTCGCGCTATGCCGTAGTGGCTCAGCAGATCGGGCCGGTTCGGCGTAGTCTCGACGTCGATGATCGTGTCGCTCGGAAAGACCGTTCCCAAAGGCTTCCCGATTTCCGCGCTCTCCGGCAGGATCAGTATTCCAGCCGCGTCTTCCGCTAGATTCAGCTCTTTTGCGCTGCAGAGCATGCCTTCGGACTCGATCCCCCGAAGTTTGCTAGCCTTGATCTTGAAGCCACCCGGCAGAACTGCACCGGGCAACGCGAGAGGCGCCTTGTCGCCCGCCTTAAAATTCTTCGCGCCACAAACAATCTGGCGAGGCATTCCGGAACCATCATTTACCTGGCAGACACTCAAACGGTCGGCATTGGGGTGTGGGGCAAACGACTCGATTCGAGCGACGACCACCTTATCGAAGTCAGCGCCCTGTTCCCGCGCATCATCCACTTCGACGCCGGAAAAAATGAGTGCTTCTACGAGCTGATCGACCGAGCCCGCAAATGGCAAATATTCCTTGAGCCAATTGAGAGAGAGTTTCATTCGGCGAACTGAGACAAGAACCGTTGATCACTTTCCACCAGGAGTCTGATATCGGGCAGACCGAACAACGACATCGCAAGACGGTCCAATCCCATTCCAAACGCGAATCCCGACCAGACCTCCGGATCGTACGCATTGTCGTTGCGTTTCAGATTAATCTGCTCAAACACGGCGGGGTGCACGAGGCCACACCCGAGCAATTCCATCCATTTACCGCCGTTGACTCCGGGCAATTGAATGTCGATTTCATAACCCGGTTCGACGAACGGAAAGAAGTGTGGACGCAAGCGGGTGCGCACATCCCTTCCTAACAGCTCTTGAACAAAATACTCGAGGGTTCCTTTGAGATCGGCCACGCTGACGTTCCGGCCGACGTACAAGCCCTCCAATTGATTGAATTGGCTCAAGTGGGTCGCATCAATTTCATCTCGCCGATAAGCGCCGCCCGGACTGATCACGCGAATTGGCGGCTTCGCAGCAAGCATAGTGCGGATCTGGACCGTGGAAGTGTGGGTCCGCAATAGCCGGCCGTCGGGAAGATAAAAAGTATCTGATTCGTTCCGCGCCGGATGATTTGGAGGTGTATTGAGCGCGTCAAAACAATTCCACTCCGTGTCGATATCGGGTCCTTCCGCCAACGCAAAACCGAGCCGTCTCATCACTCTGATCGCTCGATCCTGCAGCAGCGTTAGCGGATGCAGCGCACCCAATCGGTACGGGAACCCAGGCAGCGTTTCATCCACGCCACTTAACGACTGTGCATCGCCTTGCGCCTGCAACGTCTCCAGCCGGGCATCAAGAGCGCCGGTGACGGCAGCTCGAACTTCGTTCAAGCGTTTGCCAAAAAGCGGCCGGTCCTCTTTTGGAAGGTTGCGCATATTCTCGCTCAAACGCGAGATAGCCCCGGCTTTGCCAAGAAACTTAACCCTCAGATTTTCGAGCTGAATGCGATCCGAAGTCTCATTGATCTCGGCCAACGCCGTATCCTGAATTTGTTGAAGATCCTCGTTCATGGGAAGCGGTCAAATCGATGCCCAAACCGAGCCTATTCGCGGAGCGACGTCAAACGTGTAGTCGCAACCAAGCCGCCCGGCATGGCCGGCGCCGGTAGGGCTGAGCTTTAGCTCAGCCTCGTGCGTGTGGCGAGCGCACAGCTGCCTGCCACATTCGGACAGCCTGCTTACGCCGTCTTCTTCTGATTCAGCGCGGCGATCGCTTTATCGAAAATCGCTTTAAATGCGGCTTCGTCGGCTACTGCGAGATCGGCCAGTATTTTGCGATCAACTTCGATCTGCGCGGCAGCCATCCCTTCGACGAACCTGCTATACGTCGCGCCATATTGCCGGCACGCCGCGTTGATTCGCTGAATCCAGAGACTGCGAAAATTGCGTTTCCGGGTTTTACGGTCGCGGTAGGCCCACGTTTGGGCCTTCATGGTCGCGTCTTTAGCGTATCGAAAAAGCTTTGATCTCCGGCCCCGGTAACCTTTGGCTTTTTCCAAGACTCTTTTGCGGCGCTCGCGACTCGCGCGCGCGTTTGTCGCTCTAGGCATCTATCTCGTCAATCCGGCCTAGGCCGGACCCTCATCGCACAGGTTGTTGTTTCATTTTTCGTTCTTCGACCTCACCTGTCGCATCATCCCTCTACAGGTGCTCAAGGCAGATCCTCGAAAATTCGAGGTTCGCCTCCAGAGAACCGGGTTCGGGCAGGAGAAGAACGATTCGCCGTTCCTCAACGGAACGGTAAGTTTTCTTTAATCCGATTTTCGTCGGTAGCATCGACAACTGCAACCTTAGCGAGTTGCCGCTTCCGCTTTGCACTCTTTGAAGCAAGCAGGTGCCGGCGACCAGCTCGGGCGCGCAACACTTTGCCTGATCCAGTGACTTTAAAGCGTTTAGCCACCGACTTTTTCGTTTTGCGTCTCGCAATCGGTTTCGGCATAGGGAGCGTGGAATTTAGCAGGCCGCCTCGCATCTGCAAGCCCCAGTTACGGAAATCCGAAGTGCCTCCATCGGGCCTATCGGTCCTCCAAAGGTCGTATACGACCAATAGGACCAATAGGACCCAAGGAGAGGATCACACCCGGAGCACAAAGCGGCAGCGGTAAAGTCCAGAAGCCATTTGTTCGTCTCGCTCGATCGGCGCGCCTAGGACCTTTTCCAACATTTCGCGCTCAAGGCGGCGAACCAGCGGGAACTCTTGGAGGAGATCAAAAATTGGGGAGTGGTATTCGACTAGAGCCAACGAATCCGAGTTCTCGACGGCGGATAGATATCCTTCTTCGTCGCGAATTTTTGCCAACATCTCCGTAAGCTCCAGAACGGTCTGGCCGCGCAGCTTGCGCATGTACTCCTCCGCTTTCGCGGCGAACAGTGCGTAGAGAAGCTTTTCTGCGGCGGTAGGGCCATAAAGACGGTTTGCCGCTCGAAGAATCTCAATTGTGGCAGCGTTACTGGCAGCCGGAAAAAAACTCTGCGCTTTGGGCGTGAGCCGATATGTCATCTCCGGGCGACCAATTGGCTTCGGCCGGCGCCAGGTATCGACATAACCCTGGCGTTCCAGCTCTTCACAATGCTGTTTCACGCCCATGTAACTGAGGCTCAATCGTTTGGCCAATTCGTTGACCGACAACCCCTGACTTTTTTTGATGGCGTGAATGATCCGCAGTCGCTGGGACCGGCCGATTTCGCTGGTCCGTCTCACTTGGCCTTAACGATCGAGTAGGTTTTGACCCCTTTGCGATCCAGCAACAGAAGTAGATTCGATTTTCCTTTCTGGCTGGCCAATGCTTTTTGAAACGCTTCCGTGTTATTGACCGGCGTCCGGTCCACTTCCGTTATGACATCGCCTGGCTTAACATCCGCAACCGCCGCCGGACTGTTCGGCACGATGTCGGTAATCACAACACCAGAATCCGCCTTCAGTTCCAGCTCCTGCTTGAGCTGAGGAGTTATGTCTTGAACTTGCAACCCGAAGTTTTGATCGGCCGCCTCACCCTCAGGCTTGGGCGGGACATTTGAAGCGACGCGATTCGCTTCCGTTGGCGACGCCTCTGTTCGGATCGCAACACTTATTTTCTTCCCGCTACGCCACACGCCTAAGGTGACTGCCGAACCGATTTTCTTTTTCAGCACTTCGTCCTGCAATTCCCGAGCCGATGTTACCGCAACGCCATCGACATCGGTGATGACGTCCGCCGGTCGCAAGTCGCTCTTTGCCGCAGGGGTGTCAGCCTGAATAGTTCGTACCACGACACCTTTTTCGATCCCTTTGAACAGATCGCTTCGGTTCTGGTCGTTCAAGCTTTCAATCATGATGCCTAGCCAAGGGCGAACGATCTTGCCTGCGCTGATCAGCTGATCGCTGACCTGTTTTGCCATGTTGCTTGAAATCGCGAACCCAAGGCCGCGATTCAAGCCGTGAATCAGAGTGTTTACGCCAATTACCCGGCCGTCGATATCGCAGAGCGGGCCTCCGCTGTTTCCGGGATTGATCGACGCGTCCGTCTGAATGTAGTCCTCGTATTTGTCCGCCAGCAGATCGTTCCTGCCCTTGGCGCTAACCACTCCAGTCGTAAACGTGTAGGCAAATTTGTATGGTGTACCGATTGCGCAGACCAGCTGTCCAACCTTCACTTGGTCGCTGTTGGCAAATTCCACGGTCGGCAAATTCTTTTCTTCGACCTTTAGTACCGCGATATCCGTTCTGTCATCAGTTCCGACGAGCTTCGCCTGAAGGGTTCGCCCATCTTTCAGCTTCACGTTGATTTTGTCAGCGCCATCGATGACGTGATTATTTGTCATGATATAGCCATCGGGCCGAATCACAAAGCCTGAGCCTTCGCTCTGGTCAGGTTGCTCGCCTTCTCCTTTTGGGCCACGGAAGAAGAAATCGAATCCCGGCATCGGAGTTGTATCTGTTCCGAGCTTGCCCTCCTTTTCGACATCGATCACGACAACCGTTGGCGCTACCTTCTCGTAAACTGAGGTGTATGCGTCATTGAGTGCGTGGGCGATATCCTTTGAGCTATTCGGAGCAGCGCTTTCGGCTGAGAGACGCACTGGCAGGATCGAAACAAATCCACAGATCAGGACGGCAGAGATACGATCAAATAAACTCATAATGACGGCGGCTCGTTTCTAGGCCTCGATGCCGCCAATGGCTTTACGACAGCAATGTGACAGCAGTCGGCCAACCGGCAAGAGATTTGGTTGCGGGTTTCGAGATTCGGGTTCCGAACGCGTTGGAGGGCGGAACCGATGCTTGCAAATAGCCCGCTCAAAGGAATGCTTGATACCGTCCCGCCAGGAGCACCTATGCCGAAGAATCAGCACACCCCGTCTACGTTCACTCATCTTTTTCGCAGCCCGCATGATCCGACCCTGTTTGTTCTTCGCCTCGTAGTCGGGATCATTTTCTTCGTGCATGGTTCGCAGAAGGCTCTCGGTTGGTTCGACGGCCCGGGGTTCAACGCAACAGTTGAGACATTCAGACAGATGGGTATTCCCTTTTTCTTCTCAATACTTGCAATTGGCGCGGAGTTTCTCGGCTCTATTGGGCTCATCATCGGATTCCTCTCGCGGATTGCGGCCTTTGGTATCGGGTGCGTGATGGTCGTCGCCGTCCTGATGATCAACCTGCAGAACGGCTTTTTCATGAATTGGTTGGGAAAACAGAGCGGAGAGGGATTCGAGTTCCATCTGTTGGTCCTCGCGATCGTCCTCGCGCTAATGGTCAGAGGTGCAGGCGCCTGGTCGCTCGATCGCTGGATGAGTCATTTGATCGCCTCCCGCAGATCCGCAAGCCAGTAACATGGCCGAATAATTGACAATCGAGGACTCGCCCTTAGTGTTTACCAACTAGTCAACCAAAACATGCACAGTTTAGCCGAAACCGCTGATAAGCGGTTTGTTTCTTTTGGCCAAGGCTTTTGGCCCGATGTTCCAGCGGACTCTTGGAACGATTGGAAGTGGCAGCTCAAAAATCGGGTCACTACTCTCGAACAACTCGAAAATAAGATCACGCTGACCCGAGAAGAACGGGCCGGTGTATTGCTTTCTGGTAATAAGCTCGCTCTTGGCATCACACCGCACTTTTTTAACCTCATCGATCCCCTTGATCCTGATTGCCCAATCCGGCGCCAGGTAGTTCCTCGAATCGAAGAATCCGTCCGTTCGCCGATCGAGATGAGCGACCCGTGCGGGGAAGACTCGCACATGCCGGTTCCAGGGCTTGTGCATCGATACCCGGATCGTGTCTTGTTTCTGGTGACGGATCGGTGCGCTGCTTATTGCCGCTACTGCACTCGGAGCCGTGTCGTCAGCGGTGTGGGCGAGCAGGAGCTCCATACCAATTTTGAAGAAATTTATCATTATCTCGAGACTCATACCGAGGTGCGAGATGTACTTTTATCCGGAGGCGACGCACTTCTCTTCTCGGATGAAAAACTCCGAGGCATCCTGCGCCGCTTGCGGTCGATTCCGCACATTGAGTTTCTCCGAATCGGCACCAGGGTTCCGATATTTCTTCCCCAAAGAATCACACCAGAACTCTGTAAGATGCTTCAGGAGTTTCATCCGCTTTGGATGAGCATCCATGCCAACCATCCTCGGGAACTGACAACCGAAGTGCGCGCAGGACTCGAGCGATTGGCAAACCATGGGATTCCGCTAGGCAACCAGAGCGTGCTGCTGAAGGGCGTGAACGATGATCTTGAGGTCATGAAAGCCCTGGTACACAAGCTCGTGATGTGCCGCGTGCGCCCCTACTATTTGTACCAATGCGACTTGATCCAGGGCTCAGAGCATCTTCGCGCTTCGGTCGCAAAAGGAATCGAAATCATCGAAGGACTGCGCGGGCATACAACCGGGTACGCCGTTCCTCAGTACGTCATCGATGCCCCAGGCGGCGGTGGTAAGGTACCGATCAACCCAGGTTACATTCTATATCACGACCACGAAAAGATCGTGATTCGGAACTACGAAGGAAAGATTTTCGAGTATCCCGAACAAGATGTTGCGGCAACATCATTCCGCAGTCCCGAACAAGTCGACGAATTCCTGTACTCCTAGGATCGCAGCAGTGCCGCGATCCTGAGGCTTTCAGTTCTCGGCGTTGACGGCGCTGTTGGCGTTGACGCCTCTCTCGGTTCATTCAATCGTCCCTGTATGGCGGGGATCATCGTCAAGCCGCGAGCTCGGATCTTTCACGGGCATGATTGGGTTTACGGAACGGAGGTACTGAAAACATTCGGAGACCCGGCGCCGGGAGACGTTATCTCGCTCAAGGATGGCCGGGACAGATTATTGGGATCGGCAATTTATAATCCGAAATCTCAAATCGTAGCGAGACGGTTTTCAAGGCGCCGCCAAGAGTTAGATTTGGACTTCTTCATGCGGCGGATCAATCAGGCTATTCAATCCAGGGAAAAGCTTGGAGCATATCATAATCCCGGCCGGATTGTCTGGAGCGAGAGCGATGGTTTACCGGGTTTGATCGTCGATCGGTACGGATCAAGATTGGTTCTGCAAACGCTCACGCTGGCGATGGATCAGCGCAAAGTCCTGATTCTCGAAGCGCTTGAACAACTCTTGAAGCCAGCCTCGATCATCGAGCGAAATGATGCCCCGATCCGCAGAGCGGAAGGATTGGATCTTCAAACTGGATTTGCCGCCGGCGAAAATTCTCCTCGAATTGAGATTGATACCGCCGGGATGCGGTTCTGCGTCGACCTTTTGACCGGTCAAAAGACCGGCTTTTACCTGGATCAGCTGGAGAACTATCGAATCGTGGCTGGAGTCTCAGAAGGACGGCGAGTGCTCGACTGCTTTTCGAACCAGGGCGCGTTCGCGATCGCTTGCGCGCGCAGGGGTGCAAGCGCGGTCACAGCGGTCGAGATCAACGCCGATCTCGTGCGTCTGATCGATCAGAATGCTCGACTCAACGATGTCAATATCACGACCGCTGCGAGTAATGTCTTCGACTTTTTGAGCGAGGAGATCAGGAAACAGGCTCAATACGATCTCATCATCCTCGATCCTCCCTCATTCACAAAATCAAGGGAATCGCTGGGTAGCGCTCGGCGCGGCTACAAGGAAATCCACCTCCGCGCGCTGCAGCTGCTGGCGCCAGATGGAATGTTGGCAACATTCTCCTGTTCCCATCACGTCTCTCGAGAGATGCTTCTCGAAGTGATCGTGGACGCAAGTGTTGACGCCAAAAAAAGCGTCAGGATTGTGAGCTACCTCTCCCAAGCGCTCGATCATCCCATCCTCCCGCAGATTCCTGAGACTGAGTACCTTAAAGGTTTCTTGTTACAGGTCCTGCCGGGAAGATGAGAAGAGAAAGAAAACCGCAGATTACGCAGATTACGTCAATCTATTCGAGCTTTTCAGCCAAAGGTGTGGATAACCTCCACCAGGAGTTGGTTTCTGATTTTCTGTGTAATCTGCGGTTTCTCCTTTCTTTTTTCATTGCGGCGAAGTTGGTTTTCCTGAGAATGGATGATTCATGCCGGAGAGTACCAAAGAACCCTTCCTAGACCTGCCGGATGGACAACCACCATCACCCGAAATGCTCGATTCCCAGGTCCAGCGTGCGCAGGAACAACTGCTAAACCTCAAGCGACAGCAGGAACATCTGGAAAAGCAAAAGCGCGAGTTGGAGGAACTCAGCAGGAAACAGGAAGAACTGGAAAAAGGGCGATCCGACATGATAGACAAACTAAGTCGATCTCTGGTGGTTATCGAACGTCAGACGTATGAGACGGAAAAACGTGTTGAGCAGCTGCGCGGCACTCATACGGCTTTCGCGCAGCACTTGGACACTTTGGAAAGAATCAATCCCAAGAGCTGGAGCAACGCGGATCTCCACAAAGAACTCAGCAAAGCGCTAAGCTCGGTTGATGACGCTCGCGCGGAGTATTCGAAATCGCTCTCCAAGATTAACGCCGAATCGGATTCAGAAGTAATCGACCCCCACGCTTCACTGGAGCCAGGGTACAACTCCTCCGGCGACGACGCCTCTTTTGGCCTCTGGCTGAAACGCGGACTCGCTTTTACTCTGCCTCTGTTAATTTTGGGACTGATCGCGATTTTAGTGCTAGCCTTTATGCGCACGTAGGTAGTCTCCTGTCCCGGCGGTAGCAAATGGCACGTAGACGATTTAGCGATTCTCCTCTTTCGGCGCGAAAAAGCGAACTGGCCAGAAAGGAAGAAGAACTGCGCCGCCAGATGGAGGAGATACAGCGCAAAATCGAAGAAGCTCCCCAGGCAGCCAAAGCCGAATTGGAACGCCAGCGTGCTGAAAGGATCGCCCGCGCTTCAAGCCGGCGTAGTCCGTTTGATTCTCCCGACATCCTGCAAGATAGCCGGCACACAGAGGACCTTTTTTCAGAGCGCCCCCATCGCCCGCGACGCGCGCAGAGACGGCAGGCGCGGATGCGTTTGTTGATTTCAAGTCTCGCAGTTCTGGCGCTCGCGGCGGTCGTCGTTTTCCTGATTATTCGAATGTTCAACCACCTGTAGGGGTTTCGGGTTCCGGGTTTCGGGTCCGGGGGGCGGCTCAGGGCGGGTTTCCAGTTTACGCTTCGTGGTTTTGAGTCTACGGTTTTCGCCTTCCTCCGAGGGATCCGGAACTAGGAGCCCGAAACCCGGAACTAGAAACCAGAAACCCAGAACCAGTGATGAGCGCTACAGATTTTAATGTTGGGTATCTCGCCGACCTGGCTCGCATCAAATTGACGCCAGACGAGATCGAGAAATTCCAGTCGCAATTAGGTCACGTTCTAGAGCACGTAGAGAGATTGAACCAAGTCGACGTGTCGAACGTTGAGCCAATGGCGCACAGTTTTCCGATCTATAATGTGTTTCGAAAGGACGAAGTAGGTGCGAGTCTGGATCGCGAAGTGGCCCTCTCGAATGCGCCGCGCCAGGCGCATGGATTGTTTGTTGTTACCAAGGTGGTCGAATAGTCTATGGATATCACGAGCGGAACCGTGCATGAAACGCGCGCTTTGCTGCGTTCCAAGAAAATTTCGCCCCGGGAAATTCTCCAAGCTCTCGCCGATCGGATCGCAAAAATAGATCCGATGATCCACGGGTACCTTTCTTACGATCTGGATCGGGCTCTCAAGGACGCAGAATCCGCGGATCTGACCCTCCCGCTTGGCGGGATTCCGATCGGGATCAAGGATGTAATTAGTGTCCAGGGACACCCGTGCGGCTGCGGCTCCAAAATCCTGGAAGGATACGTCGCGCCATACGATGCGACAGTTATCACCAAGTTGCGTGCCGCGGGAGCCATCCCGTTTGGCCGGGTTAACATGGATGAGTTCGCGATGGGCTCTTCTACAGAAAACTCGGCTTATGGTCCGAGCAAGAACCCATGGGATACAACCCGGACGCCAGGCGGCTCGAGCGGAGGTTCAGCTGCGATTGTTGCAGCAGACGAGGCGTTTGCCGCCCTCGGTTCTGATACAGGCGGCTCCATACGCCAACCAGCAGCTCTCTGTGGATGTGTTGGGGTCAAACCGACGTATGGCCGGGTTTCACGGTATGGTTTGGTAGCGTTTGCCAGCTCATTGGATCAAATCGGTCCACTCACAAAAGATGTCGAAGATGCGGCGCTTCTGATGAACGTCATTTCCGGGGCGGATCTCTGCGATTCAACGTCGCTGAATCATCCTGTTCCAGATTTTACCGAAGCGCTAAAGAAGGGCGTCCGCGGTATGAAACTCGGACTTCCCAAAGAGTATTTTATTGAGGGGCTCGACCCACAGGTAGAAAAAGCAATCCGCAGGGCAGTTAACAATTTCAGCGAACTTGGAGCTGAAGTACTCGAGATCTCGCTGCCCCACACTGAACACGCTCTTAGCACTTACTACATCATTGCGCCGGCCGAGGCTTCGGCAAACCTCGCTAGATTTGACGGCGTCCGCTACGGATTCCGTGCAGAGGGTCCTCGCGATCTTCTAGACCACTACGGAAAGACTCGCGAGCAAGGGTTCGGTCAAGAAGTTAAGCGCAGAATTATTCTCGGCACCTACGTGCTGAGTTCGGGCTATTACGATGCGTACTATCTGCGCGCGCAGAAGGTGCGAACACTGATTCGCCAAGACTTCGCCAACGCGTTCGAGAAAGTCGACGCTGTAATTTGTCCAACCTCACCGACGCCTGCTTTCAAACTCGGAGCGCGGGTTGACGATCCTCTGAGCATGTATCTGGCGGACATTTTTACGCTCGCCGCCAACATGGCTGGTATCTGTGGGGTAAGTATCCCCTGTGGATTCGCCGAGGAAGAAGGGAAACAGCTACCGATCGGGCTCCAAATCCTAGGAAAAGAACTCGACGAAGCGACAGTGCTTCGGATCGCCTACGCCTACGAACAAAGTACCGATTGGCATAGAGCGAAGCCGGGGCTTTAGGAGTACGATCGCGTCGCAAAGCGACGACAAAACTCAGCCAGGGGTGAGGGTAGCGAACCCCTGGTACGCCGATTTTGGAATGGCCATCCTGTAAGGATGACAGAAGGGTCGCCTCGATTTGCGCGCTGCATGCCCTCTCTACGGCCCTGATGTTAGTCTCGCAGTTATTCATAAGCGAGCGAAGCGGCCCTGCAAAGCGAGGCGGAGTGAGCTTGTGAATAACTGCGAGACTAATATCAGGGCCTGCGCATTTGGTTCCGGTTACCAGGGGTTCTCCCGCCAAGGCGGGATCACCCCTGGCTGAGTTTTGTTGTCGCGTTGCGACAAGCGATTCTCGTGGGTCCTAATGCGATCGGCATCGACGCTTACATCACCCGTCGCGCTATTCCTCTGAATCCTTGAGCTTCGCCAGGACGCTAAGGTCCTCCAACGTCGTCGTATCGCCGGTGACCTGGCCGCCGCTGGCTAACTCTTTCAAAAGCCGGCGCATAATCTTACCACTGCGCGTCTTCGGCAACGCATCGGCAAATCGAATATCGTCCGGCCTGGCAATAGCGCCGATAACTGTGCCAACATGCTGCCTCAGCTCGTCCCTTAGCTCCGGATTCGGATTCTGTCCGCTCTTAAGCGTGACAAACGCGACAACCGATTGCCCCTTCATTTCGTCCGGACGCCCGACAACTGCCGATTCCGCGACAGCCGAGTGGCTCACCAGGGCGCTTTCAATCTCTGAGGTACCGAGGCGGTGGCCGGCCACATTCAAAACGTCATCAATGCGCTCGACGATCCAGAAATAGCCGTCCTTGTCCCGGCGGGCACCATCGCCTGTAACATAGAAGCCTTTAATATCGCTCCAGTACTGCTTCTTGTAACGCTGTTTATCACCCCAAATAGTTCGAAGCATCGAAGGCCACGGTTGCCGGATCACTAATTTGCCGCCGGTATTCGGCGGAACCTCGTTACCTTGATCGTCAACGACCGCCGCGTCCACCCCGAAGAATGGGAGCGTCGCGCTCCCAGGCTTTGTCGGGATGGCTCCAGGCAAAGGTGTAATCATGATCGCTCCGGTCTCGGTCTGCCACCAAGTGTCTACGATTGGACATCGTCCGCCGCCGATGACCGAGTGGTACCACATCCAAGCTTCCGGATTGATCGGCTCTCCTACTGTACCAAGCAAACGCAAGCTGGCGAGATCATGGCGTTTGGGATACTCATTTCCCCAACGAATAAAGGCTCGGATCGCGGTCGGAGCTGTATAAAAAATCGTGACTTGATGTTCCTCGATCAGCTGCCAGAACCGATCCGGCTCAGGCCAATTGGGAGCGCCTTCATACATCAGCACAGTCGCCCCGTTGCTCAGCGGGCCGTATACGACATAACTGTGTCCGGTCACCCAGCCGATATCGGCTGCACCAGAAAACGTCATCACTGCGCAGATCGAAGACATACTTCATCGTCGCGGTCACGCCCAAAAGATAACCACCAGTGGTGTGAAGAACTCCCTTGGGCTTGCCCGTCGAACCGCTGGTATATAAAGGATGTAAAGAGGATCTTCCGCATCCATCGAAACCGGCGGACAATCCAGGTCGACCTGCCGCATCTCTTCGTGCCACCAAACATCTCGGCCTTCTTTGAACTGGACTTCATTGCCAGCTCGGCGGAAGACAATTACCCGTTCAATTTGGTCACCGTCGGCTAGCGCATCATCGACGTTCTTTTTCAGCGGGATGATCGCACCACGCCGATAACCGCCATCGGCCGTAATCACCAGTCTCGCCTGACTATCGTTAATCCGATCTTTGATCGCTTCTGAACTGAATCCGCCAAAGATCACCGAATGGATCGCTCCAATCCTTGCGCAAGCCAGCATCGCGATTGCTGTCTCAGGGCACATTGGCATGTAGATGATCACTCGATCGCCTTTCCGGATGCCGTTCCGTCTAAGCACATTCGCAAACTTGCAGACCTCTCGATGGAGTTGTTGATAGGTGAGCGTTTTCCGCTCTCCCGGTTCGGATTCCCAGATCAAAGCCGCTTTATGTTTTCGGGCTCCAGTCAGATGCCGATCAAGACAGTTTTCCGAGGCGTTCAGTTGGCCCCCGACAAACCACTTAGCAAATGGCTCTTTCCATTCGAGAACCTTTTTCCATTTCTTGTGCCAGACCAGCAGTTCTGACGCCTGCTTCGCCCAGAATCGCTTGGGGTCCTTTATCGATTTGCGATAAAGTTTTTCGTAGCGCTCGAAGCTGGCAATGTGCGCGTGTTTTGAAAAAGATTTTCGCGGCTTAAACTTCCGATTTTCCGTCAAATGCGATTCGATGTTCGTGTTCATTGGGGAGTTAGTCGCAGGTGTTCTCATACCTTCACCACCGGAAATGGATAACGAATCACCAGCTCGTCATCCAGCAGGATCTCGACATGATGGACGCCGAACTGTTGAAACTGCACGCCGGTATAAAGATTGACGTTGGTCACGTGCTCTTCGAGCTCTTTCAATTCGAAATCAATGTGCGATTCCGCAATAACCTGGGCTTCGTCTACGCCGAGAATCCGGGAATGTTGGCGAAACTTGCCGATACCTCCGCACCAGCGGGTCCAAACACAAAGCTTCAAAAGTCCGACCGGGAGGGCTCGCGCCGGCACCCCATTAATCACCCCAATGAGGCTCTGCATGCCGTTGACCTCCTGGCGCACATCCTCGCACAGCACGGAGGATTGGAGGTCGGGTACGACGTTATTGGATTCCATCAGTCTGGGCGTTCCGGGTTTCGGGTTCCGCGTTCCGGGACTGTTGCCGACCGCTGTACCAATCCCGGAACCCGGAACTCGGAACCCGGAACCATTAAATGGCCGCTTCGCCTCGTTCTTCTGTCCGAATTCGTATCGCTTCGTCGATCGGCAAGACAAACACTTTCCCGTCCCCTATCTTCCCGGTTCGCGCAGCTTCCACGATGGTTTCTACGGCCTTTTGCACACGATCGTCTGGAACAACCACCTCAAATTTCACTTTCGGAAGAAAATCGACTGTGTACTCGCTACCACGATAGATTTCAGTGTGGCCTTTCTGGCGGCCAAAGCCTTTGACTTCGCTAACGGTCATCCCTTCGATGCCTATTTCGGTCAACGCCTCCTTGACGTCTTCCATCTTAAAGGGCTTTATGATCGCCTCGATTTTCTTCATATCCCCCACAGATTGGTAGAGTACCTGCAAAAACGCAAGAGGGAACGCGCTTCGCACGTTCCCTAAAATCCTAATCGTCCCGGTCCTCGATTTGGGGCCGACTCTAATCCTGTTGGTTCTTACTGAATGTCGCAATGACCGTCGGCAATAACGCGTGCTCTGCCTGCTGAATTCGAGCGTGCAATCGCTCTGGAGTGTCATCCGGAAGAATCGGAACAGTCGCTTGCGCAAGTATCTTGCCCGTATCCACACCACTGTCGACCAGGTGCACCGTACATCCAGAGACTTTCTCGCCCGCCTCCAATGCCTGTCTCCAAGCCGCTAAACCCGGGTACTTCGGTAACAGCGACGGATGGATGTTGATAATTCGGTCCGGAAAAGCCGTCAGTAACGGTTCTTTTACCATCCGCATAAACCCGGCTAAAACTACGACCTCAACGTCTGCCTCTCGTAAAAGCCTTACCAAATCTTGTTCGACTTCAGGTTCCAATTTTGTGCGGAACCGGCCAGGATGCAGATAAAGCGCTGGGATTTGGAAATCACGGGCGAGGCTGAGAATTCCGGCATCTTCCACATCTGAGATAACGATCCGAACCTCGGCCTCGAGCCGGCCACTCGTAATCTGCTCCATAATCGCCCGAAAATTTGAGCCTTTGCCGGATCCCAAAACCCCGAGTCGAAGCAGACGTTTCATTTCGGATCTCCTTTTATCGCGCCAATCAGGTTTGTTGTCGATTTCCCCTCAACCAGCGGGAGGATCTCGATTCGTGTTCCGAGAGCTTCAAGTAAGCGTTTTTCCTCCGGATCGAGCGATTCACGGGTGTAGTCGCCACCCTTTGTGTAAATATCCGGCCCCAGATCTTTCAACAATTCTGTTACGCGCTCCTCTTCGAATACGATCACGTGGTCAACCGCTTCCAGCGCGGCCAGGACCTCCGCACGATCGCCTTGCACATTAATCGGCCGATTCCGACCTTTCAGTTCGCGCACCGAATCATCGCTATTTAATCCTACCACCAGGAGATCGCCCAAACGTCTTGCGGCCGCCAAATACCGAACATGCCCGACGTGCAGGAGGTCGAAGCAGCCATTGGTAAAAACCAGCTTCTTGGTGGCGTATTCCTGGCGCAAATTCTTGGCCGCAGATCTTGGCAGGATCTTATTTAGCATCTTCTTTTTCTACCGTATCGCATAGGTTGTCGTTGGCAGCAAAGCCGCCCGAAGATGTCGCAACGCGACAACAAAACTCAGCCAGGGGTGAACCCGCCTTGGCGGGAGAACCCCTGGAAAAAAGAGAACGAATGAGCAGGCCCTGTAAGGGCCGTAGAGGCGGTATCCACTAATCTGGCAACCACGCCTTTGGCATCCCTTCAGGATGCGGCATGTCAAGGTTGCTAACCATTCAACCCAACTTTTGTTGCCGCCCTGCCACACACGAGTTAATTCTTTTTCCATGTTTGATCCGCGTTTTAATGATCTCGCAGAAGTCTTAGTCGGGTATTCCACCAAGCTCAAAAAGGGAGAGCGTGTTCTAATTGACGCGTTTGATGTTCCAGCGGAAATGGTCGTCGCACTGATCCGAAGTGCGCGTTCTCGTGGCGCGTATCCGTTCGTTAATCTCCAATCGAATGTTGTTCTCCGAGAGCTTCAGCGAGGCGCTGAGGAACCGCAATATCAGACGATGTGCGAGTACGAGCTTGCGCGGATGGAACGAATGGACGCCTGTATCGCCGTCCGCGGAAGCCATAACATCACTGAATTTTCGGATGTTGACTCCACCAAGATACAACTGGCCTCGAAACTGTTGAAGCCAGTACTCGATCATCGGGTAAACAAGACAAAATGGGTCGTTTTGCGCTGGCCCCACCCGGCCATGGCGCAATCGGCCGAGATGAGCACGGAGGCTTTCGAGAGTTTCTTCTTTACCGTTTGCGCGATGGACTACTCGAAGCTGGAACCGGGAATGGTCGCGCTGAAGTCGTTAATGGAAGAAACTGATGCGGTGCGCATCACTGGTCCTGGAACTGATCTTCAATTCAGTATCAAAGGGATTCCTGCGATCGCCTGTGGAGGGGACCATAACATACCCGATGGCGAGGTTTTTACCTGCCCGCTTCGCGACTCTGTGGAGGGACATGTTCAATTTAATGCGCCCTCGATTTATCAAGGCACAGCGTTCGATTCCGTTCGTCTGGCATTCAGCAAAGGTAAAGTAGTGGAAGCGACTGCTAATAACACGCAACGAATCAACGAGATCCTCGATTCGGACGAAGGCGCACGCTACATCGGCGAGTTCTCAATCGGATTCAATCCACACGTGCTTCAACCGATGCGAGATATCCTATTCGATGAGAAAATTGCCGGTTCGTTTCACTTCACCCCTGGCCAGGCTTACGAGACCGCTGATAACGGAAATCGAAGCCAGCTACATTGGGATTTAGTCTGCATCCAAAGACCGGACTACGGCGGCGGCGAAATCTATTTTGACGGCCGGCTTATCCGGAAAGATGGGCGGTTCGTAATCAAAGAGTTAACGGGATTGAATCCGGAAAATCTGGTGTAATTCAGCAGCGACCCCGCCCCTACTCCGCGCCGTCCGGACGCTCCCTACGCACAACATCCAGGTACTGTTCGCTGAATGGCACCCAGGTGTCGTTCTCATCGTCAAGGCTGTTCCGACGAGCGATATTGAGCGTGGTTTGAAGCTCCTGAAGCGCCCGATCGAACCTCGACCGTTCCGGACGTTGTTTCATACCCAGTTCCGCACGCAACGCGCCCGTGGTCATCGGATCGAACCGAATTACTTGATAGATTCGCCGGGCTAAAGGTGTGCATTTGCTCAACGATTGGTGATGTTTCGGGTAGTAAGTCGCCCGCAAATACTCGATACTCATTAGGACCGCGCGGCCGCCCGCGATTTTTCCGTAGAAAATCTCGTCCGGAAAGGTGGCAGGTAACTCATTTTTCCAGGTCCAGATCGCAATCACTTTCTGGCCCCAGCCTTTCTCTCCCGGTTTTCGATGCGGCAGATCCACGACATCCCATAGACATTGAACGCCTTGAGCGGGACTAGAAAAAATCCCGCAAATCTTCGCTCGGAGGACGAATGCGCGCGCCTGTTTCAGAGTGCGTACTGACATGGGAAAATGCCGGCAACGCCGTGACCGCCGTCAGCGCCGACAACGAATCCCGGACACGATTGACGTTTCAATCTACTCTAGGTTCTGAATTAACTTATGTTTCGCCAGCTCGGGATATTTAGCTGCAAGCTCCTTTTTGAGCCTGCCGGCTACGCGATGCACGGAATCATGCAGCTCGGAAAGGGGCGTTTTTATTTCCCCAGGCGCATAGCTAGCTGTCAGATGCACTTCCTCGCCTTTTCTAAGAAATTGCAGTGTTGCCTCTGACTCGGTGAATTCAAAATTCGTCTCGCGCTCTCCTCTGCCGAGCTTGGCCACGATATCGCGAAGAGCCAAAACAAAATCCACTAGCGGAACCCAGCCCCACTCAGTGCTGAAGTCCGCCTCTGGCCCCCGCAAGAGAATATCGCCCGGCGCGGCCCGGTAACGAAACGTTGTTTCATCTTCATCTAATAACGCTGCATCAGCCTCCCAATTTTCAGATAGCTTATAATCGAGGTGCATAACGTGGGCCTCCTATCTAGTTAAAATGGAAACGCCGTAACCACCTTGTTGCGCGGACTAACAACCACTCGAAGCCGGGTCGCTGGCCCGCCGTTGATTCTTGTCCCAATCGGACGCCCGAAATCGTATTCATAAATTTGGCCCGGTCGACCGTTAGTGTTTTGCCGGACCCGCCCGTTTGCAACGGTTTGCTGAATCAGCTCGCGCAGTGCATCCACTGTAATTCCTGGAGCATATTTTCCTGCTCCCAGCGCAGGGCTATCCGGCCAATGGCGCTCCTGAATATGGCGAATCGCACTCGGCGTTAGATCGACTTGCTGTCGGCTGTCCAGGTTCGTTTGTGCTGCCAGAGGTCCGCCGGAAAGACACAAAGCGATAATTAGAATCCAGGACTGGAAAAGCATAAGCCAATTTTGCGATTTACACTTGGAGGGTTTCAGTGCCTGATAGCGCGACCAAAGTTAGACTGTAGACGCCAGACCGCAGACGGCAAACCTAATCCGCACCCGCATATGGAAGAGCCAGAGGTACCGACAGAGCATCTGCATGAAGAGATGCATCACCAGGCTGAACATAGCGGCCAACGCTGGGTTTTGGGCGTGGCGCTGAGTTCCGCCCTGTTAGCAGGCTTGGCAGCAGTCGCGTCGCTGAAAGCAGGTGAATATGCCAACGAGGCAATGATTGCCCAAATCCAATCCTCTAACTACTGGGCGTACTTCCAATCTAAAGGAATCAAAGAGGCGCAACTCCAAACGAAAACGGAGATGCTCGGCGCGCTCAGTAAACCGGCTGCGCCAGAAGACACGAACAAGATCGCCGAATATTCGAAGGACAAAGAAGAGATCCAGAAAAAAGCCGAAGAGCTTCAAACCGAAGCAAAAGAGAATCTGAGGATCCACGAAATACTTGCTCGCAGCGTGACTCTGTTCCAAATCGCCATCGCGGTCGGCGCGATCTCCGTCTTGATCAAGCGTCGCGCATTCTGGTTTGTTAGTCTGGCCTTCGGATTGGTTGGCCTGATTTTCGCCGCACAGGCGTTTAAGGCCATTTTTTAGCGCCGTCATCGCCGACACCCGAAAAGTTTGATACAAAAGGCGACGCTGAACTTCATGGCTGACGTATGTGGATCGAGCTTAACGGCTCCTTTCGCACTTCAAGTGGATTGCGTTGTTATCGAGCTCATAGGCGCTGGAAAGTCA
>Ga0207684_10002074_pt1 | contig 20631 bp, 17 predicted proteins | sample KBSK5501metaG_FD_184342 | JGI IMG/M metagenome (GOLD analysis project Ga0207684, IMG submission 184342) | Corn, switchgrass and miscanthus rhizosphere microbial communities from Kellogg Biological Station, Michigan, USA - KBS K5-50-1 metaG... | ecosystem: Host-associated > Plants > Roots >...
AGCGTTCCTGTCCCGCGGTCGCCCGCTCGGGCAGGCGCGCGTGCTGTGGGAGATCGGACCGCGCGGCTGCGATGTGCGGCTGCTGCGATCGCGGCTTGACCTGAACTCCGGCTATCTCAGCCGGCTGCTGCGCACGCTGGAGCGGGACGGCCTCGTCGTCGTCGAGCGGAGCGGCGCGGACCGGCGGGTGCGGACCGCCCGCCTCACCGCGGCCGGCAGGGCCGAACGGGCGGTGCTCGACCGGCTGTCCGACGAGGCGGCCACGGACATCCTGCGGCCGCTCAGCGGGCGGCAGCGCACCCAGCTCCTCACGGCGATGGCCGAGGTCGAGAGGCTGCTAGTGGCCTCGACGATCCGGATCGCCGCCACCGATCCGCGGCACCCGGACGCCCGCTCGTGCCTCCGCGAGTACTTCCGTGAGCTATCACAGCGCTTCGACGGCGGTTTTGACCCCGCCCGCAGCATCCCGGCCGACGACGAGGAACTCACCCCGCCCGCGGGCGTACTTCTCGTCGCCACCCTCTACCGCGAGCCCGTCGGGTGCGGCGCGGTCAAGTTCCGCCCGGACGCGCCGGCCGAGATCAAGCGGATGTGGGTCGCGCCTGCGGTCCGCGGGCTTGGCCTCGGCCGCCGCCTGCTGGACGCCCTGGAGGCTGACGCCGCCGCCCGCCAGGTCCGTACCCTGCGGCTGGAGACCAACCGCGCCCTCGGCGAGGCGATCGGGCTGTACCGGGCGGCTGGTTACCGTGAGGTGGCCCCGTTCAACGACGAGCCCTACGCCCACCACTGGTTCGAGAAGACGCTCGACCGGGCGGAAATCAAACGGGAGCAACGCCGATGAGGCCGTTGCGGGTGACAAGCGCGGCAAGGCCGGCCTCGCCCAGATCGCCGGTGCCAGCGGGCCGGCGGGGGAGCACCATGTAGCGGGACTCCGCGGTGGCATCCCAGACGGTGATCTCGACGTCCTGATCGAGCGCGAAGCCGAACTCGCGCAGAACCCCGCGCGGGTCACGCACCACCCGGGACCGGTAGCTCTCGCTCTTGTACCAGGTTGGCGATGGGCCGAGCAGCGCCACCGGGTAGCACGAGCACAGCGTGCAAACGATCACGTTGTGCGTGTCCTCGGTGTTGGCCACCACCTTGAGCCGCTGCTCGGCAATCCCGCCGCCCGTGGACAGGCCCAGTTCGGGCAGCGCGGCGCCGGCGTCGGCGAGCAGCCGTGACCGGAACCCCTCGTCCAGCCACGCGCGCGCCACCAGCCGTGCCCCGTTGGCCGGAGTAGCCCTGGCCAGGTATGCCTCGAGCGCCCGGTCCAGTTCCGCGGCCCCGACCAGCCCGCGCCGCTCAAGCAGCGCCTCCACCCGGCGCACCCGCGCCGCAAGCCCGTGCGCCGGGCCGCCGTGGTCACCCACGGCCGGACCGCCCTTCGAGGCGCAGGTAGCTCTCCCACAGCGCCAGCACCACCTGGTGATCGCCGGCGCCGAACAGGCCGGCCGCCGGGAATCGGACGGCGTACACCGGCTCGGCCTCGGCGGGCAGCCCGCGGGACCGGTCATCCGGCAGCGGATACCGGCCCTCAACCTCCACCACCGTCCCGGCCGCGCCGCGTGCGTACCTGGGCAGCCTGGTGTGATGCGCCGGGTCGGCCGGGCTGGTCAGCACCCGGTCCCCGGGCCGGAATCGCTCAGCCACCGCTCACCTCCTGCGCCGTGAGCACGCCCTTGTCCACAAGCAGCGTGGTGATCGCGTGGAACCACCGCTCGTAGTACGACGCCGCCAGGTACTCCTGCGGTGGCATCCGCTCGATGGCGTCGCGGAACTCGTCCAGGTTGTAGACGCCCTGCCCGATCAGTGCCCGGTTGATCGCGAACACGTGCGCTTCCCAGTCGGCGTGAAACGGCGGCTCACCCGCTTCCTGCTCGACCGGCGGAAACCCGTCCATGCCGCCGACGTCGTTGATCCGGCTCATCGCTTCTCCCTCAGGTCGCAATGATCCTACGGTGGCCCGGTGAGGTATCACCGGCTCAAGGTGCTGCGCCGCATGCCACATCCCGGGCGTGGCTTCACCCAGGGCCTGATCGTCGAGGGTGGCACGGTGTGGGAAAGCACCGGCGGGTACGGGGAGTCGGCCTTGTGCCGCTATCGGCCCGGCGCGGACACCCTGGAAGTCCGCACGCCCCTGCCACCGGAATTGTTCGGGGAGGGCATCTGCCGGGCCGGCCCGCACATCTGGCAGCTGACCTGGCGGGAGCGGGTCGCCCTGCGGTGGCACCCGCCTCGCCTGGAGGCGCCGGACACCGTGCCGTACAACCGCGAGGGCTGGGGGATCTGCACCGCTGTGGACAGCGTGCTGACCAGTGACGGCAGCACCGAACTGGTGCGGCGAGACCTGGCCACGCTGGAGCCGCTAGGCCTGGTGCTCGTGCGCCTGGGCGGCCAGCGGGTGGCGGGCCTCAACGACCTGGCGTGGGCGGCGGGCCGCGTCTGGGCGAACCTCCTGGGCAGGCCCTACCTGCTGGGCATCGACCCCGGCGGCGGCGAGGTCACCGACATCGTCGATGCCCGCGCGGTGATGGAGCGCCACCGGGGTGACGCCGAGGCGGTCCTGAACGGCATCGCCCCGATGCCCGAGGCGGGGGAGTTCCTGCTCACCGGCAAGCTCTGGCGGTCGCTGTACCACGTCCGCCTGGTCGACGGGCGCCCCCAGCCGCGCGCGGCGCGGCTGCTGGCCGGCTGACCTGGCTCTTAGGCGCGGTACGCCCGCCCGGTCAGTTCCAGGAACACGTCCTCGAGCGTGGCGCCGGACACCCGCAAGCCGGTCAGCGCGTGGCGGTCGGCGAGCCCGGCGAGGACGGCGGCGGGCTCGCGGGTGGCGATGGTCAGCGACACGCCGTCGTCGGTCACGGCGTCCGCCGTGGCGGCGCCGGGCCCTTTCGCTGTGGCCAGCGCCCGCGGCAGCAGCGAGTGGTCGCGAGGCCAGGGATGCCTGCCGAGCGTGGTGACCTCGCCGCTATCCGCTTCGCGCAGGCCTTCGATGATCTCCAGCGTGGTGGTCTTGCCCGCGCCGTTGGGACCGAGGATCCCGAAGAACTCGCCCCGCTCGACGTCGAAGCTCACACCGTCCACGGCCCGCACGGCACTGTAGGACTTGCGCAGGTCCCGCACTGATATCGTCGCTGGCACGCCGGTCACCATAACACGACATGACGCGAAACCAGCCCGGCCCGGCCGGCGCCGGTGCTCTCAAAGAGCCTGTGCTAGCGCTGTGGTACTGCCTCAGCCGTCCCCGGCGCCTCAGGAGTGGGCGCCGCCAGTGGTGTCGGCGGGGGCCTTGCTCGCAGCGGCCGCGGGCCAGTGCGGAGCCAGGGTCGTCCCGTCCGGCGCACGCTCCGGTTGTGGTAGCCCGAGCACCTGGTAGACGGCGCTGCCGTCGACGGTCTCCTGCTCCATGAGCAGCGCGACGAGCTTCCTCAGCTCGTCCTGGTGGCTGCGCAGCAACGCCATGGCCTGCTCCTCGGCCTCACGCAGCAGCCGCGACACCTCCTTGTCGATTTCGGCCTGGGTGGACTCGGCGAAGGGACGGCTGGACAGCGCCTGCCCCCCGCCGCCGAGGAACACCGAGCCGCCCTCGGGGTAGCCCACCGGGCCTAGTTCCGGGGACAGGCCGAACTCGCGGACCATCCTGACCGCCAGGTCGGTGGCCGACGCGAGGTCGTTGGAGGCTCCAGTGGAACCCTGGCCGAACTCGACCAGCTCGGCGGCGCGCCCGCCCATGCGCACCGCGAGCGTCTGGTTGAGGTAGTCCTCCGGGTAGAGGTGCCGCTCGACCAGCGGCAGCTGCTGTGTCACCCCGAGCGCCTGGCCGGCCGGGAGGATGGTGACCTTGGCGACGGGGTCGGCGCGCGGGGACAGCGCAGCGACGATGGCGTGGCCGGCCTCGTGCACCGCCACGGCCTGTTTCTCCTCCGGGAGCAGCACGTTGGAACTCTCGCGGCGGCCGATGATGATCCGGTCCCGGGCGGCATCGAAGTCCTCGGCGCTGATGATGTCCCGCCCGTTCCGGACCGCGACGATGGCCGCTTCGTTGGCCAGGTTGGCGAGGTCGGCGCCGGAGAAGCCGGGTGTGCCACGGGCCACCACCTGCAGGTCCACGCTGGGGTCCAGGTGCTTGCCCTGCGTGTGCACCTTGAGGATCGCGGCCCGCTCGGCGAGGTTCGGCAGCGGGATGGTGATCTGCCGGTCGAACCTGCCCGGGCGCAGCAGCGCTGGGTCGAGGACCTCGGGCCGGTTGGTGGCGGCAAGCACCACGATCCCCTCGGTGGGGTCGAACCCGTCCATCTCGGTGAGCAGTTGGTTGAGGGTCTGCTCCCGTTCGTCGTTGGCCACGACCGCCCCGGCACCGGCCCGCCGCTGGCCGATGGCGTCGAGCTCGTCGATGAAGATGATGGCCGGGGCCCGCTTGCGTGCCTCGCTGAACAGGTCACGCACACGGGCGGCGCCGACGCCGACGAACAGCTCCACGAAGCTGGAGCCGGCGACGGAGAAGAACGGCACGTCCGCCTCGCCGGCCACGGCCCGCGCGATGAGCGTCTTGCCCGTCCCGGGCGGGCCGACCATGAGCACCCCGCGCGGCGGGGTCGCCCCGGCACGCTTGTACCGGTCGGGCTCGCGCAGGAAGTCCACTACCTCCCTGATCTCCGCCTTGGCCCCCTCGTAGCCGGCCACGTCCGCGAACGTGGTCTTCGGCCGCTCGGCGTCGAAGACCTTGGCCCGGGACCGGCCGACCCCCAGCACGCCCTGCAGCTGCCCGCCGGCCCCCCGCGACAGCCGGAAGAACAGCCAGCCGATCAGCAGGAACGGCACGAGCAGGATCAGCCACGACAGGACTTGCGAGCCGAACGACGCGCCCGTCCCGGTGGCGGTGACCTGCACGCCGCCCTTCTGCAGCTGGTCCAGGAACTCCTGGCCGGCCTGGGTCGGGACCACGGTGCTGTAGCTCTTGCCGTCGGCCAGCGTCCCGGTGGTCTGGCCGCTTGCGCTGAGCGTGACGGTCTTCACCTGATGCGAGCTGACCCGGGACAGGAACTGCGAGTAGGTCAGGTCTACCGTGTTGGCGTGCAGCGGGGTGAGAAACTGAAACAGCACCAAGGCGATAATCAGCGCGGCCGGCCATAGCCAGAAGCGCCAGGCGGGCGGCGGCGGCGGTGCGGACCCTGCGGGCCGGTCACCTGGCGGCGCGGGATTTGCCTTCTTGGTCACGGAACCTCCCTGCCCCTCCCGGCCGGGTCTGCGCCGGCCAGGAGAGCTTGCACTCCGCGCATCGCGCGGACATAGGCCATAACGCTATAACCAAAACGCCAATGCCAGCGCGGCGAGACTGCCCGGTCCCGGCCCGAGCGGCGGCGGCGGGCCTCCGCCGGGGTCATCGCGCAGACAGGACCTCGGCGATCTTCGCGGCGGCGGCCGCAGGGTCGTCGGTGTCGTGCAGCACTTCACCCCACGACCAGCGGTAGTACCAGCGCAGGCGGCCGCGGTCGTCGGTGCCGGGAGTGCAGCCGATGCTCTCGGCCAGCATGGTTGCGCCGGGCGCGAAAATGTGCAGGGCGACGGGGTAGGTGGTTTTCACCGTCGCATGAAGGCCCCGCGTGTCAAGGGCGGTCGCCAGCCGGTGCAAGTGGTACGTGCGAGCGTGATCCCGTGCGCGGTCCACCGTCTCCTCTGCCATGCATCGGGAACGTCGGGGTCGCCATATTGTCCGTGTCCGCGGTACCGGGTTGTCAACCCTGCGGCTGGTAGGTTCCGAACCCGCCACCTGCGTAGGGGTCGCCGCCGTATCCGTTCTCGTAGCTGGGCGTGTGCCCGGCGCCGGCGTAGCCGTCCTGGTACTGACCCTGCTCCGGCTGACCGTGCCCGGATCCGTACGGGTGCTCCGGGTAGGCCTCCGGGTACGGGGCGTGGCCGGCCGGCCCCATGGACGGTGCGGCCATGCCAAGGGCCGGGTGGGCCTGATAGGGGGCACCGGACGCGTCGGGGTAGGCCGGGGCCTGCGGCTGGTACTGCGGCGGCGAGTAGACGCGGAGAGGATCGGCCAGGTAACTGCCGTGGCCCGGGTCGGCGCCCGGGTAGCCCGCCGGCGCGCTGGTACCGGCGCCGGGATAGCTGTACGGGTTCGCGTATGCAGGTGCCGGAGCAGGTGCCGCGGGCGGCGCGGCGTACCATTGCGCCGCTCCCGCCGCCGCGGGCTCCGGGTGGGCGTAGCCGGGGCTGGCGTAGTCGGCCACCGGGTAGCCGCCGCTCTCGCGCCTGGTCGTGTGCCCAGTTCCGTTGCTGGTCAGCGACTCGCCGGTGACCAGTGCGGAGCCGTTGCCCGCGCCGTCGCGGGCGCTCCTCCTGGCTTGGCTGTAGGAGCGGCTGTCGGTGGCAGGTACCGCCTTGAGCGAGAACGACGGGCTGGTGAGCGGGTCATCGTCGAGTGCGCCGGGCACGGGCGGCCGGGGAGCGCTCGCGAGACCGCTGAGCGCGGCCAGGCCCGGGTCGCGCCGTCGACGGGGCCCGGCGTCCAGCGACGGATGGCGGCCCCCGTCGCGTGCGGGGAGGGGCCCGGTGTCCCGCGCGGCGTGCCCGCCCCTGGCCGCCGGAAGCCCGGTATCGAGGGAGGGGTGACGGCCGCCGTCCCGCGCGGTATACGGCGCGGTGTCCAGCGAAGGATGCTGGCCGACCGGAACAGGGTGACCGGCGGTGGGTGCCTCGGCCGCCAGCCGGGCGGCCGGTACAGCAGGCTGCGGCCGGGACCGGACGGGGAGGAGCTCGGTGACGGGCTCGTGCTGTGGCGGGCGCTCTCTGCGGCCGCGCGGCTCGCGGCCTTGCTCGGGCTCCGCCTGCGCCCGCCCGGAAGCTGCCGGAGCCGCGTTCCTGGCGGTGCGGGAGTCACGCGCGGCGGGCTCGTCAGCCGGGGCCCTGGCCGCCGCAGCCTTGCTGCTGCTGGCCGGCCGCGCCATGGTCGCGAGCGGCTTGTCCGCGGACAGTTCCGCCCAGTACTGCTCGTCGGAGAGCTGGTCCCACTCGCCGCTCGGCCAGTCGTCATCGTCATCGCGCCTGCCCCGGTGCGGCTTCGACCGGCTCTTGCCGGCTGCGGGCGCGGACGCCGCCCTGCGCCGGGAGTCGGGCCGGGGTTTGGCGGCCCTGGCGGCAACGGCCGGCAGTTCCCCGGAGCCGTAGTCGGCCGAGGGGAAATCCCCCGAGGGGTGGTCGGCGGGGAGGACGCCGCCTGCCGCGGTCCGCCGTGACGGGCCGGTGTCATAGCGGCTGCGGTCCGCGGTGGCCGCAGGAACCGGGGACCGCCGCCGGGCGGGTGAACCCCCGTACTCGGCCGGGTCACGGCGGGCGGGCCTGCGCGGCCCCGTGGCATAGGGCGGCGGGGTGGCGGGGTCAGAACTAGCAGAGCGCGGGGTGGTGGGGTTAGCTCTAGCGTGGGGCGGGGTGGTGGGGTAAGAACCAGCAGAGCGCGGGGCAGCGGGGCCGGCAGCGGCAAAGTTCTGGTCCCTGTCGCGACCCGCGTGAGCGCGATCCCGGGCCGGGCCGCGAGCGCTATAGGCGGGCTCACGCCCGCGTCCGCGCGGGTCGCCCATGCCGCGGCCCGCCGCCCGCGCGGCCTGGCGCGTGTCACGGACGTCAGGTTCCCGCCAGCGGGCCTCTCCGGCCCGCGGGGTGCTGGTGCTTGGCCTTATCTGCGGCTCATCATCGTGCTCGTCGCCCCGCCCAAGCCGAATGCTGAGAAAGACGGCAATGAGGATCACGACGATAACGGCCACCAGGCCGACCACGAGCAGGATCATCGCACCACCCAACTAGCCATGGCCATCTGGGTGCCGCTAGCGAGGCGCACGCGGCCACAGCGCGGGCCTTCCCCTGTATAGCTAGCGTCTCGGATCAGTCCTTGGGCTGAACTCCTGCCCAGTGATTCTGGCGGACAGGTATGGCCCGTGTCACGCGTTTAGAGAACTTTTACTGATGTCGTTTACTCGCTGCGACCAAGCCATTACGGATTGATGAAGGCAGTGAGCCTGCCACGCGCGATGGCGAACGCTGCTATGGCTGACCAGGCCGTTTTGACACTCGCCCCTGCTTGAAGCTGAAGCATCTTACTGAGCGCGTAAACGGTAAACCGGTAAGAGTGCCCACGATTCGCGGGACACGGCGCATCATAGCTGGCCGTGCCTTTGCTGTTGGTCGCCTGCCGTGACCCGGGAGGAAGTTGCGCCGACGGAATATCAGAGGATTGCGGGCCTATGTCGAAGACGATCCAGTAGATATAAGGGTTGATCGGCGCCGCCGAGTCGTCCATCACCAGTGCGAAGGACTTTGTTCCGCGCGGAGCGCCGGACCAGTGAATCACCGGATGCCCGCCCCGGTCGTGGCAACTGAACGCCGAACCGCTAAGCCCATGGCCGAAGTCGGGGCTTGTCACGGTGATCTGGTCGGGCACCGCCATTGGGGTCGTGCCGCCACCGATCAGGCCGCAGCCGCTGCTGAGAAGGAGGAGCACGGCCAGGCCGGCCGCAGCCAGAATCGGCCGGCCAGATGCTCCAGAGGGCCGCCGCACGTACCAACCTCGTCTCTTGTCCGCAGGCGTTATCCGTGGCGATGGTATGCCGTCCCGGGCACGGTCGCGGAATCAGCGGGGAACCTCCACCGGATATCCGCCGGCCATCCCGTCTTGGGATGGCATAGAGAGGGCAAAGAAAGATCCTTTCGCGTCCTTCGCGCCCGGCGGCCACGACCGGATCGCCCCTTTTGATCAAGCGCGACCGGATCGCCCCTTTTGATCAAGCTAGTCCTGCGGGCGCGAGGTACCGAACATGATCTCGTCCCAGGAGGGAACCGACGCGCGCCGTGACCGGCCGCCCGCCGCCTTCCTGGCAGGCCGCCCCGGCGGCAGCGGGGCGGCCTGCCCCGTGTCCGCGTCGGCCTCGCCCGCACGCGAATGGGCCGGCCCGGGCATGCGCGCCGGCTCCGCCGGCCCGCCCTGATCGCGCTCCGGCGGAGGCACGGCGAGCCTGCTGCCGATGGGGGTGACCGTCGCTCGCGCCGCGGCCCTGATCCGGGACGTTGCCTCGGGCAGGTCGGACTCGGGCAGGCAAAGGCGCGCGGCGGTGTCATCGGCCGGCGCGACATGCTTGCGGTGCGGGTCGAACACCCACTCGGCCAGATGGGGACGGCTGCCCGAGCTGAACGCGAGCCGGACCTGCCAGCCGCCATCCGAGCGCTTCCGCGAGTCCCATTCGGCGTCGTCGGGGTCGACCCCAAACATGCGCAGGCGCTCCACCACCACGTCCCCCAGAGGGCGGCCGGGGCCGGAGTCCCCGGGCTGGCGCAGCGTGGCACGCTGCGCTTCTTGGGCGCGGTACGCGCGCTCGGCCAGTACCGGGCCTTCGAAGCGCCGGACGCGCTCGATCGGCACGCCCGCCGCGTCGGCGATCTCTTCGGCCGTCTCTCCGGCACGGATCCGGTCCTGGATCTCCTTGGGTCGCAAGGGACTCTCCACTTCGATCTCGTACTGTGCGAGCCGTGAGAACTGCCCGCGGGCCACGATTCGCAGCCGGTCATCGATCGGGAGCGAGAAGCGGCCACCGTGCCCCGGCGAGGCGAGAACGGCGTAGGTGCCGTCCTCGCTGACCGCGACGAGGCGCAGTTCCTGCATCGGCGTCCCTTCTGCGCCGTCGGGCAAACGGGCGCACTTTGATGCCGCGCGAGGGTGTTCGGACTTCCCTCAGGCGAGTCTGACGGGTCATAGCGCCCGAGGCCAGCACCCTGGGCGGCATGTCACGGAGATCAACGACGAGTATTCCTGCCGCTGGCCGGCCAGGCGGGCCGAACCCGGCTTTCCGCGGGCGCGCCGGCCCCCTGGAATCCCGGCCTGTTTCCATGTGACCGCAGGCACGAGGAAAAGCCCCCGTCGCGACCATATGCACCGATTGTCCCCGCGGGCGCGCGGCCGGGAGGCATGATGAAGTGCGACGGGGAGAGGAGGAAGGTGCCACTGGTGCAGCCGGCTAACCGGGTGTCGCCTCGGAGCGGCGAGGGTGATGCCAGGGGAGCGGAACTCGCCGACGTGATATCGAGGCTGCGCCGGGCGATGCGCCGGGCTGCGCGCGCGGCCGATCCGGGGGTGAGCCTGACCGTGGCCCAGCTGGAACTGCTGTCCTGTCTCGCGGAGAACCCCGGTGCTCGCCCTGGTCAGCTGGCGAAGCTGCTCCGGATCGCGCCCAGTTCGGAGGCGACGCTGGCCGGCGGCCTGCGCCGCGCCGGGCTGGTCAGGCGGGCGGGCGGAAACGAGGACAGGCGAACCGCGTCGCTGTGGCTGACTCCGGTCGGCGAGGCGGCGGTCTCCCGATGGCAGCAGGTGAACGAGCGCCTGCTGCGGTCCGCGCTCACCACGCTCGCGCCGTCCAGCCGGCGCGTCGTGGAGTCCGCCCTGCCCGCGCTGCGGGACCTGGCCGGGCTGATCGACGCGCTCACCGACGCCGCGGACCGTGAGCCTTCCGGGGGCCTCAGCCCGGCTGAGGGCCCCGGGGCCAGGTCCTTTAATCCAGCGCCTTACGGGGCGCCCTGATCTGGCGCCCGGGCTCGACCTGGCCGTTGCCCTCCGGGCCAGGCGGCACCGCGGCCTTCGTGCTCATCCGCGATGGCCACCAGTTCCATCGGCCGAGCAGCACGACGGTAGACGGCACCAACAGCGTGCGGACCAGGAAGGTGTCCATCAGGATGCCCAGGGCCAGGCCGATGCCGATGTCCCGGATCTGGCTGCCGCCCGAGCCGCTCCCGGCGACCAGCGTCAGCACGAAGAACGTGCCCGCGAGCACGAGGCCGGCCGAGGTGATCGTCGATCCGGTCGCGCTCAGTGCCCGGGTCACCGCATCGCGCAGCTGGAGGCGCTGAGCCTCCTCCCTGATCCGCGTCATCATCAGGATGTTGTAATCCTCGCCGAGGGCGAGCAGGAAGATGAACATCAGGAACGGCATGAAGAAGACCAGCCCGCCGCTGTTGCCGATCTTGATGAAGATCAGCACCGACAGACCCAGGGCAGCCAGGTAGGAGATGCCGACCGAGGCGATCAGGTACAGCGGCGCCACCAGGCTGCGCAGCACCAGGGCGAGGAGGATCCCGATCGCCAGGATCGCGATCGGGATGATGCGCTTGAGGTCGCTGTTCGAGATGCTGCTGATGTCGTAGAGGGCCGGCGCCTCGCCGCCCAGGGCCGAATCAGACGCGCCGATCGACCGGGCAACGCTGGTGGTCGTGGCGCGCAGCCCCGGGACCGCGTTCATCGCGGTCGTGGTGCTCGGGTCACCGGCCTTCAGGCCGGTGTCGTACAGCACGGTCCGGCCGTCCGGGCTGACGTAGTTGGCGGTCGCGCGGTAGGCCTGATAGAGCCCGGCTGGCACCTTACTGCCGGGGCTGCCGGGCAGTGGCACCGGCGGCAGCAGCTTGGCCGGGCCAAGCTGGTTGTGCAACGCGGTGAACTCCGGCGGGGCCAGCGTGACGCCGGCCGGGTTCAGCGGCCCGGACACCTGGGTGAATTGCCCGCTGGCGCGGAGCAGGACGGTCGCCTTGGCGAGCGGCGCCGGGTTCTGCCATACCGGGGTGCTGAACTTGAATATCGGGTTGGTCGGGTTCGCCGACGACTGCGGGAAGTGCTTGGTGAGCAGTGCCTGCCCGGCGGCGGAGTCGGTGCCCGCCGGTGGGGCGGTGTTCCCGCCGAAGCCGGCCGCCGTGTAGCCGAACACCGCGAATGCCAGCCCGCCGAAGACAAGGATTCCCGCCAGCAACGTCGGCACCGGACGGTGCACGATCTGCCCGGCGACCCGGCCCCACATGCCGGCCTTGCCGCTGCCCTGGATGTTCCACGGAATCAGCTTCGACCTGCCGAAGAGCTTGCGGAACAGCGAGCGCTTCATGCCCAGCAGCGACAGCCGGATCGACAGCAGCGCGGGCAGCAACGTCAGCGCCGCGATCAGGGTGACGCCGATGGCGATCGCGAACGGGACCCCGAGGTTGGAGTAGAAGGAGAAGGTGGCGAGCAGCAGCGAGAGCATCGCCACGATCACCGTGGCCGCGGAGAAGGTGATGGACTCGCCAACCCTGGTGACCGACCGGACGATCGCATCCTTCGCCGGCTGCCTCGGGTGGATGAAATCGCCGAGCAGGCTGCCGCCCAGGCGTTCGGTACCCGGGTAGTACTCCCCTCCGGTGGCGTGTTGCGCGGCCCGCAGTTCCTCCCGGACCCGGAACACCAGGAACAGCCCGTAGTCGGTGCCCGCGCCCAGGACCAGCACGATCATCAGGAACTCGGCGATGGGGGACACCTGGAGCCCGTGGGCGGCGGCCTCGGCCACCAGGGGCCCGGCGATCCTGAACGACAACAGCGGCGGTATGACGGTCACCAGGGCGAGGGTGAATGACCGGAAGATCAGCACCAGCAGAATGATGATGAACGCCAGCGACAAGTACTGGATCTCGTTGCCGGTATTACCCGACGCTTTCTGCTGGTCAACCTGCGCAGCGACGTCACCCGCCAGGTGCACCTGCAGCCCGGGCGGCAGCCCGGCCTGGGCGATCTTGGCGCGCAGCCCGTTCACCAGGTCGGTCTCGAAGTTCGAGTTACCTCCGCCCTGCGTGGAGAACACGATCAGCTGTTCGGCGTGCCCGTCGGCGGACCGGCCGGCGTCCAGCACCTTGACGACACCGGACACGGACTTCAGCCTCACTGGCAGCGCGGCAAGCGCCGTGGTGTCAGCGGGAGTCAGCGGTCCCCCCGACCGCGCCGCAACGACGGGGATCGGCACGTAGGCGGCGGTCCCGAACGGCGCGGCGAGCTGGGCCGCGTGCTCGCTCGGGGCGCTGGCGGGAAGGAACCTGCTGTTGTTGTTCTGGGTGACGTTGTTCAGCGAGGGCAGCAGCGCCGAGGCCGCGAAGGATCCGGCCACCCACACGATCAGGACGAGCCAGCGGAATCTGACCGCAACGGCGCCAATCGTTCCGAAGACCTTATCGATATGCACGCCGACGAGCTTACGGGGCGAACCTGACAGGACGCTGTTGAGGATCCCGCCAGGACGCTGTCACGGGCGGCCCTATGATCTGGGGGCCATGACCACCCACGGACCCGCGCGATGACCGCTCACGAGCAGTTTCCCGGGCGACCGCCGTTGATCAGCGTCGTGCTCGCGGTCGGGATGGTGGAGAAGTTCTTGCCCGGGTGCCTGGATTCGATCCTGGGCCAGCCGGATCCGCCCGCCGGGGTGGAGGTGATTGCCGTCGATGACGCCTCGCCGGATGGGTGCGGGCGGATCCTGGACGAGCGGGCCGCCGTGGACCCGCGGCTGCGGGTCATCCACCTGCCGCGCCGCGCCGGGCCCGGGCCGGCCCGGATGCGCGGCCTGGCCGCGGCCACCGGCGGGTACGTGTGGTTCGCCGACCCCGACGACCTGCTCACCGACGGGAGCCTGGCGGCCGTCGTGGGCCGGCTGGACCGGGACAGCCCGGACGTGCTGCTGCTGGACTACCGCACCCTCCTCCCCTCGGGCCGGACCGAACCGAGCCCGGGGTCCGCGCTGCTGGCCGGGCCCCCGTGCGTGCTCACGCTCGCGGACCGGCCCGCCCTGATCGACCGCACCATGACGCTGTGGAGCAAGGTCTTCCGGCGGAAGTTCCTGACCGGCCTTGGCGTGGCGCTGCCCCCGGGCATCCACGAGGATGTGCCGATGTCGGCCGCGGCCCTGCTCGGGGCGGGGCGGATCGCGCTGCTCGACCGCGCGTGCTACCTGTACCGGCGTCGGCCTGGCTCGTTCCTGGGCACGGCCAGCATGGACCACTTCGGCATCTTCGCGTCCTATGCCCAGGTGTTCGCGCTGCTGGAGGCGGGCGGGGGCGCGGCGGCCGTCCCGGCGGCCCGCGCGGCGGTGTTTGGCCGGGCGATCGAGCACTACAGCTCGATCCTGGGCAGCGGCCTGGTGCCGCGCCGCGCACGCAGGCAGTTCTTCGGCCGGATGGCCGAGGACTTCAGGCGCTACCGCCCGGCCGGGTACCGGGACCCACCGGGGCTGCGGGGGCTGAAGACCGCGCTCATCGCCCGCGACGCGTACTGGGCGTACGCGATGCTGGCGCCGGCCAACAGGGCGCGGGTAGCCGCCCGGCGCGCCGTCGCGCGCACCCGCTGACCACCGCACGGGCCGCGCTCGCCATTCTCCTATTTCCGCCGTATGCGGCCATCTGACCGGCATATCACGGGAAGGCCACGTAAAGTCTTTTGTGCCGTAGCGGAGCAGAGCGGGGATGAAGGACCTATACGAATATGCGACACCTCATCGGGCTCATTCTGGCGCTAGCCCTGGCGGCCGCCCTGTTCTTCGGGGGCGGCTGGGCCGCCACCCACGTGCCGGCCCTGGCCGGCCACACCGTCGGCCTGCCGAGCCGAACGGGCCTGATCGGCCTGGCCGCCGCTCTCGCCGTTGGCCTGGCGGCCGGCATCCTCCTCTTCCTGCCCATGGTGTCGCCGCTGGCCACCGGCCTGCCCGGGCTGGTCCTGCTGGCCTGGACGGCGCTGCTGGCGGTGAGCGCGCACCGGGCGCTGTCCTGGATCCCGCTGCAGGGGCACACGTTCGGCGTGGGGTTCCGTGCCCTGCTGCTGAACGGCACGCTGGCCATGGTCGGGATCGTGCTGATCATCCCGCTGTTCCTGCCCGGGCGCTGGCATGGCCGTGTCCGCGAGGACGAAGAGGATGAAGACCTGGAGCTGCCGGCCCCCACCGGCCTGCTGTCCTAAAGTTACCGCGGGGCGCCGCAGGCGCCGGGCCGAACGCCGCGAGGACCCGAAGGGCCGCAGCGGTGCCCCGGCGCCGAGGACCAGCCTCCCGAAGCCAGCGAAGCGCCCGCGAGGGAGGCAGAGAAATCAGTGTGCGGCACTGAACTGGGCGGCCTCGGTGGACCCGGCCAGTGCCACCGTGGCGGCGTCCGGCGAGATGGCCGAGGTCACCAGGTCGAAGTACCCGGTCCCGACCTCTCTCTGGTGCCGCGTGGCGGTGTATCCGTACAACTCCGAGGCGAACTCGGCGTCCTGCAGCCGCACGTAGGCGGGCATGCCCTCGTCCGCGTACCCGCGCGCCAGCTCGAACATCGAGTAGTTGAGCGCGTGGAAGCCGGCCAGCGTGATGAACTGGAACTTGTAGCCCATCTCGCCCAGCTCCCGCTGGAACTTCTCGATGGTGCCGTCGTCGAGGTGCTTGTGCCAGTTGAACGACGGTGAACAGTTGTAGGCCAGCATCTGGTCGGGGAACTCGGCCTTGATCGCCTCGGCGAACTCCCGCGCTTCGGCGAGGTCCGGGGTGGACGTCTCCATCCAGAGCAGGTCTGAGTACGGGGCGTAGGCCAGGCCGCGCGCGACGGAGGCGGCCATGCCGTTGCGGACGCGGAAAAATCCCTCGGCGGTCCGCTCCCCGGTGACGAACGGCCGGTCCCGCTCGTCCACGTCGCTGGTGATGAGCGTGGCGGCGTGCGCGTCGGTCCTGGCCACCACCAGCGTCGGCACCCCGCAGACGTCGGCCGCGAGCCTGGCGGCGTTCAGCGTCTTAATGTGCTGCCCCGTCGGGATGAGCACCTTCCCGCCGAGGTGGCCGCACTTCTTTTCCGAGGCGAGCTGGTCTTCCCAGTGCACGCCCGCCGCGCCGGCCGCGATCATGGCCTTCATCAGCTCGAAGGCGTTGAGCACGCCGCCGAAACCGGCCTCGGCGTCGGCCACGATGGGCGCCAGCCAGTGCGGCCAGTGCCCGCCCTCCTCGGCCCAGGTGATCTGGTCGGCGCGCAGCAAGGCGTTGTTGATGCGCCGCACCACCTGGGGCACCGAGTTGGCCGGGTAGAGGCTCTGGTCAGGGTAGGTCTGGCCGGCCAGGTTAGCGTCGGCGGCGACCTGCCAGCCGGACAGGTAGATGGCGGGAAGCCCGGCCCTGACCTGCTGGACCGCCTGGTTGCCGGTGAGCGCACCGAGCGAGGGCACGAAGTCCTCGGTGTGCAGCAGGCGCCAGAGCCGCTCGGCGCCGAGCCGGGCCAGCGTGTGCTCCTCCTGCACCGAGCCCCGCAGCCGTACCACGTCCCGCGCGGAGAAGGTGCGCTTCACGCCGCGCCAGCGCGGGCTGGTCGCCCACTCGCCAGCCAGCCGGGCAGCCTGCTCGGCGAGGCCCGGGCGCCGGTTTCCGTTGTTGCTTGCGGCGTGCGCGGTGCCCTCGAGGCGACGGTCCGTCACTGGGTCCTCCAAGCCGTGTCGTCCCCGGTTGTTGGGCCCAAGCCTGGCCGGGCACCGGCGCCTGAGCCAGAGATCGCCGCGTGAAAATCCTGCGAAATTCATCTAGCATCAAGATGTGACGCAGTTTCTTAAAGAAGAATCCCGCACGTTTCCGCTAGGTGGTCTAGACCTGGCGACCTTCGGCCAGCGCCTCCGCCATCTACGGCGCTCCCGCGGCATCACCCTCGCCGAGCTGGGATCCCGGGTGGGGCGCGCCCCGTCCGCCCTGTCCCTGCTGGAGAACGGCCGCCGCGAGCCGAAGCTATCCATGATCGAGTCGCTGGCCAGGGCGCTGTCGGTGGCACCGGAGGAGCTGCTGCGGCCGCAGCCGCCGAGCCGCCGGGCGCAGCTGGAGATCACCCTGGAGGAAGCGCAGCACGATCCGCTCTTCCGCGACCTCGGCCTCCCGTACCTGAAGGTCGGTGCCCGCGTCCCGGGCGACGTTCTCGAGCACCTGGTCGCGCTCTACGGCGAGCTGCGCCGCCAGCGGACCCGCCCGACGGCCACCCCGGAGGAGGCGCGGATCGCCAACGCCGAGCTGCGGGACGCCATGCGCGAGCGCGGGAACTACTTCCCCGAGATCGAGCGGCGGGCGGCGGACGTGCTGACCGCGGTGGGATATCGCGGCGGCGCCCTGTCCCAGAGCACCCTGACGGCGATCGTCGCCCACCACGGGCTGACCGTCTCCTATGCCAACGACCTGCCGAGGTCGGTCCGGTCGGTCACCGACATGCGGCACCGGCGCATCTACCTCAAGCAGGAGCCGGTCGGGGTGCACTCGCCCCGGACCATCGTGCTGCAGACTCTCGGGCACTTCGTGCTCGACCACGACATCCCGCACGACTTCGCCGATTTCCTCCGCCAGCGGGTGGAGGCCAACTACTTTGCCGCCGCCGTCCTGGTTCCCGAGCAGGCCGCCGTCCGGTATCTGGCCGACGCCAAGCAGGCGCGGCAGCTGTCGGTCGAGGACCTGCGCGACGTGTACTCGGTGTCGTATGAGATGGCGGCCCACCGGTTCACCAACCTGGCCACCTACCACCTGGGGCTGACCTGCCATTTTGTGAAGAACGACGAGGCCGGGATCATCTACAAGGCCTACGAGAACGACGGCCTCGTGCTGCCCGCCGATAACTCGGGCGCCATCGAGGGGCAGCGCATGTGCCGGCAGTGGTGCGGCCGGCAGGTCTTCTCCTCGGCCGACCGCTTCTCAACGAGCTACCAGTACACCGACACGCCGTCGGGCACGTACTGGTGCGTGTCCCACGTGGACCAGGGGCGGGAGCGCGGGTTCGCGATCACGCTGGGCGTCCCGTACGAGCATTCGCGGTGGTTCCGGGGCCGTGAGACGGCCACCCGCCGGGCCTCGCTGTGCCCGGACGGCGACTGCTGCCAGCGGCCGCCCGCCGGCCTGGCCGGGCGCTGGGAGGGGATGGCGTGGCCCTCGGCCCGCGCCCACTCCCACATCCTGTCCGCGCTGCCGACCGGGAGCTTCCCCGGCGTCGACGAGACCGACGTGTACGAGTTCCTCGACCGCCACGACCAGGACTGAGGCGCTGCCTATGCAGGCCTGCCGGGCGCGGGGCCGCGTCCGTTGGCAGTGTGCCCTTGGCCAGAATGCTACTCATCGGTAACATGGGCCCAGACCCGTGAGGAGCACTATGCCCAGCGACCCCGGCACCACAGCCCCCTTCAGCTTGGATCCCGGCCCCGAACTGCGTGAGATGCAGGCCTGGGTGCACGGCTTCGCGGCCAACGTCATGCGGCCCGCCGCCGCCGAGTGGGACGAGCGGGAGGAGTTCCCCTGGCCGATCGTGGAGGAGGCCGCCAAGATCGGCCTGTACTCGCTGGAGTTCTTCGGCGAGCAGTGGCTAGGGCCGACGGGCCTGGGCATCCCGGTCGCGTTCGAGGAACTGTTCTGGGGGGACGCGGGCATCGGGATGGCCATCGTCGGCAGCACGCTCGCCGCGGTCGCGGTGTCGTCCAACGGGACCAACGAGCAGGTCGGCGAGTGGCTGCCGCAGATGTTCGGCGGGCCGGGGGACCTCAAGCTCGCGGCGTTCTGCTCCTCAGAGCCCGACGCAGGCAGCGACGTCGCCGCCATCCGCACCAGGGCGGTCTACTCGGAGGCCACCGACGAGTGGATCCTTAACGGGACGAAGACGTGGGCTACCAACGGCGGCATCGCCGACGTGCACGTGATCGTCGCCTCGGTGGATCCCTCGTTTGGTAGCCGCGGTCAGGCGAACTTCATCGTGCCGCCGGGCACGCCGGGCCTGTCGCAGGGGCAGAAGTTCCGTAAGCACGGGATCAGGGCCTCGCACACCGCTGAGGTCGTCCTGCAGGACGTACGCGTGCCCGGCCGCTGCCTGGTCGGCGGGAAGGATCGGCTGGACGAGCGGCTGGCGCGGGTCCGGTCGGGCGGCAGCGCGGGCGAGCAGGCGGCGATGAGGACCTTCGAACGGTCCCGGCCAAGCGTCGCGGCCATGGCGGTGGGCGTCGCCCGGGCCGCGCTCGAGTTTGCCACCGAGTACGCGCGGGACCGGGTGCAGTTCGGCCGCCCGATCGGGCAGAACGAGGCGATCGCGTTCATGCTGGCCGACATGCAGTCGTCCGTGGACGCGGCGCGGCTGCTCACCTGGCGCGCCGCCTGGATGGCGCGCAACGGCCTGGCCTTCGACCACGCCGAGGGCTCGATGTCGAAGCTGGTCGCGGGGGAGACGGCGGTCCGGGTGACCGACCAGGCCCTGCAGATCCTCGGCGGCAGCGGCTACACCCGGGACTTCCCGGTGCAGCGCTGGCACCGGGACGCGAAGATCTTCACGATCTTCGAGGGCACGTCTGAGATCCAGCGCATGATCATAGGCCGGTCTGTCACCGGCCTCGACGTCCGATAGATGACCCAACCGCAGCGACGGCCAGCCCGCCGGGCCTGATGAGGCGGATATCGGTTCGGTGATGATCCGCGGCTAGCACGTCACGCAGCGTTACCATTTGGCCCACGGACGGCTGAAGGGCGGCGTGGGTGGGCGCAGGACGGAGGCGGGCGCAGGACGGGGGCGGGCGCGGCGCGCGGGGGCGGGGAAAGCAGAGCGCGGGGGCGGGGAAAGCAGGGCGCGGGTGATCGGGGCCGCGGCGGCGTCACAGAACGCTTCCGCGAGCCGCCGCTCGGCCAGCGGCCGGCCCGGGACGCTGCGGCGGGATCCGGTGACGCTGGTGATCGCGGCCGCCACCCTGCTGGCCCTGGGGCTGCGGCTCTGGCAGCTGCTCCGGCCGGGCTACCTGCTCGGCCTCACCGAGTACGACGACGGGCCGTACTTCGGCAGCGCCGTGCGCCTGGTCCAGGGCGTGCTGCCCTACCGCGGCTTTATCCTGGTGCAGCCACCGGGCATCACCCTGCTGATGGTGCCGGCGGCTCTGGCGGGCAAGCTGGCCGGCACCGCCTGGGGACTGGCCGCGGGGCGGATCCTGACCACGCTGGCCAGCACGGCCGGCGTGCCCCTCGCTGGCCTGCTGGTGCGCCACCGGGGCGTGGTCGCCACCACCGTGGCCTGCGGCCTCCTCGCCGTGTACCCGGACAGCGTGGCGTCCGCGCACACCGTGCTGGTGGAGCCGTGGCTCACCGCGTTCTGCCTGGCCGGCGCCGTGGCGGTGTTCGACGGTGACCGGCTGGCCAGCGGCCGCAGGCTCGCCTGGGGCGGGGCGGCGTTCGGCTTCGCGGGAGCGGTCGAAAGCTGGGCCATCGTCCCGGTGCTCGTAGTGCTCGCGCTCTGCTTTTCCCGCCCCCGCGCTTCGCGCCCGCCCCCGCACTGTTTTTCCCGCCCCCGCGCGCGGCTGCGCCGGGCCGGGGTGTTCACGGCCGGGGCCGCCGTAGGTTTCGCGCTTCCGGTGCTGCCATTCGCGGCCGCCGCGCCGGTCCGGTTCTACCAGAGCCTGGTCGTGGCCCAGGTCGGGCCGAGGGCCGGGGTCACCAGGGTCCCGGTGTTCGCCCGCCTCGCGGAAATGGCCGGGCTGAGCTACGCGCACCGGCCGGCGCACGGCACCGTGGAGCTCGCCGCGGCGGCTCTCGTGCTGCTCACCGTGGGCGGGCTGGCCGCGGCGGCGCTGGCCGCCCGCCGGGCGCCCACCGCGCTGGAGTGGTTCGCCGTGGCCGCCACCGCGCTGGTCGTGGCCATGTTCCTGTGGCCCAGCCAGTTCCACTATCACTTTTGCGCCTTCCTGGCCCCGTTCCTCGGCCTGGCGATCGCGCTGCCTGTCGGGGTGCTGGCCGGGCAGCCCGGCCGTCCCTGGCCGCGGTG
>Ga0207684_10002075_pt1 | contig 20626 bp, 18 predicted proteins | sample KBSK5501metaG_FD_184342 | JGI IMG/M metagenome (GOLD analysis project Ga0207684, IMG submission 184342) | Corn, switchgrass and miscanthus rhizosphere microbial communities from Kellogg Biological Station, Michigan, USA - KBS K5-50-1 metaG... | ecosystem: Host-associated > Plants > Roots >...
CGGATTACTCACGCCGACCGACTGCCTGATGACACAAGAAGAGGCGGAGGCCATGGCGCAGGCCATCCCGCGGTCGAAGCTGGCAGTGGTGCCGGGGACCAACCACTACACCGTGTTGCTCGGCCAGAACGCCAAAGTCAAGACCGCCCTCCGCGCCTTCCTCAGGACGAAGTAGGGGGCATTCCGGAGCCTTTTTTCCCGGGGGGTTTCGGGTATGCTGTGCTTGAGAATGCCCGTCCGGGACTATGACGCCATCGTGGTGGGGGCCAGCTTCGGCGGCCTCGCCGTCGCCCGCCAGCTCCGCGGAGAAGTGCTCCTGCTGGACCGGAACGAGGTCGGCACCGTGCAGACCTCGGCCTGTGGCACGCCGCTCTGGGTTCCCGAGACCCTCGGGGTCTCGGCCAGCGTGCTGCAGGTGCACGACCGGCTCGTGATCCGCACGCCCACACGCACCGTCCGCTACGATCTCTCGACGGTGCCGTTCTGTACCTTCGACTACCGAGCCTTCTGTGAAGGCTTGCTGGCGCAATGCCGCGTGCGGTTCTTGCGCACCTCGGTCTCGGGAATCCAGGACGGAGCGGTGGTGACCGGGGAAGGCCGGTTCACCGCGCCCATGATCGTGGACTGCTCCGGCTGGCGGCGCGCGCTCACCGGCGGGGCCGCCGCCGGGCCCGGGCGGCGTCACCATTCCTTCGGACTCGAGACCCATACGCCGCTGCAGGACGAGGGCCTGACCTTCTTGCTGGACCGCCGGCTCATCCCGGAGGGCCTCGGGTGGATCTTCCCGGTCGGTACCGGGAGCCTCGTCGGCCTCGGCTCCTACGTCGGACGATCCAAGCTCAAGCCCGCGCTGGAGCGGCTCCTGCGCGACTACGGCATCTCGGCCGGCTCCTACCACGGCACCTATTTCCCGAACCGCCTGCGGAGGGCCACCGTCGGGCGCGTGTTCGCGGTCGGGGATGCGGCGGGGCAGTGCCTCCCGCTCACCGCCGAGGGGATTCGCCCCGCGCTCTACTTCGGCGGCGAGTGCGGCCGGATCGTGCAGCGCGTTCTCGACGGCACCCTGTCGCTCGAGGCGGGGCTCGAGACCTACCGGCGGCTGGTCGCGCGCTACCGCCGGCCCTACCGCGTCCTCCAGTTCGCCCAGTGGATGGCCGCCCACACGCCGACGCGCTGGTTCGGAGCGGTCACCGAGCTCGCGGCGACGCGCCCATTCCTCCCGCGCTGGTGGCCCCGCTACGGCTGGTTCGGGCGCCCCGACGGGTCGAGCCTGCCCGCGGCGACCTGAGCCGGGAGGCCCAAGGGCGCGATGGCCGGGGTATCAATGGGGATGCCACTGGGGGGGATGCCACTGGGGGGAATGCCGCTGCGGAGGATGCGGCTGGACCGGACGGAAGACGGATGAGCGCCCGCGTGCGCTGGGCGATCGCATGCGGAGTGAGCGGGCTGCTCATCGCCTACTGCGTATGGCTGGTCTGGACGGACGCGCCCATCTACCAGTTCCTCGTCCGCCTCTACGTCGACAAGCATTTCCTCAAGCGCACGCTGCGGGAATGGGGCGTCCTCGCCCCGGTCATCTTCATCGCGCTCCAGGCCTTGCAGGTCATCATTTCTCCGATCCCCGGCGAGGCAACCGGCATCCTCGGCGGCTATCTCTTCGGCCAGTGGCTGGGCCTGCTGTACTCGACCATCGGGCTCACCCTGGGCTCCGTGGTTGCCTTCTGGATCGGGCGCTGGCTGGGCGCCCATTACGTGAAGAACCTCGTGAGTGCCGAGACCTGGAACCGCCTCGGCTTCATCGTGGAGGCCGAGGGTGCCGTGCTCTGCTTCATCGTCTACCTGATCCCCGGCCTGCCGAAGGACATCGTCTGCTATCTCTTCGGGATCAGCCCGATGCCGCTCTGGGTCTTCGCCCTGGTCTCCGGGCTCGGGCGCATTCCCGGGACCTGGGTGCTGTCGGCCCAAGGGGCACACACCGCCGCTGGGGACTACATGCAGGTGATCCTGGTCTCGGCGGTGGCGGTCGCGGTGGCCCTCCCCCTCTACTACTACCGGCATCGGATCATGACGTGGTTCCAGGGTCGAAGCGCCGCCCGGAACGGAGAGGCGAACGGAGGGCTTGACAGGGAGAAGCCGGGCCCGTAAACTCGCCCACACTTTCTTGCTGTCCAGTCATGGAGGATTCGAGCCGGTGAGCACGACGGGAACGGGAATGGCGGCCAGTAGCCACGGCACGTGGCGGTCGTATTTTTACTTTCCCTCCGTCCGCCCCTTGGCTCCCATGAGCTGATCGCGAGGAGCCACGGGCGGACGAACCGGCCCGTGGCGCCAGGAAAAGATAGACGCCGCGGGCAACCGGCCCGCGGCGTTTTTGTTTGCCGACAAGGGGGAACGGGGGTCCGCGGTTGGGGGAGTGCGGGGGCCATTTCCGGGCCCCCGCAGCTGAAGAGCCTTCAAAGGGGGTCAACATGATCATCGTGCTGAAGCCGGGAGCGAGCGACGCCGACATCGAGGATGTCTCACGCCGGGTGCGAGACTTCGGGTTCAAGACCCACCTCTCCCGCGGCGAGGTCCGCACCATCATCGGGGTGGTCGGCGACGACCGCGCCAAGGAGCAGCTGCTCGCGCTCCAGTCGCTCGACTCCGTGGAGAACGTGGTGCGCATCCTGCAGCCTTTCAAGCTCGCCAGCCGCGAGGCGCATCCCGAGGACACCCAGTTCAAGGTCAACGACGTCACCATCGGCGGAAAGCAGATCGCGGTGATGGCCGGGCCCTGCTCCGTCGAGTCGCGGCCCCAGCTGATGGCGGTGGCCGAAGGCGTGAAGGCGGGTGGCGCCCACATCCTGCGCGGCGGCGCCTTCAAGCCGCGCACGTCGCCCTATGCCTTCCAGGGCCTGGAAGAGGAAGGGTTGCAGCTCTTGAAAGAGGCGAGCAAGCAAACCGGGCTGCCGGTGGTCACCGAGGTGATGGAGCCCGACAAGGTCGAGGTGGTCGCGGAGCACGCCGACATCCTCCAGATCGGGGCCCGCAACGTGCAGAACTTCTCGCTCCTCAAGCGGGTGGCCGAGTGCGGCAAGCCGGTGCTCTTGAAGCGCGGCATGTCCACCTCGATCCAGGAGTGGCTCCTCTCCGCGGAGTACGTGCTGGCGGGCGGCAACCCCAACGTGATCCTCTGCGAGCGCGGCATCCGCACCTTCGAGACCTCCACCCGCTACACCCTCGATCTCAACGCGATCCCGGTCGTGAAGAAGCTCTCGCACCTGCCGGTGGTGGTGGACCCGAGCCACGGCACCGGGCACTGGGAGTACGTGTCGGCCATGGCCAAGGCCGGGCTCGCGGCCGGGGCCGACGGGCTCATCATCGAGGTGCACAACAACCCGGCCGAGGCCCTGTCCGACGGCCCGCAATCGCTCAAGCCCGTCAAGTTCGCGCAGCTCATGGCCGAGCTGCGCCCGCTGGCCCAGGTGCTGGGGAGGACCCTATGATCATCGTGCTCAAGTCCGGCATCAGCGACGCCGACGTCGACGACGTCTGCCGCCGCGTCACCGAGATGGGCTACGGCCCGCACGTGATCCGGGGCGAGTTCAAGACCATCGTGGCCGCGGTCGGGGAGGAGCGCGGCCGCCCCGACCTGCGCCTTCTCGAAGCGCTCGAGACGGTCGAGTCTGTCATGCCGGTCCAGCAGCCGTTCAAGCTGGCGAGCCGCGAGGTCCGGCCCGAGTCGAGCGAGGTGCGCGTCAACGGCGTCACGGTGGGCGCTCGCGACGTGATCGTGATGGCGGGGCCGTGCTCCGTCGAGTCCGAGTCGCAGGTGCTGGAAGTGGCCGACGCGGTCAAGTCCGCCGGCGCGCGCATCCTCCGGGGCGGCGCCTTCAAGCCGCGCACCTCACCCTACGCCTTCCAGGGCCTCAAGGAGGAGGGGCTCCGCTACCTGTCCGAGGCCCGCAAGCGCACCGGCCTGCCGGTGGTCACCGAGGTGCTCGAGACCGAGAGCGTGGAGCTGGTGGCCGAGTACTCGGACATCCTGCAGATCGGGGCGCGCAACATCCAGAACTTCACGCTGCTGCGCCGGGTGGGCGAGATCGGCAAGCCGGTCCTGCTCAAGCGCGGCATGGCGACCAGCATCCAGGAGTTCCTGCTCTCGGCCGAGTACATCCTCTCGGCGGGCAACCCCAACGTGATCCTCTGCGAGCGCGGCATCCGCACCTTCGAGACCGCCACGCGATTCACCCTCGATCTCAACGCGGTGCCCGTGCTCAAGAAGCTCTGCCACCTGCCGGTGGTGGTGGACCCCTCCCACGGCACCGGGCACTGGGATCTGGTCGCGCCCATGGCGAAGGGCGCGGTGGCCTGCGGCGCCGACGGGTTGATCATCGAGGTGCACCCGCGGCCGGAGGAGGCGCTCTCGGACGGGCCGCAGTCGCTGAAGCCCTCGAAGTTCGCGCAGCTCATGCGCGAGCTGCGGCCGGTGGCGGAGGCGGTGGGCCGGGGTCTGTAGCCGCTTACGCGGGCGTCGCCGCTTCGCGCCGCGACAGGTCCAGCGTCTCGCGAACGCGCTGGAGCAGCATCGTGGGCGTGAAGGGCTTCTGCAGGAACGCGGTGTCGGCCCCCAGGACGCCGTGCCGGATGACCGCGTCGTCCGTGTAGCCCGACATGAACAGCACGCCCATGGACGGGCGCAGCGGCGCCAGTCGCTCGGCCAGCTCCCGGCCGCTCATGCGCGGCATCACCACGTCGGTCAGCAGGAGTTCGAGCGGGCCCTGGTGCCGCTCGGAAAGCACCAGCGCCTCGGAGCCGTTGCGCGCCTCGATGACCGTGTAGCCGCTGGCCCGCAGGATGTCGCGCGCCAGCTCGCGCACGCCCTCCTCGTCCTCCACGAGCAGGAGGGTCTCGGTGCCGCCCGCGACCGCCGCGGGCCGGCTGCTCCGCTCCGACGCGGGGGCCGGCGCATCGACGCGCGGCAGGTAGATCCGGAACGTGGTGCCCCGGTCCGGCTCGCTGTCCACCTCGATGTAGCCGCCGCTCTGCTTGACGATTCCGTAGACGGTGGCCAGGCCCAACCCGGTCCCCTTGCCATGCTCCTTCGTGGTGAAGAACGGTTCGAAGATGTGGGGCAGGATCTCGCGCGGGATCCCGACCCCGCTGTCGGCCACCGACAGCATGACGTGGGGACCGGGGCGCGCGCCCATGTGCCGCCGCACGTATTCCCCGTCCAGATCGACATTCTCCGTCTCGAGGACGATGTGGCCGCCGCGGGGCATCGCGTCGCGCGCGTTGACGGCCAGGTTCATCACGACCTGCTCGATCTGCCCGCGATCGGCCTTCACGCGGCCGAGACCCGGCGTCGGCGTGGTGACGAGCGCGATGTCCTCGCCGATCAAGCGACCCAGCATGTCCTTCATGTCCACGGTCACCGCGTTCAGATCGAGGACCACCGCCTCGAGTACCTGCTTGCGGCTGAAGGCGAGGAGCTGCCGGGTCAGGTCGGCGGCGCGACCGGCGGTGCGCCGGATCAGCTCGATGCCCCGGCGCATGGGATCCTCGGGCGGGAGCGGGTGCAGCATGATGTCGGTGCGCCCGAGGATGACGGTCAGGAGATTGTTGAAGTCGTGGGCGACGCCGCCCGCGAGCCGGCCGATCGCGTCCATCTTCTGAGCCTGCTCGAGCTGGCCCTGGGTCTGGGCCAGCTCGTCGTAGGCGCGCCGGGACTCGTGGAGCAGGCGGGCGTTCTCCAGCGCGATGGCGGCGTGGGAGGCGAAGGCGGTGGCGATGGCCATGTCCTCGGTGGAGAAGCCCTCCTCGCGCCTGGTCAGGAAGCTCAGCACCCCGACGACCCGGTCGCCGATCTTGGCCGGGACCGTGAGCGAACCGCGGTAGGCGTGGCGCCGCATCGCCTCCGCGTGCTCGGGGAGCAGGCTAGGATGGTCGGCCGGATTCGAGAGCAAGAGAGGTCGCCCGGTGGCGGCCACCATGCCGGCCAGACTCTCGCCCATCTTGATCCGCGTCTTCAGCGGCATGTCCTCGCCCTCGTGCATCGTGCCCGCCACCACCAATTCGTCGCCGTCCACCAGGCGGAAGCCCGCCCAGTCGGTGTTGACGAGGCGCCCGCACGCCTCCGCGATGCGACCGAGCAAGGAATCGAGGGACTGCGCCCGGGATAGCTCGCCGCTGATCTCCACCAGGCTCTCCAGGCGCGCCTGGCGCGTGCGCGCCTCGTGCAGGGCGTGCTCGAGGCTGGCCGCCATCGAGTTGAAGGCGCGTACCGTTGGACGCATCTCGGCGAGCCTGGTCTCGGGGATCCGGGCGGTCAGGTCGCCGTGACCGAGCCGGGTCGCGCTCTCCGCGAGCGCGCGCACCGGACGCAGGCCGACGACGAGGATCACGTGGGTCAGGCCGAGCAGGGTCACCAGCAGGATGCTGGTCACCGCGATCATGGTGCGGATCTCGGCCCACAGCTCGCTCTCGAGGTTCTGCAGCGAGGGGGTCACCGCCAGCACGCCGTAGACCACCGGGGACGCCGAGATCGCAACGCGATGCTCGGCGAGCGTGACCGGAACGAGCTGCTTCACCCAGCGCGGGGCATGGGACCGGCGAAGGTTGTCGGGCGATGCGTCGAAGATGAGGCGGCGGCCGTCGCTCTCGTAGAGCGCCACCCGGCTCCACACCGACTCCGCGTTCAGGTTGCGCAGGGTTTGCTCGGCGCGGGCGAGATCCCCCACCACGAGCGAGTCGAGCAGCAGCGGGGCGGCCGCCGCCGCGAGCCGCTCCGTCTGCTCGCCCAGCCGGGTCGTCGCGGCGGTGCTGCGGTCACGCAGGCTGACCGCGAGGCCGCTCAGGGTAACCGTGACGATCGCGACGGTGCTGAGGCCGAGTAGGAGAGCGCGGAGGCTTGATCTCACTGGCCGATCAGGCGGTAGATGCGCCGCACCCCGTCGTAGTCCCGATCGGCGGCCGGCTCGAACCCCTTGGATTTCGCGATGGCCAGGGCGGGCGCGGCGTTGGGATCGCTCCCCATCCGCAGGAGCGCGCTTCGCACCCGGTCGACGGTGGCGGCGGGAACCCGAGGATGCGCGATCACCGCCATTTCCGGGTAGCCCTCGGACACGTAGATCTCGCGGAACTGCACGTGCTCGCGCTCGGCGTATTGCGCGAGGAAGCGCGAGTTGACGGCGCCCGCTTCCACCCGCCTGGCCTTGAGCTGGGCCAGCGTGCCTTCCTGGTTGCCGCCGAACACCTGCTCGACGCGCACGCCCGCGCGCTTCAGTGCGACCAGCGGGACGGCGTAGGCCACGAAGGCATCGGTCGAGGGGAACGACACCCGCTTGCCCTCCAGGTCGCGCAGGTTCTGGATGGGGCTGTCCGCGGACACCGCGATGACCGCGCGGATGGGCTCCCCCGCCCACTTCGCCAGGACCTTGAAGCCGATCGCCTCGAACTCGGACTGGAAGTTGTGGTTGGTGAACACGAAGTCGAAATCGCCCCGGGCCATCATCGCGTCCGTCTCCTGCACGGTCCGGCCCATCTTGAGCTGGAGCGGCACCCCACTCACCGAGCTGGTGTAATTCAGAATGGGGTTCCAGCGCTCCGCGGTCAGGGCCGGGCTCTGCTGGTTCAGCACCCCGAACGCGAGCGCCCCGGTCCCGGTCTGAGCGTGGGTGGTGGCCGGAAGCAGCAGGAGCGCGACGAGGACTTTGGCGAGGGTTCGCATGGCTTTGCCTCGCGTGGTGCTTTCCAGGGGCGTGCCAATTGATCCAGAAGTCTAACTATCTGAAATTATTGCGTATCAAACCCTCGGAGAACCGGTGGGCACAATCGCAGACCCAAGGGATGTCACCGAGCGGACGGATTTCGTCAAGAAACGCCGGGGCCTACGGGTCCCCGGGGCAACCGGCGGCCGGGTCCGCGGCGTGCAATAATTGACCGCGTGAAGTGGAGAATCCCCCTTCCGCAGGATCGGACCCAGCGCACGCTGGTGCTCGCCATCGTGACGTCGGCGATCTTCCACCTGCTCCTGCTGGGGCCGCTGTTCGTGTTCCCCGGTCTCTTGCTCCCGTCCCCCTACGTCAAGCGGGGCGAGCCACTGCTCGTGGATATCGCGCCAGAGCGGCCCGAAGAGAAAGCGCCGCTCGGGAACCCGTCGCGCCCGGTGGAGCCGCCCGAGGTCCGCGAGCGGCCGGCGCCCCGTCCCGCGCCGCGAGCGCCGGCCGTCCGGCCGGCTCCGGCCGCACCCGCGCCGCCGCGAGCGGTTGCGAAGGTGGAGCCGCCGGCGCCCGATGCCATGGTGAAGACGCCGGAGCCGAGGTCGGCGGCGCCCGAGGCGCAGCCCTCCGAGCCGGCGCCGCCCGCGTCCGCTCCGCCGTCACCGGCGGCCCAGCCCCAGGTCGCGGTGGCGCGGCCCCCGGCCAGCATCTGGCGTCAGCCGGGCGGAGGCCTGCAGGGTGGCGGCCGCGGCGGGGTCGAGGGTGAGGCGATCCCGCTCGACACGCCGGAGCCGAAGTACCAGGACTACTTCAACAAGGTGCGGGAGCGCATCAAGGCCAAGTGGATCTACCCGCGCCCGGCCGGAGAGCGGGGGATCGAGGGTGAGCTGCTGATCGAGTTTCACATCGCCAAGGACGGCAGCCTCGAGTTCATCGAGCTACGCCATTCCTCCGGCACCGCCATCCTCGACGACGCCGCGCTGACCGCGGTCAAGCTGGCCCAGCCCTTCCCGCCGGTGCCCGACGATATCGCCAAGCGGACCCTCGCGATCAACGGTCAGTTCCGATATCAGATCGTGAGCGGGTTCGTGAACCAGTTCCTTCGGTAGATCTTCTGCGCCGTCGGCCGCGTGCTCCGTGGCTGCTCCTGCTGCTGCTCGGCGCGGGCTGCGCCCCGGCGCGTTGCGCGGATCGGCCCCCGGTCCGGATCCAGCTCTTGCTGGTCAACGACGTCTACGTGCTCGAGCCGGTGGCCGGCCGGGGCGGGCTCGCGCGGGTCGCCACCCTGGTGCGCGAGCTGAGGCGCGAGACGCCGCACACCCTCTTCGTGCTGGCCGGCGACACGCTGTCGCCGTCGCTCCTGTCGACGCTCCGGCGCGGAGCCCAGATGATCGAGGGCTGGAACGCGGTCGGTCTCGATCTCGCCACGTTCGGCAACCACGAGTTCGACTTCGGGCCCGCCGTCCTGGCCGAGCGCATGGCCGAGTCGCGCTTTCCCTGGCTCTCCACCAACGTGCTCGACCGTGCGAGCGGCGCGCCTTTCGGCGGCGCGCGGCCCTGGCTGCGTCGCGACTTCGACGGGGTGCGCGTCGGGGTGATCGGTCTCACCACGCCCGACGCGGCCAGGACGTCGAACGGCGGTCCCGGCCTGCGGTTCGAGGAGCCCCTCGACGCGGCCCGCGCGGGGCTTCACGCGGTCGGCGCGATCGACCTGCGCGTGGCGGTGACGCATCTGCCGTTGCGCGGGGACCGCGAGCTGGTCGACGCGCTCCCACTCGACGCGGTCCTGGGAGGGCACGACCACGATCCGATGCTGCACGTGCACGGCCGAGCGGTCATCGTCAAGGCCGGCTCGGACGCGCTGAACGTGGGGCAGGTCGAGTACGAGGTCCGCTGCGGCGCGGTGGTCGGCCGGCGCCAGCGACTGATCCCGGTCGACGACCGCCTCATCGAGGCCCCGGACGTGGCCGAGCTGGTGAAACGGCAGGCCGTCCTGCTGGCCCGCGAGCTCGACGCCGAGGTGGGGCGCACCGCGGTCGCGCTCGACGCGCGCGAGAGCCTCGTCCGCCGCGAGGAGGCACCGCTCGGCCGCTTTCTCGCCGCGCTCATGCGGGAGCGAGTGGGGGGCGACGTGGGGCTGCTCAACAGCGGAGCGCTCCGGGCCAACCGCGTGCTCCCGCCGGGGCCGATCACGAGACGCGATGTCCGGGAGCTCTTGCCGTTCAGCAACACGGTGACCCTGCTGGAGGTGACCGGCGCGACGCTGCGCGCGATCCTGGAGCATTCGGTCGATGAGCTGCCGCGTCCCTCCGGCCACTTCCTCCAGACCGCCGGGATCCGCTACCGCGTCGATCTCGCCCAGCCGCCGGGTCGGCGCATCGGCGCGGTCGACGTGGGCGACCGACCCCTCGATGAGGCCGCGCTGTACCGGCTCGCGGTGCCCGACTATCTGGCCCGGGGCAAGGACGGCTACGGCATGCTGGCCACCTCCCGCGTGCTGCTCGCGCCCGAGAACGGCCCCGGGCTGATCGAGACGGTGCTGGAAGGGCTGGCCGGGGGCCGCTCCCCTTGACGCGGATCGGGCCCTCCGGTAGTGTATTCAATATTTTTGAGGATGTAGGCTCGTAGCTCAGTGGGAGAGCGCTACCTTGACACGGTAGAGGTCGGCGGTTCGAAACCGCCCGAGCCTACCATTCCGTTGTGGTAACCCGAGGGGGTGCGCATCGCTAGCAGGTCGAGCGCAAGCGAGTGAGGGAGTTGCGAGCATCACCGGGCGCAGCCCTGTGATGCTTTTTTGTCTCTAAGAGACAGGAGTCATGGCTGAGTCCGAGGAAGCGCGTCACCTAAGTTTCGCGGGGGAGTTCGACTGCCTGCCCGAGCCCTTGCCCACCCTGCGCCACTCCACCTCCCACGTGATGGCCCAGGCGGTGAAGCGGCTCTTCCCCGATGTGAAGGTCGCCATCGGGCCCGCCATCGAGGACGGCTTCTACTACGACTTCCTGAAGGCGGAGCCGTTCTCCCCGGAGGACCTCGTGCGGATCGAAGAGACCATGCGCGAGATCGTGAAGGCGGACTACCCGTTCTCGCGCGAGGAGATGGCCCGCGAGCGCGCGATCGCCTTCTTCGAGGAGCGGGGTGAGCCGTTCAAGGTGGAGATCTTGCGTGGGATCGACGCGCCCGTCGTCTCGCTCTACCGGCAGGGCGACTTCGTGGATCTCTGCCGGGGTCCCCACGTGGCCTCCACCGGCCAGCTCAAGGCGTTCAAGCTTCTCTCCGCCTCCGGCGCCTACTGGCGCGGAGACGAGAAGAACCCGATGCTGCAGCGGATCTACGGGACAGCCTGGCTCACCCAGGCGGAGCTCGACAAGCATCTCTGGCGCCTCGAGGAGGCCAGGAAGCGCGACCACCGCAAGCTCGGCCGCGAGCTCGACCTGTTCGACTTCTTCGACATCGCGCCGGGCGCGCCCTTCTGGCTGCCCGGCGGCATGGTCCTGGTGCGCGAGCTGGAGAAGTTCGCGCGCGAGTCGCTCGACGCCCGCGGCTATCAGGAGATCGCGACGCCACTCCTCGTGAACAAGAAACTATGGGTGCAGTCCGGGCACTGGGATTTTTATCAGGAGAACATGTTCAAGTTCGACGTCGAGGGCGACGTCTTCAGCCTCAAGCCGATGAACTGCCCGGAGTCGACCTACGTATACAAGCGGGCCCTCCGCTCCTACCGCGACCTGCCCTTGCGCTACTCGGAGATGGGTCGCTGCCACCGTAACGAGCGCTCGGGCGCGCTCTCGGGCCTGGTGCGCGTGCGGCAGTTCACGCAGGACGACGCCCATCTCTACTGCCGGCCCGAGCAGCTCCAGTCCGAGATCATCGACCTGCTCGAGATGGTGCGCGAGTGGTACGCCACCTTCAACCTGCAGCCGTCGTACCGGCTGGCCACGCGCCCGCCCGACAAGCTCGGCACCGAGCAACAGTGGGATCAGGCGGAGGACGCGCTGCACCAGGCGCTGCGGGCGAACGAGCTGACCTGCGATCTCGACAAGGGGGGCGGTGCCTTCTACGGTCCCAAGATCGACATCGACGTGGAGGACGCGCTGGGGCGGCAGTGGCAGCTCGCCACCATCCAGGTGGACCTCACGATGCTGCCCGAGCGCATGCAGTGCGAATACATCGACGCGGATGGCCAGGCCAAGCGGCCGGTGGTGATCCACCGCGTGATCTTCGGCTCCTACGAGCGTTTCGTGGCGATTCTGACCGAGCACTACGCGGGCGCCTTCCCGACCTGGCTCGCGCCGGTACAGGCGCGGGTGCTACCGATCAGCGAGAAGCACGCCGAATATGGGCGCAAGGTGTTCGCCGCTCTGCGGGCGGCGCGGATCCGGGCCGAGCTGGACGATCGCAACGAGAAGCTGGGCTACCGAATCCGGGAGGCCCAGCTCCGGAAGGTGCCGTACATGCTGATCGTGGGAGAGCGCGAAGCCCAGAGCGGCGCCGCGAGTCTGCGTCGCCGCACGGGCGAGGACCTGGGCGCGGTGCCGGTGGAGCGCATCGTGGCCGAGCTCGCCGCCGAGATCGGAAACCGTTCCGCCACCCTCACCGTGGGCCGCGCCGGCTGAGGCCGGGCCCGCACCCAAGGAGCGCGCGCCATCCAGTCAAAGGACATCCGGATCAATGAAGGCATTCGGGTGAAGGAAGTGCGGGTGGTCAGCGCCGATGGCGAGCAGCTCGGGATCCTCCCGATCGCCCAGGCCCTGGATCTGGCCCGTCAGCGGGAGATGGACCTGGTGGAGGTGGCGGCGGAGGCCCAGCCGCCCGTCTGCCGGATCATGGACTTCGGCAAGTACAAGTACCTGCAGGCGCGGCGTCAGAAGGACGCGCGCAAGAAGCAGACGATCATCCAGGTGAAGGAAGTCAAGCTCGGTCCCAAGACGGACGTGCACGACTTCGACTTCAAGGCCAAGCACGTGCGGCGGTTCCTGGAAGAGGGGAACAAGGCCAAGGTGACGGTTCGCTTCAAAGGACGTGAGATGGCGCATACCGAGCTGGGCTGGAAGATGCTCAACAAGATGGTGGAGGGCATGCAGGACATCGCGGTCATCGAGAATCACCCGCGCATGGAAGGCCGCATGCTCAGCATGATCCTCTCGCCGAAACCGCACTGAACCCACCCCTCACCCTGCCCTCTCCCCGGAGGGGAGAGGGGGATAAGGAAGGGACAACCCTTTTATGCCGAAGATGAAGACCAAGCGGGCAGCGGCCAAGCGGCTGAAGGCCACCGGCACCGGCAAGCTCAAACGCAACCGGGGCTGGAAGCGGCACAAGCTCGAGGCCAAGCCGCCCAAGCGCAAACGGCGGCTGGGGAAGGCGGTCCTGGTCTCGCCGGCGGACGCGCCGCGTCTCAGGCGCCTGGTCCCGTACCTCTAACCGAAGAGGGGAGCACCTCATGCCACGGGCAAAGGGCGGGGCCAAGACCCGCCAGCGCAGGAAGAAGATCCTCAAGCAGGCGAAGGGCTATTTCGGCGGCCGCCGCAAGCTCTACCGCCCGGCCGCGGAGACGGTGCTGCGCGCGGGCGCCTTCGCCTACCGGGGGCGCAAGCAGAAGAAGAGGCGCGCGCGCGCGCTCTGGATCATCCGGGTGAACGCGGCCTGCCGGCAGCTCGGTCTGTCCTACTCCGTCTTCATGGCGGGGCTCAAGAAGGCCGGCATCGCGCTCGATCGGAAGATCCTCGCCGAGCTGGCCGTGTCCGATCCGACGGCCTTCGCCAAGCTGGCCGAGACGGCTCGCGCCCAGCGCGCCTGAGCGTGGCCGGGGACCCGCGGGTCCAGGAGGTCCTCGATCGGGCCCTGGCGGAAGTTGCCGGGGCCCGCTCCACGTCCGACCTCGAGCAGGTGCGGGTGCGCGTGCTCGGCCGCGCGGGCCAGCTCACCACCGTGCTGCGCACGCTCGGCTCGATTCCGGCCACCGAGCGCCCCAAGGTCGGCGAGCAGGCCAACCGGGCGAAGGCGAAGGTCGAGGCCGCGATCGCCGCGCGACTCGAGGCGCTCAAGATCGAGGAGCGTCGGCGGACCCTCCAAGCCGAGCGGCCGGATCTCACCCTGCCCGGCCGCCGCCCGCCGCCCGGCGCGATGCACCCGCTCACGCGCGTTACCGAGGAGATCATCGAGGTCTTCGAGGGCCTGGGCTTCTCGGTGGCGGAGGGCCCGGAGGTCGAGTCGGACTACTACAATTTCGCCGCGCTCAACTTCCCCGACGATCACCCGGCGCGCGACATGCAGGACACGTTTCATCTGGGGCCGGACACCCTCCTGCGCACGCACACCTCGCCGGTGCAGATCCGCGCCATGAAGGCGCAGCGGCCGCCGGTGCGGATCATCTGCCTGGGCAAGGTCTACCGGCGCGACATCCTCGACGCGACCCACTCGCCGATGTTCCACCAGGTGGAGGGGCTGGCGGTGGACAAGCACATCACCATGGCCGATCTCAAGGCTACGCTGCAGCTCTTCGCGCGGGAGATGTTCGGACCTGCGTCCGCGGTGCGCTTCCGCCCGTCGTTCTTCCCGTTCACCGAGCCCTCGGCCGAGTTCGACGTGCGCTGCTTCAAGTGCGGCGGCGAAGGCCCCTGCCGCTTCTGCAAGAGCTCGGGCTGGCTCGAGATCGGGGGCTCGGGGATGGTCCATCCCAACGTGCTCCGCAACGTGGGCTACGACCCGGAAGAGGTGACCGGCTGGGCCTTCGGCATGGGCATCGACCGCATCGCCTTGCTCAAGTACGAGATCGACGACATCCGGCTCTTCTTCGACAACGACCTGCGCTTCCTGCAGCAGTTCGCGGGCCTGCCCGGGCGATGAAGATCACCTTCCGCTGGCTCAAGGAGTTCGTCGAGACCGACCTCGACGCGCGCGCGGTGGCCGACCGGCTCACCAATGCCGGCATCGGGGTGGAGCAGATCGCTCCGGTGGTGGAGGGGCTCGCGGGCGTCGTGGTCGGCGAGATCGAGGCGATCGAGCGCGACCTCGGCATGAGCGCGGCCGGCCACCACAACCGGCTCGTGCAGGTGGCGCTGCCCGAGCGCCGCTTTTCGGTGGTGTGCGGCGCGCCCAACGCCACGCCCGGCCTGCGCGCGGCCTTCGCTCCGCCCGGGGCGCGGCTGCCCGGCCTGGGCGAGGTGAAGGCGACCAAGATCCGAGGCGTGGTCTCCGAGGGCATCCTCTGCTCGGAGAAGGAGCTCGGTATCAGCGACGACCACAGCGGTGTCCTGGTGCTGCCGGCGGAGGCCCCGCTCGGCGCCGATCTCTCGACCTACCTGGGTCTCGACGACTGGATCCTCGACATCGAGATCACGCCCAATCGGCCCGACGCGCTCTCGGTCGTGGGCGTGGCCCGCGAGGTCGCCACGCTGACCGGCGCGCCCTTCCGCTTCCCCAAGGTGCTGGCTACCGAGAGTGAGCCGGAGGCCTCCGCGCTGGCCGCGCTGGACATCCAGGCGAGCGACCTCTGCCCGCGCTTCTCCGCCCGCGTCATCACCGGGCTCACCGTGAAGCCCTCACCGCCGTGGCTGGCCCAGCGCCTGCGCGCGGTCGGGCTGCGCCCGATCAACAATCTGGTCGACGTGACCAACTACATCATGTGGGAGATGGGCCAGCCGCTGCACGCCTTCGACCTGGACACGCTGGCCCGGCACACGGTGGTGGTGCGCCGCGCGCGTCCCGGCGAGCGCATGAAGACGCTCGACGGCCAGGAGCGCGCGCTCGGCCCCGACATGGCCCTGGTGTGCGACCCCAGGCACGCGGTCGGCATCGGCGGCGTCATGGGCGGCGCCGACAGCGAGGTGACCGCGTCGACCACCAACGTCCTGCTCGAGGCCGCCTACTGGGATCCGGGCTCGATCCGGCGGACCTCGAGAGCCTTGGGACTGTCGACCGACGCGGCCTATCGCTTCGAGCGCGGCGGTGACATCGAGGCCCCGCCGGACGTGCTGGCCCGTGCCGCCCAGCTCATGGCCGATATCGGGGGCGGCACGGTTGCGCGGGGCGTGCTGGACGCCTATCCGGAGCCGCGGCCCCTGCGGCGGCTCGCGGTGCGGCTCGCGCGGGTCGAGCGCGTCGTCGGGGTGGCGCCGCCGCGGGAGGAAGCCGTCCGCATCCTGCAGGCGCTGGGCTTCGCGGTCGACGACTCCGGGGACGACCTCCAGGTGGTGGTGCCGAGCTTCCGCCGCGACATCCAGCAGGAAGACGACCTGGTCGAGGAGATCATCCGGATCTGGGGCTACGACAAGATCCCGCTCACCCTCGCGGGGGGGGGCGAGATCATCCCGGTGAAGCGCCCGGCCGGTCTCCGCGTGGCGCGTGTGATGAGCCGGACGCTGAACGCAGCCGGGCTCTTCGAGTGCGTGACCTGGGGCTTCGTTGATCCCGACCGGCTCAAGCGCATGGGCTGGGGCGACGCGGCGGCGCTGATCGCACTCCAGAACCCGCTCTCGGTGGAGCGCTCGATCCTGCGACCCTCGCTCCTCCCCGGGCTCCTCGAGGTCCTCGCCATCAACACCAGCCGCCAGATGCCGGACGCGCGCATCTTCGAGGTCGGCAACGTCTTCGCGCCACACCGGGCGGAGGACGGCGACCGGCCGGCCCACGAGGACCTCCGGCTCGGGATCGCGGTGGCCGGTCTGCGGGCGCCCCGCGCCTGGTTCACGGGCGGGCGCGACCGGGCGGACGTCTACGACGCCAAGGGCATGGCGGAGGCGGCGCTGGCCGCCGCGGGCGTGGCCGACGCGGAGACGGTGGGCTTTCCCGCCGACCAGGAGCCCGGCTACCTCGAGCCGGGCCGCGCCGCCCGGCTCGTGCGGGCCGGGATCGAGCTCGGCTGGTTCGGCGAAGTATCGCTCGCCGCCCGCGAGGTCTTCGACCTGCCCACGCCGGTTTTCGTGGCCGAGCTGTCGGTGACGGCGCTGGCCGCGCTTCCGGGTGTGACCCCGAGGTACGAGCCGCTGCCGCGCTTCCCCGCCGTGCAGCGCGACCTCGCCATCGTGGTCGGCAGCGAGATCGCGGCCGGAGAGGTCGAAGCCGCCATCCGCGCCATGAACCTGCCGTTGCTGACCCGCGTCACCCTGTTCGACGTGTACACTGGCGGCCAGGTGGGCGCGGGCCGGCGCAGTCTGGCCTGGAGTCTCACCTTCCAGGCGCCCGACCGCACCCTCACCGATGCCGAGGTGAACCGGCTGCACGAGGGCATCGTGGCCGAGATCGCCGAGCGCTTCCGGGCCGAGGTCCGCGGCGCGTGACGGAGGAGCGGATGGCCGAAGGTCTCACGGAGCGTCTCGAGCAGCTGGAGAAGTCGGTGCGGCGGGCCGCCGAGACCATCACGCGGCTGCGGAAGGAGCGCGACACCCTGCAGGCGAAGGTGGCCGGGGTGGAGGTGAAGCTCGCCGCCGCGGAGGGAGAGCGCGCGGAGCTTCAGGGCCTGCGTCAAGAGCGCAAGGAGGTGCTGGCCCAGGTGGACGGAATTCTCAAGGAACTGGACCGGCTCGACATCCAGTGAGAAAGGTTTCTCTTCCTCTTCCCCCTCTCCCCTCAGGGGAGAGGGTAGGGTGAGGGGTGGCCCGAGGGGACACATGCCTGAGAAGCAGCGCGTCGACATCGAGATCCTGGGTCAGAAGTACCCCATCCGGAGCGATGCCGGGCCCGAGTACGTCCGGCAGCTGGCCTCGTTCGTCGACAAGCGAGCGCGCCAGATCCGGGGGGATGCGCCCGGCCAGGATCCGGTCCGGCTCCTGGCCCTGACCGCGTTGGACATCACCGACGAGCTCTTCCGCCTCCGCGACGAGCGCAAAGACCAGGACGTGGACCACAAGGACGTCAGCGCCCGCCTCGGCGCACTGCGGCAACTCCTCGACGCGGTGGTGCCCGACAAGTGACCCGGCCAGGAATTGTTAGCTTGACCGGCCGGCGGGGGCGGAGGTACACAGGAGGGGCCCTGCGCTGTTCGTGATGCCGGGGGGAAGTTTCAACCTCGTTTAAAGATTGGGAGCCGCTCACGAGGGTGGTGCGCATGCCCCTCTTGAAGAGGGGAAGCCTGAAGCCCTCCATTTTGGCGCCCACCTGGTGAATACCAGGTTCGAAACACCGTCGGCACACGGCAGAGGTGGGGCGTTTTCGTCTTCGTAGCACTCTCCTCGCTTCGTTGACATTTCTCTCCTGCCGGGCCTATAATTCGTCAACTTTAGCGGCTATTTGCCGCGCGCTGCCCCGAGTGCACATGATCCGGACCGGGTTGCAACCCGGGATGGAGTGATCGATGAACGCCATGTCGTGGCTGGTGGTGCTCCTACCGGTCGTCGCCGTCCTGGCTCTCTTCGTCGGCTATTTCGGCTCCCGCTCGGCCACCGCGCGCAGGCTCGGGGACGCCGAGACCCGCGCCGCCCGCATCCTCGACGATGCCAAGCGCCTCGTGGACCAAGCGCGGACGGATGCCGAGGCGAAGATGCGCGAGTCGGAGACCAAGATCCGCGCCGCCGAGCTCGAGGCCAAGGAGCTGGCCCTGAAGGTGCGGGCCGAGCTGGATCAGGAGTCCCGCTCCCGGCAGCGAGAGATGCAGGAAGTCGAGCGCCGGGTGGTCCAGCAGGAGGAGCAGCTCGGCCGTCGGCTCGATCAGCTGGACCGACGGGAGAGCGACGTCCAGAACCGCGACCGGACCCTCTCCGAGCGGGAGCGGGGACTCGGGGAGAAGGAAGCCCGACTCGGCTCGGCCCTCGAGGAGCAGCGGCGCAAGCTCGAGTCCATCGCCGGCCTCACCGCGGAGGAGGCCAAGCGCCAGCTCATGGCGCAGGTCGAGATCGAGGCCCGGCGGGAGGCCCAGCTGCTGGGGATGCGCCTCGAGGAGGAGGCGCGCGAGACCGCCCACGTGAAGGCCAAGGAGGTGCTGGCCACCACCATCCAGCGCCTGGCCCCCGACTACACGGTGGAGACGGCCGTCTCGATCGTGGACCTGCCCTCCGACGACATGAAGGGCCGTATCATCGGCCGCGAGGGCCGCAACATCCGCGCGCTGGAGGGTTTCACGGGCGTGGATCTGATCGTGGACGACACCCCGGAAGCGGTGCTGATCTCGGCCTACGATCCCTATCGGCGGGAGATCGCGCGGCTGGCCCTGCAGAAGCTCATCGCCGACGGTCGCATCCATCCCGCGCGCATCGAGGAAGTGGTGGAGAAGGTCAAGAAGGACATGGAGCAGCACATCCGCGAGGAGGGCGACAAGGCCTGCTTCGAGGTTGGTGTGCACGGCCTCCATCCCGAGCTGATCAAGCTGGTGGGGCGGATGAAGTACCGCACGTCGTACGGACAGAACTGCCTGCAGCACTCGAAGGAAGTCGCCTGGCTGGCCGGCATGATGGCGGCCGAGATCGGCGCCGATGTCCAGCTCGCCAAGCGCATGGGTCTGCTCCACGACATCGGCAAGGCGCTCACCCACGAGCAGGAGGGGAGCCACCCCGAGCTGTCGCTGCAGGTGCTCACCAAGTACAACGAGTCGCCGCAGGTCATCAACGCCGCGCTCTGCGGCCACGAGAACGTGGAGCCCGAGACCATCGAGGCGGTGCTCACGGAGGCCGCCGACGGCATCTCGGCGGCTCGGCCGGGCGCGCGCCGCGACGTGCTCGAGAGCTACATCAAGCGGCTCGCCAAGCTCGAAGAGATCGCCATGTCCTACAAGGGCGTGGAGCTGTGCTACGCGATCCAGGCCGGGCGCGAGCTGCGCGTCATGACCAAGGCCGAGCAGATCTCCGATCTGGACGCCCACCAGCTCGCCAAGGACATCTCCAAGCGTATCGAGGCCGAGATGCAGTACCCCGGCCACATCAAGGTGGTCGTCATCCGCGAGACCCGCGCCGTCGAGGTGGCCAAGTGACCAAGCCGCTGACGATCCTGTGCGTGGGTGACGTCTTCGGCGAGCCGGGACGCCGCGCGGTTCAGCTGCTGCTGCCCAAGCTCAAGAAGCAGCACGAGGCCGATCTGGTGATCGTGAACGTCGAGAACGCCGCGTCCGGCTTCGGAGTGACGCCGCTGATCGCGCGCACGTTTCTCGAGCAGGGCGTGGACGTGATGACCTCCGGCAACCACATCTGGGACAAGAAGGAGATCATCGAGTACATCGTCAAGGAGAACCTGCTCCTACGGCCCGCCAACTTCCCGCCCGGCACGCCCGGGGCGGGATCGATCGTGGTCAAGGCCGGCCCGCACAAGGTCGCGGTGCTGAACCTCATGGGGCGCGTCTTCCTGCCCATGCTCGACTGCCCTTTCCGCAAGGCCGACGAGGAGCTGGCCCGGCTGCGGGCGGAGACGCCGCTCATCATCGTGGACATGCACGCCGAGGCGACCTCGGAGTCGCAGGCCATGGGCTGGTATCTCGACGGGCGCGTGAGCGCGGTGGTCGGCACCCACCGTCACGTGCAGACCGCCGACGAGCGGATCCTGACCAAGGGCACCGCCTACATCACCGACCTCGGGCTCACCGGGCCCGTCGATTCGGTCATCGGGGTGGAGCCCGAGCTGGCCATCGCGCGCTTCCTGAGCCAGATGCCGAACCGCTTCGAGCCCGCCAAGGGGCCGGCCATGCTCCAGGGCGCGGTGATCCGCGTCGATCCCGACACCGGTCGCGGGCTGTCCATCGAGCGTCTGCGCGTCCCTCTCGCCGGCTGACCGTGCCGTTGCTGATCCTGAGCGGCAAGGAGGTCGCGGCGAAGGTCCTGGCCGAAGTGAAGGCCAACGTGGCTGTTCTCCGCGAAAGGACGGGCGCACAGCCCGCGCTGGCCGTCATTCTCGTGGGGGACGATCCCGCCTCGCAGCTCTACGTCCGCAACAAGAAGCGCGCGGCCGACGAGGTGGGCATCAACGCGCGCGATTTCCTGTTCCCGCAGGGCTGCTCGCAGACCGAG
>Ga0207684_10002076_pt1 | contig 20607 bp, 16 predicted proteins | sample KBSK5501metaG_FD_184342 | JGI IMG/M metagenome (GOLD analysis project Ga0207684, IMG submission 184342) | Corn, switchgrass and miscanthus rhizosphere microbial communities from Kellogg Biological Station, Michigan, USA - KBS K5-50-1 metaG... | ecosystem: Host-associated > Plants > Roots >...
CACGATGCCGGGCCGCGGCTCCCGCCAGGCCCCTGCCTCCCGCCCGGCCCCTGCCTCCCGCCCGGCGCCCTTGACCGCTCCCACGCGGACCTTGACCGTTTCCACGGGATCTTGACCGCTGGATTATATATGACGCACAATTCTCGCCATGACTGAAGCAGCTAGCGCGGCGGGCGGCCGGGCCGCGGGGGTCACCGGGCGGGAGCAGGAGTTCGTGGTCCCGGGCGGGCACGGCACGGCGTTCGTCGCCCTGGCCGGGCAGCTGGTGGAGATCGTCGACATGGAAGGCCAGCAGGTCGCCGACTTCATCGCCTTCGCGGAGCGCAACCGGACCGAGTGGCTGTCCACCACGCACACCCGGTCCTCCCTGCTGCGGCTCACCGTCGGCGTCGGGGACCGGCTGGAAAGCAACTGGCGCCACCCGATGTTCGAGATCCTCCGGGATGACGTGGGGCGCAACGACATCATCACCTCGATGTGCGACGACCGGCGTTACCGGCTCGACTACGGGGTCGAGGGGCACCGGAGCTGCCGGACCAACTTCACCGAGGCGCTGCAGCCGTGGGGGATCGCCGAGTGGCAGATGCCGGACCCGTTCAACTTCTTCCAGAACGCGCCCATTCACCCCGACCGGACCTTCGGCAACCAGACACCGACCGGCCGTGCGGGGGACAAGCTGGTCCTGCGGACGCTCATGGACTCGATCGTGTCGGTGTCCGCGTGCCCCCAGGACCTCAACGCGTGCAACGGGTTCCACCCGAGCCCGCTGCTGGTCCGCGTCCTCGAGCCCCCGGCAGACTCCCCGTGAGGCGCATCCGGCTGGCCGGTCAGCTGGCGGAACCCATCAGCCACTACACCGACGCGGTGGTCGCGCGCGGGTTCCTCCACATATCCGGAATGCTGCCGGTCGACGCCGACGGCGAACTGGTGGGCACCGGCGACGTGACCAGGCAGTCTGAACAGGTACTCGACAACGTGGCCGCCGTCTTGACGGCCACCGGCGCCAGCTTCGATGACGTCGTGCGGGTCGGGGTCTTCCTGCGGGACATGGCCGACAGGAAGGCCGTCAACGCGGTGCGCCGCCGCTACTTCGGCGATGCCCGGCCGGCCAGCACGCTGGTGGAGGTCAGCGCGCTTGCCCATCCAGACGCTTTGGTAGAAATCGAGGCCATTGCCGTGCTGCCCCGCAGGAACGGTGACGAACCCTGACGCGCGCCGCACTGCCTGTGGCCTCCTCATCCGGAGGTGCGTAATGAGAATCGCCGTGACAGCGGTGGGGGCCGCGCTCGCACTGGTCGCCGTCGGCGCCTGCGGGGGGTCCGGGGGCGGTGCCTCGGCGCCCGCGACGCTCGTGGTGGGCGAGTTCAACCCGTTCACCGGTCCGGACGCGGCGTTCGGGCCGGAGATGGTCGGCGGCTGCATTCCCGCCGTCAAGCTGATCAACGCTTCCGGCGGGGTGCTCGGGCATCACCTGAGCTGCGTCCAGGAGGACACCCGGGGGGACCCGGCCGATGCCGTGCCCGCCGCGCAGAAGATGATGGCGACCGAGTCGTCGCTGGTCGGGGTGCTCGGGCCGAGTTCCGATGAGGCGCTGGCCACCGTCCCGCTGCTGAACCAGGGCAAGGTGCCGATGTTCGTCGACACCGGCCAGGCCGCATTCGACCACACCACCGACGCCTACTTCTGGCGGATCACCCCCGCCGACGACGTCAAGGGGTACGCGCTGGCGCTCTGGGCGCACAAGGCCGGCTACACCCGGGCGGCCGCGGTGTTCGGCAACGACGCCGGCGCGCAGTCGGACGTGCCGACGCTGGTCACCGCCTTCACCCGGCTCGGCGGGACCATCGTCTACAACAAGCCCTTCGCGCTGGACCAGAGTTCCTACCGCAGCGAGATCGAGAACCTGCTGGCCGCCCACCCGCAGGTGATCTTCACCGAGGTCGACCCGCAGACCGGGGCGACCCTGCTGTCCGAACTGCAGCAACTGCACGGGCTGATCCCGGTGGTCGGGACCGAGGTGACCCTGCAGGCCCCCTGGCTCAAAGCCGTCAGCGGTGCGATCGGCGCGGCGGCCATGGCCAGGTACTTCGAGGGGATGCAGCCGTACGCGCCGCCGGCGGGCCCGGCCTGGCAGGCCTACAACAGGTCCCTGGTGGCGTCGGGGTCGCAGGTGCCCAAGCCCGGCCAGTGGAGCAGCGACCCGTACTCGATGACGTACTACGACGGCGTGAACGTGATGGCTCTGGCGATGATCGCGGCCAAGAGCACGAGCCCGGCGGGCTTCAACAAAGACATCATGAAGGTCACCGAGCCCGGGCCGGGGAAGACGGTCGTGACCACCTTCGCGACGGGCAAGGCCGCGCTGCGGGCCGGCAAGCAGATCCAGTACGTCGGCGCGGGCGGCCCGATCGTGTTCAACCGCTGGCACAATTCGACGGGGGCGTTCGAGGCAGCCAGGTACGAGCACGGCAACATCGTGCTGGTCGGCTCGGTGTCGGCGGCGCAGATAGCGGCGCTCAGCCGATGACGGCGGCGGGCACGGCGGCCGGCGGGCGGCGGCGGTGAGCACGCTGCTGCCCGCGATCGGGTTCGGCATCGTGACCGCGTCGATCCTGGCGGTGGCGGGCGTCGGGTTCACCCTTCAGTTCGGCGTCACGAACATCCTGAACCTCGCCTACGGCGACATCATGACCGCCGCGGCGTTCGTCGCCTACCTGACCACCGCCGCGGGGGCCAGCGTGTGGCTGGCGCTGCTGGCCGGCGCGGCGTTCGGTGCTGTCTTTTCCGTGCTGCTCAACCGGGGCATCTACACCCCGTTCGTCCGGCACGGGACCCGCCTGTTCGGCATGATCATCGTGACCATCGCGGTCAGCCTGATCGTGCAGAACGGCCTGCTGGCCACCTCCGGCGCCAGCTTCTTCAGCCTGCAGATGCCCCGGCCCTCCTCGGTGCACGTCGCCGGGATGGTGTTCACCACCGTTCAGCTCGCCATCGTCGGCATCGCGGTCGCGGCCATGCTGCTGGTCCACCTGCTGCTCCGCTACACCAAGCTGGGCAAGGCGATGCGGGCCACCGCCACGGACCCGGAACTGGCGCGCAGTTGCGGAATCGCTACCGACCGGGTCATCGACCTCGCGTGGGCGATCTCCGGCGCCTTGTGCGGGCTGGCCGGCGTGATCCTGGTGATGAACCTGACCACGTTCACCGACTCCACCGGTGCCCAGTTCCTGATCCCGATCGTGGCCGTCGCGGTGCTCGGCGGGATCGGCCAGCCGTACGGGGCGATGCTGGGCGCCCTGGTCATCGGGATCGCCAGCGAACTCGCGGCGGCCATCTTCAGCCCCGAGTACAAGGACGTCGTGGCCTTCGTGATCCTGGTGATCGTACTGCTGGCCCGGCCGCAGGGGATCCTGTCGGAGATCGCCACCCGCAAGGAGGTCGCGGCGTGAGCGCCCCGCAGGTCACCGCCCGCGCTGCCCGCAAGGAGGCCGCGGCGTGAGCGTCGCCTGGCAGTTCTACATCTCCACCGTGCTGATCTACCTCGGCGTGGACGTGATCGCGTGCTGGGGCCTCAACCTGCAGTTCGGCGTAGCCGGGCTGGTCAACTTCGCCTACATCGTCTTCCAGGCCGCCGGGGCGTACACCGCCGCGGTGCTGACCCTCGGGCCCGCGAAGCCCGCCCGGCTCGGCGGGTTCCAGGAGTACGTCGGCGGCGCGCACTGGCCGTTCCCGCTGCCGATCCTGGCCGCCGGGCTGGTCGGCGGCCTGCTCGCGGCCGTGGTGGGCGGGTTCGCGATCCGCCGGCTGCGCAGCGACTACGAGGCGATGGTCATGCTCGTGGTATCGCTGATCGCGACCAGCGTAGCCACGAACCAGGTCGGCCTGGTGAACGGGCCGAACGGGCTCGCCCTGGTGCCCAAGCCCCTGGCCTCGATCGTCAGCCTCTCGCCGATCGGCTACCAGTGGCTGTTCACCGGGATCACGGCCGCGGCCTGCCTGTGCGTGTACTGGCTCGTGCACGTGGTGACGAGTTCGCCGCTCGGGCGCACGCTGCGCGCGGTCCGGGACAACGAGACCGCGGCCGCGGCGCTCGGGAAGAACGTCACCGGGCTGCGCATGCTCGCGTTCGTGCTGGGCGGCGTGCTGGCGGGCATCAGTGGCGCCGTCCTGGTCGAGTTCATCTCCGCCTGGTCCCCCGGTTCTTGGCTGTACCCGGAAACCTTCGTGTACTTCACGGCCGTCATCGTCGGGGGCTCGGGCAACAACCTGGGTGTCACGGTGGGCGCGCTGCTCGTTCCGGTCGCGTTCCTGGAGGCAACGCGCTTCGTTCCCCAGTTCGGGCCGCCGGGGCTGATCGGCGCCCTGCAGTGGATCATCGTCGGCGTGCTCGCCCTCGTCTTCTTGTGGTTCTGGCCACGTGGGGTGATTCCCGAGCGCCGGCGGCGCTTCCCCGCGGCCGCGCAGGCGGGTACGCGTCGGCCGCTGATCCGGATCGGGGGCGGCCGGTGAACGAGCCCGCCGGCGCCATGCTCACGGTGCGCGGCCTGCATCGCGAGTTCGGCGGGGTGCACGCGGTGAACGGCGCGTCGTTCGACGTCCCGCCCGGCCGGATCACCGGCCTGATCGGGCCCAACGGCGCCGGGAAGTCCACCGTGCTGAACATCATCGCCGGTGCGCTCCGGCCCAGCGCGGGGACGGTCTGCTACCGGGGCCAGGGCATCACCGGCCTTGCCTCCTACAAGGTGGCCCGGCGCGGGCTCATCCGCACCTTCCAGGTGTCCACCGAGTTCGCCGCGCTGACCGTGATGGAGAACCTGCTCGTCGCCGCGCCCGCCCAGCGCGGAGAGGCGTTGTGGGAGGCGGCGCTCGGCAAGCGCTTCTGGAAGGCGAACGAGTGGGCCACGGTAGAGCGCGCCCGGCAGTTGCTGGCCCGGTTCGGCATGTCCGCGTCCGAGGACGAGTACGCCGGGAACCTCAGCGGCGGCCAGAAACGCCTGCTTGAGCTGATGCGCGGGCTGATGGCCGATCCCGCACTGCTGCTGCTCGATGAGCCGATGGCCGGGGTCAACCCATCGCTGGCCAGGCGGATCGAGGGGCACCTGGAAGACCTGGTGGGCGAGGGGCTCACGATGCTGATGGTCGAGCACGAACTGGCGGTGGTGGAACGGCTGTGCGACCCGGTGGTCGTGATGGCGCAGGGGCGGGTGATCTCGCAGGGGACCATGGCCGACGTCCGTTCCGATCAAGAGGTGCTGGATGCCTACCTCATCGGATAGCCCCACCTCGGGTGGCCCGCCGCGCCTCCCGGACTCCACCTCGCCGGGCCCGGCTGCCCCGGCCGATGCCCCCGCACCGGGCCACCGTGAGCGCCCGCGGCCCGTCCTGACGCTCGACGACGTCGCGGCGGGGTACGGCGGCGCTCCCATCGTGTCCGGTGTGAGCATCGGTGTCGGGCCCGGCGAGGTGGTCTCGGTCATCGGGCCCAACGGCGCGGGCAAGTCAACCCTGCTCAAGGCCGTGACCGGCCGCCTTGAGGTGATGACCGGCTCGGTCACCTTCAACGGGCGGGACGTCACCAACATGCGCGGGCACCTGCTCGCCCGGATCGGGATCGGGTACGTGCCGCAGACCAGGGACGTGTTCGACACCCTCACCGTGACCGAGAACCTGGAGATGGGCGGCTACCTGCTCGCCAAGCCGCAACTGGCCGCCCGGATCGAGACCGCCCTGGCCACGTTCCCGGCGCTGGCGGGCGCCAGATCCCGGACCGCGGGCAAGCTGAGCGGGGGCGAGCGGAAGATGCTCGCTATGGCGCGGGTGCTGATGCTCGAGCCGGCCGTCCTCGTCCTCGACGAGCCGACCTCCAACCTCTCCCCCGAACTGTCCCGGTCGGTGCTCAGGGACCAGGTGAGGCGCCTCGCCGACGCGGGCACGGCCGTCCTGCTTGTCGAGCAGAAGGCGTTCGAGGCGCTCGGCGTGTCCGACTGGGCGTACATCCTGGTCGGGGGGCGGGTCGAGATCGCCGGCCCCGCAGGCGAGATCCGCGACCGGCCCGACATCCGCGAGGTCTTCCTCGGTCAGGCCGCGCACGACGCCCCGTCCGCCCCGGGTGACCACCCGTCGCGACGGCTATCGTAAGGAACCAAAAGACATGAGCCAGGCGGACAACCGCGCGAGCGCCAGTCCCCGCCAGCCCGGCGGCGGCCCGGCCCCCGGGAAGCCCGCGCTGCGGGCCCGTGGGACGTACCTGAGCAAGAGCGACATGGTCACCGACGTCCTGCGGGAACTCATCACCGACCGCCAGCTGTCCCCCGGCACGCCGCTGCGCCAGCGTGACCTCGCCGAGCAGTTCGACGTGAGCTACACGCCGGTGCGGGAGGCACTGCGGCGGCTCGAGTCGGAGGGCCTGGTGGTCACGGACGTGCACCGGGGAGCCACGGTCGCGCGGACCGAGTCCGATGAGCTGGAGGAGAACTACCGGATCCTGGCGGCGCTGGAGGCGCTGGCGGGCAGCATCGCGGTGACCAAGATGACCGACGACGACATCGCCGAGATCGAGGCCCTCTACCGGCGGGTCGCGGCCTGCCCGCCGGAGCACGCGGGGCTGGCGGAACTCAACAGGGAGTTTCACTTCCGGATCTACGAATGCGCGCGCTCGCCGATGCTGCTCCTGCTCATGAGGCTGCTCTGGCGGTCGTTCCCGCTGGGGCCGCAGGCGGGGCGGCCGCACGCCGAATCGGTACGGCAGCACGCGCAACTGGTCGAGGCGCTCAAGCGCAGGGATGGGGAGCAAGTGGCCACCATAATCCGCGACCACGTCCTCGGCAGCATCAAGTACCTGCGGTGACCGGCCATGACGTGCAGGGGATCGGCGGCCTCTCCCGCGCTTACCGCTCCGGGCAGCTCACCCCTTCCGCGGTGGTCGCCGCCACCCTTGCCCGGATCGCGGCCGCGGACGCCGAACTGTTCTCGTTTGCCGCGGTCGACGCCGGCCGCGCCTGCCAGGCGGCCGCCGCCGCCGATGCGGAGCTGTCGAGCGGCCGCTGGCGGGGGCCACTGCACGGCGTGCCGATAGCCGTCAAGGAGCTTTTCGACGTCGAGGGCCTCCCGGCGACCTGCGGTTCGCGGGCGCGCGCCGGCGCCGTGGCCGGCGCCGACGCCGAGGTCGTCAGGAGGCTGCGGCGCGCGGGCGCGATCATCGTCGGATTGACGAGATCCCACGAGTTCGGCTGGGGGATCACGACCCAGCGTCCCGACGGCTCGGGGACCCGCAACCCGCGCAACCCGGACTTCATCCCCGGCGGCTCGAGCGGCGGGTCCGCCGCCGCCGTTGCCGCCGGGCTCGTCCCGGCCGCGGTGGCCACCGACACCGGGGGGTCCATCCGCATTCCCGCGGCGCTGTGCGGGGTGGCGGGCGTCAAGCCGACCTTCGGCCGCATCCCCCGCGACGGCTGCGTCCCGCTCGCGCCCTCGCTGGACACGCCCGGCTTCATCGCGCGCACGCCCGAAGACCTTGTCCCGCTGCTGGAGGCTGCCGCCGGGTGGTCCGCGGCGGACCCGGCCACCCGGATAGCCGGCATGGCAAGCCCCGGGCCCACGCCCGCCTCGCTGGCCGGCCGGCGCGTGGGTGTCTCGCCGGACCTGCTCGGCGCGCCCCTCGCCGCGCCGCACGCGGCGGCGTACCAGCGTGTCCTGGACGTCCTCACCGACCTGGGCGCCGCGATCGTCGAACTCCGGCTGCCTTCCGCCGCCGAGTACCGCGAGGCGTTCGGTGTCATCCAGATGGCGGAGGCCTACGACGTCCACCACCGGCGGCTCGCGCTTTTCCCGGACCGCGCGGCGGCCTACGGGCAGGACGTCCGCCGGCGGCTGGAGGCGGGGGGGTCGGTCGGCGTGGGCGAGTACCTCGCCGCGTGGGACCGCCGGGATCATCTCGTGGCGGCCCTCGACGACGCGCTCGCCTCCGTTGATGTCCTGCTCACGCCCGTCAACCCGGGCACACCGCCGCGGCGGGCGGACCCGGACCACGTCCTCGCGCCGGACGGCACCCGCCTGCCGTTCCGCGACGTCATCATGGGCTACACGGTGCCGCAGAACCTCGCCGGCGTCCCCACGGCCGTCATCCGCGCGGGCACCGATGAGCTGGAGCTGCCCTGCGGCGTCCAGCTGACCGCGGCCCGGGGCCGGGAACTGCCCGCGCTTCAGCTGGCGGGGTTCCTCGACAGGGAAATGGGGTTCGGGCTGGCGTAGGCCGGGCGGGTCCGTCGGCCAATCCGTGGGAGCTTGTTTCCGCAAAGCGGCGTCTAGAATCCGGAATAAGGTACTCCGCCGGGGCGGAGAGGAGCATCGGTGCCACAGAACGGGACGCCCGCCGGCAGTGTCCAGTCTCTGGAGCGCGCCTTCGATCTGCTGGAACTGCTTGCCGACACGGGCGGCGCGCAGGGCCTGTCGCAGTTGTCCTCCTCGTCGGGGCTGCCGCTGACCACCATCCACCGCCTGATGGGGACCCTGGTCCGGCTGGGCTACGTGCGGCGCGGCGGGTCGCGGCGGTACGTGCTCGGCCCGCGCCTGATCCGGCTCGGCGAGAAGGCCAGCCAGCTGCTGGGCTCCTGGGCGAAGCCCCACCTCGCCGAGTTGGTGGAGCTGACGGGCGAGACCGCCAACCTTGCCATGCTCGAGGGCGGCGCCGTGGTCTACCTGGCCCAGGTGCCGGGGCGGCACTCCATGCGGATGTTCACAGAACCGGGCCGGCGGGTGGATCCCCATTGCACCGCGGTGGGCAAGGCGATGCTCGCCCAGCTGCCCGAGGACCAGGTGCGTGAGATCCTCCGCCGCAACGGAATGCCGGCCAAGACGGCCGCCACCATCACCGATCCGGACCTGCTGGCCGCCCACCTCGGTGTCATCCGGCGGCAGGGCCACGCCGTCGATGAGGGCGAGCAGGAGGTCGGCGTCCGGTGCGTCGCGGTGGCGATCCCGGACGCGCCAACCCTCGCGGCCATCTCCGTCTCCGGGCCCCAGGTGCGGCTGGGCGAGGACGCGCTGCGGACGATCGTCCCCGCCCTGCAGCGCGTCGCCGCCGACCTGGCCAAGGACTTCAGCGCCGAGGAGAGCGCAAGTTAGTGCCGTGACCGGCAAGCGGTTCGAACGCCGTGCAGCCGGGGGTCCGCGCGCGGCCGGTGATCGGGTCGTCCGGGCCGGGGTCAGGCGGGGCTCAGCAGCAGGGCGCGGGTCTGGCCGGTGGCGGTGTCGTCGGCGTTGGCGACGATCTGGCGGTTGTCGTTGATGCCGGTGGCGGATTCGATCTGGTAGCCGGACCCGGCCGGGTGAGGTTGTTGAGGTTCTGCACTGTGCCGCCGCTGTCAGGCAAGGTTCATGATCACCGCGGAAATCTGCCAGCGGTACGTGGCCACCGGCCCGGCAGCCCACGAGCCATTGGGCAGGTGCCTATGTCATTTCTTCCGTATAGCAGAAGCGGATTTCGGCTGTGGAACGCGCTTTCGCCCTTCGGTGGCACCGCACGGCCCTCAGCGGGCGCCACCTTCAAGCAGGCCGGTGAGGATGCCGGCCGCTCCGCTCTCCTGGCTTACCGAGCGCAGGCCGGCCACCTGGCCCTGCCGCAGTGGCCGCTGGCGGGTGATCTCGGCGGCGACCTCCGCTTGGATCCCGGCGCCGGTGAGGCAGCCGACCGCCTGCGGCGCCGGCAGCGAGTTGAACCAGAGGTAGCCCGCGGCTCGCCGCGCCTCCGCCGTCACGTTCCCGAGCAGCCGTACCCGTGACAGCCCGCCGTCGGGGAAGGCGTCGAGCCGGACCGCGCTGACCGGCTCCGCGCACTGCGAGGCGAACACATGCCGGGTGTCCGGCTGCAACCGGGTGCGGCCCAGCACCGCCAGCCAGCCCGGCGGATCGGCCGCCGGGAACCTGCCCTCCGCGCCGGGCGGGACAGAGCCCACGGCGCCGCGCGGGAAGGAGCCCTCCGCGCCGGGCGGGACAGAGCCCACGGCGCCGCGCGGGAAGGAGCCCTCCGCGCCGGGCGGGAAGGAGCCCTCCGCGCCGGGCAGGAAGGAGCCCTCGGCGCCGGCCGGCGGGTAAGGGCCCTCCGCGCGGCCGCGCAGCATCACCGCGGCCGAGGCGTTGTATTTGAAGTGCGCGGTGTCGATGACGACCCGGCGGACCACCCCGGGAAATGCCAGCCGGAAGATCACGTAGTCATTCCCGGGCCCGCGGCGGCGCTGCGTCTCCCATCCTTCCCCCATGGTGCGCGCCTGGTCGGGCCGGTTGAGCTGGCTGGCGGAGGTGTAGAAGTCGTCGCTGCTCTCCACGACGACCCCGCCATGCCGCTGGCTGGCCAGGTCGATGGTCAGGCCATCAAGCTCCCGCGGGTCCGGCACCACCCGGCCGAGTACCCTTAGCCTCGCGATGCCACCGTCTGGATGGGCCAAGACGCGGACGTGGGTGAACCGGCGCGCGCCGGCGACGGTGAACACGTTGTGGCTGTCCCCGGACAGCTTTGACAGCGGGACGATCTGCTCCCAGCCGGCGGCACCGGCCAGCTCCGCCGGGCTCGGGTAGCCCTCCCACCCGCCCGCCTCGACGCTCGCCGCCTCCGGGAAGTTCCCGGTGAAAAAGCTGGTGTCGATGTCGATCGAGGTGATAACGCCCGGCGCGCCAAGCCTGATGATCGCCCAGTCGTGGCCGGGCTCCCGGCGGCGCCTGGTCTCCCAGCCGTCGACGATCTCGCCGCGGTTGCCGTAGTGACCCGGCTCGAAGGCCGCGGGGGCGGGGTTCAGCAGGTTTTCCTTCTCGCCGAAGGACTCATCGCTGGCCGCGACCACGCTGCCGCCGAGCCAGCGGGACGCGAGGTCGGTCGCGTGCGTCACAGCGCCCTCGGCGCCGCGCCGGCCGCGGTGGCCCCGCCAGCCGCGGCGGCTCCGCCGGTCCCGGCGCCCGCGGTGGCCCCGGCACGGAGCCCGAGCGCCCGGGAGACCGGCCATCCAGTGATCTTCTTCGGATCCGGCGGCGCGTAGGTGGACACCTTGCTGGTCGTCAGCCCAAGTCCCACGATCGCCTCGGCGAGCCGGACCGCGGCCCCGATCCCGTCGATCACGGGGACGCCAAGCTCGGTGGTGATCGCCTCCTCCAAGCCGGCCATCCCGGCACAGCCGAGGCAGATGGCTTCGGCGTGGTCGCGTTCCACCGCGATCCTGGCTTCCGCCACGATGCCGCGAACCGCCCCCGCCGGGTCGGCGTCGACCTCGAGCGTGCTCATGCCGCTGGCCCGGATCGACGCGCAGCGGCCGAGCAGGCCGGCGAGCTTCAGCCGGTCCTCGATCGCCGGCACCGAGCGCTGCAGCGTGGTCACCACCGAGAAGGTGCGGGCGACCAGCATCGCCACCTGCGCGGCGGCTTCACAGATCTCGACCACCGGTTGCTCGATGAGTTCCTGCAGCCCGTCACGGCCGTGCTCACCGAAGCCGGCCAGCACGACGGCGTCAAACGGCTCGTCGTAGGCCAGGACGCGGTCCATCACCCCGACGGCCGACAGGTAACTCTCGAAGTTGCAGTCCACCGCCTCGGGACCGAAAAACGGCCGCAGGGCTACCGTCTGCGTGCCCGGTGACGCGTACCGGCGGGCACCCTCGGCGATGATCTCGGTCATGGACTCGCTGGTATTGACGTTCACCACAATGATCTTCACGGCGCCCTCCCGCCCGATGCCCCTGGTTTCCCGTCCCGGCTCAGCAGCCACCCGCGCGGCGCGCCCGGGTCCACCGCCTGCCCGCGCAGCACGGTCGCACGCACAACCCCATACAGCTTGCGCCCGGCATAAGGGGTCGTCGCCGGGTGCCTGTGATACAACCGGCTGGGGTCCACGACGAACGGCTCCTCCGGGGCCAGCACGCAGAAATCCGCGTCGTATCCCGCCGCGATCCTGCCCTTGGCGGTCAGCCCGGCCAGCCGCGCCGGGGCGGCCGCCATCCAGGCCGCGACGTCACCCAGGCCGAACCCGCGGCCGCGTGCCTGCGTCCACACCAGCGGCAAGCTGAGCTGAAGCGAGGCGATCCCGCCCCAGGCGCGCCCGAAATCACCGCTGCCGGGCTCCTTCATCTCGGCGGTGCTGGGCGAATGGTCGGAGGCGACCAGGTCCAGGAGGTGATCCCGCAACCCGGCCCACAGCAGCTCGCGGTTGCCGGCCTCGCGGATGGGCGGGGAGCACTTGCAGGCGGTGTCCCCGTCCTTGATCTCCTCGGCGGCCAGGGTGAGGTAGTGCGGGCACGTCTCCGCCGTGACGCGGACGCCCTCGCGGCGGGCCGAGGCGATCATCGGCAGCGCATCGGAGCTGGACAGGTGCACGATATGGGCGTGGCCGCCGGTCACGCGGGCGGCCTCGATGACCTGGGCGACGGCCAGGTTCTCCAGCCCACGAGGGTAGCCCGCCAGGTACCGGGCGTAGCTGCGGCCGGACGGCTGCTCGATCGCCGCCGCCGCTTCGGCGCTTTCCGCGTGCACCAGCAACGGGCGGTCCAGTTGGGCCAGCACGTGCATCGCCTCGGTCATCTCGCGGGCGCCCACCGGCGGGAAGTCCGGCGACCCGGAGTCGGCCAGGAAACACTTGAAGCCGGCGACGCCCGCCTCCGCCAGCGGTGCCAGTTCCGGCACGTTACCGGGGATCACTCCGCCCCAGAATCCGACATCGACATGGCACTGCCCGCTGGCCGCCTCCCGTTTCACCCGCAGCGCTGCCACGCTGACGGTGGTTGGCACGCTGTCCAGCGGCATGTCGACCAGGGTGGTGATCCCGCCCGCCGCGGCCGCCCTGGTGGCGGTGGCGAACCCTTCCCACTCGGTGTTCCCCGGTTCGCACACGTGCACGTGCGAGTCGACCAGCCCGGGCATGAGCACCACGTCGGAAGCCAGCTCGAGCACGTCACGCCCGTCCGGCCCGCTGCCGCGGAGCGGCTCAACCGCGGTGATCCGGCCCGCGGTGACGCTCACGGCCAACGGCCGCTCGGCCTCGCCCGCGCCGCCGGTGACCGAGCGGGCGGCCCGGATGACCAGGTCGGCCGTCATCGCGTCAGCCGGAGGCGGTGGCGCTGGGCTGCTCCTCGATGGCCGAGTAACCGAGCAGCTCCCGCGCCTGGGACTTCTTCGATACCGCGGCGACCACGCCGACGAGGACGAGGTAGACCACGGCGCCGGTCACCCAGGCCTGGAGCGCGGGAAAGCCGATGTAGGTCTTGCCGAACCCCGCCGTACCGGGGACGAGGCCCCCGGTGAAGGCGCCCACCGCCGTGCCCGCCAGCAACGCCACGATCGCCGGCCAGTTCGCGAAGGCGAGCTCGCCCCAGGTGGCGACCCGGTGCAGCGGCCGGCGCAGCCCGAACAGCCGGGGCAGCACGAACACGTCCATCGCCATGATGGTGCTGGCCACCGGCACGGTGACGGCGCCGATCCCGGTGACGATGTTGAAGGTCTTGGTCAGGCTCGGCAGGATGTAGGTCAGCCCGGCCGCGGCCAGCCCCAGCCCGACCACGGTGTATTGACGGCGCCAGCGCGGAATCCGCGACAGGAGGTTCTGCGCCCCGTTTATCGCGATGTACAGGTTGCCGTCCTGAACGGCCCACTGGTTGACCAGCAGCACGATCATCATCAGGCCGCTCAGCCCGAACAGGGTGAAGCTGGCGAAGTACTTGATCGCCGGTGCGAAGTTCGGCTGGTCCGACAGGGTGGCGATCATGTACCCCATGATCGGGAAGAGGAACGCGCCGAGGACGTAGGGGATCAGCAGCGCCGGGAAGTTCCACCACGAGGCGCGGCCTGGTTTGGCGTACCGGAAGATGTCCGGCTCGTTGCCCCAGGTGGACAGCCCCACCATGGCGCCGACCACCAGGAAGAACGACGTGGGCGCCGCCGTATGCGGCACGGCCGAGAGCTGGTGGGCGGAGACCGAGGTGAAGGCCTTGATAGTCGCGTACAGGCCCCAGACCACGATGATGGGAACGGCCACGAATTGGGCGAACCGCTGCAGGCCGGTGAACCCGAAGTAGTTGTTGACGATCATCACGAACGCGAGGATCGCGGTGATCAGCGCCACCGCCGGGAGGGTGCCGATGAGTGCCTGGCCGAGCGTGATCACGAACAGCACGGTGAACAGGTAGAAGCCCATCCCGTCGATGACCAGCAGCAAGGAGACGATCGCGCTGCCCAGCGTCCCGAAAATGCTGCGCGTCGTCACCGCGTGCGTCTGCCCCACGACCGCGCCGACGTTGGCCGAACCGAGGCAGTACACGGTCATGGCAGCCGCCGCGATGGCCATCGCCACGATCAGCCGGCCCAGGGTCATGCCCTGGAACCGTGCGTTGTACCCCACCAGGACCGCGCCGAACACCAGCTGCATGGAACCGAAGGTGAGCAGCATCCGGAAGTTCGACCGGCGGGCGCCCGGCGGGACCACGCTCTCGGTGTAGTCAGAGACGGTTGTCTCCGGCGGTGCGCCGGCCACGCGCTCCGCGGGAGCTGGCGGCTCCGTGCCAAGTTGCTGCTCGCTCATGGACCAAGCTCCCATCCCGTGCCAGGCGGACCGGGCGCGGACAGCCGTGCGGATTCCGCGATACGGTTGACAACTTCTGGTACGCGGGATTCTAAGCTCACTCGGGAATAAGCGTCAAGGCGCCGCAAAGCCCAGAAACCAGGCGGAATCGGTCGCAGCGGCGGTCGGGCACCTGGCGCACCGCCCTCGCCAGCCGCGGCTGTCGACAGGCAGCCGTCGCGGCATCCCCTCGGCGCGCGGCTGCCGCACGCTGGCCCGGCCGCGCCCGGCCGCTGGCTTCAGCTGGCCGCGCGCTGGCCCGGCCGCGCCCGGCCGCTGGGGTCAGCCGGCCGCGCGCTGACCCGGCCGAGCTTGGCCGCTGGGGTCAACTGGCCGCGCGCTGACCCGGCCGAGCTTGGCCGCTGGGGTCAGCTCGCCGGACCTGCCGTGGGTGGGCCTTCAGCCCGCTGATGGACCTGGAGCGCGTTGTCCACGTGGAACCGCCGGGTGCATACGCTGCTCCCGTGGCCGGAAGTAGCCGGTCGCCTCCGCCATCGGGATGACCTCGGGCCGGTCGACCTCGTAGCTGCGCCCATTGGTCACGATGGTCGCTGAGCCTTTGGCGAGGACGTTTTTGAGCCAATCGGTGCGCTCACCGTACGGGAGGGCGATCAGGAAACCGTCACCGTGCTGGACCGCGACAACGGGCGTCTCATACGCCCGCCCGGATCGCCGCCCGACATGGCGGACGACCGACGTGCTGGACCCTGCCTTGCCGGCGGACCTCAGCGCGAGGGGCCGCGTGGCGCGGGTGAGCATGCGCAGCGCGCTCTGGACAGAACCTCTCATGCCCCCATGTTCTCAGCAGTCGGGGGCCGGGAGCAGTGCCGCAGGGCCATCTCCCCTAAGGACCGAGGTCCTGGAGCAGGGCGTCGAGGGTGAGTTCCTCCTCGATACGGAGCCCATGGTGCCGCATGACGCCGGCGAGTTCCGGGTCCCACGGGGTCGCGGCCGGCTCGCCCACGAGCCCAGCGAGCGGCACGAGCGGATGCGCCGCCGACACCGCGGCTTGGTAGGCCTGGTGGTCGTAGCGCCACGGCCGCCAGTTCACCCGGTGACGCACCGCCTGGGCGATCCGGACGCCGCCCCAGTCGAAGTCGCCGTGGTAGCCGAACACCGCCCCACCGGCCGCGAGCAGTTCCAGCAGCCGCCACCCGGCGGCGGAGGGCTGGCCACCCACGCAGACCAGCGGCCGACCGCGTGCGCCCAGTTCGTCGGCGGCGGCCGCGACCACCACGGGGTTCTCGCATATCCGCACCCGGCCGACGCGCAGCGGCTCGTCATGGCAGCGAAGCTGACGGAGCGTGAGCACTGCCGGCTGCCCCGCCTCACGGCACGAAGCCAGCGCCCTTCCCAGGGCCGTCCGCGTGTCGCCAGGCAGGCCGAGGCAGAGCGCCAGCGACGATAGCTCATCGAGGTGAACCCCGACGACGGCCCACGCGGCGCGGCGGGAGTCGGCGGTTCCCTCCGCCGCGAACGGCAGGCCCGCCAGCGCGCGGACCGCCGACAGGACGATCGTGCCGACCGGGCGCCCGTCGTCCAGGGCATGAGCATCGCCGCAGCATTCGGCGGCGAGCCGGCCGACGGGGATGCCGCGTGAAGGCAGCCGCCGGAGTACCGCCGCGGCCTGGGCGAGGAGCAGCCCCGCCCGATCGGGATCGGGGGCGAGACGGCGCACCACGCCGGTCGCGCCGAGCCACGCCCGCCACTGCGCCAGTTCGTCGCGGCCAGCCACGGCGGCGTCCAGCGCGGCGAACGCGGCATCCCAGGCAGCAGCCAGGTCTGCCCGTTCGCGGCCCAGGTCCCGTAGCGGGCCGGTCAGGCGCGTCACCGCCTCGGCCAGCCCGCCTGGCGCGGCGCCGCTGTCTCGCAGGATGCGGTCCACCTCCGTCAGCGATACCGACAGCGACGCCCCGGAACGGGCCGCTCTCCCGGTCAGCCGCTCGACCGCGCGACGCTGCTCCTGGGTGGCGTCGGGCAGGGTGACCGTGCCGGTCAGCGGGCGCCCGGCTTCCAGCCGGTCCCGTGCCCGCCGCACCAGCCACGCGGCTGGCTCGCCGAGCAGGCGGTGCAGCCTGGTGTCGGTCTCGGTCACCCCACCTCCCACCCCTCACCCGCCTCCCCATTCCCCCTTCACGTTCCCCTTTCACGTGCCCCGTTCACCGCTGCGCCGGGCGGCGCTCCCGGCCGTCCCACCGCCACGTTGTGACGAGGACCGCGTCGATACCGTCGTGCCGCGCGAGCTGGCAGATTCCGAGCCCGGGAACCTGCGGGTAGCATCCCCACTCCCGCTCGCTGGTCATGACGACGTCCATGTCGAACGTGGCCAGCAGCCCGAGGCATTTCGCCCGGGAGTCGTCATCGACCCCGGCGAACGCTTCGTCCAGCGCGATGAGCCTCGGGGAGTTTGGGTTGCCGGCGGACTTGTAGTGCGCCGACGCCGCGGCGAACAGCGGAACGGAGGCGGCCAGGGCCCGCTCACCACCGGAGGCCGGGCCGGCCGCCGGGCGCCACTGCCCGTCCTGGTACCGCTGGATCACGAACTCGTGCCACCTGCGGTAGTCCAGCGCGACGGTCAGCGCCTCGGCCCACCCGGCCGCGGGATTGCCCGCGTGCTCGGCGGCGATGCGCTGCTGAAGGAACGACCCGACGGTGCCACGGTCCTCGGTGGACCAGGCGTCGACGGTCTGCCGGAGCTTGTGCCGGACCCGGCCGAGCCCTTCGGGTGCGTCCCGCGCCTGCTGCCAGACAAGCCGCAGCTTCATGCCGGTCGAGGTCGGGCGGGACTCAAGCTCGTCGTTCATCCCGCGCACCTCGGTCTCGGCCGCCGTGATCAGCTCGTGCAGCGTGCCAGCCACCTCGCTGAGCAGATGGTTCTCCAGGATCTCCCGTTCCCTGGCGGACAGCAGCCGCGCCCGCTGCTCGGCCTCCTCGCGGAGAGCCTCGGCGAGCCGGGGGATGTCATGGCTGCGGCCCTGGAAGACCACGTCCACCACGATGATCCCATCGCGCAGCGTCAGGCCCGCCGAGTGCCCGTGCCGGGCCATCGCGTCGGCGAGCAGCTTGTGCTCCTCGGTCACCCTGCGCTGCACCCGGTCCCAGGGAACGTCCGCGTCGTCGGTGTCCTCCAGCGCCGCGTTGACCGCCCGGGCCAGGATCACGGCGGGCGTCGCGGCCCACGGCTGCGCGACGTCGGGTATCTCCAGATCCGGCAGCGCGATCCGCAGCACCCCGGTCGCGGCGAACGACTGGAACTCCGCGACCGACGCGTCACGGACCCGGGTCGCCTCCTCGATCTCGGCCCGCAGCGTGTCCCGTGTCCCCTCCGCCTTGCCGCGGTCGCTGATCGCCTGCCGCTCGAGCTCGCGCGCCGCCTTCTCGTCGGCGTCGCAGCGATCGGTATCCCTGCGGAGCTCCTCCAGCTTGCGGTTCAGCTCCTCGACGGCGGCGCCGGCGGTTTCCAGCAGCGCCTCGTACAGCGCCCGCGCCGCCGTCGCCTTCTGCCGCGCTGCCGCTGCCCGCTCGATGGCCTCGGCGCGGCGTTCCTGCGTCTCGGTGAGCTCCTCCGCGGCCTCGTCCAGCTGCGAGCGTGCGGCCCGGAACGCCTCAGCGGCAGGCCACAGCGCGGCCAGCGCCACCCGGTAGTCCCCCAGCCCTGCCCGGACGCCGGCCAGCTCGTCCGGGTCGGCGGGCAGCCTGGTGTCGGCGGCGAACTCGTCCGCCGCGGTCTGGGCGACCTCCAGTTCCTCCTGGCGCACGGCGCGCGCCCGTTCCGCGCCGGCCCGGGACTCCCGGAGCTCCTGCCGGTGCTTGCGCTGTTCAGCCGCCCTGGTTTGCGCCTCCCGCACCGCCGCGTCCGAGGGCACCGCCCGGTGCTCGGCGGCCAGCTGGGCCTGGCGGCTGGCGAGCTGGCCGCGGGCCTCGTCGAGCGCGGCGATCGCGTCGTTCACCTCGGCCAGTTCGGCGGTCAGCCGGGCGACTCGTTCGCGGCGTGCCGCCTCCCGCGCGCCCTCACCGATGTAGCCGGCGGCGTCTTTGCGCCAGCTTCCGGCGAGCACCCCGTTCGCCCAGCGCCCGCCGGTGGTCACCCAGGTGGTCCCGGTGCCCTCGCCCAGGCCGATCGCGGCCAGCGCGGCGCGGACGGCGCCCTCCGGCAGCGCGGCGGCCTGCGAGTCGCCGGTGTTGACCGCCGGGACCAGCACGGTGCCGCAGGACGGCCCGGTGACCGGGTGGCGCCCGCTGACCACGATGACGTCGCCCGCAACGAGGTCGCCGCCGGGAGTGAGCCACGCGTCGAGGATCCCCGCCGCCTCCAGCGCGGCCTCCAGGCCCGCCCGATGCTGTCCTGGCACGCCGGGTGCGAAGTCGGTCACCTTCCATAGCGGTGCCCCCGGCCGGCCGTCACGGACCTGCATATCCCTGGTGTGCGGCGCGGGAGGCGCGTCATGACCGCCCGCCTCCAGGCGCCCGATCTCCGCCGTCAGCCCGGCCGCGGCCGTCGTGAAGGCGTCCCGGCGGGCGGACAGCTGCGCGTCCTGACGGCCCAGCGCGTCGACCGCGGACCGGGCCGCGTCGTCGATCTCCCGCCGGGCCGGGTTCTCCCCGTCGCCGGTCGCTGCCCACCCCGTGACCATGTCGACGAGCTGGCCGGGATCGTCGACCCGCAGCTCGGTGAGGCCGGCGAGATAGCCGCGGTACTTGCCGGCAAGTTGTGCGGCCTGCGCGGCGGCCGCGTGTTCCGCGGCGGCGAGCTTGTCGGCGGCCGCATGGATCTCCGCGGTGAGGCGGTCCACCTCCGCTTGGGCCGCCCCAAGCGCCGACCGGCGAGACGCGACCGCGTCGAGCAGGCGTTCCAGCTGCCCGATGGCCTGGGCCTGGCGTTCGGCTGTCTCATGCGCCGCCCGGCGGGCCCGTGGCAGGTCCTCAAGCCAGCCCTCGATCGCGTCACGATGACCCGGCGCGCATCGCGCCGCCGCAGCCGCCGCGCCTGCGGCGTCCTGCGCGGAGTGCAGTCCTTTCTCCGCGTCCGAGGCGCGCTGCGCGGCGTCGCTGGCCTTGTTCGCGCGACGGGTCAGTTCCGCGCTCAGCCGGTCCCGGGCCTGCTCTCGTTCCAGGGCCGTCTCGTCCTGTCCTCTGGCGTCCTCGCGACGGCGGTCCAGCTCCGTGGCGTCGCGCATCGCAGGGTCCCGCCGCAGCGCCTCGTGCCGCGCCTGGAGCCTGGCCCGCTCCTGCTGGAGTTCTTCCAGCTCGCTTTGCGCCGCTTGCAGCTCCGCGTCCGCCGCCGCGTACGCCTCCTCCGCCGCGGTCAGGTCCCTTCCGAGCTGTTCGTACCTGCTCTGCGCCTGGCGTGGCCCGGTCGCCTTGCGCTTGGCGGCGACCTGCGCATACCTGAGGTAGTGGCGCAGAAATTCCGCCGCGGCGGTGTGGGCCTCCGCCAGCGCTCGCAGCGCGTCGCGTTCCTCATCCAGCCCGCGGAACGCCTCCGCCACCGTCGTCACCAAGCCGGGGCCGAGCGGCGGCAGCGCTTCGGTGAGCGCGCGGGAGAGCAGCTTCTCGTCGGGCCTCTTGGAAAGCTGCGGCTGCCGGAGCTGGATCAGCAGGTTGATCAGCGCCTCGTAGCGGCGCTCGCCCAGCCCGAACAGGGCTTCGTCCACCGCCCGCCGGTAGTCGGTGGCCCGGTCGTACAACAGCCCGCGGGAGCCAATCTCCTCCCGCAGCTTCTCCCTGGTGAGCGGAACCCGGCTGGCGGGCAGCAGATGCAGATCCTCGCCAACGCGCTGCGACGTGATGAAGAACCAGTGGCGCGCGATGCCGCGGCCCGCGACAGCTTTCAGCCCGCAGCCGATGGTGCGGAACTCGCAGGTCCCGTCGAGGGCACGGCGCCCGAACTCGAGCCACGTGTAACCAAGGCGCTCGGGATTGGGGTGCTTCCCGCCGAGGAGCAGGTTCCACTCCATCTTCTTCTGCCGGTCGCCGTCCGGCTCCACGCGGTGCGGTGCGAGTTCCCCGTCCAGCAG
>Ga0207684_10002079_pt1 | contig 20578 bp, 18 predicted proteins | sample KBSK5501metaG_FD_184342 | JGI IMG/M metagenome (GOLD analysis project Ga0207684, IMG submission 184342) | Corn, switchgrass and miscanthus rhizosphere microbial communities from Kellogg Biological Station, Michigan, USA - KBS K5-50-1 metaG... | ecosystem: Host-associated > Plants > Roots >...
TGCGCTGGCCGCCGGGTGGGTGTATCTCGGCTGGCCCGCCGTGGCCGGGCTGATCACCGGGCCGGCCGTGCTGCTGGCGGTGTGGCGGTGGCGCTGGCCCAGCTCCTTCACCCGGTGCGTCGCCACACTTGTCCGGGGCCGGTGGCGGGCCTGGTATTACCGGCGGCGGTGGATGCCGGTGATGACGATCGGCAAGCTCGCGGTCACCTACCAAGGCCGCGTCCTGCTCCCGGTGCTGGGTAAGGTAACCTCCACCGGCTACACCGACCGGGTAGCCGTTGCGCTGGTCTCCGGCCAGTCGGCCGCCGACATCGCGGCCCGGGCAGACAACCTGGCCCACGGGTTTGGCGCGATCTTGTGCCGGGTCCGCTCCTCACGCCCCGGCGCTGTGGTCCTGGAGCTCGTCCGCCACGACGCCTTGGCCGCGATTATCCCGGCCCTGCCCATCCCCTCTCGCCCGGACCTGCGGGCACTGCTGGTCGGCCGCCGCGAGGATGGCCAGCCGTGGGCTATCCGCCTGCACGGCACGCATGTGCTGATCGCCGGGGCGACCGGCGCCGGGAAGGCCTCCCTGCTGTGGTCGATCGTGCGTGCCTTCATGGCCGCGACTGTCGCGGGCCTGGTCCGCCCGCTCGCCGCGGACCCCAAGCTGATGGAGTTGGCTTACGGGCGGGCCATCTTCGACCGCTACGGCGCCTACGCCGCCGACCCTGCTGATATCGCGGCAATGCTGGACGCAGAGGTCGTCGCGATGCAGGCTCGGGCCGCTCAGCTCGCTGGGAGACATCGCGTCCATGTGCCCACGGTCGAGCATCCGTTCGTGGTGATCTTCGTCGATGAGGTGGCGTTCCTCACCGCCTACCACCCCGACAAGGGCCTACGGGAGCGCATCCGCTCGGCGCTGGCCACCTTGACTACGCAGGGCCGGGCGGTCGGGTACTGCGTCGTCGCCGCGCTGCAAGACCCGCGCAAGGAAGTCCTGCCGATCCGCAACTTGTTTCCCGACCGGATCGCCATGCGCCTCGACGAACCCGAGCAGGTGGACATGGTGCTCGGCGACGGTGCCCGCGACCGCGGCGCCCTGGCCGACCAGATCAGCACCGACGAGGCCACCGGCGCCGGGGTCGCCTACGTGCGCCTAGCCGACGATCCCGACCCGGTGCGCGTCCGCGCCGCCTGGGTCTCCGACCCCGACATCCGCGCCATGTGCGACACCTACGCATCGGACCCTGAGCCTCTGCCCGCCCGGCCAGCGATCGAGGTGGGTGCTGCCGCATGATTCCTACCGCTGTCACCTGGCAGACCGATGACCTGTGCCCGGCCTGCGGCTCCGGCCTGACGTTGACCGGCGACGATTCTGTCCGGCCGCGCCAGGACTGCCCGGCGTGTGGCTGGTCGGTCACCTGGGACGGGGGCGCCGATGGGTGATCGCACCACCAGGGCCGAGCGGATGTCCCGCCCGCACATCCGCGACGTTGCCCGGGCCGTGGCCGAGGAGCACGGGGCCTGCACCCGGCCCATCCAGCTCCGCAAGACCAACCTGGACACTGGCGAGGTCGAACAGGTACTCATCCCCTGCGGCGCAACCCTCGCCTCGGTCTGCACGCCGTGTGCCGAGCGGACCAAGGTTCTCCGGGCGGCCCAATGTCGGGAAGGCTGGCATCTCGAGAACGAGCCCATCCCTCCGCCCGCCCCGCCCGATGACTACCTGCGGTGGCTGACCGAGCAACGCGCCGACGCCCAGGCCGCCCGCGACCAGGCCGAGGCCCGCGGCGATTACGCGGCTGACCTGGACGCCCTGATCGGCGAGCTGGACCGCGAGCTGCGCCGCCTCGGCATCCGCGGCAACCTCGGCACCGGAACTCCGAAGGCCCGGCGCAGGCGGTCCACCAGGCGCCGCCAGGACGCGCCCGACCTGCCAAGACGGAAGATCGCCGACCGGACGATCGGCCGCACCTACAGCGCCCTGGACGGCAAGACTTACCGGCCGTCAATGTTCCTCACCCTGACCTGCGACAGCTACGGCCCGGTCCGCGACGACGGCACCCCGGTCGATCCTGCCTCTTACGACTACCGGCGGGCCGCCCGTGACGTGCTGCACTTCGCCGCCCTCGCCGACCGGTTCATCCAGAACTTGCGCCGCGTCCTCGGCTACGAGGCGCAATACTTCGGCGCGGTCGAACCACAACGCCGCCTGGCCCCGCACCTGCACATGGCCATCCGAGGCGCGGTGCCCCGGGCGGTGATCCGGCAAGTGATCGCCGCCACCTACCACCAGGTCTGGTGGCCATCTACCGATCAGGTCCGATTCGAGGGTGACCTCCTGCCGGTCTGGCATGAGGACTCCGGCCGCTACCTCGACCCCGCCACCGGCGAGCTGCTCCCCTCCTGGGACGAGGCCCTCGATGCGATCGGTCCCCACGACCAGCCATTGCACGTCGCCCGCTTCGGGTCCAAGTTCGACGCCCAGGGCGTGCTCGCCGGGTCCAAAGACGCCTCCCGGTGCATCGGCTACCTGACCAAGTACCTGGTCAAAGACATCGGCACCTGCCACACCCCGGACACCGACGCCCAGCGTGACCACGTGGCCCGCCTGGTGGACGCACTGCGGTACGAACCATGCTCGCCGACTTATGCGAACTGGCTGCGCTACGGGATCACCCCCAAACTCCCGCGCAAGGGCCTGGTGCCCGGCGCCTGCAAAGGCAAGGCCCACCGGCCCGACCACCTGGGGTACGCCGGGCGCCGCGTGCTCGTCTCCCGCAAGTGGTCCGGCAAGACCCTCGCCGACCACCGCGGCGACCGCAAGCAATGGCTGATGGACGCCCTCGGCCTTTCGGCAACCGACGACGCCGGGCGCTACCGGTGGGAGCAAGTCACCCCGAACGACGCCGACTACCTACCGCCACCGAAACGGCTCGTCCGGGTCGTGGCCGAGCGAATGCGCTGGAAACACGCACTCGACGAAGCCAGACGGCGAGCGCAGGAAGCCGCCGATCCCCCGGCCATCGGGAGGGCGGCATGACCAACACGCACGCTGACCGCCTCCTGACCGTGGACGAAGCGGCCGACCGCATGAACACGTCCGTACGGTTCGTCCGTCGGCTCATCACCGAGCGCCGCATCTCCTACGTCAAGCTCGGCCGCCATGTCCGTATCGCGGAGGCCGACATCGCCGTGTTCATCCAGGCGGGCCGGGTCCCGCCGATGGACGCATCGGGCATCTGGCGCCAGAACAGGCAGGTCGCATGATGGCCAACAAGCCAGGGCACCGCCGTTTCGGCAACATCCGCCAGCTCCCGTCCGGCCGTTACCAGGTGCGCTATCGCGGGCTCGATGGCAAGCTGCGCAGCCACGCGGTCACCTTCGCGCGCAAGGCGGACGCCGATCGCACCCTGACCCTGATCGAGGCCGAACTCACGCAGGGCACGTGGACCGACCCGGACCGGGCCAAGATCAAGCTGGCCGACTACGCCGAGGTCTGGATCGCGCAACGGCCGGGGCTGCGTCCCCGCACGATCGAGATTTACCGTGGCCTGCTCAGACGGCATGTCGTGCTCTACATCGGCAACGTCCCGCTCAGCACGATCGACACGCCCATGATCCGCGATTGGCGGACCCGGCTCTTGCACCAGGGCGTCTCGGCGTCCGAGGCGGCGAAGGCCTACCGCTTCCTGCGCGCGGTGCTGATGACCGCGGCCGATGACCGGATCATCCCGCGTAATCCGTGCCGGGTCCGTGGCGCAGGTGAGGAGAAGCCGGAAGAACGGCCCGCGCTCACCGTCCGTCAGGTGCACGAGCTGGCCGACCGGATGCCCGGCGAGTGCAAGCGCGTCCTCGTGCTCCTTGCTGCCTTCGCAAGTCTGCGGTGGGGCGAGATAACCGCGCTGCGCCGCTGCGACATCGACATCAATGCGGGGACGGTGACCGTAGTCCGGCAGCACGTCCAGCTCGACACCGGCGCCGTGGTGGTGAGCTCGCCCAAGTCCCGGGCTGGCCTGCGCACGGTGGTGATCCCGCCCGCGATTCTTCCGGCAATTCGCGGCCACATCGACGGCTGCGTGGGCAAGGACTCCGGTTCCCTGATCTTCACGGGCTCTCGCGGCGGGGTACTGCGGCGAAGCAACTTCCGCCGGGCGGTCAAGTGGTCCGAGGCCGTCGCCGCGATCGGCGCACCCGGCCTCCACTTTCACGACTTGCGCCATACTGGCAACTCGCTGGCTGCGGCCACCGGCGCGAGCCTGCGTGACCTGATGGACCGTATGGGCCACGACAGCGCCCGCGCCGCACTGATCTACCAGCACAAGACGGCCGCCGCTGGCCGGGCCATCGCGGACGCCCTGAGCGCCCAGATCGACTCACTCGACAAGCCGGACAGCGACCACCCCGGCACCCGGTAATGGCACGCTAATGGCACACCAGGTCGGTTTCACGATCACGTCAGGGACGTTTGCGCTGGTGGGCGCAACTGGGTTCGAACCAGTGACCCCTCGCTTGTAAGGCGAGTGCTCTACCCCTGAGCTATGCGCCCGTGCCTTCCGCAACGGGAGAACCGGGCTCAGCGTACCGGCTGGGCGGCCCGCCGAGGTGGCGCGAGGCAGGCGCCGCGATCCCGTCCCTACCCCTGGGCGCGCCGCGGCCCAGGACGCGCTCCAGGGCGAGAGCAACCTCTTCGGACAGCCCTGGCGCGCGGCCGCTGGGAGCGGACTCGCCCGGCCCGGGGGCCAGGAGCGCCGCGGGCACCACTCGCTCAGTCAACGCGGCGGGCTCGGCAGCCGGGGGAACCACCGCCCCGCAGTCGCGGCACTCCACCTCGCCCAGCCGACGGACCAAGTGCACGCCGCCGCACCTCGGGCACTTGTCCATGTCCGCCGCCCAGTCGCCGGTCGCCTGGCAGTTCGGGCATACCAGGACCTGCTGGTCGTCACGGACCGCACGCCGCCACGGGCTGTGCCCGCGCACCGGGTCAACCTGCCGTGTGCCGCAGCGATAGCAGGGCATATGGACCCGTTTCCTCCGCTGACCCGAACGCCGCTTGGGGGCTCAGCCGAGCGCGGCGAGCGCCTTCTGGTAGTCAGCGATGTCGCGCGCCTGGGAGGTCGGATTGACTACCTTCCACCGGACCACGCCCGACTTGTCGATGATGAAGGTGCCGCGGACCGCGTAACCCCGCTCCTCGTTGAACACACCGTAGAGCTTCGCCACGCCGCCGTGCGGCCAGAAGTCGGCGAGCATGCCGAAATCGAAACCATCCCGGTCCGACCAGGTGCGCAGGGCGTACGTCGAGTCCACCGACACGGTGAGCAGTTCCACGTCGTCGCGGCTGGCCTCGGGGAAGTCATCCCGCAAGACGGCCATCTCTCCGGAGCACACCCCGCTGAACGCCAGCGGGTAGAACACCAGCACCACGTTCTTCGCCCCGCGGAAGCTGGACAACCGCACCGGCTTGCCGTGCTGGTCCTTCAGCTCGAAATCGGGGGCCTCCTGGCCCACCTCGACCGCCATTCCAGGTCCCTTCCGCCGCGACAGCCACCCACGCCGGACGCGCTCGGGCACGCCGAACGCACCGACGTGCCCAGTGTGCCACCATGCGCGACGGGCCGGTGACCCGGTTCCGCAGCGGTTAGCCGCTTTGCGACCGCGTTGCGTGGGGACCCTCCCGGAGGGCCTTCGTCAGCGGCGTGCCCTCGGCGTGACCATGCGGGTGCCAAGCCAGTCGCGCCCGGCGCTCAGGCTTGACGTCTGTGACAGCCCGGCGGTCGGCGCGGCCTCTCCGATCTCACTCGGCTCGACGTAGTTGTCCCGGCCCGGTTTGGGGGTCAGGAGCCAGATATAACCTCCGTCGGCGAGCGGTGTCAGCGCGTCCATCAGGGCGTCGACGAGGTCACCATCGCCGTCCCGCCACCAGAGCAGGACCGCGTCGACCACGTCGTCATAGTCCTCGCCGACAAGTTCCACATCCCGTTGCTGGGCGATGGCGTCCCGCAGCTGCTCATCGCAGTCTTCTGCGTAGCCGATCTCCTGCACCACCTGACCCGGTTTGATGCCGAGTCGCTCGGCCAGGCCCGGTTGATCCTGCGCCTGGCGCGCGGTCGCGCTCACTAACCCCTCCTCAGGCCCTTTCTCACGGCGCCAAGCCTCGCCCCTGGCTGCCCGCCCGAACCACGGCCGGGATGGCGCACCAGGCGCGGCTACGGCCACGCCGGCACTTCTTGCCCGCACAGTCCACACTGGGTCGGGCCCCCGCGCAAGTGTTAAGCGGCCCAGAGACGAAATCTGGCCACACGAGGAGCGTTCCCAGTTCGCCCGCGGCCTACCCGAGGAAAGAGACCCGTACCCGTCTGTCTGAATTATCCACATTCAGGTCTACCACTGCGACCGACTGCCACGTGCCAAGCGCCATCGAGCCGCCCACGACCGGGATCACCAGGAACGGCGACAGGAACGCGGGCAGCACGTGCGACCGGCCGTGCCCGCGCGACCCGTGCGCGTGCCGCCAGCGGTCGTCGGCGGGCAGCAGCCCGGCCAGCACCGCGAGCAGATCCTCCTCGCTGCCCGCCCCCAGTTCCATGAGGACGAGCCCAGCGGTCGCGTGGGGCACGAAGACGTGCAGCAGCCCGTCTCCGCCGCTGGCCGCGCGAGCGGTGAACCGCGCGCATTCGCCGGTGATGTCGTAGACGCGCTCCCGACGCCCGGTTGCGGCCTCGATCACTTCACTTTTCATGCCAAACGATTTTCCCGTACCACCCGGGATCCGCACCCCGAGCCCCCTCCGGGGTGCGGAGGAGCAGGCGTCCTTGCCCGGGGATGCGTTTACGTCCAACGGGTATGAGAATTGGTCTGGACAACCCCTCACGTCGGAAGGCGGGATCGCAAGTGGCTGCCGGTCGTCAGCGTTTCTCCATCATCAGCGACGGGCTGCCCACCCAGCTCCCGGACATCGACCCGGACGAGACCAGGGAGTGGGTGGACTCGTTCGACAGTGTGGTCCGGACCCGGGGGCGCGCCCGCGCGCGCTACGTGATGCTGCGCCTGCTCGAGCGGGCCCGCGAGCAGCAGGTCGGGGTGCCCGGCCTGCGTAGCACCGACTACATCAACACGATCCCGCCCGAGCGGGAGCCCTGGTTCCCCGGCGACGAGTACGTGGAGCGGCGGATCCGCGCTTACATCAGGTGGAACGCGGCCGTGATGGTGTCCCGGGCGAACCGCGCCACGCTCGGGGTCGGTGGGCACATCGCCACGTACGCCTCGGCGGCCAGCCTGTACGAGGTGGGGTTCAACCACTTCTTCCGCGGCAAGGACCACGGCGAGTCCGGCGACCAGGTGTTCTTCCAGGGCCACGCCGCGCCGGGCATCTACGCCCGCGCGTTCCTCGAGGGGCGGCTGACCGAGCAGCAGCTCGACGGCTTCCGGCAGGAGCTGTCGAGCCCCGGCGGCGGGCTGCCTTCCTACCCGCACCCACGGCTGATGCCCGACTTCTGGGAGTTCCCCACGGTCAGCATGGGCCTCGGCGCGCTGAACGCCATCTACCAGGCGCGCTTCAACCGCTACCTGCTGGCGCGGGAGATCGCCGACACCAGCCGCTCGCACGTGTGGGCGTTCCTCGGCGACGGCGAGATGGACGAGCCCGAGGCAATCGGCGCGATCGGCCTGGCCGCCCGCGAGGAGCTCGACAACCTCACCTTCGTGATCAACGCCAACCTGCAGCGCCTGGACGGGCCGGTCCGCGGCAACGGCAAGATCATCCAGGAGCTGGAGGCGGTGTTCCGCGGCGCGGGCTGGAACGTCATCAAGGTGATCTGGGGCCGGGACTGGGACCCGCTGCTCGCCCAGGACACCGACGGCGTCCTGGTGAACAAGATGAACACCACCCCGGACGGGCAGTTCCAGACCTACGCGGTGGAGTCCGGCGAGTACATCAGGGAGAACTTCTTCGGCGGCGACCCGCGGCTGCGCGCGATGGTCGCCCATCTGAGCGACGACCAGTTGCGCAACCTGTCCCGGGGCGGGCACGACTACCGCAAGGTCTACGCCGCCTTCAAGGCGGCCACCGAGCACGTCGGCCAGCCGACCGTGATCCTCGCCCACACCATCAAGGGGTGGACCCTCGGCCCGGACTTCGAGGCGCGCAACGCCACCCACCAGATGAAGAAGCTCACCGTCGCCGAGCTGAAGGAGTTTCGCGACCGGCTGTACCTGCCGATCCCCGACGCGGCGCTGGAGGCCGAGCTGGCGCCTTACTACCACCCGGGCGAGAACTCCGACGAGATCGCCTACATGCAGGAGCGGCGGGCCGCGCTCGGCGGTTACCTGCCGCGGCGGGTGGTCCGGGGCAGGCCGCTGAACCTCCCCGGCGAGGCCGTCTACGACGAGCTGAAGCAGGGTTCGGGCAAGCAGTCGGTGGCCACCACGATGGCGTTCGTCCGGCTGCTGAAGGACCTGATGAAAGACCCGGAGATCGGGAAGAGGTTCGTGCCCATCATCCCGGACGAGGCGCGCACGTTCGGCATGGACTCGCTGTTCCCGAGCGCCAAGATCTACTCGCCGCACGGGCAGCGGTACGAGGCGGTCGACCGGGCCCTGCTGCTGTCCTACAAGGAGTCGGAGACTGGGCAGATCCTGCACGAAGGCATCAGCGAGGCCGGCGCGATGGGGTCGGTGATCGCGGCGGGCACCGCGTACGCGACGCACGCGGCGCCGATGATCCCGGTGTACGTGTTCTACTCGATGTTCGGCTGGCAGCGGACCGGGGACCAGATGTGGGCGCTCGGCGACCAGCTCGGCCGCGGGTTCCTGCTCGGCGCGACCGCGGGCCGTACCACGCTGACCGGCGAGGGGCTGCAGCACAACGACGGCCACTCCCAGCTGCTCGCCTCGGTGAGCCCGGCGTGCGTGGCCTACGACCCGGCCTGGGCGTACGAGATCTCCGTGATCGTGGCCGACGCCCTGCGGCGGATGTACGCGGAGAGCCCGGGGCACCCGCACGGCGAGGACATCTTCTACTACATCACCGTCTACAACGAGCCGTACGTGCAGCCGGCCATGCCGGGCGGGCTGCCGGGCGGCCAGGCCGCCGTGGAGCAGGGGATCCTGCGCGGGCTGTACCAGTACGCGCCTGCGGACGGCGCGCCCGAGGGCGAGCGGCCGCGCGCCCAGATCCTCGCCTCCGGTGTGGCGGTGCGCTGGGCCCTGGACGCGCAGCGGCTGCTGGCCGAGGACTGGGGCGTGTCCGCCGGCGTGTGGTCGGCGACCTCCTGGACCGAACTGCGCCGCGACGCGCTCGCCTGCGAGGAGCACAACCTGCTGCACCCGGACGGCGAGGCGCTCGTGCCGTACGTGACCCGGGCGCTCGACGGTCACCACGGGCCGGTGGTCGCGGTGAGCGACTGGATCCGGGCGGTTCCGGACCAGGTCGCCCGCTGGGTACCCGCCCCGTTCACCTCGCTCGGCACGGACGGGTTCGGGTTCTCCGACACCCGCGCGGCGGCCCGCAGGTTCTTCCACGTGGACGCCGAGTCGGTCACGCTGGCGGTGCTCGGCCAGCTCGCCCGCACCGGGGAGGTCAAGCACGAGGTGCTGGCGCAGGCGATCGAGAAGTACCGCCTGGACCTATCGGTCAGCGAGGCCCTAGCGGCCGGCCGGTAGGCGGGTTTCCGGTGCACCGGCGGACCCTGCTCCTGGCGGCCGGTGCCGCAACGGCCCTGGCCTGCTGTCTGGCTCCCGCCACCGCGGGCGCACGGGTCGGCTGACCAGAGCCTCATCGAGCACTGGAACAGAACGGCCTGGTCCCTCATGCCCTGAGCCGGGCTTGATCGCAGCAGCGCTCTAGTCACCGCCGCGGGCCGGGCAGCGGTGCCGCGGGCTGCGGAGTGTGCAGCGCCCGGTGGACGCGGGTGAGCAGGGCGGCTTTGGTGAAGGGCTTCTCGAGGATGTCCATGTCGGTGCGGGCCGCGCCGTGCGTGTGCAGGATCGGCTGGGCGTAGCCGGACATGAACAGGACCGGCAGGTCTGGGCGCTGCTCGCGGATCTGCTCGGCGACAAGGGTGCCGAGCATGTCGGGCATGACGATGTCGGTGAGCAGCAGGTCGATCAGCAACGCGGGGTTGCTGGCGAGGTATACGGCGTGCGGGGCGGACGTTGCCTGGCGAACCTGGTAGCCGTTCTGGATCAGGATCCGGTGGGCGAGGTCCCGGAGGCTTTCCTCGTCCTCCACGAGAAGGATGGTCTCCCCGTGTCCTTTCAGGTCCATCGCCGCGGGCGGGGTACGGGCCGTCTCAGAGCCGCCGGCGTCGCTCGTGGCCGGGAGGAGAGCGCTGATGGTGGTGCCGAGGCCGGGCTCGGAGTAGATCTGGATGGTGCCACCGGACTGGGTGATGATGCCGTAGACGGTGGCCAGCCCGAGCCCGGTGCCGTGGCCCTTGGGCTTGGTGGTGAAGAAGGGCTCGAAGACCCGGGCGAGGGTGTCGGAGTCCATGCCGATGCCGGTGTCTGAGACGCGGAGCCGCACGTAACGGCCCGGCTCCAGCCCCGGGCGGGTGGTCGCGTAGACCTCGTCGACGTCGGTGTTGCCGGTGTCGATGGTCAGCTTCCCGCCGCCCGGCATGGCGTCGCGGGCGTTGATGGCGAGGTTGACGAGGATCTGCTCGAACTGGCCGCGGTCGGCCCGCACCGGCCACAGGTCGGAGCCGGGAACGATGGCCAGGTCGATGTGCTCGCCGATGGTGCGCTGCAGTAGCTGCTGGACGCCGTGGACGGCGTCGTTGAGGTTCAGCACCTCAGGCTTGATCACGTCATGGCGGGCGAAGGTGAGCAGCTGCCGGGTCAGCCGGGTGGCCTGCTGGGCGGCGTCACCCACCTGGCCTATGTCGGCGGCCACGGACTGCAGCCGCTGGTCGGCGGCGGCGAGCGCCCCGATCTCCTCCGCGGCGAACTCGGTGTAGCCGGTGATGATGTTGAGCAGGTTGTTGAAGTCGTGAGCGATGCCGCCGACCAACTGGCCAAGGCTTTCCAGCTTTTGTGCCTGCTGGATACGCCGCTGGTTGCGCTCACGCTCGGCCTCGGCACGCAGTTGCTCCCGCTCGGCCTCGAGGTCCAGGCGCTCGGAAATGTCCCGCGCCGTCGCGATGACCAGCAGGCCCTGGCCGGCCGGCAGCCCGTTGAGGCTGATCTCGACCGGGAACTCGGTGCCGTCCCGGCGGACGGCCGACAGCTGCAGGCCGGCCCCCATCGGCCGGGCATGCGGGTCGGCCGAGTAGCTGGCACGGTGCGCCGCGTGGGAGGCGCGGGCGGCTTCGGGGACGAGGGCCTCCACCGGCTGGCCAGCAAGCTGCCCGGGTGGGTAGCCGAACATCAGGCCGGCCTGGGTGTTGGCCATCACGATGATCCCGTCCGGGCCCACCGCCAGCGTGGCATCGGGTGCCGACTCGAACAGGCGGCGGAAACCTTGCTCGGCGTGCTCCCAGCGGCGGACCGCCGCTACACCACTGGCCGTAATGACCACTACCAGCACGCCCATGGCCAGCAGGGCGGCGGCGAGCATGCGCTGCGTGAGCGCGATGACCAGCACGGCGGCCGTCACGGTCAGTGCCACCGCGGCGATGGCGGTTACCCGCCGCGACACGCCAGCTCGCCACGCCATGGTGCCCCCAGCCAGTGCGATCTCGTCCAGCCCCGCGGCGCCGGGGCCAGCTCTAGACGTCACTATGAGTAGTATAGAAACTACTTAGAGTACACATTGCGCCGCAGGTCCCGGCTGGCCTGCGCGCCGGTAAGGAGGCTGGATGGGCGGCGCCCACGGCGCACGGGCAGATGGCGGCCCAGGGCGCATCCGGGTCTTCTTGCTGGACGACCATGAGGTGATCCGGGCGGGACTGCGTGATCTGCTGGCCGCCGAGCCGGACATGGAGGTGGTCGGGGAGGCGGCGACGGTGCGCTCGGCGGAGAGCCAGGTGCCGCAGCTAAGGGTGGACGTCGCGGTGCTAGACGTGCGGCTGCCGGATGGCAGCGGGGTCGAGGTGTGCCGGACGCTCAAGTCGGCCAGCCCTGGGACGGCATGCCTGATGCTGACGGGGTTTGCGGATGACCAGGCGATCTTGGCGGCCGTGGCCGCGGGCGCGGCGGGCTACGTGCAGAAGCACGTACCGGCCCAGGACCTGGTGGACGCGGTGCGCGCCGTGGCGGCCGGACGGTCGGCCCTCGGGCCCGAGGCGGCACAGCGGATGATGGCCCTGCTGCGCGCCCAGGAGGAGACGGGCGGCCCGCTCGCCGCTCTGTCCAGCCAGGAGAAACGGGTTCTCGAGCTGGTCGGGGAGGGCCTGGCCAACCGCGAGATCGCGGCGCGGATGCTCCTGTCCGAGAAGACCGTCAAGAACTACGTGTCGTCGGTGCTCACCAAGCTGGGCATGCAGCGGCGGACTCAGGCGGCGGCGCTCGCCGCGCGGATCACCGACGGGCCGGGCGGCGGCTGACGAGCTCCGCCTCAGGTGACCCGAGCGGGAGCTTGTTTCTGTAGTCATGAACCGGTAAACCCTTGTAAGGGGCTCGCCGTCTAGCAAACACATAATGAACGGGGTTCCTGGCCGGGGCGAGCCGGCCGTCCATTACCACGTCACGAAGGACACGCCGATGCCACAGTGCCAACAGTGCAACGCTGGTCTTCCCCCAGGTGCCAAGTTCTGTGGCCGCTGTGGCGCCGCGGTGGCCACCCCGCTGGACACCGGCCTGACCATGCCGGTCGCAGCCACGCCCGAGCCCGAACCCGCCGCGCCCCTAACCCAGGACTGGCGGTCCGGCTCCGGCCTGGGCACGGGCGGCCCGGTGGGAAGTCGTGAGGAGCCCACCCGCGCTTTCGGTGGCCCCCCCCAAAGTCCCGGCGGGCCCGCGCAAGGACTGACCGGCCCGGGGCAAGGAGGCAGCCCCACGCAGGCCGTCGGCGGCCCTGCGCAAGGTTTCGCTGGCCCGGCGCAAGGTCTGGGCCGCCACGCGCAGGGAGCGGCTGACGCCGCGCCAGCCCTGGGCAGCCCTGGGCCAGGTCTGGGCAGCCCCGCCCAAGGTCTGGGCAGCCCCGGGCCGGCTCTGGGCGGCCCGCCGCAGGGTTTGGGCGGACTGGGATTCAGCGGGCCGGCCGCGGGCGCGGCCGGCCCTCCCCAATGGCAGATCACGCCTGCCGCGCCCGCGCGAGCGGTCCCCCAGGTTCCATCGCAGCAGGGCTCCGCCTCCGGCCAGGCGATCGTCGGCGGCGTCATTGCCTTCCTCGGGGCGATCGGGGTCATCGTGGCCTGTGCGGTCCCCCTGATCAAAGGTCCCGCGGGCGCGGGCTTCGGCAGCACCTCGGTAACGCTGTTCAACCTGCTCAGCCACGGGCCCCTGAAGTGGTTCCTCGCCGAGCCGATCGGCGTGGCCGTACTCTCCGTGGTGGCCGGCCTGGTCATCATGTCCAGCCGCAGCCGCGCCGTCCCCGCCGTGGCGGCCGGCATCCTCATCGGCATCGGCATTCAGACCGCGGCTCTCTTCTTCGCCATTCACTCTGTCGTGTCCGGGCTCGTGGGCGGGATCGTGTCCGGGCTCGGGTCCCTGTCCGGGTCCACGGGTGCGCTCGCGCTCGGCATACAGACGGGACCGGCCGGCGTTGTCGGCCTGCTCGGCGGGGTGCTGCTGATCGTTGCAGGCGTGGTGGCGGGGGTGGCGGCCGCCCGACGCGCCTGACCTGGTGACACAGTGGAGCTGTGACACCATCCCAGCGGGCGCAGGACGAGGGCGGGCGCAGGACGGGGGCGGGCGCGGAGCGCGGGGGCGGGGAAAGCAGAGCGCGGGGGCGGGGAAAGCAGAGCGCGGGGGCGGGGAAAGCAGAGCGCGGGGGCGGGGAAAGCAGAGCGGGGGCGCGCTCCAGGCCGCAGAGCCAGGTCCGGGCCGAAACCGTCCAGCAGCTTGAACGCGCCATGGGCGCGCTGGGCACCGCCGCTATGGCGTCCATGGAGGAGCGGCTGCCCTGGTTCCGCGCCCTGCCACCGGAGGACCGCTCCTGGATCGGCCTGGTCGCCCAGGCCGGGATCGCCGCGTTCGTGGACTGGGTCAAGCACCCGCAGCGCCGCCCCGCCGTGGCCGGTGAGGTCTTCGGGACCGCACCCCGGGAGCTGGCCAGGGCGGTGAGCCTGCAGCAGACGGTGGAGATGGTGCGCATCACCATCGACGTGGTCGAGGCCCAGGTCGACGACATCGCCGCGCCCGGCGGCGAGGCCGAGTTGCGCGAGGCCGTGCTCCGCTACACCCGGGAGATCGCCTTCGGGGCCGCCCAGGTCTACGCCCGCACGGCCGAGGCCAGGGGTGCCTGGGACGCCCGGCTGGAAGCCCTGGTCGTGGACTCCCTGGTCCGTGGCGAGGTCGGGGAGGGCCTGCATTCCTGGGCGGCCGCGCTGAACTGGTCCTCATCGCCGGTCGCCGTGATCGCGGGCACCGCCGACGTCGAGCCGGAGGGGACCATCGACGACCTGCGGGCGATCGCCCGCCGGTCCAGGCTGGACCTGCTGGCCAGCGTCCAGGGCAGCACGCTCGTGGTCGTCCTCGGCGGCAGCGCCGACCCACTCGCCGTGGCGCGCCAGATCGCGGGCAGGTTCGGGCCCGGCCCGGTGGTGGTCGGCCCGTCCGCCGCCGACCTCCAGTCCGCCGCCCCGTCCGCCACCGCGGCGCTCGCCGGGCTGCGCGCCGCCCCCGCGTGGCCCGACGCGCCGCGCCCGGTGCTGGCTGCGGACCTGCTGCCCGAACGCGCACTCGACGGCGACGCGGCCGCGCGGGCCGAGCTTCTGGCCGACGTCTACGAGCCCATGCTGAGCGGCGGCTCGGCGCTCGTCGAGACCGTCACGGCATACCTGGAGCAGGGGTTCTCGCTGGAGGCGACCGCCCGGCTGCTGTTCGTGCACCCCAACACCGTCCGTTACCGGCTCCGCCGGGTGACCGAGCTGACCGGGTTCTCCCCCGTCACCGGGCGTGGCGGGTTCACGCTGTGGGTGGCCGTGGTCCTCGGCCGGCTCGTTCACAAACGAACGTAGACTGTAGGAATCCACCAAAGTCCGGCCCGACAACTTCGTTGTATCCGTCACCCATCTGGCGGACTTCTACAGGCAAGGTAGAAAGATGCTCGTCATCGCGGCTCCGGGGCAGGGTGCGCAGACCCCCGGCTTCCTCGCCCCCTGGCTGGACCTGCCCGGCGTCGCCGACCGCATGGCCGCCTGGTCGGACCTGGCCGGCTGCGACCTGATCGCCTACGGGACCACCGCGGGCCAGGACGAGATCACCGACACCGCCGTCGCCCAGCCGCTGCTCGTCGCCGCCGCGATCGCGGCCGCCGAGGCCCTCGCCGGCGACCTCGCCCAGATCCGCAAGCAGGTCAGCGTTGCCGCCGGGCACAGCGTCGGCGAGCTGGCCGCCGGGGCGATCGCCGGGGTGATCTCCGCCGGTGACGCGATGCGGCTGGTGGGCGTGCGCGGGCGGGCCATGGCCAAGGCCGCGGCCGCCGAGGCGACCGGCATGACCGCGGTCCTGGGCGGCGCGCAGGACGAGGTGCTCGCCGCGCTCGACGCCCACGGGCTCACCCCCGCGAACGTCAACGGCGCCGGCCAGATCGTGGCCGCCGGGACCGTGGCGCAGCTCGCCGCGCTGGCCGCCGACCCGCCGGCCGGCGCGCGGCTGCGCCCGCTGTCGGTGGCGGGCGCGTTCCACACCGCCCACATGGCGTCGGCGGTCGCCGCGCTGCGGGAGGCGGCAGCGGACGTCACCACCAGCGACCCGGCGGTCGTGCTGCTCTCCAACGCCGACGGGCGCGCCGTCGCGTCGGGCCCCGACTGGCTGGACCGGATCGTCACACAGGTCAGCGCGCCCGTCCGGTGGGACGAGTGCATGCGCTCGATGTCCGCGCTCGGCGCGACCGCGCTGATCGAGCTGCCGCCGGCCGGCACGCTCACCGGCCTGGCCCGCCGGGCCCTGCCGGGGGTGGCCCTGGCCGCGCTGAAAGCCCCTGACCATCTCGACGCCGCCCGGTCGATGCTGGCGGAGCACGGGATGCCAGTGCCCCGCGATGGCCACGTCCCAGAATGGCGGCTGCTTGTCTCCCCGCTGGCGGGCACGTTCCGGGCCGGCGCCCCGGACCAGGACGCGGCTCCCGGCTGCCACGTCCGCCCCGGCGCGCCGTTGGGTCACGTGGAGGTCAGGAGCGGCCAGCACCCGGTCACCACCGCGTTTTCGGCCACGATCCTGGAATGGCTGGTGGAGGACGGAGACCCGGTCACCGCAGGGCAGCCGCTGGTCCGGTTGCAGCCGGAGACCGCGTGAAGGCCTCGGCGCGGGTCAGCGCGGCCCGCAGCGAGCAGCCGACAGCGCGAGGAAGGATGAGCCACTGATGCGACTGACCGAAGGTGCCAGGGGTGCGCGGATCCTTTCGTTCGGCAAATATCAGCCGGCGCGGGTCGTGACCAATGATGATCTCGCGGCCACCATCGACACGAGCGATGAATGGATCCGCAGCCGGGTCGGGATCGCCAGCCGGCGCATCGCGGCGCCGGACGAGACGGTCGCAGACATGGCGGTCGCGGCCGGCGGCAAGGCCCTGGCGGGCAGTGGCCTCTCCGCCGCCGACATCGACCTGGTGGTCGTCGCGACGTGCACGCCGGAAGTGCCGATCCCCAACACCGCCGCAACGGTCGCCACCCGGCTCGGCATCGTGGCGCCGGGCGCCTACGACCTCAACGCCGCCTGCGCGGGCTTCTGCTACGCGCTGGCCACCGCCAGCGACGCGGTGCGCGCCGGAACGGCCCGGAACGTGCTGGTCATCGGCGCCGAGAAGCTGTCCCAGTGGGTTGACTGGACCGACCGCTCCACCTGCATCATCTTCGCGGACGGGGCCGGGGCGGCGGTCGTCGGCCCGGTGACCGGCGCAGGCGAGAGCCCGGGGATCGGCCCGGTGGTGTGGGGCAGCGACGGCGGCATGGCCGACAAGATCTGCATCGCCGACCGGAACTCGTTCATCGTCCAGGAGGGCCAGGCGGTCTTCCGCTGGGCCACCACCGCGCTGCACCCCGTCGCGAAACAGGCCTGCGCGCGGGCCGGGGTGGACCCCGCCAGCCTGGCCGCGTTCGTGCCGCACCAGGCGAACCTGAGGATCATCGAGTCCATCGCGCGCAAGCTCGGCGCGCCCCAGGCACGGGTCGCCGACGACATCGTGCACTCGGGGAACACCTCATCCGCGTCGATCCCGATGGCGCTGTCGGCGATGATCGAGCGCGGCGAAATCGGATCCGGCGACGCGGTCCTGCTGCTGGGCTTCGGCGCAGGAATCAGCTATGCGGCGCAGGTGATCACCATCCCCTAGCCGGACTGGCGCCGGGAAGCGCCCGGTGCCGGCACAACCCAACAACACCGAAGGAGAACACGCATCCCATGGCTATGACCGAAGAGGAAATCCTGACCGGCCTCGGGGAGATCATCGACGAGGTCGCGGGGGTTCCCGCCGACGAAGTCTCGCCGGACAAGAGCTTCGTGGACGACCTCGACATCGACTCGCTGTCGATGGTCGAGATCGCCGTGGCGGCTCAGGACAAGTTCGGTGTGGAGATCCCCGACGACGAGCTGAAGAACCTGAAGACGGTCCAGGACGTCATCGACTACGTCCGCCGCGCGGACGTTTCGGCCTGACCGGGCGCAGGACCGCGACATAGCGGGCCGCACGCGAGAAGCGGGCGGGACCGCAGCGGAAGGAGGTGGACCGTGCGGGCAGAACAACCACGCGTCGTGGTCACCGGCCTCGGCGCGACCACGCCCCTGGGTGGCGATGTCCCCACCACTTGGGCAGCGCTCCTCGACGGGCGCAGCGGCGTCCGTGCGCTGACCGAGGACTGGGCGGCCGAGCTGCCGGCCCGGATCGCCGCGCCCGCCGCCGTCGACCCGGCAACGGTGCTCGACCGGGTGCTCGCGCGCAAGCTCGACCGGTGTGAGCAGCTCGCGATCGTCGCGGCCAGGGAGGCATGGGCGAACGCGGGTGCCCCGCAGGTGCCTCGGGAGCGGCTCGGGGTGGTCGTGTCCAGCGGCATCGGCGGGATCGCCTCCACCCTCGCTGCCTACGACACGCTGCGCGACCGCGGTTGGCAGCGCCTCTCCCCGTTCACGGTCCCGATGCTCATGCCGAACGGATCGGCGGGGTGGATCGGCATCGAACTCGGCGCGCGCGCCGGGGTGCACACCACGGTGAGCGCCTGCGCGTCGGGCGCCGAGGCCATCGGCTACGCCATCGACATGATCCGGTCCGGGCGGGCCGACGTGGTGCTCGCCGGCGGCACCGAGGCGGCGATCATGCAGCTGAACCTCGCCGCGTTCGCGGCAATGCGGGCGCTGTCCACCCGCAACGACGAGCCGGAGCGGGCATCGCGCCCGTTCGACAAGGGCCGGGACGGCTTCGTGCTCGGCGAGGGCGCGGGCATGGTCGTGCTGGAGTCGGCCGAGCACGCGGCGCGGCGCGGCGCCAGGGTGCACGCGGTCGCCGCGGGCGCCGGCTACTCCTCGGACGCGCACCACATCGCGCAGCCGGAGCCGGAGGGGACCGGGATCGTAGCCGCGATTCAGGCGGTGCTCGCGGACTCCCGGGTGGACGCCGGCCAGGTGGTGCACGTGAACGCGCACGCCACCTCGACCCCGGCGGGCGATGCCGTGGAGGGCCAGGCCATCGTGCGGGCGCTGGGCCCGGCGGCGGCCGGAGTGGTCGTGTCCGCCACCAAGTCGATGACCGGGCACCTGCTCGGCGGGGCCGGCGCGGTCGAGGCGGTGGCCACGATTCTCGCCCTCCGGGAAGGAGTGGCCCCGCCCACCATCAACCTGGACGACCCCGATGACGAGGCAGGTGTCTACATCGCCACGGAGCCACAGGAGCTCACCCCCCGCGGCAGCGGGCCCATGGCGGCGCTGAACAACTCGTTCGGTTTCGGCGGGCACAACGTGGCGCTCGCCTTCACCGCCGCCTGACCCGCTCGCCGCCACCTCGCAAGGAGGTCTTCGTGACCGTTCTCGAAAGCCAGGTTCAGGCTCTCACCCCCGGGGTGCCGCCGGCCCAGGTGCCCGGCCCCGCGGTGGCCGGCCCGAATGGCCACCACGCCATGCCAGCGACGATCACCCGCGACCCCGAAGTCCGCCTGGAGGCCCTGTTCGACCCGGGGACGACCAGGCTGCTCACGCCCCACGACGCGAGCGGAGCGGTGGCGGCCTGCGGGGAGATCGGTGGGATGCTGGCGGTCGGCTTCGCCAGCGACCCGCGGGTGCAGGGCGGCGCGATGGGCACGGCCGGGTGTGCGGCGATCGTGGCCGCCTACGACGAGGCGCTGGCGCAGGGCGCGCCGGTGATCGGCCTGTGGCATTCGGGCGGCGCCCGGCTCCGGGAGGGCGTCGAGAGCCTGCACGCGGTCGGGACCGTGTTCGCGGCCATGACCCGGGCCTCCGGCGTGGTGCCGCAGATCTCGGTCGTGCTCGGCGCGGCCGCCGGCGGCGCGGCCTACGGCCCCGCCCTGACCGACATCGTGGTCTTGTCGGAGCACGGGCGGATCTTCGTCACCGGCCCCGATGTGGTGCGCAGCGTGACCGGCGAGGACGTGGACATGGCCAAGCTCGGCGGCCCCGAGCCCCATTCCCGCCGGTCCGGGGTGGTGCACGTGGTGGCGCCCACCGACATCGACGCGATCGCCCGCGCCAGGGAACTGGCGGTGCTGCTCGGCGCCCAGGGCAGCATAGACATGCGGGCGGTGCAGTTGGACACGGTCGCCAATGAGACGGCGCGGCTGGAGACCGGCGGCCGGGACGCCGTGCCCGACCTTGCCGGGTTCCTGCCCGACTCCCCGCGCCGCGCCTACGACGTGAAGCCGCTGATCGGCGCGCTGCTCGACGGGCCCGGCATCGAACTGCACCCACGGTGGGCGCCGAACCTGGTCACCATCCTGGGCCGGCTCGCCGGGCGGACCGTCGGCGTGGTCGCGAACAACCCGCTGCGGCTCGGCGGCTGTCTGGACGCCACCTCCGCCGAGAAGGCGGCCCGGTTCGTGCGCATGTGCGACGCGTTCGGCGTGCCGCTGGTGGTGCTGGTGGATGTGCCCGGCTACCTGCCCGGCGTCGGCCAGGAGTGGGACGGCGTGGTGCGCCGCGGGGCCAAGCTGCTGCACGCGTTCGCCGAGGCCACGGTGCCCCGCGTCACCGTGGTCACCCGCAAGGTTTACGGCGGCGCGTACATCGCCATGAACTCGCGCGCGCTGGGCGCCACCAAGGTCTTCGCCTGGCCGGGCGCCGAGGTCGCGGTCATGGGTGCCGTGGCGGCCATCCGCATCCTGCACCGGCGGGAGCTGGCCGACGTGCCACCGGACAAGCTGCACGAAGTGGAGGCCGACCTGGCCGCCGAGCATGAGCGGGAGGCGGGTGGCCTGGACCGGGCCTGCGCGCTCGGCGTGGTGGACGAGGTGATCGAGCCGTCCCGGACCAGGGAGGCCGTTGCCCGGGCCATCGCCGAGGCGCCACAGAACCGAGGTAGCCACGGCAACATCCCACTCTGACGGCCGGC
>Ga0207684_10002083_pt1 | contig 20521 bp, 22 predicted proteins | sample KBSK5501metaG_FD_184342 | JGI IMG/M metagenome (GOLD analysis project Ga0207684, IMG submission 184342) | Corn, switchgrass and miscanthus rhizosphere microbial communities from Kellogg Biological Station, Michigan, USA - KBS K5-50-1 metaG... | ecosystem: Host-associated > Plants > Roots >...
CCGACTTCCTCGATCTCCAGCGGAGCTGCACCCTGATCGACGCGTTCATCGCGGAGAAGATCACCGGGACCACCCTCAGCATCGGCGACCGAGCCCAGCGCGTGCCCGGGAGCATCGTCTCGGCGAACTATTTCGATGCGATCGGGGTCCATCCGATCCTCGGGCGCGGGTTCGAGCCCGGCGAAGACTCGGGACGCAACGCCCATCCGGTGACGGTGATCAGTCACCAGATGTGGCGAGAACGCTTCAACGGCGATCCGGCGATCCTCGGGAGGACGCAGATTCTCAACGGTCTGCCGCACACGATCGTGGGGGTGGCACCGGAGGGGTTTTATGGAACCTTCGTGGGCTATGCGTTCCAGTTCTGGGTGCCCGCGTCGATGCAGGCGCAATTCGACGCCGGGCTGTACAAACTGGAAGATCGCGGCGCACGTTGGATTGAAGGGTTCGTGCGACTGAAGCCCGGCGTGACTCCTGAGCAGGCGCAGGCCGAGATCTCGGCCGTCGCGAAACGGCTGGAAACCGACTATCCGGAGACGAACCGCGGTCGCGGCATCAGGCTGTTCCCGTTGTGGCAAACCCCCTTCAACAACGCGGGTGCGCTGCTCCCCACGCTCGGCGTCGCGCTCGGCGTGGTGGGCGCCGTGCTCTTCATCGCGTGCGCGAATGTCGGCAACCTGCTGCTCGTCAGGTCGTTCGCGCGACGGCACGAGATGACGGTTCGGCTCGCGATCGGCGCCGGGCGCGGCCGCCTCGTGAGGCAGCTCCTCACGGAAGGCCTGCTCCTGTCGGCTCTCGCCGCGGCCGGCGGACTCGTCGTAGCGTTCTGGTTGCGTGACGCGCTCGTCCTGCTGGTCCCGCCGCGGGGCGGCGTCGCGTTGCGTCTGCCGGGCGAACTCGATTGGCGCGTGCTCGCCCTGAGCGCCGGCGTCGGCCTCCTCTCGACGCTGCTGTTCGGGCTGGTCCCCGCGATCTTGACGAGCAACATCGATCTGGCCGGCGCGCTAAGATCCCAATCGGGCGGGGTCGTCGGGGCGCGCGGAAGGTCCTGGGTCCGCTCGAGTCTGGTGCTGGTCCAGATGTCGCTGAGCTTCGTGTTGCTGGTCGGAGCGGGCCTGCTCATCCAGAGCCTGCAGGGGATTCGAAGCGCCCGCCCGGGCTTTTCGACGCAGGGTGTGCTGACGACCTCGATCGATCTGTTCACGGCGGGATACGACGCACAGCGCGCGAAGAATTTTCAGGACGAGCTCGTCGACCGCGTCCAGGCGCTCGCCGGAGTCGAGTCGGCCGCGTTCTCACGCATGACGCCGTTCAGCTATCGCAATTATTCCTCGGCCCCGATCGCCGTGGAGGGCTATGAAACCCCGCCCGACCAGCAGCCGACGGCGGAGTACAACGAAGTGGGCCCTGGATACCTCGCGACCATGGGCATCCCGCTTCTCTCCGGCCGCGAGTTCACCCGCAGCGACAACGAAACGGCTCGTCTCGTCGCCGTGGTGAACGAACCCATGGCGGCGGAGTACTGGCGCGGTGAGGACCCGGTCGGTAAGCGCCTTCAGGTCAAGGGCCGATGGATGCAGGTGGTCGGTGTCGCCAGAGTCTCGAAGTACCGAAACTTCCTGGAGACGCCGAAGCCGTTTTTCTATGTGCCTCTGCGCCAGAATTTCTCGAGTCAGGCGGGCCTGAACATCCGGACCCCGCAGAGCCGCGGGGCGATGGCGTCGGCGCTGGTGCGCGAGATCCACGCGCTCGATCCGGGCGTGGCGCCGCAAGAGATCATCACGATGCGGGAGCAGGTGGACCGTTCGACATCATCTCAACGGATCGGGGTCGCGCTGCTCGGCGTTTTCGGAGGACTGGCGCTGCTGCTTGCCGCAATCGGACTCTACGGCGTGATGTCATACGCGGTGTCGCAGAGCACGCGCGAGCTGGGGCTGCGGATGGCGCTCGGCGCGCGTGCCTCCGATCTCTTGCGGCTCGTGATGTCGCGTGGCCTTGCGTTGACGGGCGGCGGCGTTGTCCTGGGCGCGGCGGCGGCGCTGGGGTCGACGCGGCTGCTCGGGTACTTGCTATACAACGTGAGCCCCCGCGACCCGCTGGCGTTCGGGTCGGCATCCGTGGTGATGATGATCGCCTCGTTGGCGGCGTGTTTCTTGCCCGCCTGGCGGGCGACGCGGACCGATCCCGTCCGGGCCTTGCGGCATTGATTCTCCGGATCCGAATCTTGAACCGAGACGGGCTCTACCGACACCAGGCTGGCCCGTCTCGAGCGGAACCGAAGAAAGAGGGAATGATGTTGGCGGAGAGGGTGGGATTCGTTCCCTGGCCCCCCGCTCATTCCACGTAAGTTAGATGAAACACTCATCCGCCACAACCACCACAAGCGCCCGAAATCCGGTGACTAGGTACGTATCGAGTACATGGACCGCGAAGGTTCTGCTCAGTGTCGTCCAGCTGATCGGCTGCGAGTCCCAGGGCGTGAACATCTCCCGGCCGGACTCAGACGGCATCTTCTCGGACGGGATTCTGCAGTTCTACCGGGACGGCACCGGGAGGACATGGTCCAACGCGGCGGCCCGCCGGGTAGCCCAATCATCCCGGACCAGGCCCTCAGAATGGCGGACTGGATGATTGCTCAGGGGTTTCTCCACCGGTGGAGCTGCGCCCAGATTCTCGGGTTTCTGGATCGCTCTTCGCCTTGACGCCTGCGGGACAATAGAGGCCCCCTCAAGAAAAAGGAGCCCTCTATGACGAGCTTCTTCTCGCTCTCCAACCCGTTTTTCGGGTTCGCTCTCGGCTGGGCTATCTTCTTCGGTTGGCGGGCGGTCCCCATCTTTGTTAAGAGCGAAATCTATGCCAAGAAGAAGTGGGATTGGTGGCTCTACCAGGTATGGTTCAACGCCCTCGGCGCCTTTGTCGGATGGGTCGCCCTCTGGTCTGTTTGGAACCTCCACCATTTGACGTTTGAGTACACGGTTCTGGTCCTTGTCGCATTCCTGGGCATCACCGGCAATCTCCCCTACGTGGTCATGCTCGGCAAGATCAAGCCTGAATAAGCGCCCAGGCGTGTGGTCAGAGGCGTGCTGGAAAAAGCCTTGACTTCCGGCGGATAATCTCTCGTCCGGCGCGTGCCGGTGTATCTCCAGCGAACTTCGGGCCCGCCTCCAGCAACCGTCGTGCTGGAGAAAAAGGGAGGTGGATGAAAATCTCAAAGGAGAGATAGTGAACGAGAGGCCCACACTACTGTTGATCCTATATTTGATCGCAGCTATTGGCCTTATCGACATTATTTCTGTGCTGCTGCGCGAGCTCAGCCGCAAACTCAACAGGCTCGCAGCAGCGCTAGAACACTTTAAAGAGTTGTCCTACCGCTTTAAACGGCTGTTCCGCCGAATAGAGAAGATTTAGTGGGCTAGAAGCCCCAGGGCCCCAGCGGTTCGGGGCCCTTTTTCTTCTCCCCGAGTTATCCTCCAGCCCGTAACCCTTCCGTTCTCTGGCCGTTGTACTAAACTGTAAGAGTCCTAGTCACACTAGGGGCGTTGCCGAACCCGTAAACACCGGGAAAACCTTTCGGGTTTGCGGGGAGCTCGCAAGAGTTCGTCGCAACGCCAAAGGGTTTTTAATTTTGCGCAGGGGGGTCAAAACAGGACGCGCCCATAACCGTCTACCCCAGTTCACCTGTTGCCAATAACCGACCGGCCCAACGGAGAATCGCCGGAACAAACTCAAAAACAACTAGCGGTCATTGGTTTTCCCTGCCGCCCGATTTTCGCAAGAGAACGGGGGGTAGGGGGGCCATCAGAACAAATCTAAAAACAAGGAAGCGGCGGAGCCGCGAAGCAACCCATGTGCGACTGTCCCTGTCACCGCGACATCACCGAGGAAGGTCTGGAGATCCAGCACGAGTGTCAGGATTGCGACTTCATCCTGGTGCCTATTGAGCCCAATCAATCCTCGTCTTCGAATGTTGAGAGAGCCGCGCGGAGACTTCCGTAGTAGTCAGATGCCGCATCCCTGAGGCTTTGAACCACGTCGCCCTTCTCTTTTCTCTCCTTCTCTTTCATCGCTCGGGCGATAGCCTTCATGAACGGCGGCATCGGCGGCACCGTCGAAAGCTGCAAGTGGCGATAGATGCTTTCAAGCAGGAAGTAAGCGTCTTGCGTCTCTCCAAGATCCAGTGCGTGAATGGCCGCGTAGGGATGAGGGAGACTGCCTTTCGTGAGGTTTCCATAGCAGCATGGGATGATCTTCTTCCCGGTAAGCCATGCTCCACCAGCCTCGAAGTTCACCCAAGGGCGCCCTACTGAGCGTTTGCTTAGCATCAAGACGACGACCTTCGAGTCTTTGAGCGCGGCGGTGATCTTCTCGAGCCAGAGATCGCCGGCGTAGACCTGCGCCCTGTCGGACGAAAGAAACACGTCCTTGAGGTTGAGCTCTCCCTCGATCAGTCTTTTCGTGGCGTTAGCTACCTCCTGATCCTCGTGAACGAAGCTCATGAAGATGGACGTCATTGACTCGACCTACTTCGCCTTGTGGCCGATGATGAGGTACGTCTCCCGAGGAGATGGGCCGACGGAATAATTCGTTCGGATGCCTGCCTCTTCGAGAGCATCCTGAAGGACGATTCCGGTTCGTATGTCGAGCTCGGTCGCTGCGCGTATTTGGACACCATACGGCGCGTTTGGAAAGATAGTGTCAGGTGTCTCGCCAAGACGCTCTACGCCGGCGGCGTGAAGGACCTCGCGGAAACCAGCTGCATAGACAGCGGCCTCTTTGTCCGCGGCAGGCCAGGCCAGCACCAGATTCTCTCCCTTGTAAGCATATCGCCGGAGATGTTTCACAATGCTGTCACGCTGTCCTTTCGTAAGGGTGCGCGGTGCCGCCTCTTCTTCGAGTCGGGCGGCCTGCTTCACTACGACCTTCATATCGGCCTGCAGGTTGTCGAGCGCGGCGTCAAGCTTCGCGTTCGGATACTTTTCCTTGGCGAGCGAGATGAAGGGGTCCAGCTTGCTTTGGAGTTCCTGGTTCCCTTGGGTCAGTCCGTCAATCTTATCGTTTAACGCCGCCTTCTCTTTTCCCGACTTGACGTCCTTCTCCTTCGTGACCACCTCGCCGTAGTAAAACCTGGCCACGTGAAGACAGCGAGGGAAACCGCGCTCACGAGCATCATCGCGTTGCTTAGCTTGACCATCGCTTCCGGGTTCATCTCCAGCTCTGCCGCACGGCGCGTTCCAATCCTTCCTGCCGGGACTTCACCCACGAGGAATAGTGTTTCTCGGTAATCCTGATGCTTGAATGCCCCAAGAGTATAGCGACCTGGTCAAGGGGCACTCCGGCAACGAGGAGTTCCACGGCACAGGTATCGCGCAGCCTATGGCTCCTTCCGTCTTCGATCTTCGCGAGCTCGAAGAGCTTCTGATACCGCCGGCGCTGATAGTGGCCGGTCGCGGTCGTCGGTTTCCCGCCGCCCTCCAGAAAAAATGCGCGATGGATGCCGACGGCATTTCCCGAAGGTATGTCTCCACCCATTCGGGGATCGGGACGCGGACGGGGACACTGGTCTTGGCCGAGTAGAGGAATATCCGGCCGTCCTCGAGCGCGGCTTTCGGAAGGCAGACGGCGTCTTGAATCCGCAGGCCGGAGTACCTTTGCGCCAGGACGAGCCCCTTCATCCGCTTCGCTTCGTCGCCTCCGAGGCGCCCGTACTCATCCGGGTAGCGGTCGCACGCTTTCAAAATCCGGCTCATTTCTTCTTCGGTGAAGGGGAGCGTCGGATTCGGCTCCGGCTGCGGGGGCTTCAATGCCTTCGCCGGATTCTTCTCGATCCACCCGGCATCGAGGTAAAACCGGAAGAACGACCGCAGGCGTTCGATCTTCTTCAGCTGCGTGAAGGCAGAATCATTAAGGGACGCGCGGAAGGTTCGGAGTTCATCTACGTTGAGCCGCCGGAGTTCCCTGATCCCATTTCCCTCGCACCAATCCCGCAGTTGTCCGAGAGTCCGGCGGAGCTTTCGCATCGTCTCCCACGAGAGCTTCCGGGCCTCGGCATCTTCGATAAACCGGGCGACCGCTTTCCCAATGGTCGGCACTTCCGGCCGGATCTCCCCGATCCGCCCGGAGGCCTCCCAGCCCCGCACGAGGTCCGTTCCCGCTTCCCAGGACGTGAGGTCAACAGCCCGCCGGATTCTCTCGCCTCCGAGAGTCCCCTGAACCCACAGGGGACACCTACAACGGCGCGCACGCCGCGAGGTGTTGGGACAGCTTCTGACGTGGCGGCGGTAGAGCTGGAGGACGTCCCCTTATACCACCGAAAGGGACGTATCAGGTCCGCGCGATTCTGTCTTTACTTATTCGTTCAGAATCAACAGCTTAAAGTTGGCGGAGAGGGTGGGATTCGAACCCACGATACCCTTTCGGGCATAACGGTTTTCGAGACCGTCCGCTTCAACCACTTGCGTACCTCTCCGTCGTCGCAACTTGCAATCTTACTTCAGGTCCTCGGCGCGGCGGAACTTGAAGAAGTCGACGACGATCTGGCGGCACTCCGCTTCCAGCACCCCCGCGATCACCTCGAGGCGATGGTTGAGCCTCAGCGCCCGCGCGTCCAGGATCGATCCCAGCGCCCCCCACCTGGGCTCGGGCGCCCCGTAGACGACGGTGGCGATCCGCGCGTTCACGATGGCGCCCACGCACATCAAGCAAGGCTCGAGGGTCACGTAGAGGGTGGCGCCGGGCAGGCGATAGTTGCCCGCCGTGCGGGCGGCCCGGCGCAGCGCGATGATCTCCGCGTGCGCGGTCGGGTCCGCGGACCGTATGGGCTGGTTGAAGCCCTCGGCGGTCACCTGGCCCTCGGCGACGACCACGGCGCCGATCGGGACTTCGCCGACGTGCAGGGCGCGCCGGGCCTCGTCGAGCGCCCGGCGCATGAACGTCTCGTGGGCATCACCCCGCGAGCTCATGAACGGTGCATTCTAGAATCCAATCCATGGCGGCGGGACTGGTGGAGATCGTCTCCGGGGGCCAGACCGGCGTGGACCGGGCCGCCCTCGATGCCGCTCTGGCCCTCGGCCTCCCCTGCGGCGGCTGGTGCCCCCGGGGTCGACGGGCCGAAGACGGGCCGCTGCCCGCGCGGTATCCCCTGCGCGAGACGCCCACCTCATCCTACCCGGAGCGGACCGAGTGGAACGTCCGCGACTCGGACGGCACGCTCGTCCTCCATCGCGGCCGTCTTCGCGGCGGCACCGCGCTCACCCTGCGCCTGGCCCGCCGGCACGGGCGGCCGGCGATGGCGATCGATCTCTCGGCGGCCCCGAGCGCCCCGGCGGTGCGGGAATGGATCGCGCGCGAGCGCATCCGCAAGCTGAACGTGGCCGGCCCGCGCGAGAGCGAGCACCCCGGCATCCACGCCCAGGCCGCGGCGTTCCTCCGCCAGGTCCTCGCCGCTTGACGAACGCGCCCCTAGAAGCCACCCTTCTTGAGAGCGCTCTGGATGGCTTCGACCAGCGGCGCGTCCTGCAAGTCGTTGATGAACACTTCCCAGCCGCGGCCCGGGGACAGCTTCACCACCGAGACGACCAGCGTGTCGGCGTCCGGGCGGTCTCCGACGGCGGCGATCACGAGCTTCTCCACCTTGTCGCGGGACGCTTCCGGGACGGACTCGTCGATGAGTACCTTCACGCGGGACCCAATGCTCTCTGGCCGGTGTAAATCAGCGTAACACATATGGAATCGCTCGAGGGCGCCCGGCGTCTCCTGGCCCGCAGCCGGAGGGCGGTCGCGTTCACCGGCGCCGGCGTCAGCACCGCCTCCGGCGTGCCGGACTTCCGCAGCCCGGGGGGGATCTGGAGCCGCTACCGGCCGGTGACCATCCAGGAGTTCCGCGCCAGCGCGGAGGCGCGGAGGCGGTACTGGATCTACAAGAAGGAGACCTACGCCGACTTCGCCCACGCGCGGCCCAACGCGGCCCACGCGGCGCTGGCGAGGCTCGAGGCCGAGGGGCGGATGCTCGGCGTCATCACCCAGAACATCGACGGCCTGCACCAGGACGCGGGCAGCCGCAACGTGGTGGAGCTGCACGGCACCAACCGCCGCGTGGAGTGCCTCGGCTGCGGCCGCACCGGCCCGGCCGCCGAGGCCCAGGAGCGGCTCCACGCGGGAGAAGAAGTCCCGACCTGCGCGAGCTGCGGCGGCCCGCTGAAGGCAGCCACGATCTCCTTCGGCCAGGCGCTGCGGCCCGAGGTCCTCGAGGAGGCCTTCACGCTCGCGCGCGAGGCGGACCTCCTGCTCGTGCTCGGCTCCTCCCTCGTCGTCTACCCGGCGGCGGCCATCCCGGAATCGATGGCCGCGCGGGGCGCGCCGATGATCATCATCAACCGCGAGCCCACGCCCCTCGACGCCCTGGCGGCGGTGGCGCTGAGGGGAGAGGTCGAGCGCCTGCTGCCCGCCCTGGTCGATGGCGCGGCGCCGGACTGATTCCCGTAGAATAGGGCCCGGCATGCCCCGGACCCCGCCGAATCCCACCCGCGACACGGACTGGTCTTCGCGGATCAACCCGTTGATCGCGCGTTACCGCAGCCTCGTCCCCTCGGTCGGCCAGGAGGATGCGGCGCTGGCGATGGCCGCCGTGGCCCGCATGATCCTCGCGGTCGACAGGGCCCGCGCGGCGGGCTCGTATACCGCCGTGTCGATGGCCGAGGACTCCATTCTCCAGGCCGGCCGCCTCCTGGCAAGGATGGGGCACGTGAGCCACCGGGACGAGCCCTGAAAGATCCGCCGCGGCTACGGCACCTCTGCTCGCCCGGCCCGCAGGCCCGGGCGGTCCCAGTACAGGAGCGCGGCGAGGCCCGTGAGGGGAGCGAGAAGCCCCACCGTCAGGCCGGCGGCGGCACCGGCCAGCGCGCCCGCGGTGAGTGCCTCGAGCGCCCAGACGAGCGGGAACGTGAGCAGCGCCGCCAGCAGCTTGTGGGTCGCCGGATCGTCCGGCGAGTGCGAGAGCCGATCGGCGATCCATCCCGGAAGACGGTACGGCAGCCAGTTGAGGGCCACGCCGATGGCCATCGGCACCGCGAGCAGCGCGCGGCGGGCCGGCTTCCTCGAGGACGGCGCGGCATCCATGAGCCCTTCCCCGTAGCCGGCGACCCTGTCGAGCGCACGCGCGATGCGCTCCGTCAGCTCTCGCACCGCGACGCGGCCGTGCCGCGCGTAGCGCTCACGCTCGGGAGCGGGGTCGATGGGATCGCCCACGTGGATGAGGACCCGTGAGCGGAACTCGCCCTTCGCTTCGTATCTCAGGCCCACGGGGATGACGCGCAGGCCGCAGGGTCCGTGGCACGCCTCCGTCTCGAGGGCGATGCGGGCCGCGCCCGTCTTGAGGGGAAGGCGATAGGGCTGGCTGTGGCTGGTCCCCTCCGGAAAGAGCAGCACCGCCCCGCCCCCGGCCAGGACGGCCCGGCAGCGCCGGAACGTATCGAAGTTTCGCGTCATGTCCGTCCCGTCCTGCCGCCGGTAGACGGGCACGGCTCCGGCGAGGACCAGCAGCGGCGCCACCACCGGGTGGCGCCACAGCGTGCTCTTGGCCAGGATGCGCAGGCGCAGGCCGAGGAAGGCGAGGATCAACAAGGGATCGACGAGCGAGTTGACGTGGTTGGCCACCACGAGGAGCGGCACGCCGCGCGGCACGCGGGCGAGGCCCACGACCTCGATCTCGCGGAAGAACACACGCAGGGTCAGGCGGGTCAAGAGAGCCAGCACCCGGTCGAGGCCGCGTCGCCACCGTTCCCGCATCCCAGGCTCGATCGTGGACGCATCGCCGGACCGCCGATCTCCGCTTGTGACACTATCGCGGCCCGCCCGCCCCTCGTTGCAGTTGCAACAAGAGGGTGCTATTATTTCAATTGATGAAGACGGGATCGGTGCGGCCCGAGACGCGCACGCCCGCGGCGGGCGAGGTCCTGACCCGCTCCGCCCAGCGGGCGGCGGAGCTGCTGGACCTCACGCAGAAGGACCTCGCGCGGGTCATCGGCGTCAGCCCGGCCACGATATCGCGCCTGCCCCAGCGCCCGCTCGACCCCTCCGCCAAGGAGGGGGAGCTGGCCATCCTCTTCATACGCATGTTCCGGAGCCTGGACGCCCTCGTCGGCGGCGACGTCGATTCGGCCCGGAAATGGCTCCATGCCGAGAACCGCCACCTCGCGGGCGTGCCTGCCCGGTTGATCCAGACCGTCACCGGCCTCGTCGATGTCGTCGAGTATCTGGACGCGATGCGAGGGAAGGTCTAGGCTCCGGCGCCTCCGCGGCGAGGCCTGGCGCGTCGTCGAGGACCAGTACGTCTTCTCGACGCGCAAGCTCGTGGGGTCCGACGCGGAGCAGCGCGTGCTCGAGGATCTGCTGGAGGCTTCCAAGCCCGCGGCCACGCCGCGCGGCCTCCACTATCTCCTCCTGACCCCCTTCCGCTATCCGCCGCTCACCCACGGCTCGCGCTTCCGGACCCGCGCCGAGGCCGGCGTGTGGTACGGCTCGCGCGAGCAACGCACGGCCTTCGCCGAGGCCGCCTACTACCGACTGCTCTTCCTCGAGGGCACCGCGGCCGCGATCGACTCGCTGGAGCTGGACCTCTCGGCGTTTCGAGCCGCCTTCGAGACGGCGCGGGGCGTGGACCTCACGCGCGCGCCGTTCGCCGCGCACCGCGCGGCGATCTCGTCGCCCGTCACCTACGGCGACTCGCAGCCGCTCGGCCACGAGATGCGCGAGGACGGGGTCGAGGCGTGCCTGTTCGATTCCGCCCGCGAGCCCGCCGGCGTGAACGTGGCTCTCTTCACGCCCCGGGCCTTCGCCTCGCGCAAGCCGTCCCCCCCGGAGTCGTGGCGGTGCGTGGCCACGCGGCGCTTCGTCGAGGTGGTCAAGAAGGACGTGTTCCGCCGTGTCTCCTACCGCTTCGAGCGGGCCGGGTTCGAGGAGGACGGAAAGCTGCCCGCGCCCGGCCTCTAGGCCATCCGGCGCCGCCGCCGTGCGCTGACGCGCTGGCGGATGGCCGCCGGCGTGTCTCCGAACTCGCGGCGGAAGGCGTTCGTGAAGTGGCTGTGGTCGGCGAACCCCAGATCGAGGGCGACGTCCGTCAAGCCGCCGTCGTCTTCGGCGAGCCGCTCGAGCGCGAGGCGCAGCCGGAGCCGGGTCAGGTAGCGATGGATGGGGAGACCGGTCTCGCGCCGGAACAGGCGGGCGAGATGGAAGGGCGAATAGCCGATGGCGCGGGCGAGCTCGCCCAACGTCGGCGCCTCCGGCAGGCGCGCGGCCAAGAGGACCGCGACGCCCTCGACCGCCTCGCGGTGCTCGCGGCGCGTGGCCGCCCGCTCCGGTCCGGCCGCCGACGCCGGCGGCGCGGCGCCGATGGCCTCCGCCGCCAGCTCGAGGGCGACCTCCTGCAGCTCCAGCGCGTCGGCCTCCGCTTTCGACAGGCTGAGCAGCCGGCGCTGGAGCACGGCCGCCCGCGCCGTGCACGGCGCGTGCGTGGAGGCGAAAGGGGCCGAGGCCCGGTCGCGGGCGCTCTCGTCGCGCTCGGCCAGGATGTCGAGCAGATCCCCCGCCGGCAGGGTCAGGGCGAGGCACACGTCCCCGCCCGGCAGCGGGTGCTGGACGCGATAGGGCTCGCTCGCATTGAAGAAGAGGACGTGGTTGGGATCGGCGACCGCGCGACCCTGCGGCGTCTCCCGCACGAAGAGCCCGGAGCGGACGAAGACGATCTGGTGCGCACCCGCCCTCTCTTCCGCGCCGAGCTCGCGGGCGGCCGCCCGGCACCGGAACTCGGCCAGAGCGAACCCCGGGCCGTCCCTAACTATCGTCTTATCGGGCACCAGTTAGAGAATAGCCGACGACGCCAGCGTTGTCGAGCGCGCCTGACAAACGACGATGCGCCGGCCCTCGCGGGCCGGCGCGGTCGAGGCGTCCGCGGTGTCGGCCTACTTCTGGGCCATCAGGATGGGCAGCGCCTCGGACTCGTCGACCTTGCCGACGAGCTTGCGCTCGGACTTCGTGAAGGGCCGGTACACGAAGGTCACGCCCGCTTCACGCAAGTTGAGGGTACGAACGACGCGCTGGTTCTCGATCTTCGTGACGAGCAGCTCGCTCGGCTGGTCCTTCATGGCCTTGTCGACGATCCGGGCCATCACGATCGCGCGGCCTTCGCCGGTCGAGGTGCGGACGATCGCCGGACCATGCAGGGTGTCGAACGTGATCGTATACGGTCCGGCAGGCAGGACCGCCTTCCCCCACTGCACTTCGTAGGGGAGCGTGAACGTGCCCTTGAGCGACTGCGCGCTCGCCGGGCCCACGGACACGCCGGTGACGATCGCGGCGGCAACGGCCAGCTTCAGGAACGTGAGTCTCGATTTCTTCATATGAACCTCCTTGTTCTCACAGGGAGGTACGGCCCCGGGCCGCGGGAGTTCTTGGGTCCGTCTGGCGTTTTCCTGACGTTTGTGTGGGAGGGTCTGTGCCAGGGATCAGTGCCGTCCGCGACCGCGCGGCACCGCATGCTCACGGCCGTGGCGGGCCGCGCCGTGATACCCATCGTGGGAGGAGCTCCCATAGCCGATCCGGTAGCCGCTGCGGTTGGATCCGCTTCCATAGCCGTAGCGGTAATGCCGGTCGTAGCTGCGTACCCGGTAGTAACGGTCCCCGCGGTCGTAACGGCCCACGTAGTACCGGCTGGAGTGGCGCCCGAAGCCGAACGTGCGCGCCAACCACCCGCCGAGCCCACCGCCATAGTACCGGTGATAGGAGAGGTAGGGAATGACCGAGGCGCCGACGTAGTAGGACGGACCGTACGATGGACCGTATTCGATGTAGGCCCCGTCGTATCCCGGCTCGTCGTAGGGCGAGCGCCCGTAGTCGGGGTACGGTGACCTGTCCGCGTAGAGGTCCGACGCGTACGAGTCGCGCGGCGCCGTCCTCTCGACGAGATAGCGGATCAGCGCTTCGCCGGCGCCGGCGTCCCGGAGCCGGAGGATCTCATCGGTCCCGACGACGAAGGCGAGCTCCCGGTTCTCGAGGAACGAGATGATCGTCCGGTCCGAGACGCCCTCGCGATCCCCCGCATCACTGCGGGCAGGTGTGGTTGACGATCTGGTCGCGCCGGGCGTGGAAGGCGGCGACCCATTGATCCACGGTCCCGTTGTGGTCACGGTCTTCCTGTTCACGCCAGCCGCGGTCGGGCAGGTCGGACACCTCGAAGAGGCCGCGGATCTGGTCCTCCGTGAGCTGCCCGAGGAGGTCGGCCAGGAACTTCCGCCCCGCCTCGCTGATCACGGGGTGCTTGAGCGTGGGGTGCGTGATGTTCGCGGGCAGCTCCGCCTCGCATTTCCCGGGATCCTTCCACATCGGGTGCGTGGACCACTCGTGATAGTTCCCGCTGCCGACCGTCCGCGCATGAATCCAGCTGCCGTGGCCGAACGTGTTGCCGAGGTCCGCCGCCACCAGCAGCGGTGCGTCGCAGGTCTCGTTGCCGGCGTCGTCCTTGCGCACGGCGTCCCGGTCGCAGCCCAGATGCTGGTTGAGGGCCTTGTTGTCCGTGTGCTGGACGAACGCGGCGAGCAGCCTCGCGCCGTCGAGCTCCGCCGGGGAAGAGCCGCCCTGCGCTTCGTCGACGTGCTTCAGCTCGTCCCATCCCAACTGCGACGCCTGGCCCACCACGGCGATCTCGGCGTCGGGATGGCGCTCGATCGCGGCCCGTTCGTACACCACCTGCGGGAGCCGCGGCTCCTTCTTGTTCCAGGGATCCTCGGGGCAACCGAGACACGTGACGCGCACGGGGTACTCCGCGTCGGTGGCGAACCCCAGCGCCCAGAACAGGCGCGTGCCCGCGACCGCCGCGTAGACCTTCCCGTTCGAGAGCCCGTACCTCACCTTGACCACGTCCTTCGGAGGAATCACGCAGGCGAATTTGGGCGTGGTTCCGCCCAGCTTCCGGTCGTCGTATTGGCAGGTGACGTCCTCCATGGGCGCGAACGCTCCCTTGAGCTGCGGGCCGCGGCGCACGTCCATGGACGGGACGTCGACCTGGTGCCAGATCCGCCCGCGCCGCAGGTACGCCAGACGCTCGGCGGGCGTGAGGTCCTTGAGCGTGTGGGCCGCGGGGGCGGCGGCCAGGGCGACGGCCAGGGCGACGGCCGCCGGCGTGACGACGAGAGAGGCGCGCATCATGAAGATCAACCGGCCGCGGCTTCCGAAAGCCCTCGAGCCAGACTAGCTCCGCGGCGACCGCAGGTCAACGGCACCCCGAAGAGACGCAAGAAACGGGAACTCCACGAGCGGGGCGGCGGAACTAACAAGAGGTGGCGCGGACTCAACCCTATGGCGGCCCTTTCGTTCCAATGCCGTGAGCGGCGGAAAGGCTCTACGGCCGACACCATGGATATTCGACGAGCGGGGAGGCCCGGGATGGCGGTCGCGCTCCTCGCCGCGCTCGTCCTCCCGGGATCGGCGTCCTGCGGGCGCACGCTGCTGGAGGCGGATCCCCCGGCCGGCGGCACCCCGGCGCGGACCGACTGGCCCACGTACGGGCGCGACGTCAGCCGCACGGGGTACGACCCGAATGAGACGGCCATCAGCGCCTCGAGCGCGGCCCGGCTGGCGCCGCGATGGCAGGCCGACATCGGCATGGGCGACTCCCCCCCCTCCGGCGCGCCCACGGTGGCGGGGGGACGGATCTTCGTGGGCAGCAGCCGTCCTGACGGCGACAACTTCTTCGCTTTCGACGCGGCCACGGGCCAGGCCCTCTGGACGGCCAGCGTCGGCCATCACACTCCGTACGACTTCGACGTGGGGCTCGGGGCCACGCCCGCAGTCTCCGGCTCCGTGGTGGTGGTGGGAGGCGGCGACGCCGCCTACTACGGGCTCGATGCGGCGACCGGCACGATCCTGTGGCGGCACCCGATGGACGTGGGCCCGAGCGGTTTCACGTGGTGCTCGCCGCTCGTCGCCAACGGCCGGGCCTACGTCGGCATGTCTTCGCAGGGGGACAACCCTTCCGTGCGGGGCGAGGTGCGGGCGCTCGACGTGGCGACCGGCGCGCTGCTGACGACCCAGTATTTCGTGCCCGAGGGGCACCGCGGAGCGGGCATCTGGAACTCACCCTCCCTGAGCCCCGACGGACGCCTGCTCGCCGTGGCGACCGGGGAAGACTTCAACGGCTACGACGGGCCCTTCAACCGCGCGCTGGTCACGCTCGATCCGACAACGCTGGAGATCCTTCAGGCGAACAAGCAGGGGACCACGGACCAGGACCTGGACTGGGGCACGACTCCGGTCTTCTTCAAGGACCGTCTCGGCCGCACGCTCGTGGGCGCCAACCACAAGAACGGCGTCTTCTACGCCTACGCGGCCGACCAGGTCGCCGACGGCCCCCTCTGGCTGCGAAATCTCGGTCTGGGCGTCGGAATGATGCCGGCGTACGACCCCGTCCGGGGCGCGGGCGGCACCCTGTTCATCGTGGGCGACAACGGCCAGCTCTTCGCGGTCGATCCCGCCACGGGAACGGACCGCTGGCCGCCGGTGGCGGTGGGATTCATGTACGGCAACATGGCGCTCGCCGACGGGCTCGTCCTCGTCAGCACCGGCGGCAGCGTCGTGATCCTCGACGAGGCCACCGGCGGGGTCCTCAGGGTCCTGACGCCGGCGGAGCCCGGCCCTTCGTACTCCGGGCCCGTGGTCGCGGGGGGCTTCGTCTACTGGCTCTCCGGACCCATTCTCGACGCGTGGAGCCTCCCATGAGATTCATGCCCTTCCTGATGCTCGCGGCCGTCGGCTGCGGCGGCGGGACCGTCGCCAGCGCTCCGACGCCGGTCGCCACGCCCACGAAGGCGGTGGTCTCGATCGCGATCAGCCCCGATCCGGTGGTCGCGACCGACAGCGCCAACCCCGACGCGCCCCTCGACGCGCGGTGGACGGTCGAGATCACCAGCTCGGCCATCGGCGCGCGCGTGAACTTCGTCAACGCGACCCTGCGCGACGGAACGAGCGGAGCCGAGGCGGAGCCGTCGGGAACGTTGAGCCTCGGGCCGGCCGACATCACGGCCGAGGTCGGCAGCACCCGCGTCGAGCCGCAGCGCAGCCTGGCGGTCGCCCAATCGCTCGAGTACGGTCTGCCCTCGGGCGGGCGGGTGGGCGTCCTGACCGTCACCGTGCAGCTCACCGACGACGACGGCAACCTGACCAGCAAGTCGGTCCAGGTCGCGGTGAACTGAGGTTCCCCCTTCCGGCTTAGAATCCGCGGGAGGTCCGCCATGGTCTCCCGAGGGCTCCCGACTCTCCTCGCGCTGATCCTGGCCGCGGGGGCTGCTTCCTCGCGGGCCGAGGATGCCGGCGTCGCCGCGACGGTTCGCCGCGTCGAGGCGGTGGCCGCGCGCGGACCCTTCGCTCCGACGTGGGCCTCGCTCGCGAAGTTCCAGGCCCCGCCGTGGTACCGGGACGCGAAGTTCGGGATCTTCATCCACTGGGGCGTCTACTCCGTGCCCGCCTTCGGCAACGAGTGGTATCCCCGGAACATGTACAAGCAGGACGACGCGGTCTTCCGGCATCACGTCGAGACCTGGGGCCCGCCGTCGCGTTTCGGCTACAAGGACTTCATCCCGCTCTTCCGGGCCGAGAAGTTCGACGCCCGGAGCTGGGCGGCGCTGTTCAAGGCCGCGGGCGCCCGCTACGTCGTCCCGGTGGCCGAGCACCACGACGGTTTCCCCATGTACGACTACCCGTTCACGGAGTGGAGCGCCGCCAAGCGGGGACCGCGGCGCGACGTGATCGGAGAGCTGGCCCGCGCGGTGCGGGCCGAGGGCATGGTCTTCGGCGCCTCCTCGCACCGGGCCGAGCACTGGTGGTTCTACGACCAGGGAACGAAGTTCGACTCCGACGTGCGCGACCCGCGCTTCGCCTCGCTCTACGGCCCGGCGGTGGACCGTGAAGGCTCCGAGAAGCAGGCCACGCCGCCCAACCGGGAGTTTCTCGACGATTGGCTGGCTCGCACCGCCGAGCTGGTCGACCGCTACCACCCCCAGCTCGTGTGGTTCGACTGGTGGATCGCGCAGCCGGCCTTCCATCCCTACCTGCAGAAGTTCGCCGCCTTCTACTACAACCGCGGCGCCGAATGGGGCCAGGGCGTGGCGATCAACTACAAGAAGCACGGCGGTGAATCGTTCCCGGACACTGCCGGCGTCCTCGACATCGAGCGCGGCCAGCTCGCGGCCATCCGGCCGCTCCTGTGGCAGACGGACACCTCGGTCTCGAAGAACTCCTGGGGCTACGTCGCGGACCAGCGCTACAAGACCGTAGACTCGATCGTCGACGACCTCGTGGACATCGTGAGCAAGAACGGCTGCCTGCTCCTCAACATCGGTCCCCGGCCCGACGGCACCATCGCGGAGCCGGAGCAGGAGATGCTCCGGTCGATCGGCCGCTGGCTGGCCGTCAACGGCGAGGCCATCTACGCGACGCGGCCGTGGGTCGTGTTCGGCGAGGGCCCGACCGCGGTGGTGGAGGGACCGTTCGCCGACGAGAAGCGCCAGCCCTTCACGCCGGAGGACGTCCGGTTCACCACCCGGGACGGCGCGCTGTATGCCGTCGTCCTCGCCTGGCCGGAGGGCGGCCGGGTCACCGTGCGGTCCCTGGCTCGCGGCTCGCCGCACCTGCGAGGCGAAGTGCGCAGCGTGGAGCTGTTGGGTGCGACCGCCCCCTTGAAATGGAGTCGCGACGAGGCCGGCCTTCACGTCGAGCTGCCGGCGGCCCGGCCCAGCGACTACGCTCTCGTTCTCCGAGTGCAGAAGACCGATCAGGAGCGACGGGCGACGACCACGTGCGCGCCCCCGCGTTCGGGCGGAGCGAAGGTCGCCCGCATTCGAGGTTCATGAAGAAATCGATCGGCGACAACATGTTCCTGAAGGAGTGGGGCTTCGACGAGGGCCTCGCTCTCGTCAAGAAGGCCGGCTACGACGGCATCGAGCTCTGGCTCGGCGCCACGCCCTGGTTCCCGCTCGAGGCCACCGACGCGCAGGTGCGCGAGCTGCGGCGCAAGATCGACGAGACCGGTCTCGTGGTCTCGAACGTCTCCAACTCGCTGGACTGGGATCGGCCGATCTCTTCGCGTGACCCGCGGGTTCGCGAGCAGGCGACGCGGCACATCACCCGGCAGATCGAGACGGCCCAGATCCTCGGCACGGACGCGATCCTCGTCGTCGCGGGCATCGTCACCGAGGAGACGCCGTATCAGGAGGTCTACCCGCGCACGGTGGAGGCCTTGCAGAAGCTCGCGGAGACGGCGGCCCGGGCGAGGGTCAAGATCGGCTGCGAGAACTGTTGCTCCGAGCAACGCTTCCTGATGAGCCCGCGCGAGTTCAAGCTGTTTCTGGACGACGTCGCCAGCCCGTGGGTCGGCCTCCACCTCGACGTGGGCAACATCCACGACACGGGCTTCCCCGAGCAGTGGATCGAGATCCACGGCCCCCGGATCACGCGCGTCCACGTGAAGGACGTGATGCGGCACCGCGGCCGCTGCGGCAACGAGAGCGTCTACACGAACCTCTTCCTGGGCGACAACAACTGGAAGGCGATCCGCGAGGCGTTCCACAAGGTCGGCTACGACGGTTGGCTGATCGCCGAGATGGAAGCGCGCTACCGACACGCGCACGACCAGCAGTTCTACGATACGGCGGCGGCGATGGACCGCTTCATCTCGGGACGGCTGTAGCCATGGACGTTTCCCGCAGAATCTTTCTCGGCGCCGTCGCGGCGGTCCCCTTCGGCGGGGCCGTCCGGGGGCCAACGCTCCCCGCCGCGGCGAGGAGCTCGACCTGCGCGCTTCCGGAGTCGCGCGCGGGTTTCGCCAAGGCGCTCGCGGGCCGGGACGCGCCCGGCCTGCTCGTCTTTCCGGGGGCCGCCGGGTGGGACGATTCGATCGCGCGGGAGGTGCGGAGTGGCCGGCTCGTGATCTTCGAATCGGCCTCCGGCTTCACCGAGGCCAGGGCGCTCCGCGAGCAGCGCGCCGGGCTCGGAGCGGCTTTCGGCCTCACCATCGGGCAACCCGTCACGGTGTGGAGCGAAGGCCGGCGGCCGTCCTACCTCGATCTCGCGTGGCCCGTTCGTGCCCGTATTCGCGACTTTTCGTTCGCGGTTCCCGTTCGCGGCGGCGAGGCGATCGGATGCCTGGGCGGCTTGCCGGTCGCCGCGCTGCGGCGAGCCGGCGCGGGCGCGCTGCTGTTCCTCGGATCTCCGGTCGGCCCCGCGCTGGGGAGCGGCGACCCCCAGGCCCGGGCCTGGCTCTCGTCGGTGCTGTCGGCCGCGCTCAGCCTCTCCCGACGAAAGGCATCTTCGTCGCCATGATCGTCATGAACAGCACGTTCACGTCGAGGGGCAGGCCCGCCAGGTGCGCGACGACCCGCCCGACGTGCTCGACGTCCATGAGCGGCTCGATCGCCACCGTGCCGTCCGCCTGCAGCACCCCCTTCGCCATCCGGGCCGCGAGCTCCGTCCTCGCGTTGCCGACGTCGATCTGGCTGCAGGCGATGTCGTGCTTCCGGCCGTCGAGCGCCGTCGACCTGGTGAGCCCGGTGACCGCGTGCTTGGTGGCGGTGTAGGGCGCCGAGTTCGGGCGCGGCGCGTGGGCCGAGATCGATCCGTTGTTGATGATGCGCCCGCCCCGAGGCTCCTGGCTCTTCATGATCCTGAACGCTTCCTGCGTGCAGAGGAACATGCCGGTCAGGTTCACGTCCACCACCTGCTTCCACTTCTCGTAGGTGAGGTCTTCGAGCGGCACGGCGGGCGCCCCCATGCCGGCGTTGTTGAAGAGCACGTCGAGGCGCCCGAACGCCTCCTTCGTCTTCGCGAAGAGGGCGCGCACCGCGGCCGGCTCGGCGACGTCGGTCGGCACCACGAGCGCGCGCTCCCCCGCGCCTGACTCGGACGCGGTCTTCTCGAGGAGCTCCCGCCGCCGCCCCGCGAGCGCGACGCCGTAGCCCTCGCTGAGGAGCGCGAGGGCGGCGGCCTTGCCGATGCCGGTGCCCGCGCCGGTGACGATGGCCACTCTTCCGGGTGCGGTCATCTTCGTTTTCCCCTTCGAGATCTTACGTGTATAAGTGCAGCCCGGGGGGCGGCGAGCGGAGATGGAGCAGCGGAGAAGGATACGCTGGCCTTGGCGATCTGGCCTGGCCGTCTGGTGCCTGGTGGGGGCGGCCGGCGCCGCGGCGGCCGAACCGCTGCATGCCCACCCCGCCAACCCTCGCCTCGCGGTCTTCCGCGGGCGGCCGACGCTGCTCGTGGGGGCGACCGAGCACTACGGCGCCGTCCTGAACCCCGACTTCGACTACCGCCGCTACCTCGACACGGTGGCGGCCGCGGGCCTGAACCTCATCCGCCTCTTCACCGGGGCCTACGTCGAGAAGCAGGGCGACTTCGGGATCCGCCTCAACACCCTCGCCCCGGCTTCCGGTCGAGCCCTCGCACCCTGGGCCCGCGGCGAGACGCCCGGTTATCGCCTCGGCGG
>Ga0207684_10002092_pt1 | contig 20478 bp, 17 predicted proteins | sample KBSK5501metaG_FD_184342 | JGI IMG/M metagenome (GOLD analysis project Ga0207684, IMG submission 184342) | Corn, switchgrass and miscanthus rhizosphere microbial communities from Kellogg Biological Station, Michigan, USA - KBS K5-50-1 metaG... | ecosystem: Host-associated > Plants > Roots >...
TCGCTCACCGACACCGACGCCATGACCAACGAGCTCGCCCGCGGCCTCCAGGTGCTGTCCGCGCCAGGTTTCGCGGAAGGCGTCCAGCGCTTCCGCGACGGCGCAGGCCGGAGCGGCGGACCCGCCTGATCGCCGCCCTTCCCCGGTGTCACGAACTGCAAGGAATAAGATACAGAACGTTATCGTCCGGGGCGGTCGCCGCACGCGCCGCCAACCTGGCACGGGGAGGCAACCATATGGGTGGACGGGCTGGCAAGACGCGCAACATCTTCCTGGTGTGGCTGGTCTGGCCGCTGATCACGCTGGGGATCTACTACTACGTCTGGTGGTACAAGATCAACCGCGAGGCGCGGGACTTCGACCCGCAGATCAAGGTGGAGCCCGCGCTCTCGGTGCTGGCGGTCACGCTGGGCGGGCTCATCATCGTGCCGCCGTTCGTGTCCACCTGGCGCGCCGGTGACAGGATCGCGCAGATGCAGCGGACCGCCGGGCTGGAGCCCAGCTGCCAGGCGTGGATCGGGTTCGTCCTGATGTTCGTGTTCAGCCTGCAGTCGCTGTACTACCAGTCCGAGCTGAACAAGATCTGGGCGCACCTCGGGAACCCGCCGGAGGGTACCCAGGTAATGCCCGCAGCGGCGGCCCAGGGCTGACTACCGGCCCAGGGCAGGATGGGCAAGCGGATCCTGGCCGGGGTGGTGGTGCTGGTGTGCGCTGCTGCCCCGCCCGGGGCGAGCGCGGCAGCGGGGGCGGCGCCGACGGCCCACCATCACTACCGGATCTGCCGCTCGTGGGCGCAGCACCAGAGGATCGCCGCGGCGATGTCGCGCGCCATCTCGGATGCGGTGCGGGACCGCCGCGACGAGACCCCCGTGGTGGCCGTCCGGGTCGACGACCCCTACCTGGGCATCGGCTGCTGGCTCCACACCAGGCGGCACTTCGACTCCGCCAGCGCCGTCAAAACGATCATCTTGGCCGCTCTGCTTCACAAGGCTCACGCGGAGCATCGGTGGCTCACCCGCCGGGAGCGACGCCTGGCCTGGCGGATGATCACCGAGTCGGACAACGACGCCGCGACGGCGCTGTGGAACGACGTCGGCGGGCACAGCCTGCGGTGGTTCCTTCACCTCGCCGGCCTGCGCGAGACGGAGCTCAGCCCGGCGTGGGGGCTGACCCAGATCACCGCGCGGGACGAAACGACCCTGCTGCATCATTTGCTCCAGCCGAACCGGGTGCTCACCACGAAGGCGCGCTATTACGAGCTCTACCTGATGGCGCACGTCATCCCCGCCCAGCGCTGGGGGGTGCCCGCGGGCGCACCGGACGGCTTTACCGTGCATGTGAAGAACGGCTGGGCGCCGCTGCCGCTGGCGACTTCGCCGTGGTGGGTCAACAGCACAGGCTGCTTCACCCATCGGGGCAGGGGCTACACGATCGTGGTGCTTACCGAGGGCAATGCCAGCGCGACGACCGGGATCCGCACCATCGAGGACATCGCCTTCCAGGTCAACCGGGACCTGAACCCGCACGCGAGGTCCGTTGTGCCGTACTCGCGGCCGCGGAAGTCCTGGCGGCAGCCCGACGAGCCGGTCCCTGTGGCGGTGTCCCCGGGGGGCCGGCGTGGTTGATCGACTGGCCTCGGCCGCGGCCGTAGCCTCGACGGCCGTGTACGTCGCCACGGCGCCGCACCAGCATGGGCCTTCCTCCCCGGTGGCCGGCCGGTCCGCTGCGCCGGAGACCAGCCTGCCGGTCGCGCGCCCGCACACTTCGCGTCACGTCAGGATCCTGGGCATCTGGGTGTGCGTCGGGGTGGGTGCCTAGCTGGTCCCGGGCTGGTGGGTGCCTGGCTGGTGGTTGTTCGCGGTCAGGCCCGCCGCTGGGCCTGCTCGCCGGTGTCCTCGTCACCCTGCTGCCAGTTCCGGGCGAGGGCGATCAGGCCGCGGATCACATCGGATGGGAGGCCCGGCGTGTTCGCGAGGTGCCGTAGCGTCGGGTCGGCGTATTCGGCTCTGCCGTGGTCGGCGGGCTCGGTGACGGGTTCCCCTCCGGCCAGTATCCGGCGGCACGAGCCGGGACCCCAGTCGAGCTGGTTCTCGACCACGCCGAGCGTGCTGGGCGACACCTGCTGGCCGTTCTCGAGCTTGCCCAGGGTCCGGTCGGTCACGCCGGTCGCCTCGGCGAACGCACGCCGGTCCCGCATGCCCAGGTAGACCCGGCGGGCCACCACGTAGTCGGCGAGCCGCCGCCAGTCCTCACCGGCCATGTGCTCATCCTTCCCGAACAGGGAAGAAGAGTCTATCTCCTATGGGTCATCGGAGTCCGTTATGCCTACGTAACTCTTCACGCAGGATCTTCTTGCGATATTTCCCTTTACATCTCTGCCAGTTGCTTCGTTATAATTCCAACATCGCTTCTTACATCTTCGCGGTGTCCCGGCTCTTAGCTCGGCTTGCCGGGATCCGCGCACAGGCCAGCTGGCGGCTCAGGCCCGTAGACCCGAGTTGGAGTCCCATGGGCAGGACCGGCACGACGAACGGTGAGCCCGGCCTGGCACGGGACGGTACGGCGCCGCGCCCGCACGGGCAGCACAGCGGGCCGCCGGGACCCGTTCGGAGCGGCCCGGCGCGGGGCGCCTGCCCAGCCCTGGCCGACCTGTACCACACGCATTACCGGTCGCTGCTCCGGCTGGCGACGTTGCTGACGGGCGACGCCAGCATCGCGGAAGCGGTGGTGGTGGACTCGTTCGTGGCCCTGCACCGGCTACGGAAGAACCTGCTGGCCGGCGACGCCCTGCCCTCCCTGCAGCGGCTGGTGGTGGCCCGGTCCCGCCCCGCCGCGCGTCACCATCGGCCGGCCGGCGGGGAACGGTCACCGGCAGCCGGAAGGCCCGGCGCCGCGGGCGGTCTGCCGCCGTCGTCCGAAAGCCGCGCAGTGCTGCTGGCCCTGCGCGCGCTGACGCTTGGCCAACGGGAAGCGGCTGTGCTCACGTTTTACCTGGATCTCACCGAGGTTCAGGCCGCTGCGGCCATGCAGGTGAGCCAGGCCGCCCTGGGACGCCATCTGACGGCGGCCAGGGCAGCGCTGCGCGCCGCGCTCTCAGCGGAGCCGTGAGCCCCGGGGGCGCACGACCAGCCCCCTTCTCCTTACCCCATGACCCGAGCAGCCGGCCGGCTGCGGGCTACCCTCCTCATCCTCACGAGGAGGGCCGCCGACGGCACGACCTTCCCTGACATGTAGGTCGACAGGCGAGATCGCGAAGTCCCTATCCGGTCAGCAAAGTCGTGCTGAGATAGGCCGGAGCCGCTGACAAGCGTTCGCACTTCATCAGCCACGGTTCTGCGCTCCGAATCAACAGCAAGCCTGCGGGCGCGACTGACCACTCCGTCCAGGAGTTCGGTAGTGCCGTATGGCCGGGAGAGGCGGACGGCCTCAAGGACTTGCTGCGCCACGGGGCCCCACGGATCGGACTGAATGGCCTTCGCCAAGCGACGCCAGTCGGGAAGGGTTCCGCGCTCGACGGCGGCGAGAATTCCTTCGAATGGCCAGGTCTCAACCGGGTCGTTCGGCGAGGCGGTGAGGTTTCGGAACTTGAGGGCGGTAGTCATAGCACCATCTCCACTGCCACGGACCGGCAGAGGTCTGTCACGTTCTTCCAGTCTGTCCACCGAGCGTCGAGGCCCTTGTAGTGGCCAAGCTGGGTGACGGTCCGAGCATCCGCTGGCTTAGGGGCTGCTAGTTGCCGGGCCAACTGGGTCGCGACACCCTCCGCCTCGGCGCCTCGCTGGTCAGAGTAATAGTCGTCGATATGACTGAGCACATCCGCTGCGTGGGAAATCCCGTAGCGATCTGAGAGAGCTGCCACGTCGAGGTAGTCCCGCACCTGATTGCGCCGGACTATCAGGTAGCCCTTGATTCGCAGGATCTCGTCCGGCGTCGGCACTCGGAGCCTTTGCCCAGACGGCAGCGCGATTTCTACCACTTCCAGCGGGACTCTCCGGATGAGCTGCCGTACACCGGACTCGATATCCCCTAGTTCTCCTAGGATGACCTTGCCAGGGGTAACCCTGTTGGTCACCCAGCCGTCGGTCGCTTCGATCGCCTCCAGGACGGTGTCGAAACGCGCCGCTAGATCCTCCAGCACGTGGTCGTGGTCGTAAGAGGATCGGTGGTCAGCCCACAGCGCCGCGGCGGTACCACCCACTAGAACGGCATCAGGAACGATCTGCTGAAGCCTCGCCGCCGATTCGAGCACGCGAAGCAACTCAGGCCGGTTGAGCCCGGCAGGGCCGGCGCTGCCCCGGCCCGGTTCTCGACGCTGGCCCGCCACAGAACGAATGTATCAGATATGATACGTTAGACGCTACTACTCCGCCGCCCCGCTTAGGCACCGGAGCCAGACGGACAGCGGGAGCGGGCTGGCCGGGCGCGTCGCCCCGGCTCGCGGGTCAGCTGCTGCGGTCCAGCACGAAGTCGCAGAAGGTCTCGAAGGCGCGCCGGGCCGGCACGTCGGGCAGCCCGGCTATCTCGGCCTGGGCGGCCGCCACCCAGCGGCCGAGGTCCGCGCGCGCCGCGTCCATCGCCGGGTGCGCGCGCAGCAGCGCGAGCGCCTCCGCGTGCATGGACGCATCCGTCAGGCCGCCGAGCGACAGCAGTTCGTACAGCCGCCCCCCGTCCTGGCCCGGCGCGGCCAGCGCGTGCAGGACCGGCAGGCTGCGTACACCTTCGCGCAGGTCGGTACCTGGTTCCTTGCCGGACTGCGCGGACTCGCTGGCCACGTCCAGGATGTCGTCGGAGAGCTGGAACGCCACTCCAAGCGCGTGGCTGGCTGAGGCGATCCGGTCCACCAGATCGCCGGGGACGCCCGCGAACATCGCGCCGAAGCGGCCCGCCGTCGCGATGAGCGACGCCGTCTTGTCCTCGACCACGCGCAGGTAATGGGCAAGCGGATCCTGGCCGGGCCGCGGCCCGAGGGTCTCCGCGACCTGCCCGCTCACCAGGCGGGTGAAGGTATTGGCCTGGATCCTGATGGCCTCCGCGCCCAGGTCGGCCAGGATGTTCGAGGCGCGGGCGAACAGGAAGTCGCCGGTGAGGATCGCGATGGTATTGCTCCATCGCGCGTTCGCGCTCTCGTGGCCCCGCCGGATGGACGCCTCGTCCATCACGTCGTCGTGGTAAAGCGTGGCGAGGTGGGTCAGCTCGATGGCGGCGGCGGCGGGCACGATCCGCTCGTCCCGCGGGTCGCCGAACTGGGCGGCGAGCAGGACCAGGGTGGCGCGGAACCGCTTGCCGCCGGCCTCGATGAGGTGCCGGGACGCCTCGGTGAGCAGTGCCTCTTCCGTGTTCGCGGCCTCGGCCAGCACCTTCTCGACACCCGCCAGGCCGTTCAGGATGTCGGCCGCGAGCGAGGGGTCGGCGAACTCCACGGGGACGGCAGGGATCACTACGGGCTCCACTCGTCGGTTACGGCGCATACGAGCCTAAGCCCGATACCGACCTTGGCAATCTGGTACCCGACCAACCCCGATCCCACCCCGACTTTTCCATAGGAAAAGTCGGGGGAAGCACGGGCCTAGCGTGACGCACCAGGCTGTCCACGGTCGGGATCACGCCCGCCCGGGCGGCGGTCAGCGGACGAACAGGTGGTTGGCCGCATGGTTTGCCAGGCTGAGCAGTGGCTCCGGCACTATCCCGAAGACCAGCGTCGTGAGCACCCCGATCGCCACCGCGGTTCCCGTGAACAGCCCGGGGGCGACAACGGCCGGGCCGTCGGGTGCCGGGTCGCTGAAGAACATCAGCACGATCACCCGCACATAGAAGAAGGCCGCGACGGCGCTGCTCAGGACGCCGACGATGACCAGGGGCAGCGCGCCGCCCGCGATCGCCGCCTGGAACACCGCGAACTTGCCGGTGAACCCGCTGGTGAGCGGGATCCCGGCGAAGGCGAGCAGGAAGAACGCGAACACGCCCGCCACCAGCGGCGACCGCTTGCCGAGCCCAGCCCACCGGCGGAGGTGCGCCGCCTCGCCGGTCGCGTCCCGGACCAGGGTCACCACGGCGAACGCCCCGATCGTGGTGAACCCGTAGACGGCCAGGTAGAACATCGAGCTGGACAGGCCGAGGGTGCTCGCCGCGATCACACCCGTCAGGATGAATCCGGCGTGCGCGATCGACGAGTAGGCGAGCAGGCGCTTGACGTCGGTCTGGGTGATGGCGATGATCGCGCCGACCACCATGGTGAGGATGGCCACCACCCACATGGCGGGCCGCCAGTCCCAGGTCAGGTCGCCGAACGCGACGTAGAAGACACGCAGCAGTGCCCCGAACGCCGCCACCACGGTGCACGAGGCCATGAGCGCGGTGATCGGCGTGGGGGCGCCCTGGTAGACGTCGGGCTTCCAGCTCTGGAACGGCACCGCCCCGATCTTGAAAAGCAGCCCGAGGCCGAGCAGCGCGATGCCGGCGTAGAGCAGGGTGGAACCGCTCGTGTTGGAGGACGCGGCGGCGGCGATCGCGCCCAGGTTCACCGAGCCGGAGAACCCGTACAGCATGGCGATGCCGAACAGGAAGAACGCCGACGAGAAGGCGCCGAGCAGGAAGTACTTCATCGCCGCCTCCTGCGATAGCAGGCGGCGGCGACGGGCGAGGCCGCACAGCAGGTAAAGCGGCAGCGACAGCACCTCCAGCGCCACGAACATGGTCAGCAGGTCGTTCGCGGCCGGGAAGAGGAGCATGCCGCTGACGGCGAACAGCGTGAGCGGGTAGACCTCGGTGTGCGTGATGCCCGCCAGCAGCCCCTCGCGCTCCTCCGCGCTGCCGGGAACCGCGGCCGCCTGCGCCGCGAACGGGCTCATGTCGTGCGAGGACTCCGCGATCAGCAGGACGCTTACGAACGCGAGCACGAGAATCGTGCCCTGGATGAATAGCGCGGGGCCGTCTACCGCGACCGCGCCCATGGCCGCCAGGTGACCCGGGCTCCCATGGGCGAACGAGATGCTCTCGCCGACGGCGATCGTGAGCCCGAACGCGCCGGCCAGCCCGCCGAGCGTGAGTCCCAGGTGGACAGACCGCCGCTGGGCGCGCGGCACGAACGCCTCAACCAGCACGCCGACCACGGCCAGGCCGAAGACCAGCAGCACGGGCGAGAGCTGCCAGTATTCGATGTGCGGCGGCGTGATGGCGGGCGCCACGGCGAGGCTTGCGAGGCGCGTCACGGGTTGGTTCCCTTCTCCCGGAGCAGGTGGATGGCGGTTCCGTGGCCGGGCCGGCCGCCAAGATGGACCGACACCGTGGCCGGGTGCGGTGGCACCGGGTCCGTCGCATGGACCTGCACCAGCGTGTGGCGCACCGCCGGGTTGATGATGTTCAGCAGCGGCTGCGGGAAGATCCCGAAGACGATGATCAACGCAATCAGCGGGCCGATCGCCCATAGTTCCCTGGGCTTCAGGTCGGGCATCTTTTCGACTTCCGGGCGCACCGGCCCGGTCATCGTGCGCTGGTACAGCCACAGGATGTAGATGGCGGCGAGGATGATGCCCACGGTCGCCGCCACCGCCGCCGCCTTGTACCGGGTGAAGGTCCCGATCAGGACGAGGAACTCACTGACGAACGTGGACAGGCCGGGCAGCGAGAGCCCGGCCAGCCCGGCGATCAGGAACATGCCGGCCAGCACCGGCGCCACCTTCTGCACGCCGCCGTAGTCGGCGATCCGCTGCGAGCGGCGCCGCACGATCATGAAACCGCCCACCAGGAACAGCGCGCCCGTCGCGAATCCGTGGTTGACCATGTACAGGGTCGCGCCCGCCTGTCCCTGGCTGGTCAGCACGAAGATCCCGAGCGTCATCAGGCCCATGTGCGAGACGGAGGTGTAGGCGATCAGCCGCTTGATGTCGGCCTGCCCAATGGCAACCACGGCCCCGTACAGCACCCCGACGACGGCCAGCGTGAGGATCAGCGGGATGAAGTAGTGCGACGCCTCGGGGAACAGTTGCAGGCAGTACCGGATCATGCCGAACGTGCCGACCTTGTCGAGCACGCCGACCAGCAGCACCGCGGCCCCGGGCTGCGCGGACGTGGCCGCGTCCGGCAGCCAGGTGTGGAACGGCCACAGCGGCGCCTTGATCGCGAAGGCGATGAAGAACCCGAGGAACAGCCACCGCTGCGTGCCCGGGCTGAGCGCCAGGTGGGTGAGCGGGCCGAGCAGGAACGTGCCCTGGTGCCCGCCGCGGGTGGAGTACACGTAGAGGGCGATGACCGCGACCAGCATGATCAGGCCGCCGAGCAGGCTGTAGAGCAGGAACTTGACCGCCGCGTACTGGCGCTGGCCGACCCCGTAGCTACCGATCATGAAGTACATCGGGATGAGCATGACCTCGAAGAAGACGTAGAACAGGAACACGTCCGTGGCGGCGAACGCGCCGATCACCATCGTCTCCAGCACCAGCATGAGCGCGAAGTACGTCTTCACGCTGCGCGCGGGAGGCGCGGCCGTGACGGCGCCCCCCTCCTCCGCGGGGTCCGCGTCATGCCATGACGCCAGGATCACCACCGGCGTGAGGACGGCCGTCATGCCGATGAGCACCAGCGCGATGCCGTCCACGCCGACCGCGTAGTGCACCCCGAACTGCGGAATCCACTGGTAGACCTGGTTGAACTGGAAGGCCGGCCCGCCCGGTGAGAAGCGGACCGCCATGGCGATGGTCATCCCGAGCGTGACCAGCGAGGTCATCAGGGCGACCCGCTTGACGAGCAGGTCACGCGCCGCGCCAGCGACCTTGTCATCGGCGTCGGCGGCGCCGGGGATGAGAGCCACCGCCAGCGCGCCCGCCAGCGGGATCGCGCCGATGACGGTCAGCCAGGGAAACGAGCTCATAGCGATCTAGATCCTCACCAAGAGGAAGGCACCGACGAGCAGTACCGCGCCGAAGAACATGGACAGGGCGTAGGACCGGACGAAGCCCGACTGGACCCGCCGCATCCGGCCCGACGTGCCGCCCACCGTGGCCGCGACGGTGTTGACCAGCCCGTCGACCCCCCTGTTGTCGAAGTACACCGACAGCCTGGTCAGCCACTGCCCGGGCCGCATCAGCAGCGATTCGTTGACCGCGTCACCGTACAGGTCCCTGCGCGCGGCGGTGACCGGGAACCGGGCCGCGGGGGCCACGACGGGCACCGGGCGGCGGCCGTACATGGCCCAGGCGATCGCCACCCCCACCACCACCAGGCCGAGCGTGCCGAGGCTCGCGGGCGTGAACACCCCGTGCGAGGCCGGGGGGAAGCCGGTGACCGGGCCGAGGAAGTTCACAAACCGGTTGCCCAGGATGAGGAGCGCGCCCGCCCCGGCCGACCCGAGCGCGAGCACCACCATCGGCGAGGTCATCACCGGCGGCACCTCGTGCGGGTGAGCGTTCTCCTCCCACCGGCGCTCGCCGAAGAAGGTCATGAGCATGACCCGGGTCATGTAGAACGCGGTGATGCCCGCGCCGACCAGCGCCGCCGTGCCGAGGAGTGCCCCGGACGTGCCGCCCTTGGCGAACGCGGCCTCGATGATCGGGTCCTTGCTGAAGAAGCCCGAGAACGGCGGTACCCCGACGATCGCCAGGTAGCCGATGCTGAAGGTGACGAACGTGACCGGCAGCACCGTGCGGAGCGCGCCGAAGCGGCGCATGTCGACCTCGTCGTTCATCTCGTGCTTCACCGACCCGGCCCCGAGGAACAGGCCGGCCTTGAAGAACCCGTGCGCGAGCAGGTGCGCGATCGCGAACACGTACCCGGCCGGCCCGAGGCCCGCGGCCAGCGTCATGTACCCGATCTGGCTCATGGTGGAGCCGGCCAGCGCCTTTTTGATGTCGTCCTTGGCACAGCCGATGATGGCCCCCCAAAGCAGGGTTACCGCACCGACGACGGTTACCGCGAGCCTTCCGTTTGGCGAAAGATCGAAGATGGGCGCGGAACGGACGATCAGGTAGACGCCGGCGGTCACCATCGTGGCCGCGTGGATCAGCGCCGACACGGGCGTCGGGCCCTCCATCGCGTCAAGGAGCCAGGACTGCAAGGGGACTTGCGCGGATTTGCCGCAGGCCCCGAGCAGAAGCAGCAGGCCGAGCGCGGTGAGCGCGCCCGTGCCCGCCGCGCCGGGGTGGCCGAACACGCCGGTGAACGACACCGTGCCGAACGTGGCGAACATGAGGAAGATCGCGAGGGTCAGGCCGAAGTCGCCGACGCGGTTGGCGATGAACGCCTTCTTGGCGGCCACCGGCGGCGCGGGGTTGTACTGCCAGAACCCGATCAGCAGGTAGGACGCCAGGCCGACGCCCTCCCAGCCCACGTAAAGCGCCAGGTAGTTGTCGGCGAGCACGAGCAGCAGCATGGCGGCGACGAACAGGTTCATGTACCCGAAGAAGCGCCTGCGCTCGGGGTCGTGGGCCATGTAGCCGACCGCGAACAGGTGGATGAGCGAGCCCACCCCGGTGATCAGCAGCACGAAGCTGATCGACAGCGGGTCGAGCAGCAGGGCGGCGTTGGCGTGGAACCGGCCCACCGCGATGAACGTGAACAGGTGCACGTCCCGGCTTCGCTGGCCGGCCGGGTACGACAGCATCGCGAAGAAGGCGATCACCCCGTACACGAACGAGGCCGCCGGCATCGCGACGCCGACGATGTGCCCGAACCGGTCGGTGCGCCGGCCGCCGAGCAGCAGCACCAGCGCGCCAGCCAGCGGGAACGCCAGCAGCAGCCACGCGGCCCGCTGGACCCCGGCCGCCGGCAGGACGTGCATGGCCGGGGCCACGGTCGTGACCAGGTGCGCACCAGCAAGTGAGCCTGTCACTACCCCGCCTTCCTAGTACTTGAGCAGGTTGGCGTCGTCGACCGACGCGGACCTGCGGGTACGGAAGATCGTCATCAGGATCGCCAGCCCCACCACGACCTCGGCGGCGGCGACGACCATCACGAAGAACGCGATGACCTGCCCATCCAGGTTGGCGTGCAGCCTCGCGAAGGCGACGAACGCCAGGTTGACCGCGTTCAGCATGAGTTCGATGCACATGAAGATGACCATGGCGTTGCGGCGGACCAGCACGCCCACCGCGCCGATCACGAACAGGATCACGGCAAGCGCCACGAAATGACTTGGGCTCATGGCCGCGCCTCCTCCCGCGGAGCGCCGTCGGCCGCAGCGCCCGCCTCCCCCTCCGCCCCCGCGCCCTCCCCATTGCCCGGCGGGAGTTGCTGCGCCGGGGCCGAACCCGGCACCAGCGCGCCGGTGCCGCGCGCGATGACCGGGCTCACCGAAAGCTGGGAGGGCGTGCCATCGGGCAGCAGGGCGGGGAAGTCCACCGCGTTGTGGCGGGCGTAGACGCCAGGCCCCGGGAGCGGGGTGGGATGGCCCCCCGCCACCCGCTGCCTGGACAGTTCGCGCTGGGTCGGCTTCGGCTTGGCGCGCTCCCGGTGGGCAAGAACCATCGCGCCGAGCGCCGCGGTGATCAGCAGGGCGGCGGTCGCCTCGAACGGGAACACGTACCTGGTGAAGATCAGCGCGGCGAGCGACTGCACGTTGGCCGTCCCGTACCGCGCCCCGGCGGGCGGGGCCGGCCCGATCGCGGCGTGCCCGACGATCAGGCTCAGCAGGACCAGCAGGCCGATCCCGGCCACCGCCGCCCCGAGCCGCTGCCCGGGGATGTTCTCCCGCAGCGAGTCAGCCGCGCTGACCCCCACGATCATGAGCACGAACAGGAACAGCATCAGCACCGCGCCGGTGTAGACGATGATCTGCACGAACGCGAGGAACGGCGCGCCCGCGACCGCGTACAGGATGGCGAGCGACAGCATCACGACGGCGAGCAGCACCGCGCAGTGCACGGCCCGCCGGGCCAGGACCATGCCGAGGGCCGCGGCGACCGAGATCACCGCCAGGATCCAGAAGGCTGCCGAGGACCCGCCCGAGGAGGCCTGGCCCGCGGCGAGCAGGTGCCCGGCGGTCATTGGTCCGCCTCGCTCCCGCCGTCACCGGGGCGGGCGCCCGGTGCCCAGCCCGCCGCCGACTCCGACGCCGGGCCCGCGGCGGCCTCAGCCTCCACCGCCGGGCCTGCGGAGGCCTCGGCGGCCTGGCCGCGGGAGGCCGTCACTCCGGCCGAGCCGAGCCGGTAGTAGTCCCGCTCAGAGTCACCGAGCCGCATGGGGTGCGGGGGCGCCTCCATGCCCTCCTCAAGCGGCGCGAGCAGCTGCTCCTTGGTCCAGATCAGGCTCTCCCTGTTGTCGTCCGCCAGCTCGTACTCGTTGGTCATGGTCAGCGCCCGGGTGGGGCAGGCCTCCACGCACAGCCCGCAGAGGATGCAGCGCAGGTAGTTGATCTGGTAGACGTCGCCGTAGCGCTCGCCGGGGGAGAACCGTTCCTCGGGCGTGTTATCCGCGCCCTCGACGTAGATGGCGTCGGCGGGGCAGGCCCAGGCGCACAGCTCACAGCCAATGCACTTCTCCAGGCCGTCCGGCCAGCGGTTGAGCTGGTGACGCCCGTGGAACCGCGGCGCGGTAGGAAGCTTCTCCTCGGGGTACTGGACGGTGTCCACCTTCCGGAACATCTGCCGGAAGGTGACGCCGAACCCCTTCACGGGATTCAGGAACTCAGGCACCGGTGACCTCCTTGACGGTGGCCCTGGGCACGGCGCTGGCATCGGCCTGGTCGCCGGCGGCGTCGCCCGTCCCCGCGACGAGGCCGCCCGGGCTGGCCGCCACCCCGATGCCGTGGTAATGCGGCAGGTCCAGGGGCGGGACGGGGAAGCCCTTGGCGGCGGCCTCCGTGCCCGGTTCGGCGGCGGCACCCGGCTCCGTCCCGCCGGGCCCCGCGGCCGCGGCGGTGCGGCGTTTCTCCGCGGCCACGTCCCCGGCCCAGGCCAGCACGATCAGGGCGGCGATGATGGCGCCACCCACGATGTACACCGGCACGGTGTGGTGGTGCTGCTGCCGCCAGACCCGGATCGTCGCGATCATCAGGATCCAGGCGAGCGCGGCGGGAATGAGCACCTTCCACCCGAACGCCATGAGCTGGTCGTAGCGAATCCGCGGCAGGGTGCCCCGCAGCCACACGAAACCGAACAGCAGGATGAGCACCTTCGCCAGGAACCACAGCAGCGGCCACCAGCCGGTGTTCGCCCCCGGCCACACCGACAGCGGCCAGGGTGCGCGCCAGCCGCCGAGGAACAGCGTCGTGGCGAGCGCGGCGACCGTGGTCATGTTGATGTACTCGGCCAGGTAGAACAGCGCGAACTTGAGCGAGGAGTACTCGGTGTGGAAGCCGCCCACCAGTTCGCCCTCGCCCTCGGGCAGGTCGAACGGCAGCCGGTTGGTCTCGCCGACCATCGTGATCAGGTAGATGACGAACGACGGGAACAGCAGCACCGCGTACCACGACGGGTAGTGCAGCGTCACCCCGGCCAGGTGGAACGTCCCGCCGCTCGCCTGCGCGTTCACGATGGCGGAGGTGGACAGCGAGCCCGAGTACAGGAACACCGCGACGAACGACAGCCCCATCGCGATCTCGTAGCTGACCACCTGGGCCGACGACCGCAGGCCGCCGAGCAGTGAGTACGGCGACGCCGACGCCCAGCCCGCCAGCACGATCCCGTACACGCCGATCGAGCTCATAGCGAGCACCAGCAGGACGGCCACCGGAAGGTCGGCGAGTTGCAGCGGGGTCTGCACCCCGAAGATCGAGACCTCGGGGCCGAACGGGATGATCGCGAAGCTCACGAACGCGGGGATGAGCGAGATCGCGGGGGCCATCCAGTACAGCAGCTTGTCCACGTTCCGGGGGACGATGTCCTCCTTGAGCGGCAGCTTGAGGCCGTCCATGAGCGACTGGAGCAGGCCGAACGGGCCGGCCCTGTTCGGCCCGGGGCGCTGCTGCATCCGGCCGATGACCCGGCGTTCCGCCCAGATCGCGAACAGGGTCATGAGCATCAGGAACAGGAAGATGACGACGACCTTGAGCAGGATCATCCACCAGGGCTGGCCGTAGAAGTCGGCGATGGTCACCGGGCGGCTGGTCGGCGGAGGCACCTTAGGGGCGGCGTGAGCGGCGAGGCCCGCGGCGCCGGCCAAGCTGATCATTCCGGGCTCCTCAGGGTCACCAGGGTGCCGTTCCCGGCACCGAGTTCGTTCCGCACCTCACAGCCCGGCGCGTGAGCCGGCAGCCAGACCACCCGGTCGGGCATGTCGTGGACGCGCACGGGGAGCGTGATGGCCCCCTGCGGCGTGGTCACCGTGACCCTATCGCCGTCGGCGGCGCCCGCTTCCGCCGCGGTGGCCGCCGACATCAGGGCCTCGGCTGGCCGGGCCGTCCCGGCGAGGAACGGTTCGCCGTCCTGCATCCGGCCGGTGTCGATCAGCTGGGGCCAGGTGGCCAGGACGGCCTCACCCGGGCCCGGCAGGGCCCCGGCAACGGACGGGAACGACGGTGGGTCCACCCGGGTGCCCCGCCAGCCGGCCAGCGCGCCCAGTTCGCGCCGGGCCGCGGCGGCATCGGGCAGGCCGAGGTGGACGTCCATCTCGTCGGCGATCCGGCCAAGGACCTGCAGGTCAGGCTCCACCCCGGGCACGTCAAGTGCGGCCTCGAACGACCCGGGCCTGCCCTCCCAGTTCACGAACGTCCCGGCCTTCTCGGGCACGGCCGCCACCGGAAGCACCACGTCCGCCCGGTCGGTGACGGCGCTCACCCGCAACTCCAGGCTCACCACAAAGGGCGTGGCCTCGATCGCGGCGAGCGCGAGCCGCCCGCCGGGCAGGTCGCCCGGGTCCACGCCGGCGACGACCATCGCATCCAGGTCACCGGCGACCGCGGCGGCCAGGATCTCGCCGGTGTCCCGGCCGGGCCCGGCGGGCAGCGACGCGACCCCCCAGGCGCGCGCCACCTCGGCCCGCGCCTCCGGGTCGGACACCGGACGCCCGCCGGGAAGCAGTGCCGGCAGCGCGCCGGCCTCGACCGCGCCGCGCTCGCCGGCCCGCCGGGGCACCCACGCCAGGGCCGCGCCGGTCGCGGTGGCCAGCCGGGACAGCGCGGTGAGCGCCCCCGGGGTCTCCGCGAGCCGCTCGCCCGCCAGGATCACCGCGCCGTCAGCGGTCAGCGCCCGCGCGGCGGCTTCCTCCGCGGGGCCGAGACCGCTGCCCGCGGCCAGCCGGGTGAGCGCCTCCGTCTCGGTGCCGGGCACGGCCGGCAGCAGCACGCCGGACAGCTTCGCCAGGCCGCGCGTGGCCAGGGCGCCCAGGGAGTAGACGGTGACCCGCCCCGAGCGGGCGCCCTTGCGCAGCCGGAGGAAGATGATCGGCGACTCGTCCTCCGGCTCGAGGCCGGCCAGCAGCACGGCCGGCGCCCGCTCCAGATCGGTGTAGCTGACCTCCACGCCGCGGCCAGCCACCCGGGCGCCGAGGAATTGCGCTTCTTCGGGGGAGTGCGGACGGGCGCGCGAGTCAATGTCGTTGCTGCCCAGGGCCAGCCTGGCGAACTTGGCGTAAGCGTAGGCGTCCTCCAGGGTGAGCCTGCCCCCGGTCAGCACGCCCGCCCGGCCGCGGGCGCCCGCCAGGCCGGCCGCTGCGACCCCGATCGCCTCCGGCCAGGACGCGGGCCGCAGCGCCCCGCCCTCGTCGCGGACCAGTGGGGTCACCAGCCGGTCCGGCTGGGTTGCGTAGGTGAACGCCCACCGCCCCTTGTCGCAGTTCCATTCCTCGTTGACCTGCGGGTCATTGGCGGCCAGCCGGCGGGTGACCACCCCGCGCCGGTGGTCGGTGCGCTGGCGGCACCCGGCCGCGCAGTGCTCGCAGACGCTGGGCGTGGACACCAGGTCGAACGGCCGGCTGCGGAACCGGTAGGCGGCGCCGGTCAGCGCCCCTACGGGGCAGATCTGCACGGTGTTGCCGGAGAAGTAGGAATCGAACGGCACCCCGTCGGCCGTGCCGATCTGCTGGTCGGGGCCCCGCTCCAGCAGGTCGATGAGCGGGTCGCCGGCGATCTGCTCGGCGAACCTGGTGCAGCGCGCGCACGAGACGCAGCGCTCACGGTCGAGCAGGACCTCGGTGGAGAGCGCCACCGGCTTGGCGAAGGTCCGCTTGGCCTCGGTGAACCGGGTCTCGCCCTGGCCGCTCGACATCGCCTGGTTCTGCAGCGGGCACTCGCCGCCCTTGTCGCACATGGGACAGTCGAGCGGGTGGTTGATGAGCAGGAACTCCATCACCCCGCGCTGCGCCTTCTCCGCCACCCTCGAGGTCAGGTGGGTGCGCACGGTCATCCCGTCGGTGCAGGTGGTGGTGCACGACGCGAGCGGCTTCGCCTGGCCCTCCACCTCGACCAGGCACTGCCGGCACGCGCCCACCGGGTCGAGCAGCGGGTGGTCGCAGAACCTGGGGATCTGGATCCCGAGCAGTTCCGCGGCGCGGATCACCAGCATCCCCTTGGGCACGGTGATCTCGAAACCGTCGATGGTAACGGTCACGCCCTGGGCCGCGGGGGCCAGCGCGCCCGCGTCATTGGCCGTCGTGGTCATCGGTTATCGGCCTCCGTCGGCCCAGACAGTGGAGGCGGCGGGATCGAACGGGCAGCCGCCGCGCTTGCCGTGCTCGATGAACTCGTCCCGGAAGTACTTGATGGACGACACCACCGGGCTGATCGCGCCGTCACCGAACGGGCAGAAGGCGCGGCCTAGAATGTTGTCGCAGATGTCGAGCAGCTTGTCCAGGTCCTCGTCGGTCCCCTGGCCGTGGTCCAGCCGGTCGAGGACACGCACCATCCAGTACGTTCCCTCCCGGCACGGGGTGCACTTGCCGCAGGACTCGTGCTGGTAGAACTCCGTCCACCGGAGCGTGGCCCGCACCACGCAGGTGGTCTCGTCGAAGATCTGCAGCGCCCTGGTGCCGAGCATCGATCCCGCCGCGCTGGTCCCCTCGAAGTCGAGCGGCACGTCCAGGTGCTCGTCGGTGAAGATGGGCGTGGAGGACCCGCCGGGCGTCCAGAACTTCAGCGTGTGGCCGGCGCGGACCCCGCCGGCGAGATCGAGCAGTTGCCGCAGGGTGACGCCGAGCGGCGCCTCGTACTGGCCGGGCGTGGTCACGTGGCCGGTCAGCGAGAAGATGCCGAACCCCTTGGACCTCTCGGTGCCCAGCGCCGCGAACTCCCCGGCGCCGCGAGCCACGATGAACGGGACGCTGGCGATCGACTCCACGTTGTTGACCACCGTGGGGGAGGCGTAGAGCCCGGAGGTAGCCGGGAACGGCGGCTTGAGCCGCGGCTGGCCACGCTTGCCCTCCAGCGAGTCGAGCAGGGCCGTCTCCTCTCCACACTCGTACGCGCCGGCTCCCGCGTGCACGGTGATGTCCAGGCTGAAGCCAGAGCCGAGGATGTTCTCCCCCAGGTACCCGGCCTCGTAGGCCTCGGCGACCGCGTGGTGCAGCCTGCGGACGACGTGCAGCACCTCGCCGCGCACATAGATGAAGGCCCGGGCTGCCCTGATGGCGTAGGAGGCGATGATCGCGCCCTCGATCAGCATGTGCGGACTCGCGAGCATGAGCGGGATGTCCTTGCAGGTACCCGGCTCTGATTCGTCGGCGTTGACCACGAGATAGTGCGGCTTGGTGTCGCCCTGGGGAATGAAGCCCCACTTGACACCGGTCGGGAATCCCGCGCCACCGCGGCCGCGCAGGCCCGAGTTCTTGACCATCTGGATGATCTCGTCGGGGCCGGTACGCAGCGCCTTGGGCAGCGCCTGGTACCCACCGGCCCGCTTGTAGCCGGCCAGCGTGAACGAGTCAGGCGCATCCCAGTGCGCAGTGAGCTCCGGAGTAAGGACGGAGGTCAAGAGGTGCTCCCATCGCCAGCGCTCTGCTCATCCCGCCCCCGCGCTGTGTTTTCCCCGCCCCCGCGCTTCGCGCCCGCCCCCGTCCGGCGCCCGCCCCCGTCCTGCGGGCGGTCCCCGGCAGGTGCCGCTTCGGCGGCTGCCGCAGGAGTATCCGGCGTCCAGCCGTGTTCCTTGGCTATCCGCAGCCCGGCGAGCGTGGCGCGCCCGGCGGTGTGGCCGGCGGTGGCCTGGTCATCCGGGAACCCGGCCAGGATTCGCGCCGCCTCCTTCCAGGTGACCAGGCGCGGCGCACCGCGGCTTGGTGCGATGATCTCGAAGCCGTCGATGTCGTGGCCGGCCCGCAGGCCGTCGACCAGTGCCCGGGCCGACGCGGGGGTCATGTCGTCGAAGAACTCCCAGTTGACCATAACGACCGGCGCGTAGTCACAGGCCGCGTTGCACTCGACGTGCTCCAGGCTGACCTTGCCGTCCGGGGTCGGCCGGTCGTCGCCCACGCCCAGGTGCTCGCGCAGATCGGCCAGGATCTGGTCGCCGCCCATGATGGCGCACAGCGTGTTGGTGCAGACGCCGACGTGGTAATCGCCGACGGGCCGGCGCTTGTACATGGTGTAGAAGCTCACGACGGCGGTGACCTCTGCCTCGCTCAGCCCGAGCCGGTCCGCGCAGTAGGCGATGCCATCGTCGGAGACGTAGCCCTCCTCGGCCTGGACGAGGTGGAGCAGCGGAAGCAGGGCCGACCGGGAGTGCGGGTACCGGCCGATGATCTCACCGGCGTCCGCGTCCAGCCGGGCGCGCGCCTCATCGCTCAGCGGCATCAGCGGTCCACCCCTCCCATCACCGGATCTATCCCGGCCACGGCGGCGATCACGTCGGCGACCAGGCCGCCCTCGGCCATGGCTGCCAGCGACTGGAGGTTGCTGAACGAGGGATCCCGGAAGTGCGCCCGGAACGGTCTCGTTCCGCCGTCGCTGACCGCATGGCAGCCTAGCTCCCCGCGCGGCGATTCGACGGCCGCGTACACCTGCCCGGCCGGAACCCGGAATCCCTCGGTCACCAGCTTGAAGTGATGGATGAGCGCTTCCATCGACTGGCCCATGATGTGCGCGATGTGATCGGCGGAGTTCCCCAGCCCGTCGGCCCCCACCGCGAGCTGGGCCGGCCAGCCGATCTTGGGGTCGGCGACCATGATCCGGTCATCTTTCGGGCGCTTGGCCGCCAGGCGGTCCACGCACTGCTCAATGATCTTGAGGGACTCGTCCATCTCGTCCATCCGGACCCGGTACCGGCCGTAGGAGTCGCAGGTGGTCTGCGTCGGCACGTCGAACTCGTAGGTCTCGTAACCGCAGTAGGGCTGGCTCTTTCGCAGGTCCCACGGCAGCCCGGTGGTCCGCAGCACCGGACCGGTGACGCCGAGCGACATGCAGCCGGCCAGGTCGAGGTAGGCGATGTTCCTGGTCCGCCCCAGGAAGAGCGGGTTGGCGTCGAACAGCGCGCGAATCTCACCGAGCAGCGGCGGCATCACGTCGAGGAACTCACGCAGCCTCTCCAGCGCGCCGCGCGGCAGGTCCTGCGAGACCCCGCCCGGGCGGACGTACGCGTGGTTCATCCGCAGGCCCGAGATGAGCTCGAACAGGTCGAGCACCTTCTCCCGCTCCCTGAGCCCGTACAGAAGGACGGTCGTCGCGCCCAGCTCCAGCCCGAACGTGCCGATCGCCATCAGGTGCGAGGAGATTCGGTTGAGCTCCATCATCAGCACGCGCAGCACGCTGGCCCGCGTTGGGATCTCGTGCTCGATGCCGAGCAGCCGCTCCACCGCCAGGCAGTAGACCGTCTCGTTGAAGATGGGCGCGAGGTAGTCCATCCGGGTGCAGAACGTGACGCCCTGCGTCCAGGTGCGGACCTCCATGTTCTTCTCGATGCCGGTGTGCAGATAGCCGATGACCGGCCGGAGCTCGGTCACGGTCTCCCCGTTCAGCGTCAGGATGAGCCGGAGCACGCCGTGCGTGGACGGATGCTGGGGGCCCATGTTGACCACGAGCCGTTCCTCTCCGATGTCGTCGGCGACGGCACCGACGAACTCATCCCAGTCCTCGCCGCTGACCGTGTAGAACTTGCCCTCCGCCTCGGCGCTCACGAGTAGGACCTCCGGTCCTCCGGTGGCGGCACGGTGGCGCCGCGGTATTCGACCGGGATGCCGCCCAGCGGGTAGTCCTTACGCTGCGGGTGCCCCTTCCAGTCGTCGGGCATCTCGATCCGGGTGAGGGCGGGATGGCCGTCGAAGACCATGCCGAAGAAGTCCCAGGTCTCCCGCTCATGCCAGTCGCACGTCGGGTAGACGCCCACGAGCGAGGGAAGGTGCGGGTCGGCGTCGGGCACGCTGACCTCCATCCGTACCCGCCGGTTGTGCGTGATGGACAGCATCGGGTAGACGGCGTGCAGTTCGCGGCCGGAGTCCCAGGGATAGTGCACCCCGCTGACTCCCAGGCACATCTCGAAGGCCAGCGAGGGCTCGTCCCGCAGCAGCGTGGCGACCATGACCAGGTGCTCGCGGGCGACGTGCAGGGTGAGCTCGCCGCGCTCCACCACCACCCGCTCCACCGCGTCGGAGAACCCCGGGCCTTCCCGTGCCACGGATTCCTCGAGC
>Ga0207684_10002097_pt1 | contig 20438 bp, 13 predicted proteins | sample KBSK5501metaG_FD_184342 | JGI IMG/M metagenome (GOLD analysis project Ga0207684, IMG submission 184342) | Corn, switchgrass and miscanthus rhizosphere microbial communities from Kellogg Biological Station, Michigan, USA - KBS K5-50-1 metaG... | ecosystem: Host-associated > Plants > Roots >...
AGCCGGTGTCGACGTCCGTCAGGACGCGCAAGTCTGGGCCGCGCTGTCGCCGAATGAGGTCGGCGCCATCGTGGAGGGCCGCGCCACGGTGTTCAACTGCCGGCAATTGATCATCGCCCCCGGTGCCTACGAGCGGCCCACGCCCTTTCCGGGCTGGACCCTGCCCGGCGTGATGACCACCGGCGCGGCGCAGACCTTGGCGCGCGCGTACCGGGTGTCGCCAGGCCAGCGCATCGTGATCGCCGGCAACGGCCCGCTGAACCTGCAGCTCGCGGCAGAACTGGTGGCCGGTGGCGCCTGCGTCGTCGCCGTGCTTGAAAGTGCGCCCCGGCCCGGGTTTCGACACTGGCGCGAGCTGTTGCAGGCCGCGCGCACGGCGCCCGATCTGCTGGCCGACGGGGCGAAGTACCTGGCCGTTCTTCGTCGACATCGTGTGCCCGTGCGGTGGAGCCACGCGGCCGTCGCCGCCGACGGCGAAGGCAGCCTGCGAACGGTGCGCTGCGCCAGGCTGGATGAGGACGGCAGAGCCGCTCCAGGCAGCGAGCACGTGCTCGAGGCGGACACGCTGTGTGTCGGCTACGGCTTCGTTCCCGCCACCGAACTCGCGCGCATGCTCGGCTGCCGGCAGCAGTTCGTGGCGCGCCACCTCGGCTACCTGGCGACCGCGACCGACGACGACGGGCGCACCAGCGTGCCCGGGGTCTTCGTGGTCGGCGACGGCGCCGACCTCGGCGGCGCGCGTGTCGCGCTGGCCCGCGGCAGGCTGGCAGGCACGGCCGCTGCTCGCAGTCTGGAGCTACAGGCGCCAACCGCCTCGCAAGCTCTCAAGGACCTGCGCCGCGCCCAAGCTTTCCAGCGCGCGCTGTGGTCCCTCTACCAGGCGCCGCCGCTCGACCTGGCCGAGGTGCCGGATGACACCGTGCTGTGCCGCTGCGAGGACATCAGCTTCGGCACGGTACGCGCCCAGATCGCCGCCGGGCACGACACCCTGGCGGCGATCAAGCGCAACACGCGGCTGGGCATGGGCCGCTGCCAGGGCCGCTACTGCGCTGTGACGGCGGCGCGCCTAGTCAACGACGCCACGGGCCGCGCCGACAGCGTCGAGCAGTACTTCGCGCCGCGTGCGCCGGTCAAGCCGATGCCGGCGGGCGCCTTGGCCTTCGAGAAGCCCGAATGGGGTGGCCACCGCCCCGCGATCACGCCCAACCTGGCGCGGCCGGTCGAATCCTCGCCGCAGGCGGAACAAAAAACCGATGTCTTGGTCGTCGGCAGCGGCGTGCTCGGCGCCAACCTCGCCTACTTCCTGAGCCGAGAAGGGCAGGACGTCATGGTGGTGGACCGCGACGACATCAACCTGCAGGCCTCGGGCGCCAACGCCGGCAGCCTGCACGTGCAGCTGCTGTCCTTCGACTTCGGCGCCAAGGCGCAGCAAGGTGGCGGCCCGGCCGCTGCCACGCTGCCGCTGGGCCCGCTGTCGGTAAAGCTCTGGCAGCAGATTCGCGACGACTGCGGTGAAGACCTCGAGCTGAAGATCACCGGCGGCCTGATGGTGGCCGACAGCGCCGCGGGCATGAAGTTCCTGCGGGCCAAGGCCGAACTCGAGCGTAGCCATGGCATCGAGGTGCACGTGATCGACGGTCCGGCGCTGCGCCGCCTCTCGCCCGCGCTGTCGCCCGCGCTGATCGGTGCCGCATGGTGCCCGATGGAAGGGAAGATCGATCCGCTGCGCGCCACCTACGCGGTGGCCGCCAAGGCGCGCGAGCGTGGTGCGCGCTTCGTGCGCGGCTGCAATGTCGAGCGCATCGAGCGCCACGCCGGACACGCTGCGGGCTTCACGGTGCACACCTCGCGCGGACCGATTCGCGCCGGCCGCATCGTGAATGCCAGCGGCGCCTGGTCCAGCCTGGTGGGCGACATGCTCGGCGTGAAGATTCCCGTCAGGGGCGCGCCGCTGCAGATGATCGTGACCGAAGCCGCGCCGCCGCTGGTCAGCCACCTGATTGCCCATGCGGACCGGCACCTGAGCATGAAGCAGGCGGCCAGCGGGGGCCTGATCATCGGCGGCGGCTGGACGGCGGCCTTCGACGCCGACATGCGCCTGAACCGCGCCGAGCGCTCCAGCATCGAAGGCAACCTGTGGGTTGCGAATCAGGTGCTGCCGGCCGTGGCCGGCCTGCAGGTGCTGCGCTGCTGGGCCGGCATGAACGTCAACATCGATGGCGCGCCGATCCTCGGCGAGGTGCCAGGCGTGCCCGGTTTCTTCAACGCCGTCACGTCCAACGGCTACACCTTGGCGCCGATTGTCGCCAGCCTGGTGACCGACCTGCTGGTGCGCGGGCGCACCGGGATCGACATCGCGCCCTTCCGCATCGAGCGGTTCTGCTGATTCACGACCTTCCTCAACCTTCCTGCTTTCCGTATGAAGACCCAAGACAAGACCTCCGCCAAGGCCGCGATGCGCGGCTTCATCGACGCCCATTTCGACGAGCAGGTGGGCGTGCTCGCCCGGCTCGTGCAATGCCCCTCCGACAACCCGCCCGGCGACTGCACGCCCCACGCGTTGCTGACCGCCGAGCTGTTGGCCGACATGGGCTTCGTGGTCGAACGCCACGAGGTGCCGGCGGCGCTCGCCAGCCGACACGGCATGAAGAGCGTCACCAACCTGATCGTGCGCGAGCACTTCGGCGAGGGTGGCCCGGTGGTCGCGATGAACGCGCACGGCGACGTGGTGCCGCCGGGCGAGGGCTGGAGCACCAGCCCCTACAGCGGCGAGATCCGCGACGGCTGGATGTACGGCCGGGGTGCGGCCGTGTCCAAGTCGGACTTCACGACCTATGCCTGCGCGCTGCGGGCCTTGAAACACCTCTCTGACGTGCCTTTGCGCGGCAGCGTGGAACTGCACTTCACCTACGACGAGGAAACCGGCGGCATGACCGGCCCGCACTGGATCCTGTCGCAGCAGCTGTCCCGCCCCGACTATGTGCTGTCGGCGGCCTTTTCGCACCACGTGGTGAGCGCGCACAACGGCTGCCTGCATCTGGAGATCACGCTGCGCGGCCTGTCGGCCCATGCGGCAAGGCCCGACACCGGGCACGACGCGATCGAAGCCACGCTGCCGCTGCTCGCGGCGCTGTACCGCTACCGCGACACGCTGGCGTCGCGCTCGTCGCAGACCCCGGGCATCAGCCAGCCGACGATGGTGGTCGGCCTCATCAAGGGAGGCATCAACACCAATGTGGTCCCCGACGTCGTGACCCTGCGGGTCGACCGCCGCATCGTGCCCGAGGAGGTGCCCGAGCAGGTGGAAGCAGAACTGCGCGAGGTCATCGCCGACTCGGTGCGAGGCTTGCCGGGCATCAGCGTCGACGTGACGCAGGTGCTGCTGGCGCGGCCGTTCAAGCCCGTTGCCGGCGCCGCCGCCTTCACCGACCTGGTGTGCCGCGAAGCCAGCGCCGTCATGGGCAAGGCCGTCACGCCCATCGGGGTGCCGCTCTACACCGACGCCCGCCTCTACAGCGAAGCCGGCATCCCCACCGTGATGTACGGTGCCGGGCCGGCCACGCTGCTGGAAGCCAACGGCCACCGCGCCGACGAGCGCGTGCCGCTGGCCGAACTGAAACAGGCCACGCAGGTCGTGGCCAACGTGCTCTTGGAACTGTTGACGCCGTTCGCGACCGGTTCCGCAACGGACTGATCGAGGAGATCCCCGCTGGTCATTACTTTTGCGGGCCCGGATCGTCGATCGCGAAGTGATCAGCGTCGATTGGTCGGCCAGGACCTGGCTGCCTCTGTTCCAGTCGATCCTCGGTACTTCATCGATCACGGGATCTTGCCCTATGTGCCCAAGCCATGACCTCCAACAGCAAGGCCGAAGGCAGGTTCAGCAAAGCGGACTTCATCTACCTGGCCCGTAGCGACGAATATCTGTGTCTTGCAGGGCAGCGTCTACGACGCCATCAGACAAACGTCGAGGGTGGCCTGAATATCCAAACATACTGGACCCATGTCTGTCCACAGTGCCCGATCAAGGCTCAGTGCACCACGGGAAACAAACGCCGCGTACGGCGCTGGGAACACGAGGCAGTGATCGAGGCAATGCAGCGGCGCCTTGACCGAAAGCTGGACGCGATGACACTACGACGGCGCACCGTCGAGCACGTCTTCGGTACGCTCAAGCACTGGATGGGTTCGACCCACTTCCTCGCCAACGTCGGCACTGAGATGAGCCTGCACGCCCTGGCATACAACCTCAAGCGCGTGATGCGCATCCTGGGCATAGCCAAGACGATGAAGGCGGTGAAATTGGCGAGCGCGTGAGCGCTCTCTCATGCCGCCCATGCCCTGACAGCGCACCAGCGTCCCAACGGCCGCGCATATCGGCGCTGACGACCTACCGTTCAACATCCTTGCGCGTACGCCAGCCATATTGCGCTGATCCAACGACGATCGTCGCCGCGCAGCGTTCTCGCACAGGCTCGGCCACAAGCCGCCACACAGGCAGTCCGAGGATAGCGGTCGTTCGATGTCGCTATCGAGCCGCAGTAGCCGTTGAAGCGTAGACTGCACTGTGGACCTTCAAGCGAAGGAGAAGCATGGAACCGCGCTCAGCGTCGGGACTTCCTGATCGCCGCCGGAGCACTTCTTGCGCCCCCTCCCAAGTCGTCGCGCAGCCGACCGCAAAGATCCACCCGAGCGCTACGCAGAGTGGTTCGAAAACTTGTTGCGTTCACCGGCCGACGCTCTGGGGAGCAGCCAACGAAGTTCGAGCTCGTGGTCAGCCTGAAGACGGCGAAGGCGCTCGGCATCAAGATCCCGCAGTCGCTTCTGCTGCACGCCGATGAGGTGATTCAGTGACGACTCGACGCGAGTTGATTCCTGTCCTCGGTGCCGCGGCGTTCCTTGCGCTGCCTTGGTCGGCCGGCGCTCAGCAGGCACCGAAGCTGCCGCGCATTGGCGTGCTGTGGTTCGCCAAGGCAAGCGATCCATGGGTCGGGCGACACATGGCCATTTTTCGCCAGCGCATGCGCGAACTGGGTTACATCGACGGCAAGACCATCCTGATCGAGGAGCGCTACTCTGACGGCAACCCGCAGCGTCTGAGCGAACTCGCGGGTGAACTTGTGGCCAGCAAGGTCGACATCATCGTCGCGTCCGCCGTGGCGGCTGCACTGGCCGCGCGCGAGGCGACAGCGACGATCCCGATTGTGATGGTTCACGCCGGCAACCCGGTCGGCGCCGGCTTGATCGCCAGCCTGGCGCGCCCGGGCGGCAATGTCACCGGGACTACCAATCTGCCGCTGGGCGGCAAGCTGGTAGAGGTGATGCATGAGCTCTTGCCACGCGCCACCAAGCTGGCGGTGCTCGTGAATCCGACCAACGCCGGCGTCCGCGACCGCGACGGCTCGGCCCTCACGGCCGAGGCCGCACGCGGCTTCGGCATGGGCCTGGTGGTCGTCGAGGTCAGTCGCGACGAGCATTTCGCGGGCGCGTACGCCAGAATCCGCGAGGCACGCGCCGACGCCCTGCTGGTGTTCGTCGAACCGTTGATCGGCAAGCATCGCTTCGAGTTGCTTGAGTTCGTGACCGGCATCCGGCTGCCGACGGGCTCGGACAATGGCGACACGACGCGCGCTGGCGGACTGGTCTCATACGGCCCGCTCTACAGCGAGCACTACGTGATGGCCGCCACCTATGTGGACCGGCTTCTCAAGGGCACCAAGCCAGCCGATCTACCGGTCGAACAGCCGACGCGGTTCGAGGTCATCGTCAACCTAAAGACCGCCAAGGCGCTCGGCCTGGCGATTCCGCAGTCGCTGCTGCTGCGGGCGGACGAAGTGATTCAGTAATGGATCGATCTGGTAGTTCGCGGCTTTCGAGTAGCCGCCGCTGAACTTCGGCATTGAACGGCTGCCTGGCAGAAGTGGGACCGTCTGGTCAGGGTCAGCTCGACCGGTCGTCGGTGCGCCAGCAATGGCTGGTCCCGTGCGCAGAGCCGACCTTCGTCATCCGACGGCTGCCGTGAAACGCCTTGCTGTCTTTCGTTCACTGCCGCTCTGCGACGGTGGACGGCCATTTCCTGTCCATGCCGGCGGACCGCTTTCAGGCTGTTCTCCAAAGCCGATACGATGGCGTCCGTCCCCCTTGCTGAAGCGAGCTGAGCCGTAGTCGCGTGTGGCGCCGCACGTAATCGGCGCTCCGACCAATCGCAAAGCCTCGGGAGCTTGCTGTCCACGCAGCCTAACCGTGACCAAGAGAGAGAATTGCTGTAGTGGAACCGTTTCGGATTCATATTGCGGATGAAGTGCTCGACGATCTGCGCGCACGGTTGCGCCTTACGCGATGGCCCGAGCAGATGCCCGGCATAGGCTGGGAACAGGGCACCGAGCTGGATTGGTTGCGGCGCCTTGTCTCGTACTGGGCCCATGAGTTCGACTGGCGAGCCTGGGAGCGCAAGCTCAACACGCTCCAGCACTTCACCTGGGAAGGCATTCATTTCGTGCACCAGCGTGCCGAATCTTCCACGGCAGTGCCGCTCGTCCTGACGCATGGCTGGCCCAGCAGTTTCCTCGACTACGTTGACATGCTGCCGATGCTCAAGGACTTCGATGTGGTCGTGCCCTCGCTGCCTGGTTATGGCTTTTCGCCGCGCCCGCGAGAAGTCGGCATCAACTATCGATACGTCGCGCAGCGCTGGCATCGGCTGATGCTCGAACTCGGGTACTCCCGCTATGGTGCGGGCGGCGGTGACTTCGGCGCCGGCGTATCGACGTTTCTCGCACTGGGCCATCCCGAGTCGGTCGTCGGGATTCACCTCACCACACCGGAAATCACTCCCGAAGTCGACGCCGCGGGGCTGTCCGACGTGGAGCGCTCCTACCTCGCAGTGCGCGCGGAATGGGACGCGGCGGAGCGGGGCTACAGTGCGATCCAGTCGACCAAACCACAGACCGTTGGCTACGCGCTCAATGATTCCCCGGCGGGACTGGCGGCATACCTGGGCGAGAAGTGGCGCTCGTGGAGCGATGCCACTCCGTCCGACGACTTCCTCTGCGCCACGCTCACCCTGTATTGGGCCACGCAGACCATCACCTCTTCCATGCGCGACTATTGGGACAATCGCCGGTACCCGGTCCACCCCAGCTACGTTCACACGCCGACGGCATTCGGAGTCTTCGCGCACGAGACCGTCCCCGAGGGTGAGCCGCCGCGCTCGTATCTGGAGCGCCTGTACAACATCCAGCGTTGGACAGTCTTTCCGCGTGGCGGTCACTTCGCCCCCGCTGAAGAACCGACGGCAGTCGCGGGCGACCTGACGGCCTTCTTTCGAGCGCAGGCGGCACCGCCCAGATGACGCTCCCCGCGGGCTGAGATCAGCAAGCTAGACCGAACTTTGACCGAGTGATCCGGCCGTAACCCAGCAATGACGCGGGTTACGGCCGTTTTTCATTCGAATGTGTACCCATGTAAAGACGGCAAGGTCCGCAAGCGCACGTTGGCCAACCTGTCATGCCTTTCCGCCGAGGTCATCGAGGGGCTCAAGTTGCTGCTTCGCGGGGGCGTGGCCGTACCCGGCGCCGAAGCGGTGTTCACTATCGAACGCTCCTTGCCCCATGGCCACGTCACGGCCGTCTTGGGCAGTGCCCGCGGTTGCGGCGCCGCGACCTGGTTCAACGGCGCACCGAAGGAGTTGCAGCCCGTGCTGCTGGCCATGCTCGTGGCACGCGTGATCGAGCCCGCCTCCAAGCTGGCCACGCATCGATTGCTGCACGACGACACCGCCAGCAGCTCGCTGGGCCGCGTGCTCGGGGTCGGCCAATGCAGCGCCGATGACCTGTTCCGCGCCTTGGACTGGCTGCACGATGCGCAGCCGGCCATCGAGCGCCGCTTGGCGCGCCAGCACCTGGTGGGCTCGACGCTGGTGCTGTACGATCTGACCTCCACATGGCTGGCCGGGCGCTGCTGCGAACTGGCTGCGCGCGGCCACTCGCGCGATGGCAAGCGCGACGATCCACAGATCGTCTTTGGTCTCATCTGCTCAGCCCAAGGCTGCCCGATCGCCGTGGAGGTGTTGCCCGGCAACACCGGGGATCCGGCCACGGTGGCCGCGCAGGTGAGCAAGCTGCGCGAGCGCTTCGGCATCGAGCACATCGTCTGGGCCGGTGACCGCGGCATGCTGACTTCGGCGCGCATCGAACAAGTGCTCAAACCGCAGGGCATGGACTGGGTGAGCTCCTTGCGGGCGCCGCAGATCGCGCAGCTGGCCCACGAGCACGGCCCCTTGCAGCCCAGCCTGTTCGATGAGCGCAACCTGCTGGAGCTCACCAGCGAGCACTTCCCCGACGAGCGGCTGATCGTGTGTCGCAATCCGCTGCTGGCTGAGGAGCGCACTCGCAAGCGCGCCGAGCTGCTCGCGGCCACCGAGGCTGAGCTGGCCAAGATCGCCGCGGCCACGCAGCGCGAGCGTCAACCGCTACGCGGCCAGCAGGCCATTGCGCTGCGCGTGGGCCGCGTGATCGAGCGCTTCCACATGGGTAAGCACATCGAGCTGTCCATCACCGATGACGCCTTCTCCTGGCAGCGCCGCGCCGACTCCATCGCGCAGGAAGCGGCCCTGGATGGGCTTTACGTCATCCGCACCAGCGTGAGCGCTGCGCAGCTCGATGCGGCGCAGGCGGTGGCCGCCTACAAGAGCCTGTCGCACGTCGAGCGTGCGTTCCGCTCGATGAAGACCGTGGACCTACAGGTGCGCCCGGTCTTCCACTACAGCGCCCATCGCGTGCGCTCGCACGTGTTCCTTTGCATGCTCGACTACTACGTCGAGTGGCACATGCGCGAGCGCCTGAAACCGATGTTGTTCGACGACGAGTTCCTCGGCGAGGCCAGCGCCAGCCGACCTTCGCCCGTGGCCAAGGCAGTCCGATCAGCACACGCGAAGGCAAAGGACAAGACCAAGCACGCCGACCATGGGCTGCCCCCCTGCACAGCTTCAGGACCCTGCTGCAAGATCTCGCAACGCTAGCCTACAACATCACTCACACCGCTGTGAGTCCCGAGGCCAAGATCGTCATCACCACTCGGCCCACGCCGCTTCAAGCCAAGGCCTTCGCGCTACTCGACCTGAACCCCGCCTGTACCCAGTAGCGACCACCGCCGGCAATCGAAACCTCAACGGCGGCGCGCAGTTACGTCCGCCTGAACATCAAAGTTCGGCCTAAGGGAGGATCGTGATGATCACCGAGCCATTGCCACCGGCGGCGTTTGCGGCGCCACGGTTCGTCGAGACGGTGAACACCGAGCCCGTGGGCCCGGTGCTCGCGCCACCGCCGCCGCCGCCGTCCGAGGTGAAGCCGCTGCCGCCACCGCCGCCGCCGCCATAGCCGCCGCCGCCGCCGCCGCCGCAACAGGCGCTGCCACCCGCGCCGCCGCTACCGCTGCCGTTGCCGCTGCCGGCGGCGGCGCCCTGGCCGCCGGCGCCGCCGGCGCCGCCGTTGCCATTGCCGCCGGTCGCGCCGAGAAAACCGGAGCCGCCGGCACCGCCCGTGCCCGCATTGCCGCCGGCGCCAGCGCTGCTGCTCGGGCCGCTGCCGCTGCTGCCGGCAGCCGTCCCGTTGCCACCGCCGTCGCCGCCGTCGGCTGGCCCCTGGAGGCCGAGGCCCGAACCGCCGCCACCGCCGGCGACGATCTGGTTGGCGGTGCCCGCGTTGACATTGCTCGAACCACCGCCGCCGCCCGTCGAGCCGTCGATGCCGCCGCCGCCGCCGACGTCGATCGCCAGCACGTCCCCGGCGACGACCGCCAAGGTTGCCGTCACCGTCCCGCCGTTGCCGCCGGCGTAGGCACCGCCGCCGCCGCCGCCACCGGTCGCGACGATCTGGATCGAGATCACGCCGCTCGGCACGGTCCAGGTGTACGAGCCCGGTGTCGAGAAACTGCCCGGCTGCACCGTGAGCGGCACGCTGGTGCCGCTGATGCCGCCGAGCACTGCGGAGATCGCGGCCGTGCCGTTGGACACGCCCGTGGCCAAGCCCCTGGAGCCGGAGGCATTGCTGATCGTCGCGACCGCGAGCGTGTCCGAGGCCCAGGTCACGGTCGTCGTGATGTCGTGCGTCGACGCATCCGAGTAGGTGCCCGTCGCGGTGTATTGTTGCGTCGTGCCGCCCACGATCGTTGCGGTCGCCGGTGTCACGGCGATCGACACGAGGTTCGCCGCCGCGACGTTCAGCGGCACCGGCGTGGACGCCACGCTGCCCAGGGTCGCGACGATGTCCGTCGTTCCGGCAGCGAGCGTGGTGGCCAGCCCGTTCGAATTCGCCGCGTTGCTGATCGTCGCCGTCGCCGTCGTGGCCGAGGCCCAGGTCACCTGGGTCGTCAGGACCTGGCTGGTCTGGTCGGTGTAGGTGCCGATCGCGGCGAACTGCTGGGTCAGGCCTGCTGCAATGGATGGGCTGGCCGGCGTCACCGTGATCGACATCAGGGTGGCAGCCGTGACACCCAGCGCCACGGCCGGGGACGTGACAGCCCCCATCGCGGCCGTGACGTTCGTGGTCCCGATCGCCAGTGATGTGGCCAGGCCGAAGCTGCCTGCGGCGTTCCCGATGGTGGCCACCGAGGGCTCGCTCGACGTCCACGTCACCTGCGTGCTCAGGTCCTGTGTGCTGTTGTCGGTGTAGGTTCCCGTGGCCACGAGCTGCTGCGTCGTGCCGAGGGCAATGCTCGGAGTCGCGGGCGTGACCGCGATGGAGACCAGCGTCGCCGCGCTGACGGCGAGCGACGCCGTGGCACTAACGGTGCCGCACAGGCTTGCCGTCTGGCAGCTCGCGGTGATGGTCGCCTGTCCCGTCGCCAGGGCGCTCGCCAAGCCCGCTGCGCTCACTGTCGCCACGGCCGCGTCGGAGGACGTCCACGCCATCTCGGTGCTCAGGTCTTGCGTCGTGTGGTCGGTGAAGGTGCCCGTCGCGACGAACTGCTGCGTGGTTCCGGCCGCAACACTCGGCAAGGGCGGCGTGATGGCGATCGACACCACGGTGGCCGGCGTTACGGTCAGCGTCATGCGGGTGGCTTCATGGCCGTCCAGGCTGGCCCCCACGGTGATGGTGCCCGGGGCCATGCCGACGGCCTGGCCAGTGGCTGTGCCAATGGTCGCGACGGCGGCGTCGGACGACGTCCAGCTGGCCTCGGCCGTGACGTCCTTGTGGCTGTGGTCGCTATAGATGGCGGTGGCAGCGAACTGGGTCGACGTGCCGGCCGCGATGCTCGGGTTCGTCGGGGTGATGTCGATGGATTGCAGGGTCGCAGATGACGTGTCTTCTCCGTCCCACCAACATCCTCCCAGGGCCACCAGGCCGGCAAGGGCGAGTCCCTTCGCGCACCGCAGAATGCTGAATCTCCCTGTCCGTGCCATGGCAGAGGCTCCCTTGATTGCCGTTGTTCGTGGTTGCGTGAACATACGTCAAACGAACCAGATTGCCAGTAAGCCCTCCAACGCAATAGGGTGTCCTTGTTCAGGACTTCTGGGCGCTCACTCAAGCGGAACCATTTGGTGGAACCATTTCATCTCCGATGACGAACACGGACGTCCTATCTGCCTCAGCGCGATGGTGGGCTGTTGTTCAGCAGGAGCGCCGCCCTCGACTTCGAGAACGCGGCCAGGGCCAACCTATGTGTGCGGGTGCCTATGCCGCCCACAGAAGATCACAACTTGAACGTTTTGATAACGGTCGGCCGCTGCACAAAACGGCAAGAACGGTCCTCGCCGAAACTTTGGCAAATATTGGGAGTGAGGCTTCTTCACCGCGTTGTTGATCGGACCCGTGATCGAACGGGTGAGCCACCACGCGAACGCGGCCGCGGCCATCAGCACCGCAAGGCCAACACCGAACAGCACGGTTCGCGCGGAAGCAATCTCGTGCTTGATCGTGGCGCCGCTCTGATCCACCAGCTTGTTCTGGTAGTCTGCCAGCGCCTTCACATGCCCCTGCAAGGTCTCGATGCAGGCAGCGTCTCGCTGGTGAGCAGCTGGGCCGCAGCGTTGCGCTCACCGTCCTGCAGCAGCTTATCGACCTTGGTGAACGAGTCCACGTAGGCGACCCGCTCACGCTTGATAGCAGCGAGCATGTCCTGGCCTTCGTCGGTGTAGACCAGCCGCTCGAGCGTGGCGAGCGCAGCGCTGACGGTCTGCTTGTTAGCGGCGATCCGTTCATGCAGCTGTTCCAATCCGTCGCGGTCGCGGTCCTGTGGTTGCGATCTTGAACTCTTGAACGGCAGCATTGCGGCGTCGAAGTCGACCTCTGCTACTTCGGCTTTGGGTCGGCCTCGACCGGTCGTCGATGCGCCGGCAATGTCTGGTCCGAGCAAAGAGCCGACCTTCATCATTGGACGACTGCAGTGAAACGCCTTGCTGGCACCACGCCTTCCCTCTCTTCGAGAAACTCGCGCTTGCGCGTCTTCTTCTTCGACAGGTTCAGGCCAAGTCCGAGTGTTCGAGTTGCTTCATGGCTTCAGGTCATGCAAGGCACGGGGCCTGTTTTGCAGATGTTCCCAAATTTGGCGCCGCTGCGACCAGTCGACTTCGCTCGGCGAGGTCGACGTGCCTGCGCTACCGCCCCGCGAACGACCGAGGCGTGTCGCGCCACCTCGGCAAGGCTGCGCGTAACCCAGCATCGCCGCCGAAGCGCTTGCGCATCTCCACCAGCGCAGTGGCGTAGTGATCCAACACCCGCACGCCGGTGACTTCATTGAACTCGTCGCGCTGCACCCGCCACGTGCCGACATAGAGCGCGCGATCGCCGGGCCGGATGTCGAACTCCTGCCTCAGCGGCAGCCATAGCTCTGTGGTATCGACATCCGCGGTTCGCGAACTGGTGACCCGAAGGCGGTGCTTCAGAAACACCACGGCATGGGCGACATATCGCTGGCGTCTCGGAATTTGCATGAAGAAGAGCTGCTCGAGCGGCGGATTGCTGACGCTGCGCGTAGGCTCCCGCGGTGCATCGGGGCGGTCTGTGAGATACAGGATCGCGCGGTTGACCATGACTTGCTTGCCGCCAAGGGGATCCCAGTCGCCGAAGCTGGTCATCTTCAAGTCCTGCTCCTCGGGGCGCAGAGCTGGCAGTAGCTCGATGCGGCCCACCAGCATCACGCTGTCAGCGTCGATGTCACTGAGTTGCTGCACCTGTGGGTGGATGGTGCCGCAGCCAGCGGCGAAACCGCCCAGCGCGAAGGTCGGCAGCAGCAAGGCAAAGCGCCGGCGGTCCATGCGCTTGCCTGTCTCAGCGTCAGAGCTCGGCCAGGCGTTGTTTCACCAGGCCGATCTGTCGCGTGTACGCGCGCAGTTCCTGCTTCGCCTCCATCTCCGCCAAGATGCGTGAGAGCAGTTCCCGCTCGGTGGGTGACGTCACCGGCTGCATCTCGAACTTGTCCGGGGCGAAGAGCCCACCGTCGTGGGCGACGTAGCGATAGGCACCCATGAAGTACAGGCCGGGCTTGGTCACTCGAATCGCCGTCTCGTTGCGACCGCGGGTGCCATAGTTGTACTCCACCTCGTTGCTGAAGATCAGCAGCCGCTTCAGTCCACCGAACTTCTCGACCTGGTACGAGCCCGGATCGATGCCGATGTGCCAGAACAAACCGTCTTTCGCGCCTGCATGGTAGTAGAAAGAGGTGGCCCCGTATTGCTTGATCGACACCCAATCGAGGCTGGACGGCGCGTTCTTCATGTCGAAGTAGCCGTACACGAGGGACGCGTTCTGGTCCTTCGGGTCCACCGGCGGCGACGTTGAACAGCCCGTAGCCAGCACCACGGCCGCCAGGCCGGCCAGCATCCAGCGCCTTGTCCTTCTCATTGCGGTTTTCCCCCGGTCGCGCGACGCTTTCAAGTCCAACGATAGGCTCGAAAGCGACGGCTATTGCTAGCCAAAAGCCTATCGTGGCGCGTTGGTGATTCGGTGCGATCCGATGCGAGGAGGCCACGCAAACCGTGCAGTTTCCACGGCCCGTTCGCTTCCCGCACAGCATGGTGGCAAAAGGGCCCGCTGCCTGGAGAGACCTGCGGACCTGCAATGGATCGCCGCGCAATTCGCTTCGACATCAGCGGAAGTCTCTCGAAGACGTAGTGAGCTCTCCCAGCATCGGCGTCAAATCCGGGGGCGTGCCCTCTGCAACGCGCCCCTCTGCTACGAAGCAAACCCTCCAGCCGCCGTCAGCGGCCGCCCTGCACGACGACGCCGCGTGAAGAGGGCGATGCCGGCGAGGCCCGCGGCCAGCATCGCGTAAGTCGACGGCTCAGGCACGGCCGGGGTCGGCGACACGCCGTCCGCGCGCACATCGGCGAACGTCATCCCGTCGATCGCGCCGGTGGACATCCACGTGCTCTCGGTGACGACCGTGTCAACTAACTCATGGTCGTGGTGGATGTTGTCGTTCGAGCCGGCCTGCGAGTCCGCGTCCCATCCGAAGCCCGAGAAGGCACCGCCGTCGAAGCTCTTGTGATTCGAGTCGAAGGACGAGGGGCTGTTGATCAGCGACGTCGTGCTGCTGGACGCCGCTATCCCGGGCCGCGAGTTGCCGAAGTCGAGATGGCCGTTTCCCGTCGTCCATCTGCCCGCGAGGCCGAGGCTCGGGGTGTTCAGGGACCGGCCTGGGACCGCTTTGCTTGGCAGCGCGCTGAACGTGATGTCATCGCGCGGTTCGATGACCATCGGTCGGGCATGGGCGACGCACGCCGCGGCCAGCGTCAGTGCGCCGAACAATGCTTGAGTCAGTTTGTTGCGGTTCATCCAAGTTCCCTCATGGACCGCGCTGTGAGTTGGTGCGCGCGACGTGTGGAGCAATGTAGGTGCTGCGCATCGCTTTGGCTTCCCCCGTGGTCCCAGGGGGAGTTTTGTCATAGCGATCCCCCAGACGCATCGCGGCTTGGTCCGATGACCGGCTGCGGCGCAAACGGACCTACTGCGCTTCCTCAGCGAACTGCGCGCCAAAATCCTAAGGCACTCGAACCGCTCGGCGTAGCTGTTGTCTCGGAGGGGCTGCCGACGTACGGTGTCGAGCTCAGCGCAAAGGGTGAGGCTTCATTGTGCTTTTGCCAAGCCGAGGAGAAGCCGGAGCATCTTCACTTGGCGTTCACGGCCAAGGATCGCCAGCAAGAAGGCCAACTCTGGGCGGTAGCGTCGCCAAGCAAAGAGCCAAATCGCTACTTGTGTCCGACCCACTCGTGCTGGCTTCCGAATGGCGGATGTGGTCGCTCATCTTTCTCGGCCGGCTTTTCTGAGGACCTGAGCCACCGGTTCAACCAGATACTGCAACGGCGTGCGTTCCTCGCCCTTGAGATAGACCTCGGCCGGCATGCCGGCCTGCAACCTGATCTCGCCGGCATGCGCGAGCGCGTCTGCATCAGCCTCGACCAGCGCCACGTAGTAGGGCTGATTTGTCGCGTGATCGAGTGTGCGGTCGGGCGCTAGATAGATCACCTTGCCATTGATCAGCTTGGTCGTCCGGTACTTGAACGCGGTGAAGCGGATGTCCGCCGCTTGACCTTGCTGCACCCTGCTTACGTCCTCGGTGCGGATGTGCGCCTCGACCACCAGTCGCGGATTGCTCGGTACGATGTCGGCGATCGGCTCACGAGGCGCGACCACGCTACCCGGAGTTGTGAACTTGAGATTGATTACGTCGCCGGCGACTGGTGCGACGATCACCTCCCGGTTCGATGCATCGGCCGACTTGCGCTGCTCCTGCTCGATCTCGGCGAGCTTGGCCGCGCTCACCTTGAGCTGGTCGCTTGCCTGCTGACGATAGTCGCCCTGAAGCGACTTGATTCGAAGGTCGGCGTCGAGCAGTCGCTGCTCGGTGCGGGCAAGATCGGTGCGCTTCTCCTCGAGCTTGACGCCGTAGTCCGCAACCGTGGCCTCCAATTGCGAAATGCGCGTTGCAGAGACGAACCCGTCTTTGAGCAGTCGGCGATTTTGCTCCAGTTCTTCCTTCTGGTACCCCAATGAATCGGTCGCCTGGGAAATTTGCGCGCGCAGCGCCGCCGCTTCTTGCACCACCTTGGCCTGCTGCGACCGCAGCAGAACAGACTGGTCTATCAGCGCGTCGCGCCGGGCACTGAACAATGAGCGCTCCTTGGCCATCTGCTCGGCCACACGCGGGTCGGCGCGGGCTGCTTCGACCACGTCGTCTGGAAAGTGCACCGCCGCCGCTGACAGCTGCTCGGCTTCGAGCCGCGCAAGGCTTGCGCGCTCGACGAACACACGATAGTTGAGCCGATTCAGGTCCGCGTCAACCGACACGTCACCGAGCACCAGCAGCGTCTCGCCCTGCGCCACATGCTGGCCATCGCGTACCTTCACTTCACGCACCGTTCCGCCTTCGGCATGCTGCACCACGCGGCGGTCGAGGTCGACCTTGACGAACGACGTCGCGACGACGGCGGCGGACAGCGGCGCGAAGGCCATCCACGCGCCCACCGGCACGACACCGACCAGCAGCACCGCAGCGGCCCAGCGCGCGAGCCTGCGCGCCTCGAGCAGGTGCTGCGCGAGCGGGGTCTGCGGATCCAGGGAGGCCAGCACAGCGCCGCTCATGACACCTTCTCCTCGCGCGCGGGCCGCGGCGCATCGTGCTCGGCGACATGCGCGGCGCGCGGCATCGCGACGACCTGCGCGCCACCACCGGTCGGCTGCGCCGCCGAGGGGGCCTTCTGCTGCATCGCCCTCATCACCTCGGTTGCCGGGCCGTAGTGCTGCACCTTGCCGGCGTCGAGCACCAGCATCTTGTCGACATGCTGGATCAAGGTGGCGCGGTGCGTGACCACCACCACCGTCGCCTGTCCGCGCAGCGCCTTCAGAGTCTCGGCCAGCGCCTGCTCACCGCCGCCGTCGAGGTTGGAGTTGGGTTCGTCGAGGATCACCAGCGCCGGCTCGCCATACAGCGCGCGCGCCAGGGCGATGCGCTGGCGCTGCCCGGGCGAGATGACAGCGCTCTGCGGGTCGACCATCGTGTCGTAGCCCTCGGGCAGCGAGAGGATCAGCTCGTGCACATGGGCGCGCTGCGCGGCCTGTACGACCTTGTCCGAATCCACCGCGCCCAGGCGCGCAATGTTCTCGGCGACCGTGCCGGGGAACAGCTCGACGTCCTGCGGTACGTAGCCCAGCCACGGGCCCAGGTCTTCGCGCGGCCACTGCGACAGGTCGGCCTGGTCGAGCCGCACGACGCCGGCGGTGGGCTTCCACACGCCTGTCAGCAGCCGCACCAGAGTCGACTTGCCGGCACCGCTGGCGCCGATGACGGCGAGCGACTCGCCGGCAGCGAGCTGCAGAGACACGCCGGCGATCAGCATGCGCTCGCCCTGCGGCGCGCGGAACATCAGGTTCTGCGCGACAAGCTGCCCCGTCGGCGCGGGCAGCGCCATGCGCTGCGGTTGAGCGTCGGCGCCGTTCAGCATCTCGCTCAGACGGCGGAACGCGGCGCGGCCTTCGGCGAGGATGCGCCAGCTGCCGACGATCAACTCCACCGGTGCGAGCGCGCGGCCGAGCAGCGTGGTGGTCGCGATCATCACGCCCGGACTCGCCTCGCCGCTGATCACCAGGTAGGCGCCGAGCGCCATCATCAGCACCTGCACCGCCTGCCGCACCGTGCGCGTGAGCGCCGCCATTGCGACCGTCTTGGTGGCGGTGGGTTGCTGCAAGGCCGTGACCTCGGCGTTCTTCTGCCGCCAGCGCGCGACGAGCGCATCGGTCATGCCCAGCGTCTGCGCAACCTCCGCGTTTTGCAGCGAGGCTTCGAGGTAGCGTGTGGCGCCAGCCGCGGCCTTCTGCAGCTCCTCGATCTCGCGCCGCGTCACGAAATCGTTGAGCAGTGCCAACGCGAGCATGAGCACTGCAGCGCCCCCTGCGGCCACGCCGAGCACCGGGTGTGCGAGCCAGATGACTGCCACGTAGACGATCGCCCACGGGGCATCGAACAGCGCGAGCAAGCCCTGCGCCGAGAACAGCGCGCGCAGCGAGCCGACGTCGCGCAGACGCTCCGAGGTGCCACGGCCATTGCGCCGAGCGCCTTGCGCGACGACGATCTTCGTCACCGCAGGCGACAGCGATTCGGCGACGATGTTGCCGGCCACGCCTTGCAGGCGTGCCCGCAGGTAGTCGAGTGCGAGGAGCAGGGCGAGCGCAACGCCGACGCCGATCATCAACACCAGCAAGGTCTCGCCGCTCTGGCTTGCCAGCACGCGGTCGAAGACCTGCAGCATGAAGAGCGCGGGGACGAGGAGGAGCAGGTTGACGAAGAAGGACAGGCCCGCGACGTGGAGCAGCGGGCGGCGCAGGAGTTGGAGGACTGGTTTCATTGACATCCCTCGACTGCGATGAATGCTAGTAGCGGGGTCACGGGTTGCAGCGGTACGAAGTCACCGAAATGCGACCGCTCCGTCGCACCCCCGCAATCGGGTGGATCCCAAGGCCTCTCGCCAGAGTTGACCATCGTCGCATCGACATCCGCCCCGCAGCGCAGATGTCACTGGCATCGCCGGCGCAGTCACTTAGCCGATGATGAAGTCAGTCGTCGCAATCGTCGGATGAGTGGCATCCGTATTGGTCAGATTCGCAAACAGAACCGCGTCTCCGTGCGCACCGGCATTCGCGTCGTAGTACAGGTTGCCGGTAGCAGGGTCGTAGAAAACATGCTCGCTACCGGTTCCGGCGGTCGTCTGATTGGCGGAGAAGTCGGTGCCCAGTGTCAAGTTCCCGGCGCTGCCGGTCAGACTGGAAAACAACCCCGACTTGGCCAGCGAGATGTGGTCGTTTCCGGTACTGAAGTCCTTGATGGTGTCGACGTTCGTCGCCGCATTTAGCGCGGTGTCGAAGAAGAATGTGTCATTCCCCGCCCCGCCGTACAGCGTGTCGTTGCCGATGCCGCCATGAAGATCATCTGCACCGTCTTGACCGAACACCGTGTCATCACCACCGCCGGCAAACACAACGTCGTGTTGATTCTGATTGTTCCCGTTCGAGAGGGCGTAGAGGATGTCATCGCCGGTGGCGCCGGCCAGGTTGGCGTCGCCGCTGTTTCCGCTGGTCCCCGTGATGATCGTCAGCGTCTGCTCGGGAGTTTGCAGCCCGCCCGCGTCGGTCGACACGAACTTCAGGGTGTACGTCGAGCTGGCGGCCAACCCCGCGTTGGTTGTCAGCACGCCCGTGCTCGCTCCCAGCGCGAAACCTGTACCCGTGCCGCTGCTGAAGCTGTAGGTGAAGCCGGTCGAGTTGTCCACATCGTCCGTCGTCAGCGTTGCGATCATCGAACCGGCACCCGGCAGGGCGGCACCCGAAGGCGGAGTCGCCGCGCTGAAGTCGATATCGGTCGGCGCATCGTTGACCGGCGTGATGTCCAGCGTGGCGCTGCCTGCCGCGCTGAGCGTGCCGTCGGTGACGGTGTAGGTGAAGCTCACCGCCGTGTCGTCGTTGAGCGCTGGCGTGTAGCTCCAGGTGCCGTTGCCGTTGCTCACCAGCGAACCGGTACCGCTGGCAATGATCAGACCCGTGGCGGTCAAGCTGTTCCCGTCCGCGTCGCTGGCGTTGCTCAGCAGTTGGGCCTGCGTGATCAGACGCGCACCGCTGTCCTCGGCAATCGCCGTCAAAGTCACCGGCGTTGTCGTCGGCGCGTCGTTGACCGCCGCAAAATTGAAGGTCTCGCTGGCCGCGACGCTGCCGCCGTGGCCGTCGATCACGTTGTAGCTCAGGCCGACAGAACCGTTGTAATTGGCCGTGGGCGTGACCGTGAAGGTGCCGTTGCCGTTGTTGACGACCGTGCCGTGGTTCGCAGTGAGGCCCGACACCGACAGCGTGTCGCCATCGACGTCGGTGAACCCGGCGAGAAGGTTCGCCGCGCTGACGGTGTAAGGCACGTCCTCGGTGCCCGCGGCCAGCGTCGCCTGGGTGCCGGTCAGGACCGGCGCATCGTTGGCTGCCACCAGGTTGAAGCTCTCACTGGCCGCGACGCTGCCGCCGTGGCCGTCGATCACGTTGTAGCTCAGGCCGACCGAACCGTTGTAGTTGGCCGTGGGCGTGACGGTGAAGGTACCGTTGCCGTTGTTGACGACCGTGCCGTGGTTGGCGCTGAGGCCGGACACCGACAGCGTGTCGCCGTCGACATCGGTGAACCCGGCGAGCAGGTTCGCCGCGCTGACGGTGTACGACGCATCCTCGGTGCCCGCGGCCAATGTCGCCTGGGTGCCAGTCAGAGCGGGCGCGTCGTTGACCGCCACCAGGCTGTAGCTCTGGCTGGCCGCGACGCTGCCGCCGTTGCTATCGATCACGTTGTAGCTCAGCGTGACCGGGCCGTTGAAGTTGGCGCTCGGCGTGATCGTGAAGGTGCCGTTGTTGTTGTCGACGACCGTGCCATTGCTTGCGCTCAGGCCCGACACGCTCAGCACCTGCCCGTTGGTGGCG
>Ga0207684_10002098_pt1 | contig 20427 bp, 41 predicted proteins | sample KBSK5501metaG_FD_184342 | JGI IMG/M metagenome (GOLD analysis project Ga0207684, IMG submission 184342) | Corn, switchgrass and miscanthus rhizosphere microbial communities from Kellogg Biological Station, Michigan, USA - KBS K5-50-1 metaG... | ecosystem: Host-associated > Plants > Roots >...
CTGCCCGTGGGGAATTGCGCCGTCTGGTTGAACTCAACCTTTATGTGAATCTGCCCGAAGTACCAGCGCGACTCGCCGTTGTTCTGCCCGGTCGTGTTGACGACCGAGAGAGCTGCGACGTTGCCGGTCGGGGCGCCGCTGGTGGCCGTGGTCTGGCACATGTTCCCGCGCAAGAAAAGCTGAGACCCGCCCATATTCACGCCATCTATCACGATGCCTTGCTGGTTCTGGTTGCAGAACATGTTGATATCGAACCAGTTGTACTCGTGTGAATGGTCCGACCCGGGGATGGCCGTGGTCATGTACATGGCCGTAGTGTTGTTAAGCAGTTCCAGCCAAAAGCGCCACTTCTCGCACCAGAACACATCTTGCGCGAACCTGACGCCGATGGCGCCGGTCGTGTCGAAGTTGGCCACCCGCACCCCGGAGATGTCCCCTCCCCACCCGTCGCCGCAGTCAAGGCCAATGGCGGCGCCGGTCGTGTTGGTGCCATCTATGACCAGGTTGTGAATGTAGCCGACCGTCTTTTGCGCCGCCTGGTTGAACTGTGCGCCATAGCCCGAGGTGCGATGGTAGTAGATGACAATGGTGCCCGCGCCCTTGCCGTTGATGATCGTGGACGGGCCAAGGCCGCGCAGGCAGACCGGGTTACCGCCCGAGGTGCCCGCCGTGGTCTGTGCGGGTGGCACCAACGCCTTAAGCCCGGAGGGTGGTTTCACGGTAAACGTGCCCGCGGCCAAGAGGACCTCGCCGCCGTTGGCTACCAGACCGCTTGACCAAGTGTTAGTGATGTTGGCCTGATCGGTGACGCCGGTAGCATCCCCGCTCGGAAACACGACGGCCACGGCCGACGTGGACCCGGCCACCCATGCCGGCGTACCAGATACCAAGGTGAGCACTTGCCCGTTCGCCCCCGCGCCGAGCCGGGTCGCTGACCCGGCCAGGCCGCCCACGATAATGTCACCCACGCTAGTCATCGGGTTGGAGAAGCCGCCCGGGTTGTTAGCCCATGCCGGGGCACCGGAGACCATGGTTAGGACCTGGCTGGCGGCGCCCGGCGGGACTCGGATGGGTGCGCCGCCCGTAGTGGCCGCGATCATGTCACCCAAAGTCGTCATCGGGTTGGAGAAGCCCGCCGCGCTGTTGGCCCACGAGGGCAGGCCTGCGGCCACGGTGAGCACTTGCCCGGCCGTGCCGATCGCCAGCCGGGTAGGAGCTGGCCCGGCGCCTTCCACGATGATGTCACCCACGGTCGTCATCGGGTTGGAGAAGCCCGCCGAGCTGTTCTGCCAGCTAACAGACCCATCCGCGTTGACTGTGAGGACTTGGCCCGTGCCACCAATCGGGACCTTCTGAAAGCTGGTATCAGGCAGCCACGGCGCCCACGTTGGCGAGGCCACGAGCAGGAAGATAGGCGGGTCGTGCGGGTCGCGCTCGACCCCGGTAGGCATGATCTTCCCAGCCACGATCCGCGGGGGCGCCTCGGTCACGCCGACCTCCTCGAGCTGCTCGCGGGCCAGCGCGTCACGGTATCGAGTAAAGCACTACGGCGCTTGCTTCCTGGTCCGCCCCGGCAACGCTCACACCGCCGTTAATCGTCAAGCCGAGCGAGTCACCGCCGACCAGCGGCAGCCCATTCAACTGCACCACGCACGAGCCGGAGTCCTCATGATTGGCCGCGCCCAACCCCAGCTCGACCACGGCCAGCGGCAGCGCGCCTAGCCCGGTGGTGATGGTGGCAGCGAACTTGGCCGTTGAAGTGAACGTGCTACCCGAGACCACCATGTAGGACAACATCACAGTCCATACGCGCCCGGCCGTGGGGAAGGTAAAGAACGTACCGGCGCCGCCGAGCGCGCGGCGCAGCGCTTGTGCGCTCTGGCAGTTAGGCACGGCGGCCGGGCTGCCCGGGTAGCCCAGCGCCGCGGCCATGTCACCGGAGCCCGACCTCGACCCGGCCGCGGTGAGCTTGGCACCGTGCCGCTGATCGGGCCGCGGGGTAGTCATAGCTGGCTCAAAGTGTGGCGGGTGCCGCGAAGCGTAAACCACCCGGTAGCAAACACCACGGCGCCGAACGGCTCAGCCAGCCACCACACAACGGTGATCGCCTCGCCCGGCCGCACCTCCTGGCCGCCGAGCCCGATATTGTCGTAACCGCCCTGGCTGGTCTGCGCCAGCAGATGCAGGTTCACCCCGGCCACCGACAGCCACACTTGGGCGGCTATCGGCGGGGGCGGCGCGGTAACCCCACCCGTGAGCTGGGCCTCTATCTGCTGCACCACGAGCGGCTGATTACCGTGCTGCTGGTTGATCTGCACTTGGGCCATGTCCACTGACCACGTTTCGCCCGCGGCAGTAGGGCCGATACTGGCCGTGATCGAGGGCACCGGGGCCGACTGAATGACAAACGGGGTCGTGTACCCGGCCGCGTGCAAGTCGGTATCAGTGTGGCGCCAGTAGTGGTGCTGCGGGGTGCTGGCCGGGCGCCGCGGCCGCTGGCCGACCGCGGGCAGGCTGCCCGCGCCGAGGTGCAGCCCTGCGGGCCACCGCCTACCCACGGGCCAGCCTCGATGCCGCCCACGTCCCGGCCAGCGCAACCCCGGTGCCCGCGGCCGCGGCCGCGGCCAGGATGGCGGCGCCCATGACAGCCACCAGGAGCAAGGCCACGACCGCGGGGGCTAGGCCTTGCTGCCCGGTGGCCGCTCCCCCGATGGCGGCCGCGGCCGTGCCCGCGGCCGCACCAAGCAGGCGCCGGTAAACGATCGGTGCCCCGGGCGGTCCCTCACCCTGGATCGGGGTTACTTTCGTGCCATCGCTGGAGTCCAGCGCGGACACCATCTCGGGCACGCCGTCCCGATTCGGGCCGAGCACAATACCAATGTGCCCGTTGACACCTTCCCCGACGAAGCACACCAGGTCGCCTCGCGCGCCAGGTGCGCCCACGGTAACGGCGCCCTTCCAAGCGGCGTAATCCTCCACCACTGGGCCGTGAGCGTTCGGCGGGAACCCCGGCGCTCCCCACTTGCCACCTGGCAGCGCCAGCCCTAGATCAAGGCCGAGCACGCGGGAGATGAACGACGAACAATCCTTGTTGTTCCGGTTGGATGCCGTGCCGCCGTACTGGTAGCCGGTGCCATCGTAGGTCAGCGCGTCAGCCGCGATCTGGTCCCCGGTGACCGCGGCCGCCCCCGGCAACGGCAGCCGCACCTTAGTTCCAAGCCACGGCGAGGGTAAACGCCGTTACGGCGTTGCCAGCAGGGGCAAAGGACGCCAGGGCGGTCCCGAACGCGCCCCGGATCGCCCACCGCAACGTTGACGGGCCAGAGGTGGGGCCGCCGAGCGCTTCCACCGCGGAGTTGGCTTGCCGTCCCATGGTTACCTGGGTAGTGGCCAGGTTGCACAGCACCCCGGCCCACACAAACCCGCCCGCGGGCAACGCTTGCGGGGTGGTGAGCGGGAACGACTGCCACCCGGTCACCCCGGCGAACGCGGCGCCCACATCAGCCGACCCCGATAGCAGCGTGCCCGCCGAGCTCCACAAGCCGACAAAACTGCCCGTGGACGCGCCCGCGCCGATCGTGGTCACGTCGTACCACAGGTTTGTGATTAGCGCGGCCGCGCGCAGCTCAATGCGTTGCAAGTACAGCGAGCCCGCGGAGAGCAGGCCGCCCCCGGAGATGGTGCCCGGGTCGCTGTTGCCGCCTAGCCATCCATCATCGGTGATGGCATAGGTGCCGTTCTGAAACGGGGCAACAGGAGTCGGCTGCCAGTATGTGATCGTCATTGGGTCACATCAGGTACTCAGGGAGCCACTGAGACTCAACCTCGATAGCCCGGACTTCCCACTGCACCGCGCCGGTAATGCCCGTGGCCACGATGATGAGCCGGTCACGCGGGGCGAGCAGCTCTTGGGCTGACCAGGTGATGTTACCCGCCGCGGCCAGGGAGCCTAGCTGCGTGCCGTTAACGGAGTTCTTAAACAGGTTGACCGTGCCTACGGTGAACCCCCACGCCGCGAACCGGCGCAGGTCCCACCAATAGGGATCATGCGGGCCGAGCAAGTCGGCCTGATCCAAGGTCGCCGCGCCTGCGGCCAGGTTGAGCGCGCCAATCGGGCCGATGGGATGGCATGCCTCCCACGGGACGCGCGGGTGTGTGGCTGTGCGTCTGGCCTGCTTGGTGCCGTCACCGATCGCTAGCAGCAGCTCTGCCAGCGGGCCGCCTTCCCCGCTCACGGCAGGGTCAAGCTCGGGGAGCTTGTTCCTCTCATTCACTGACATTGAGTGCGCCCGTGATGCGGCCGCCGGTCACCCGGTCGATACCGACGAGGAGCAGGAAGCACCCGGCCGCTATGACCAGGATGCCGAGCCACCGCTCCCCGGTGTCGGGCGGCGCCTCGAGGCCATCGTCGGCCGGAACCTGGCCGTTCACTGACTGGCCGGTGTCTGCCTGCGCGGCCGCTGTTTGGTCCGTGGTCATGGAGTCACCTTGCCCCGGGAGAGCACGGGCGGGCGGGAAGCACGGGGCGTTTTCCCGCCCGCCGCAGGAGGGTTATCAGATCACCTTGAGCGATGGCAGCCACGCTACCAGCGTGGTTACTCACACGCTACGCTGACGGCGTGACCACGGATAACCCTGTTAGCGTGCCCGTCTATGCCCAAAGTGACCGGGAACTGCTCGAGGCTATTTACGTGCGCCTCGAGGTCCTCGAGACCGAGCTAAACCGCCTGCTTACCGCATGGTCAGCCGGTGGGCTGCGCGGGCTGCGGAGCGCGGCCAGGAACGGAGGAGGGTAAATGACAGGCAAGGACGACCAGGGGCAGACCAGCGCGGCCGCCGACCCGCCGAGCGACCCGGGCAGCTCGGGCAGCTCGAGCACGGAGGACCGGCTTGGGCACCTTGAGACCGCAGTGGAGCGCATTGAGGCCGCTATCGGGCGGCTCGTGCCGGGCTCCCATGCCGAAGCGCAGCAGCGCACCGAGCAGAGGCTAGACCGGGGCTCGAGCGTGGCCGAGCAGGTCCGCGCCGAGCTGGCCCGAGCCAAGGAGGAGGAGACCGCGGCCGCGGCCACGGCCACGGCCGCCGAGACCGAGCAGAACGAGCGGCGCCAGGTGGCCGAGCGGCTCGCCCGCCTCGAGGAGCAGCCACCCGCGCCGCCCCGGTCCCGGCGCACGGTGCTGCTCGGATGGGGGGATGGCCGCAGTGCATGACACCCGCGTACGGGTCAACGAGAAACGCGGGCTCACGGTCACCTGCGACGCTTGCGACTACCGGGCCGAAGTGCCGCTCGAGGCAATCCGAGGAGTGTTCGGGCCGGACATGGTAGGTAACGCCGTGCTCCGTGTCGTCTACCACGTCCAGCACGTAGAAAACGGCGTGCCCGAGGAGTTGCTACGGTGAGCGCCGACCCGTTCGGGCTCGGCCGCCAGGTCCTAGACGATACGCCCTGGTATGTCCCCGGCGCCGACAACAGGAGCGGCACCGAGCGAAGCTTGGGCTTCTGCAACCCGTTCGGATATGAGGATGATCAGATGGTGGTCATGGGTGGCACCCGTGACCCGGCCGCCGAGCCCTACTCGTGGCAGTGCCGCAACTTTGCGCAAGGCCGCTACCGGATGATCTGCGCCAACGGGCACAGCGGCGCCGTCCGCCTCTGCTACGGCCACGTCTGGATGATCCAGCACCATCATTCCCGGGCCAAAAACGGGCTATGCCCGCGGTGCGCCTGGCCGCCCCGCGCCCGGGAGCTGGACGAGCGGGCCAACCATCTCATGCGGCAGATCACCGACCCGCGGTGCTGGCCCGATGAGCGGCGCCGCCACGCCGCGGCGCTCGAGGACGTGCGCGCCGAGCTGGACGAGCTGCGGCAGCGAGGCATCATCACCAGCGGCGCGCCGCTGCGGCTCGAGGAGGTCAGCTGAAATGGACGAGCACGACCTAGCCAACAGGTTCACCTATCACCCGCCCAAGGATGATCAGGCCATCCGATACGAGATGATGCGCGATCGGGCACACGACCTGGCCGGGTTCATCAACGAGAAGTGTCCCGACAGCCGGGAGAAGTCCCTGGCCATCACCCACCTTGAGGATGTGGTGATGTGGGCTAACGCTGCGATCGCAAGGAACGAGTAGCGATGGATGACGCAGAGGCCAGGGCGATACTGCGCGAGCATGGCGAGGAGCCACCGAAGCGGGGCACGCTTGGCACGAGCTGGCGGGAGCGGGCACAGGAGCTGGCCGACTTCGGGCCGCAACCCTCGGGCAACGGCGCCGAGCCCGCCGACGATTACGACCAGGGCGTGACCGCCGACGACTTCGGCGGGGTGAGCACGGCCGCGGACCCGCCTGATGTGCCCGCCGCGGCCGCCGCCGCCGAACAACTCGAGCAACCACCACGGCGGCCGCGGCGCCCGCACAGGTCCATAGCTGACCGGGTGCGCGCCGCGGGCGCGCGCCCCAAACCCGGGAAGCCGCGCAAGCGTCACCCGCGCATCTCGACGGCGCCGCTGATCGGAGAAATGTGGGCGGGCATGGGATCGCTGGCGATGAACTGGTCGGCGCCGGTCGGCCGCACGTTCATCCTGCAATCACCCGTCGCGGGTGACGTGCTCGATGATGTGGTAAAGGGCACGGCCATTGACCCGGCCGCGCAATTCCTGGCCCGGATCGAGGACCGCGGCAAGACCGTTGCCGCCCTGGTGCTGCCGCCGGTGCTGGTCGCCATGCTCGAGCAGGCCGAGACGTTGCCCGAGCCCGAGCGGACCCGGCGCGTGCAATTTCTCGAGCCGCTCACGATACGGGCGTTCATGCTGTGGGACCGGGTGAGCGTGGACAAGATGCAACGGGCCATTGAGCGCGCCCAGCTTGAGCAGCCGCGCATGGAACAGGCCGTCAGGCTGCTGGCGATGATCCGCGGCGAGGCCGTGCCCGAACCCGCCGAGCCGGAACCGGCCGGGGTGTGAGCATCTCGGCGGCCGCCGAGCCGCGGTCCCGGTCGCGCCAGGTGGTCTACCTCGATTGGGCCGACTACCTCGGGTGGATGAATGGCAAGCTGATTGCGGTGCCTGATGCGTGGGGGGAGCGGGTGGAGCTCGGGCCACCGCTCGCCCCCGGGCATCACCTGGCCGTCATCGGGCCAACCGGGTGCGCCAAAACCACGCACTCCGTTGGGATGCTGGGAGAGTGCCGCAGGTTCGTGCTGGCGCTTGACCCCAAGGGCGAGGACGAGACGCTAGCCGCGTCCGGGTATGTGCGGGTGCGGGAGCTGCCCCAGCGCGGCATAAGCGCGCTCACGGCCAAGGATCAGGCGCAGTGGCGGCGCATCCACAAGGGCATCGAGGAGGGCCGCCCGGCGCGGGTGATTGTGGGCGGGGGAGCCCGCACCGATGCCCAGGATGAGGCCTTGCGCAAGCTGATGCGCGAGGCCATCACCTACTCGAGGCACGCGGGCGGGTGGACTCTCTACGTTGATGAGTTCGAGTTGCTGTCGTCTCAGCGGATGATGCAGCTCGGCAGCATGATTGAGCGCATGCTCATCACCGCCCGCCGTGACCGCACCTCGGTTGTGACCAGCTTCCAAGCGCCAGCGTGGGTGTCCAAGCACTCCACCAGGCAGGCGCGGAAGGCCGTTGTCTACCCGCAGTCGGCGCAGATGATTAAGGGCGTAGCCGAGGAGATGTGCTGGGACTGGCGGGAGCTGGCCGCCATCCTTGACGAGCTGCCCGAGTTCTACACGGTGACGATCGCCCGGCAGCGCAGCGAACCCGCCATCATCACCAAGGCGCCCAAGCTGCCCGAGCCTAAACGGCCACGCGACGGCGCCGCCTCGAGGTCGGCCGGTCGGAATACGTGACCCGGGTGTCTCGGCCGTAGCGCAGGTATGCCCCGGTGGGCCGCGGGTTTTCCGCAAAGAAGTTCTTAGCCTCCCGGGTGGCATACCGGACAAACACGTCTTCCCGGCCGGTGAGTATCTCCGCATCGGAGATGCCCCGGGCTCTCCCCTCCGGGGTCACCAGGTAGCCGACCGTTTCAGCCTCAGCCCTGGCCCGTATCGCCTCGGCCGCGGATTCGCGCTCCATCTGCGCGACGGCACGATTCGTGGCCACCGCCTCCCGGCGCCGCTCCGATCGTTCCTTGCGTGCCCGGTCTCTATCGTCGCGGCGCTGCATCTCCGCAAGTATCTGGTTTTCCGCGGTGCGGTGCTCGGCCGTGCGGCCGCGGGAGACCCGGCTAAAGTGCGAGGCCAGCTCCTCATCGGATGCGCCGCGCAGCGCCCGGTCACGCGGCAGCACGGGCCTGTTTTTCGGGTGCTCGTGATAGCCGCGGCAGCAAGCATGCGTGCAGTGCCGCTGTTCGGGTTGCTCTTTGCGGATCCAGTGCTGGAGCCGGTCGCGCCGGTTGTAGCGGGCCATCCTGCAGAAGCCCTAGAACGGGGGCACGTCGGCGGCCGCGGTGCGTTCCCTCGAGCGCCGCGCCGCCCGCTGGCCGGTGTCCTCACGCACGGCGCCGCCGCGTGTCTCAAGCGCGTTATTCTCCCGGGGCTCTCCGAGCTGGCGCCGCATTTGCTGTTCCTCGCGTGCGCCGCGGCGCTGGCGCTGGGCGGCCACCTGCGCCCCCTGGCCCTTGCTGACCTTCTTGGCGCCTGCCCCGGCCGCGGCCACGGCCGCGCCTGCGGGCTCGGCGCCGGGCACGAGCAGCATGGCGCCGCCGACCCCCTCGGCTATCGTCCCGGCCGGGCCCGCTGCTTTCATGCCCGCGGCCGCGGCCAGGACCACGAGCCCGGCCACGGCCACGGCGCCGCCCGCCATCAGCAACCCGAGCCCTGCGATAGCCCGCACCTGCGACTTGGTGACAATACAGATGTTGCCACCGATCAAGGGCAGGTTAAGATCTAGCTTCCACGCGCAATCCGGGGTGTTACCCGGGCCGCTCGAGCTGCTCAGGTCACCGATCGCACGGGACGTTCCCACGGTGGTAGGCCACTTGCCCGACCTCGCCCACCCGGCCAGCGTCAGAGTGTTAGACACCCGCGATTGATACTGTTGCCCGCCCGGCTCACAGGTGGCGCACTTCTCATACCGGGATGCGAAGTTGCCCGCCGCCTGCCCGGCGTTCGATCCGTCCGCCGCATCAAAGCCCCCAGTCATGGCAAGAAACTTGATCTGGGCGAGCATGTCTTGTCTCGGGTTGCCCGTTACCAGCGTGGCCGCGTGCGGGTAAGAGGTGGTCTCCCACTGCACCAAGCCGACCCCTGATGCTGGGCCGTCCGGGTTGATCGCTTCCGGGTTGAGCCCCGACTCGTTCATCATGTTCGCCATGATGCCGAGCGCTTGAATCTCTGACGCGCCCGACTGGCGCAGCGCTAGGTAAATGTCCTTGGGTGTCACCCGGTCGGCCACGAGCTCAATCCTTGGCTTTGCCGGTGGGGAACACTGACCCGCTCGGCACGGTGCCCGCCGCGGACAGCTTGCCGGTGTAGGGATGCAGCGGGCTAAACCACTGGCGCAAGGTGATGTTGTACCCCTTGACCAGCACATAACCCCAGGTTGCTACTCCGTAGCCTGCTACGCCTAGAACCATGCCGAGCGGCAGCATCAGGCACACTCCCGCTCGTATGCCTTGCGTGCCCGCTCGGCCAGCCGCCACAAGTCCGCGGCCGCGGCCGCACAGAAGCGCTCCGTCTCCCGGGCCGCTTGCATCCGCAAGGTCCTAAGCGCATCCGGGTTGGTGAATTTCCGCTCAGCCCACGCGAGCAGCGGAATGGCTACCAGCATCGCGGCCAGCCAGACCGTTTGCCGGGCTGCCTCCTCCCGGGCTACGGCCGCGGCGCCCCGGTCGTCATCCACGGTAATCCTCCGTTGCCGGCGCGCTCGAGGACAAGCCCGAGTTGATCGCATACCTGTACTTGAGCACCATGCCGGCCAGTGCCAGACCGCCGCCGACGACGGGCCACAGCGACCCATCCAGCAGCGACAGGAACACGATCCACCCGACCGCCTCGGCGTTCGTCAGGTTAACCCACTTAGCAATGGTCGGCGCCCGCGCGGCCGCGTTCAGCTCCGCAGTCTGCGGGCTGCTCATGTTGGACCCTACGAGCTGGTAAACCATCTCAGCCGACACGGCAACGGTGAGCATGCGGCCGGTGCCGCCCAAGTCGGCCATCGCCACGGGTTACCCCTCGAGGTTAGTCACACGTTCGTGCAGCCAGGTGAGGGCATCTTTCAGCCACGGCGCCACGCCCACATCAGGGATAAACGGGGGAGGCAAAGGCTCGGGCACAGTCGAGGAGACAGCTTGCTCTGGCTCGGCCGCGGCCGCCTCCTCCGCTACCTCCTGCGGGTCGGCATCCACGGACGGCACGGGCGCGGCCGTCTCGGCAGGCTCGGGCTCGGCGGCCGCGGCGCCAGAAGCGACTGTGACGCTACCGGCGGGCCGCGGGTCCTCTGCTACCGGGCCGGTGCCCGGCAACCCGTCGCTGTAGTGCACGGTGGCGGGCGGGGCGGGCTCCGCAAAGCCCTGCTGTTCGGTCACGGTTCCTCCTAGGCGTTGCCAGCGGGCACCACGGACGGGTAACGCACATCCGCCGATGCGGGCACGGTCGCGCCGTCCGCAGTCACGAGCGGGTGCAGCGTGCCATAAAGCACGGTATCGCCCGTATAGGTGACCTGTGCCATCGGCGCAGTCATGGGCGTGCCCGCGGTCCCGGCCGGGTGATAGTCCGGGGTGGCCGCGTAGTCCTCCCGGTGAATGCGATCCCTGAGAATGCTCACCGTCGCACCCCTCTGGCGGCCACGTTCGGGCGGCGCCCGGCGTACACGTTGAGCCGGGCTTGCATGCCCGGGGTGGGCTGGCGGGCGTTGTGGCACCGGGCCGGGTCGGTCGGGTCCTCCCCCAGCTCGTCAGGTGGCAACGTCGGGATGTTGACCATGACCGGGCCGGGTGGCTGCGGCCGCAAGAACACCCGTTGCAGCGGATACCAGTTGGCCGCGGCGCTCTCGGTGTCGCGCACATGCAACGGGGGCGGGTTGCCTGCCCCGGCAGCCTTCCACCCGCCGTCCCCGAAGTCCCTGGTAATCACGGCCGCTCCTAGGTCGGGTTGTTAGCCGCGCCGCTGGTCACAGTCTGCCCGGCGCCCGCGATCCGTGGCACCGGGGCGGACTGCTCGGACTGTGCGAGCGCGTACTCCTCCGCGCCCGTGCCATCAATGCGCACGTAGTTGTATTCCACCGCTTCCCCGGGGCCGGTGGTGAACACCGCTTGCGCGTTCGCAGGATCGGCCGGGTAGTGCCCGGGTGCCGCGTTCATCGAGTCGGGGCCGCTCTGCTTGCTGTTTTCCTTCAGCCGCTCGGTCGTGGTTACGGGTGGCTTCGGGGGCTTAGGCGCGGGCTTGTGGTGGCGGGGCTTGGGCTTGGGCTTGCGCCGCCTGCGCTTCCGGTCGTCTGCGTCGTGATCCTCACGACTTCTGCGCCGTGCCATTACTGGTGAAACCTATACGTGGGCTTGGGCTTGGGCTTGGGCTTGGGCTTGGGGCTCGGGCCGCCCTGGTGCTGCACAAGCCATTCCTTAAAGCTCGAGGTGCTCGAGGACTTCCCCCCACCCTGCCCGCCCTGGCCGCCGCTCGAGCCGCTCGAGCTGGCCGACTTGGCACGGTGGGTGAAGTAGAGATACCCGCCGACCACGACCACGGCGCCGAGCCCCCACAACCAGACCGGCTGCCCGGCAATCTCCTTTTTCACCTGGCCGTCACCCGCCTGCCTCTGGTGAGTAGAAACGTGGATACCACGGCACCTGCCCCGGGCGCCTGGTGGCCGCGGCCGGGTTAGACAGTGCCGCAGAGGCAGCCTGGTAGACCGCCCGGCCATCCTCGGCGGGCACCGGGAGCAGCGTGGTGCGCCCTGGCCGTTGCGGGTCATACACCCGCGGCGGAGTCTGCCCGCCCGGCGGCTCGGCCGCGAACCCCTGGTAATACTGATTCGGGTAGATCGCATCGGGGGCGTCCGAGCTGCGCGCCGCGCCTGACATAGCCTGCCCGGTGTAGTGCCCTTCGACGTTGCGCGCTCTCGCGTCAACGTGAATGCCGCGGGTGCCCGGCCGCCCTATCACCGCGTACTTGTAGGACTGCGCGCCGCCGCCCGCCTGCCGGTTGAAGTGCGGCGCAAACGCAGTGATTCCCTTGGCCGGATCCGGGGGCACGCCGGGGACCGAATAGCGAACGTCAGTCATGCCGAGCCTCCAACGCGCGATCGGCCAGCGTCATCAGCACTTGGCATGAGTGGGCCAGCTCTTGCAGGTAGCCCGCGTCTTGACCGGCCAGCCAGCGGGCACGCTTCTCCGCGCCGCGCACGCCCTCGTCATTGTCGATGACGGCACGCAACAGTGTTTCGGCGGCCGGGCATTTCATGGCGCCTACAGCACCCGGGCGAGGAGCCCGGCCAGGAGCAGCCCGGCCGTGACGCCCAGAGCGATGTTGAGAATGGTCTTAGTGTCCACGGATCACCTCACTTGCCAGCCAGGAGCCGAGACTCCGACGTGCCGAACGACAGCACACCCCTAGTGGTGGTCGGGTGCGCCCACAAGTCGGCCACGATGAGCCCGGCAACCACCATCGTTGCCAGTGCGAACGCTCGAGCCATGTTCCCTACCCTCTCCCGGCCGCGGTGCTGGTGCCCGGGGCTTGAGTCGTGCCGGTCGCCTGCTTACCGGCGCCGCCCTGCGCTGCTTCTGCCTGACTGATCTGCCCGCCGAGCCCGGCCGGTAGCACGTCGAGGAACGCGGCCACGTCGAGGCCTACCAGTGTGGCGAGCACCAGCGTTTCTGCTTTGGGCACCCACTCCGCGATTAGTGCACCCGCTAGGAATAGGCCGGTTACGCCGAGGAACACGCCCGGGGCGGGGAGCCGGTGCTCGGCGTGGACGATGCGCCATCCGACAATGCCGACCCCGGCCAGCCACGCGGCCAGGATGCCCGACTTCACGCGGCTACAGCTTGCCCTTGCCGGTAACCCCGATGCCCAGGAAGTGCTGTGCTCCCCAGTAGAGGGCGGCACCGACGACGATCCCGGCCAGTGTGATGCGCATGACTTCTCCTTCCGCGCCCCGTTGTGAGGGACGAGTCTTTACCTCGGCAGACTCCACCAAATGTAGATGAGGGCGGCCAGGGCGAACGTGCCGACCGAGAGCACACCCGTGGTCTTGCCGTCCATCCGGCCGGATTCACCTACCGAGGTGCCGAACCCGGCCGCGGCCGCGGTGCGCGGTCCCTGCGGGCTGGCGTTCGCATTGGTGCCCGACGTGCCCGGGAACGCGGCACCCAGGCCCATGTCCAGATTGAGGCCCACGCCAGCTCCTTACGCCTCGGGCAGCCCGCGGACCAGGGCGCCCGATGGGACGATCTGGCCAACTAGGGCGTTGAGGATCATCGGCGCCGATGCGCACTGGCCCCACGGGAACCCGGCCAGCTCAATCTGTGTGCCCGGGTTGGTTGACGGGTAGGTCTCGCCCGTGTCCAGCAGGCCCAGCGCGCGCTGTGACATGGACTGCTTGTACGAGAACGCCATGGTTCCGAGTGGCCGCGTCGAGTTGGCCGCGCCCGTGTTGGTCGTGGCGCTAGTCGAGGTGGCCGCCGAGCCGACCAGGGAACCCACGCCGGTAGCGATGGCGAGGTCCTCTTGGAGCGTGCCGAACAGGGAATCGACCAGCGGCACGCCATCAATCAGCAGCTTGGGGCGGGTCGGCCAGCCGAAGTTGGTCGTCGTGTTGGTCTCCACCCGGTTCCCGGCCGAGTCGCGCAAGTCGAGGATGATCGTGGACAGGTAGCCGCCGAGCCGGGGGAGCTGCACGAGCTGGGAGGCCTGCGACGCGATCGGCGGGTTGCACGGCTGGTAAATCCATTGCATTGTCGTGCCGATGCCCGGGGGATCGATGCTCGTGTTGGGTAGCCAGTAGAAATCGGAGTCCACGACCACCTGTGACACGGACGGCGCCGCCGAATAGGCCGACCCCGGGATGAGCACCGACCCGGTAGAGGTGTTGATCTGGAGCACGGGCAGCAGCGCCGCATTGGCACCGGAAATGGTGCCATATCCCATGGCGAACTCAAACGCGAGATAGCTGCTGAATTGAAACCCGCCTTGCGGGCCGGCACCCGCGGGAACGTGCATCGCCTGGAACAGTGGCGAGTTTTGCGGGCTGGCAATGTCGGACATGATGCCGAACTGCTGGCCGTACAACGGCACCAGGTAGAAGATGTGGTAACCCGGGCCGCTGAGCAACTGTGTGCCGAAGGCGTCCTTGAGCTGCACAAGCTGGCCATAGTTCCACGGGGCATCGGCGTTAGCCGCACCAACCGTGGTTGACGTGCCATCCAGCGCCGTCACCACGATCCGGTAGCCCTGATTCCAACCCGGGCTAGACACCATCGGGTTAGCGATGAAAGCCGGGTTAGCCACGGAGCCCGGGGTGGCAACATACATAGCCCGCCTGCCCGATGGCGCATGTCGGATGAACGGGCCGCCCGCAGGTTCGGCCGTGGTCTGAGGCTGCGGCCGTCCCGCAACCGTGCCGGTAACTGCCATGAGTCCGCGTCTCCTGTCAGACGACCTCGAGCACGACCTCCGCGGCCACGCCCGTCGATTCGTTGGCACTGGTGGCGAGGTGCTTAGCCGCCCAAATGTGGGCCATGCGGATCACGGGATGCAGAAGCACAACGGTCACAATGACCAGCTCCATCGTGCGGCGTGTCGGCATGAGACCTCCCGGCCAGGGCAAGAACGCTGGCGCCGCCGAGCAACGTCAAGGCTGGCCCGTCTTTTGGTGCTCGGCGGGCCAGCCTTGGAAGCAGCATAGCGGGTGCTCACCCGTCACACTATGTACGTGCCCTATCAGCGTGACCCGGTAAGCGAGCTGTTCGACGGCGCCGCCCGCGCCCTGCTCGCCCGCGCCTACGCCCGCCCGGGCAAGTGGGCGGGCTCGAGGATCGCAGACCCAAGCCCGCGGCACCGGGCATGGCTGGCCGACCGTGGCATCAACCCGATGGAGCGCGACCAGGTAGGGAGCGGCATGGCGAAAACACGGTGGGCGCGCGGGTTCGTCCGAGCCCTGTACTACCAGCACAAATGGTGGTCAGCCACGGGCGGGGGATTCCGCGCAGATAAACGCGGCACCTACCGGCAGACCGGCGCCCTGGTCGTGGAGATCGGCAACGTCACCGTTGCCCGCGGGGTGATCCCCCGAGGCCGCGCGGTGCGGGTCAAGCTCATGCCCGGCGGGCAGGCCAAAGCACGGGCGGTCACGTCAACACCCGACCGGGAAACGTGGGCCGACCACGGGCCGGCATGGGCTGACCCCGGCAAGAGGGATTGGTGAGCGGCGTTGACGGCCTGGTCGAAGCAGTGAGCGCGGGCATCGGCGCCGCGGCCATCGTGGGGGGAGCCTCGCGGCGCTTCTGGACGCGGCGCGAGACCCGGCAGCAAGCAGCGTTCCGCACCGCGGTTCAACAGGTTGTTGACGAGTCCATAGCCGACGTAATCGCCCGGCAAACACAGTTTGAGCGCAGGCAGGGGCAGCACCTTGACCGGCAAGACCGGGCCATAGCCGAGCTACGCAAGGCGATGGACAGGCGACGTTAGGCGCCCGGGGCCGGGTGAGCTAGTCTCGCAGTCTGCCGCAAGATGCTACTTCCCAGCCCCGGGCCGTTGGGGCGCCCCGCTACCATGCTGCCCGCGTTCGCTGGCAACGTGCAAGCGCCGCCGGGCTGGCCGAGGCTGCCCCCTCATCGGCTCGTACCACGGGCACGAACCGCAGTAGCAGCGGGCCAGACAGTAGCCGCCCGGCGCCGTCCGCCAGCACTCCCGGCCCGGATGCGCATCCTGGCAGCCGGTCACAGGTCCTCGCGGGCTCGGCGGATCAGTCGGCACAGCGCGACCCACGCGGTAGCGGTGATGATGACGAACGGGCCGCCGCCCGCGGTGAAGTCGAGCGCGTACCGGCCGTCTTCTTGCCGCGTGACCTCGAGCCCGCCGATTGCCTCTTGCCCGATCGTGACACCCACGGCACGTCTTCTCTCATCAGTTCCGGCACCTGCGGCACATCCTCCGGCAGCTCACCCGTGGCCCGATCGTAGGCGGTGCGCGGGTAGTCCCTGCTCACGCTGCCACCTGCCGCCGTGCGGCCGCGCGACGGTGGCGCATCTCCCCGCGGTGCCATGCGCGGCACCTGGGGCACATCGGCTCACGGCGCCGGTAGTGGCGCCGGTAGGCCGCTTGGGTGCCGTGTGGCTTAACCGCGCGCCATCGGCGGGTGGCCGGGAACAGCTCGGCTATCGGTGGTATCTCGGGCAGCCCGTCTATGCCATCCATGATGAACAACCCGCCGCCCCGCTGTCGCACTAGCGCCATGCGATCACCCCCACAAGCCGATGAGGCCAGCCAGGGCCACGACCGTAAGCAGCGCCAGCACCAGCCACAAGGCCAGGGCCAGCAGGCAGCCATACCGGCAGCCGCGGGCCGGGCTCGAGTGCTCAAGCATCGGCGGGGGCGTTGTCAAGAGTCACAGTCAAGCGGAGCCCCTCAGCCCGCGCCCGGTCAATCAGCATAGACACAATCCTGTTTTCGGATATGCCCGATGTAGTGCTGGTCTGCGCCAGCCACGCCGCCTGCTCGTTGCTGAGTCTTACCGTCTTGGTAGTTGCCATACGTGACAGCATAGTGGTTGCACGATACTGGCACAAGGTATAGCGTTAGCAGTGCAAGCAACCACTACGGCAGAGGGAGCCAAAGTGATCACCACAAGCGACATGAGCAAGGATTTTGCCAACGCGCTGCTCGCCGCCCACGATGCCGACGTGCGGGCACTGTCGCGCATGACCCGGCACGAGCTGGCCGTCCTCGAGCGCTCCGAGCTGGCCGCCCGCGGCACCGAGCGCATCATGGGCGGGCCGGTCACCAAGGACGAGCTAATCAACGCGATCACCAACATGCGCTACCCGATCGCCCGGCAGAACGAGGCAATCCACGTCCTGCACCACGACCCCCAGCCCGGCCAGGTCGGAACGTGGAGCGCGTGCGAGTGGTGCGCCTGCCAGGTCACCCGCCACGCCCACAATGACCGGCTTAACTGCACGGTTATCCAGCAGTGCAACGGGCAGCCCGGCCACGACGGTGATCACACCTTCGGCGGCCAGTCGTGACCGGCGAGCAGGGCAAGCTATTCAAGCTCGGCGCCGAGCTGTTCGAGCAGCCAGAGCTTGACTTCGACGGCGCGGCCGCGGCACCTGCCGCGGCCGCGCCGCGGCTCGTGGAGTGCGCGACCTGCTCGGGGCGCCCGCTCGTGTGCCAGCGCAAGAGCAAGACGTGTGCGGGCTTCGAGCACGCGGCGAACCGCTCGCACTGGTGCCCGATCACCTCGGGCAGCATCACCAACCGGGCCGAGCCTCGGCCGGTGAACCCGTGATCCGTCACGCATTCGCACCGGAGGGCGGGCCGCTGTGCGGCGACCCGGCCGCCGTTCACATCAGCACCGGGCCGACCGATTGCCCGGGGTGCGCCGCGGTGCAAGCCGCGGCCGCGGCCGCCGTAGCGGAGCTGTCCGTGATCGTGGTCATAGACGTGGCCGACGACGACCGGCGGCCGAGCCAGATAGCCGCCGACGTGCGCGCCGCGCTCGAGCGCGCTGGAGAGCGCGCCATCTATGCGGAGGACTTGCCCGAAGGCACGCGCATCCTGGCACCAGGGGAGAGGAACGGGAGAGCATGACTAAGCGATGGTCAGAGACTCAGCACACCGCGGCCGCGTACCTGCGCGGCCGCGGGTGGCCGTATGCCGAGGCAGTCGGCAACGGCCGGGCCGGGGTGGACGTGACCGGCACCCCCGGGCTGTCTATCGAGGTGAAGTCGCTCAGCGACGACCGGCGCCCGGCCGCCATGCTCAAGCAGGCAGCCAAGCGGGCCGGGCTGCCGCTGGTGATCTACCGGCCGCCCGGGTACGGTCCCGCCAACGTGGCCGACTGGCCGTGCATCCTCCGCTTGGAGGACGTGGTTAAGCTGCTGGCGGCCGCGGGCTACGGTGACGGCGCCGACGACGACGCCGAGATAATCCAGTCGCTACGCAGGGAGCTGGAAGCATGAGCGGATATTGGGTGATCGTCGCGCCCGCGGCCGTGGCCGCGCTGGCGGCCGTGGTCGTACTGTCCCGGCGCATGGCCTACCGGCCGCGGCACAATCTGACCGGGCTGGCGCCGCCCCCGGCGCCGTTCACAGGCAGCATGATCCTGGATGACGAACTAGGCGCGCACCGCGAGGCAGCCGGGCGCGGCACCTGGTTTCCGCATCCCGACCCGTGGCCGCAAAGCTGGCCGCAGGCTGACGGGTGGGCCGATGGTGACCTGGCCGACCTGCGCGCCGCACCGACCGTGTTTGACGGGCTCGAGCTGCCGCACTACGAACCGGCGCTAGGCCGCGTGACTGATGACCCGGCCGATTGTGCAGGGCCACCCGAGCGCGCTTGGACCGCCGAGGAGGAGCTAGTGGCAGACCTCGAGGAGCAAGGCTGGTTCACCCCGGCCGTGCAAGACGCACTCCGCGAGCAGCTCGGGGAGGTTGACCAGCTCGAGCCCGCCGACCGGCTGGCCGAGATTCTCGGGCTGGACGAGCCACCCTGGCTTGGTCCCGAGCCCGAGCCCGAGCCAGAGCCTTACGACGTGCTGTTGGCCGCCGAGGTGGCCGAAGCGGTGCGCGCGCTGGACACCGAGACCGGACTCTACCTCGCGGACCTGGCCGACCGTGCCCGCGCCTACCTGCTCGAGCTGAGGGAGTGCCTGTGAACGACCGGCCAAGCCTAACGCCGCTGCGCATGGCGCAGAACGCGGCCGCTAACGTCCTGGCCTATGCCGATGCGCAAGAGTCCGACCCGGTGCAAGCGCACATCAGCGGCACGGGCAGAGCGGGCATGAACACGGCCATAGTTGCGGGCAACATGGCCCTGGTGTCGATAGCCGAGTCGCTCGCCCGGATCGCGTCGCTGCTCGAGGTGGAAGCCCTAGGCGGCCGCGAGTGACCGCCGACGCCCTGAAAGCCACCCCTTACCGGCATCGCGGATGCGGCGGCGTCATCGTTGCCTCCTTGGATGGTGACACCTGTAGCATTTGCGGCCGCGAGATCGCCAGCGACGATGAGCTGTGTTCGCAGGCTGGGACCTGGTGCTCCCGTGGTGAATACTGCCTAAAGGTCAGCGACCCACGGTAGGGAGTGCCGAGCATGAACGAGATCACCAATCCCGCGCTGTGGATCGCCGTTGCTGGCGTCATCACCGCGATAGGCGCCCTGGTCCACACGATCCAGACCCGGGGTCAGCTCAACAGTCATGTTGAGGACGTGGCCGCTGGCGCCCCGCCACCGGCCAGCCCGCCGAGCGCATGAGGGGGAAGATGAGATGCAGCAGCTTACGCGCGTGACCAGGGACGAGAGCACCCGCACTTGGCGCGTCGTCTGCCTCGTGCATGGCGAGTTGGCCAGGTATCGAGGCTTCTGTGTGGCGTCCCGGGACGCGAGACAACACGAGCTAGGACATCAAGAGGGGAGCGAGTGAGCACCATGAGTGGCCGAGCTTACGACACGCCGATGAGCGGCGTGGAAATCTCATCCAGGTACGGGCGGCGGCGCCGCAAGCGCAGAACGGCACAAGAACGCAGGTGGGCACGTATGGCCGGGCCGGTGACTGTGACCTACCTACCGGGGCGAGAGCCGCCACGGGAAGGAGAAGCCGACCCGAACCGCTAGACACGGCGCCCACGGGCCGGCTACAACTGGGCTATCCCTCGCGCGGGAAAAATTATAGCTGAAACCTCGGACAGGGCATCCCTAAAATCGCCCCCGAGTTAATTTAAGCTGCCCGGTCTGGGGCTCTCAGGTCCGAAAGACTCACCCCCGCGGGCGTGCGTGATCCTTACCCCCCCCTTGCCATCGTCCAACCGTGGTCTAAGGGGCTGCCCGTGTAGCGGCGCGCTCGGTCAAGAGATGCACCGATCGGGCCGGTACTTTCCAGCGCTCGGCCGAGGTGTCCGAGCGCGGGCCGGTCGCTCCTCGAGCCCGGCCGCGGCCAGTGCCCGCCGTGGTCCCGTAGCCCGTCCAGCCCGTAATTTAGGGTTATCCGCAATAACTTAGCGTTAGTCGGGGGGAGTTGGCGCCCACGGTGCCGGATATGCAGTGGTGCCCGCCTAGGGTATCGGGGGGAATATCGGGGGGGATGCGCAGACTATCCGACCATTACCACGGCGTTATGCAGGCCATTACACCGCCATTATGCATAAATGGCGTAGTTAGCCGCGCTAATGGTCGATAATGACCCCTCGCACCGGGGCTTGACACCGACCCCTCGCGCTGGTAGGCTTCTTCTCGGAAGCTTCCGAGAAGAAGCCTACCAGCGCGAGGGGTCGG
>Ga0207684_10002101_pt1 | contig 20420 bp, 17 predicted proteins | sample KBSK5501metaG_FD_184342 | JGI IMG/M metagenome (GOLD analysis project Ga0207684, IMG submission 184342) | Corn, switchgrass and miscanthus rhizosphere microbial communities from Kellogg Biological Station, Michigan, USA - KBS K5-50-1 metaG... | ecosystem: Host-associated > Plants > Roots >...
GATAGAGATGTGAATCGCCGAAGAAGTGCAACTCCAGGCGCACACGCGTCCCCGGCCCGCCCGCCGGGGGATATACAAATACCGAGCCTTGTGAAGCGGCATGCGCCTTGGGCGTCTGGCCGAACGTCATGATCCCAACGAGGCCGACGGCGCCCAGGGCAAGCGCGAGCGCAAGCCGCGCGAAGCTCGCTCGCGCTTGGTTCGTGTGTAGCCGGTGTCGCATAGCGGCCCTTTCCAGGTCAGCCAGGTCACTGGCGCGGGCAATTCCGTTCGACACCCTAGCCGGAGGACAGTACCACGTGGGTTGAAGCCCTCCTTGTGTGCTCGCAACGCAGACTGGAGCTCCGGGTGTTTTCGACAATTCAGGAGAACGCGGATCTGATAGTACAAGACTACTGGACCGCGCCAGGACTGTCAACGGCGGCGGCATGACCCGACAGTCCTACCCAAGATGGCTCATTCAGGCGTTAGTAGCGTCCGCCGCGCGCGGCGGCAAGCGGCGCGAACGGCGCTCGGGGCCCCTCCCCCCCGTGCTATGCTCTAGCCAGCAGACTGGCGGTGGAGTACACTTTCCTCTGGCTTCTCCCCTTCGCGCGGTCACCCCACCCGCCACAGCCGCTCATCGGCAAGCCATGAGGTGAGACACACTGTATGACGTCGAATACCTATGTCGGTCTTCGCTTCGATCAATATGAGATCCTCGAAGAACTTGGACGCGGCGGCAGCGCGCGCGTCTACAAGGCCTATGATCATCTGGCGAAGCGTGAGGTCGCGCTCAAGATCATCCCCAACGATGTCGAAGACCGGCAGGATTTCATCGCGCGCTTCGAGCGCGAGATCGAGATCGTGCGCGCACTCTCGCACCCGCACATCGTCGACGTCTACGGCGCCGGCGAGACGGCGGAGGTCGTCTACCTCGTCATGCGCTGGCTGCAAGGCGGGACACTACGCGAGCGACTGACAAATGGACCACTGCCTGTCGGGCTGGCCGCGCTCTACGCCTCGCAGATGGCGCGCGCCCTGCATCACGCTCATCAGCACGGCATCATCCACCGCGATGTCAAGCCCTCAAACATGCTGCTTGGCGCCGAAGATCCCTATCATCTGCTACTGGCGGATTTTGGCATCGCCAAGATTCAGGGCATCCGCGGCATGACGAAGTCCGGGATCGCCATCGGGACACCGGAGTACATGTCTCCAGAGCAGGCGGAGGGCAAGGAGAGCGATCCACGCTCAGATATTTATTCGCTGGGAATCGTCCTCTACGAGATGCTCGCCGGGCGGCCACCATTTAAGGGCCAAAGCCCTGTCGCCATCATGTATCAGCACGTTCATGTCCGCCCAGCCTACATTCGTGGCTACAACGCACAGGCGCCGGTTGAGCTGTGCCGGATCGCCGAAACGGCGTTACGCAAAAGCCCCGATGAACGCTACCCCACCGCCGAGCGCTTCGCGCAGGCTCTGGCCCCGTTCCTCGGATTCAGCGACGAGATAGCGGCAACCCGCTCTGGCGGCCCCCGCCAGACCTTGACCCCCCGCCTGTACTCCAATCCCGCGACGCCCTTCGCGGCGCCCTACGCCGCTCCCACCAGTCAGGGCATAGCGCGGGTGGCGCAGGAGGAACGCGAGCAGGTGGCGCGCATAGAGACAGTGCCGCCCGCCGTCGGGCTGAACGCCGAGCCGGCGCAGAGCACGCCGCCGGGTGAGACCGCCTCTCCGTCGTATCCGCTGCGTACGCTGCGCCAGACCTATGGCCCTGCCATTGGCCAGCGACCGTCCGGTGGCGTCGTGACACGCCGCCTCTCCGAGGACGACCTGGCGATGGAGGCAGTCGAGCAGGCGACCGCGTCCTCATCGTTTCCTCCGACGACGAGTATCGCCGATCAGGACACGCTGACGAGGGGCGCGCCAGCGGTCTTGAAGGGGTCGCCAGCGCCGCGCCGTCGCGTGAGTTCAGAGCCATTGCAACTGCCCGTACGTACGGATGGCCCAAAGGGAAAGGCGGCGGGTGGCGCGCTCCTCGCGCGCACATCTCCCGCGATATCTGAGCCTGCGGAGCCGTCTCCCCACGATGATACTGGAAGCCAGGGTGGCGGCGGGAAACGTCCCCGGCGGCGTGGTGGCTGGCTCATCGTGCTCATGGTGATCGTGGCGCTCGGATTGCTCGGCGCGCTCGCGATGAATGCGGGCGCCATGCGCTTCCTGCCACACGGCGTTGCCGCGACGGCAACCGCTAGGACTACGGCTGCAGCCACGACCGAACCCACCATCACCCCCACCTCAGCGCCAGCCGGCACGGCCACCCTGACCCTCCAGCAGCAGCTCGACCGCCAGGCGTCCGGCTCGTTTCGCGCCATCACGCTCGGCAAGAGCCAGGATGCCTCCTGCGGCTCCAGCACGACCGCGTTCTCCGCCGGGCGGACGGTGTTTGTTAACCTCTGCACGTCATCCCGTGTCGCCCCCGGCCCAGTGACGGTGAGCATTCGCCAGGTGGGGGGTCTCTGCACGCTGCCACCAGACAGCGACGGCGCGCTCACATCCACCGCCAGCTACTACTGCTACTCAACATTCTCGCTTGGCGCCGGGGCGTATGACGTCGTCGTCTCGATCAAGGTTAGTGGGACTCCAGCTACCGCGCGGGTGATCCACTTCACCGTCAGCGGCTGACCCGCCGTGATAGACTCACGCAGCCAGCGTGACGATGGTGACGCCGTCGCCGCCATCATTCGCCGCGGCGGAGGCGAACGACTTCACCAGCGGATGCCGCGCGAGTTGCTGGCGGATCGCCTGGCGCAGCGCTCCTGTCCCTTTGCCATGCAACAGGCGCACGAACGAGAGCCCCGCTAGCGCGGCCTCGTTGAGGTAGGCGTCCACTTCCTCCAGCGCATCCTCCACCCGCCAGCCACGCAGGTCGAGTTGGAGCTCCGGCGCCTCCTCCGGCGCGCGCGTGGGCGTCGCGATCCGTGCTGGCGTCTCGTTCGCGCGCGCCTGGCGCTTGCTGAGCCGGTCGAGAGCGGCGGCGTTTACTCGCAGTTTGAGGCTGCCCACCTGGACCTCGGCCTCGCCCTTCGCGTCTGGCGCCGAGAGCAACTCGCCCCGCTGGCCCATGCTCCGCACATAGACTGTATCGCCCGCCGCCAGCGCGCCCTCCTCGCGCTCGTCTTCTGGCGCGGAGACGGGAGCCCGCGGCGCCGCCTGCGATGGGGTGGTGCGCTCTTCGAGCCGGCGCGCGCGCTGCCGCAACCCTGTTAGCCGCTCCTCGCTAAGGTGTGGATTGTGCGCCTGCTTGCGGAGCCGCGCCAGTTCCGCCTGGATCGCCTCGACCTCCCGCCTCGCCTGCGCCCGCGCCTCGTTGAGAATGCGCACGCGCTCCGCTTCGAGCTCTTCACGCTGGCGTTGCGCCTCGCGCCGCTGATGTTCGGCCTCCGCGCGCTCCATGCTCAGCCGGAAGCGCTCGTCCGCGGCGGCGGCGCGCTCAGATTGCAGGCCCTCAAGCAGATTCTCCATCTCTACACCCGCCGAGCCGATGTACTCGCGCGCGCGCTCGATGATGTCATCACTCAGGCCCAGCCGCCCGGCAATGGCCAGCGCGTTGCTGCGCCCCGGCAGGCCGATGTTGAGGTGGTAGGTCGGGGAAAGCGTCTCCACGTCGAACTCGACCGAGGCGTTGGTCACGCCAGGGCGGTCGTGCGCGAAAACCTTGAGTTCTGAGTAGTGTGTCGTCGCCGCCGTCGCGATGTGGCGCTCCAGCAGATACGCCAGGATCGCGCGCGCCAGCGCCGAGCCTTCCGTAGGGTCGGTGCCCGCGCCCAGCTCGTCCAGCAGGACCAGCGAGTGCGATGTGGCGGCGCGCAGGATCTCGACAATGCGGCTCAGGTGCGAGGAAAAGGTGCTCAGGCTCTGCTCGATGCTCTGCTCGTCGCCGATGTCGGCGAAGATGTTCTCGTAGACGGGCAGTTCGGAGCCGTCCTCGGCGGGGATGTGCATGCCCGCTTGCGCCATCAGGCAGAGCAGGCCCACCGTCTTGAGCGCGACGGTCTTGCCGCCCGTATTCGGCCCCGTGATGATGACCATCCAGGTCTCGCGGTCGAGCCAGAAGTCGAGCGGAACGACCTTGCCGGTGAGCAACGGGTGCCGCGCCTGGCGCAGGTGGAGTTTGCCGTTGTCGGTGACTTTGGGAACACCAGCGCGGATCAGGCTGGCGTAGCGCGCTTTGGCCAGGTGCAGGTCAATCTCCGCCAGTAGCTCGACAGCCAGCGTCAGGTATGGCGCATCGGCGGCGACCGCCTCGGAGAGTTCGCGCAGGATGCGCTCCACCTCACGCCGCTCCTCGCCCTCCAACTCGCGGATGCGATTGTTCATCTCGACGATCACCAGTGGCTCGACGAAGACCGTCGCACCCGAGCTGGACTGGTCGTGGACGATGCCGCGCACCTGCGAGCGCGCCTCCGCGCGCACCGGCAACACATAGCGCCCCGACCGCTGTGTGATCAATCCCTCCTGCAGCGCGCCGCGAAATTCGTTGACGAGCGTGCCAAGGCGATCCTGGAGCCGCTGCTGCGCGGTCCGAAGCCGCATGCGAATGCTGCGCAGCGCGGGCGAGGCAGAGTCGAGCACAGCGCCGTCCTCGCCGATGCTCTCGCCGATGCGCGCTTCAAGCTGTGGGCGCTCCGGCAGGTCGCGGGCGAGCGCGCCAAGCAGCGGGAAGGACTCGTCAATGCGCCGCACAAGCCGCCCAACATAGGCGCTGGCGCGCACGGTGGCGAGGATGTCTAGCAGGTTCGCCGGCGTCAGGATCGCGCCGCGCATCGCGGCGGCCACCTGTGGGCGAATGTCACGTGCGCCGCGCACACCCACATCAGGGCGCAGATCCAGCAGACGCCGCGCCTCGCTGGTATAGTCGAGCCGGCGGCGCGCCTCGGCAGGCTCCGGGCTGGGCGTCAGCCCCCGCGCTAACTCCTTGCTCGCGGAGAACGCCGCCTCGTCCACGAGCCGGTCGATGATCTTGGGATATTCGAGTGTGACAAGGCTTTTTTCGTGCATGGGTTCCCAATGAAGCGAGTGACGTGTCGTACGTCCGCAAATACGTTGCTGACTAGCGATGGCGCTGGAGACGGCATGCCTTCTGAGGCCATCTCCATCAGTATACCGCGCCGAGCGCGCCCCGCTCACACAGAAATCTCTTCCTTGAGCCGCCCTGGTTCGCGGATACTACCGAGCGAGCGTGTTGCGTGGCGCGGATTGCGCGGTTGGCGCCATGACATCTGCTGTTTACTCCGCAACAGTGCTACTATTGAGAGACCAGTGGCGACGACGCTACTCCAGAGATTTGGAAGCAGGCGAACCCGCATGCGCAAGGTCGTGGGCTACATCCTGATGGCGGCGAGCATGATCCTCATCGTCTTCATGGCGTTCCGCGCGTTCTTCGCCTGGCTGGTGGAGGGGACAGGCTTCGATCTTCTCATCGCTGGTCTGGCCATAGGCGCGGGCGTCCTAGCCTATGGGGTCGGGCTTGCGCTGGCGACATCCATACGCCGCGATTGAAGGCGCCTGAGCCGCGTGTGAGGCGTGTCCATCTGGCGCGCCGTGGTTGTGTGGATCGCAGGGAGTGCGCCGGACTGACGAGGAGAACGCGACTATGCCCGCAGATACTAAATTACCTACCGACGTCCATGCGCACACTCAAGCGTCGGGAGCGTGGGTCTACGGCCTCTTTCCCGCGGACTTCACTTACCGCATCAGCGCCGGAACCATCACGGCGTATGGGGCGACCACAGATGAGCGGCGTAAAGGCGACTTTGAGGACGAGCTGGAGCGCCTGGGATTCCCGCACGTCGCCGCAGCGTGGGGCTCCTCAGGCACGGAGCTGACGACGCGTATCTACGAGCGTCATCCCACCCAGGCGGACGCCTCGCTGAACGCGAGCGTGATCCCGGAGCGCATCCTCATCGTCGTCGAACTAAATTGCGTCGAGCGCTACTACCTCGCCTTTGATCTGCACGACGCCTTGCCATTTCTGGAGCAACTCGCCACGACCTCGGCGGCGATGGCGCAATCGGTCGCTGCGCTCCACCGCCGGGAAGAGCGCCTGCGTCGCGAGGCCCTCGTCGCTGGACTGGCCGGCCCGCTCGAACGTATCGCCAGGGCGTTGCGCGTCTATGTCGAGACCGAGATGCTAGACGACATACTCGCGCGGGATGACGCGCCGCCGGCGGAGGAGCCGCCCGCTGCTGAAGAGAACGAGTCGCTCGCGCCCGCCGCCTTGCCAGAGCCAGAGAGCGCCGACGAGTCGGAGACCATGCTGACCGACCTCTTGCGCCGCCGCGCCCGCCAGCGCAAGAATAATACCAATGATTGAAGAAGCCAGTTCATCAAGGATGGCCAGGATGCGCATCGTCTCACTGCTGCCGAGCGCGACCGAGATCCTCTTTGCCCTTGGTCTGGGCGATGACGTCGTAGGCGTCACGCACGAGTGCGACTACCCGCCAGAAGCGCGCCTGAAACCCATGTTGACACGCAGCCGCCTTGCGCCTGACCTCTCCAGCGGCGCGATTGACGCGGCGGTGAGCGCGGAGATCGAGAGTCCCGCCCACTCGCTCTACACAATCGACCGTGACCTGCTGGCCCAACTTGCGCCCGACCTGATCGTGACGCAGGCGCTCTGCGAGGTCTGCGCCGTGGCCTACGACGAGGTGCTCGACGCGGTGCGCGGCCTGCCGCATCCGCCCACCGTGCTGAACCTGGAGCCGACGAGCCTGGACGAGGTACTGGCGGCCATCGAGCAGGTGGGCGCCGCGACGAAACGCGATACGGAGGCCGAGGCGCTGGTCGGAAGCCTGCGCGCGCGCATCGATGACGTGCAGCGGCGGGCTGGCGTGGCTACTGCACGACCAGTGGTTGGCTTCCTGGAGTGGATTGACCCGCTCTTCTGTGGCGGCCACTGGAACCCCGAACTGGTCGAGATCGCCGGTGGACGTGATCCACTGGGGCGGCGCGGGCAGGACGCCGTACGCATCGAGTGGGAGACGTTCCGGACGGCGCAGCCAGAGGTAATTGTCATCGCCTGCTGTGGCTTTTCAGCGGAGCGCGCCCGTCAGGATCTGCCGATTCTCGAGGCGCAGCCGGGTTACACCGACCTGCCAGCGGCGCAGACGGGGCGCGTGCATGTGGTGGATGGCGCGGCCTACTTCAGCCGTCCCGGCCCGCGCCTGGTAGATAGCTTGGAGATCCTGGTGGGTTTCGTTCATCCTACGGATACAGCTGGCTATTGAAGTCGCACCACGAGGCGGATCTGACCCTCGCCCCTGGCAGGAAAGGGGGTATTGGATTATCCCACATGACTGATGTCTGCGCCATGCGTGTCGTGAATGTCCGCAATGGCCGCCAGGTCTCCTGTTGAACTTGGCCGTCTCCCATCTCTGGGCCTCCTTCATGCTCTTCAGAATCGCTCCTTTCGCCTCTCGCTGCTCCATAAACGCTACGAATCAGCTTAGGCTGCGCTGAAGACGGGGCAAACCGATGCCCGAATGTCTCGACGGCAGCATGCACGCTGGAGCCCTCGCACCGCTATGCTCGGGTTCAGCGCTGTGCGCCATCGTGCTACAATGACACCTTCGGCCCTGGACAATCTGGTCAGAGTGCGGATATACCTGTACCGGCACGCGCGGCGTGTGTGGGATCGTCGGTCCGTTTTTCAGGAAAAGGGCTGCATGTCTACCAGAGACCCGACCGCATTCGGCGCTCTGCTCCGGCGCTATCGGGTGGCCGCACACTTGACGCAGAAGCAACTGGCGGCGCATGTCGGCCTCAGCCCTGGCGCCATCGTGGCGCTGGAGCGCGGCGCACGCCGTACACCACAGGCGGCTACGGTCGAGCTGCTGGCCGACGCGCTGGCGCTCTCAGCCGCCGAGCGCGCTGACTTGCACGCGGCTGCGCGGTCATTCAGCGCTCTTCCTGCAGTGAGCGCGCCGAACCTCAGTTCGGCTGCCAGGCGCCCAGCTGAGACACAGCGGTCGAAAATCGAGTGGATCCCCATTCAGCCAACGCCGCTGGTGGACCGCTCCCATGAGGTGAGCACGATCCTACGGATGCTGACTGTAGATGGCGCACGCCTGCTGACGCTCATCGGTCCGGCGGGGGTGGGCAAGACGCGCCTGGCGCTTGCGGCTGCCCACCTTGTCCAGAAAGCTGGCGGCGATCGCTTCCCCGATGGGGTCACACTGGTAGACCTCACGCCGGTGCGTGATCCGGCGCTCGCGCTGAGCGCGATCATGCAGGCTCAGGGCCTGCAGGATAGCGGTAGTCGGCCCTCGTTGGATCGCCTCACCGATGCTCTCCGTGACTATCAGCTATTGCTCGTACTCGACAATGTCGAGCAAATCCTGCCTGCCGCCGCTGCTCAGCTCGCCGAACTCTTAGCCGCCTGTCCCAGGCTGGCGCTGCTGGTGACCAGCCGCACGCCACTGCAGTTGCGCTCGGAGCAGACGTTTCGTATCGCGCCGCTACCCGTGCCCGATCTCAGCGAACCGTTGCCGCCGCTGGACGAATTGGTGGCCATCCCTTCGGTGGATCTCTTCTTGCAGCGGGCGCGAGCCCGGCAACCGAATTTCGCCTTAAGTGAGCATCACGCTCCACTGGTCGCCCGTCTGACCGCACAGCTCGACGGCTTGCCGCTGGCGCTTGAACTGGCCGCCGCCCGCACGGCCACACTCCCGCTGCCGGTGATCGTGCATCGGCTCGGAGACCGATTGCGCTTGCTGCGCTGGGAAGCGGCAGACGCGCCCGCACGACAGCAGAGTTTGGAGGCGGCGGTGGGCTGGAGCTTCGAGCTTCTGAGCACTATTGAGCGGCGGCTATTCGGTTGCCTGGGCGTATTCGCTGGCCGGGTCAGCCTCGACGCTATTGCCGCGGTGGCACATGGCGCGGATGGTTCGGTGGGGGAGGAGAGCGCCCTGGAGGCGCTGGCGTCGCTGGCGGAAAAGAGCCTTGTGCTGCCGCTGCGGCCCGACGCATGGGACGACAACAGCGGCGACGAGAATACTTTCGAGCCGTCGTATACCATGCTGGAGACCGTGCGGGAGTACGCCGAGGAGCAGCTAGGCGCCCGCGGCGCATGTGAGGCCGCGCACCGTGCGCATGCCCACTACTTCCTCGCTCTGGCCGAGCAGGCCGAGCCGCTGCTGCGCGGGCGCGACCAACGCGCCCAATGCCTGCGACTGGAGCGCGAGCATGACAACTTGCGCGCGGCGCTCCACTGGCTACTGGACCAGGACGAAGACGCAGAGCGGGAGGCGGCGCTGCGGTTGGCTGGCGCTCTGGGCTACTTTTGGTTGATGCGCGGCTATCATGCGGAGGCCGCACACTGGCTGCAGGCGGCGCTGGCCAAGGCGCCACAGGAGGACGCGGCCGTTCGCGCCCGCGGCCTGTTCTACGCTGGGGTGTTCCTCATGCACCAGCGAGACTTCGAGCGGTCGCGTGTAATGCTGGAGGCGGCGCTGGCGCTGGCCGAGCAACGTGGGAATGGCGTCGCCGCCGTGGAGGCGCTCACCTTTCTTGGCGGTGGAGCGCTGTTCGCCAGGGATATGACGGAGAGCGCACGACTGCTGCACGAGGCGCTGCGCCGTGGGCGGGAGGTGGGTGATCCTTTTGCTATCGCCAGCGCGCTCTTCTTTCTCGGCGCGAGAGCGCTTGAAGAGGGCAGTGTCACTGAAGCCGCCACGCTAGAGGAAGAAGCGGTAGAGCAGTGGACAAGGGCAGGGGATATGCGCGCCGCAGGCGCTGCGCGTTGTGGCCTCGCGGTCATTCGAGGGCAATTAGGCGAGCTGGCGCCCGCTGTTAAGCATGTGCGTGTAGCGCTACAGACCGGCGTGGCGCTCCGCGATCGCTACCTCCTCCGCATGGGCGCGCGAGCGGCGTTGTCCCTCTCAGGTGGGCGCGCCGATCCCGCACGGCAGGCCCAATTGCTCGGGGCGGTCGAGGGCCGCCTGGCCCAGCCAGATAGTGGGGGGATTGGAATTTATGAGCGCTGGGCAGCGGATCGGGGCATGTCGAGGCTCCGCAAACAACTCGAGCAGGGTGACTGGGACGCGGCGCTCCGCGCCGGACGTGCGCTGCGCCTCGAAGAGGTGGCTGCCCTCGCACTGATAGTGGTGGACGAGGTCGCCGAATCCCTCATCCAGGCCGAGGCTAAACCACTTCGCCACGCACGTGGAAGCGCGGGGCCGCTGACTGCGCGCGAGCGTGAGGTGCTGCGGCTGGTGGCCCAAGGGCTCTCCAGCAAGGCCATCGGCAGGCAGCTCTTCATAGCGACGAGCACCGTCAAATACTATCTCACCGCGGTCTTCAACAAGCTGGGGGTCGACACTCGCGCCCAGGCCGTAGCAGTGGCCGCGCAGCGTGGACTCTTGTAGCCGAGTCGTTCCTTAGCGCATTCATGGCGCCCGGCTGCGCGCTCGCTATGCCGCCCAGCAGGCTGCTGTCTATGCGCTCCCGTCGAGTGGAGTTATCCTGCCACTCGCTCCCGGCGCCAGCGTAGCGAACACTCGTTTGATAAACTATGAAGAGTACTGGGGCATATGGATTTCCAGGCTGTGATGCGTCTGCCGCGATGGCGCCACTATGTGTCTTTGTGGGTGAGCGCTCCTCCGGTGGAGCATGAAAGTTTGTACGTTTGGGGGGGGTAGACGCCGCTTCGTCGGGGTATGCTCGTGGTACGGACTGCCAATCGGCGGACCAGCGCCGCGCCGGCGGCGTGACCACCAGCCACGACACGACGGAAGGAGACTCCGATGACAGACACGACGACCCATCCCGACGTCCGCCCCTTCAGCGTCAGCATCCCGCAAGAGGATCTCGACAACTTGCGCCAGCGCATCGCCGCCGCCCGCTGGCCGAGCAATGAGCTCGTCGCCGATCGGTCGCAGGGCGTGCAACTCGCGACGCTGCAGGCGCTCGCGCGCTATTGGTCGACGGACTACGACTGGCGCGCGTGCGAGGCCAAGCTGAACGCCCTGCCGCAGTTCAAGACCGCGATCGACGGGGTGGATATTCACTTCATCCATGTGCGGTCCAAGGAGCCCAATGCCTTGCCGCTGATCGTCACGCATGGCTGGCCCGGCTCGGTGATCGAGCTGCTCGAGATCGTCGGCCCGCTCACAGATCCCACCGCGCATGGCGGACGCGCCGAGGACGCGTTCGACCTCGTGATTCCGTCTATCCCGGGCTACGGCTTCTCCGGCGAGCCGACGGAGGTCGGCTGGAACCCTGGTCGCACCGCGCAGGCCTGGGCGGAGCTGATGAAGCGCCTCGGCTACACTCGCTACGTCGCCCAGGGCGGCGACGTGGGCGCGTCCATCACCGATGCGATGGGGCGCCAGGCGCCCAGCGGGCTGCTCGGCATCCACACCAACTTGCTCGTGACCGGGCTGGGCGGTGGCGACCACCCGGCGGACACCGAGGAGGAACGCGCGGCGATCGCCGCGCTTGCCACCTTCCGAGCGAGCGGATTTGGCTACTTCTTGGAACAGGCCACGCGGCCGCAGACGATCGGCTACGCCCTGCTGGATTCACCCGCCGCCTTGGCAGCCTGGATGCTCGACCACGACACGGACAGCTACAACAAGATCTCACGCGCCTTCGTCGACGGGAACCCCACAGGGGGCCTGACGCGGGACCACATCCTCGACAACGTCACGCTGTACTGGCTGACAGGCACGGGGGCTTCGGCGGCCCGCTCGTACTGGGAGAGCGGACGCGCCCAAGCGCTTGCGGCGGGCAAAGCCCCTCCTGCAGTCTCGCTTTCGGTCGGCTTCACCACGTTCCCCGACGAGATCTTCCGGGCGCCGCGCAGCTGGGTCGAGCAGTCCTACCCCACCCTCAGCTACTTCAACAAAGCTGACAAAGGTGGGCACTTCGCCGCGTGGGAGCAGCCGCAACTCTTCAGCGAGGAGCTGCGCGCGGCGTTCCGCTCGCTGCGCTAGTCGGCGCGCAGGGCGACGGGGCGCCCGACGGGAGAGATGAGGCCAACGATGACCACCGCGTTCGCCGCACGGCAGCAGATCGACGCGGGCGTGCGGCGGGTGAGCTACGCCGAGGATGGCCCCAGCAACGGTCCGGCGGTCCTGCTGCGGCACGGCTGGCCCTACGACATTCACAGCTACGCCGCGGTCACCCCCCTCCTGGCCTCGGCGGGCTACCACGTGCTCGTGCCCTACCTGCGCGGCTTGGGCGCGACACGCTTTCGCTCGCCCGCCACCGTGCGTAACGGGCAGCAAGCGGCGCTGGCGCTCGACGCGATCGCGCTGTTGGCTGCGCTCCACATCGACAACGCGCTGGTCGCCGGCTTCGACTGGGGCGCGCGCGCCGCCGCCAGTGTGGCGGCGCTCTGGCCTCAGCGCTGCACCGCGCTCGTGTGGGTGAGCGGCTATCTCATCGGCAGCCAGGCGGCCAATCAGGCGCTGGCGCCACCCGCGGCGGAGCTGGCGTGGTGGCGCCAGTATTACTTCGCCAGCGAACGCGGCCAGCGCGGCTACGAGCAGTACCGGGGCGAGTTCAACCAGCTCATCTGGCGTCGCGCCTCGCCACAGTGGGCGTTCGACGAGGCGACGTACGCGCGCACGGCGGCGTCCTTCGACAACCCTGATCATGTGCGCGTCGTGATGCACCATTACCGGTGGCGGCTGGGCGCAGGGGAGTCGCGCTACGACGCGTTGGAACAGCGGCTGGCGCAGGGTCCGCTCATCAGTGTGCCCACCATCACGCTGGAAGGCGACGCCAATGGCGCGCCGCATCCCGAGAGCAGCGCCTATCGCGCCCACTTCAGCGGTACCGATGAGCACCGACGCATCACGGGTGGCGTCGGGCGCAACCTGCCGCAGGAAGCCCCGCAGGCCTTTGCCCAGGCGCTGTTCGACGTCCATAGGTCCATCAAGTGAACAAGGAATATCGCATGTCTCAAGGAACCCCTGCTGTCTCACGTCCCACCGTCGTCTTGGTCCACGGCGCGTTTGCTGACGGTTCAAGCTGGAACGGCGTGATCGCGCTGCTCCAAGCGCGTGGCGTGCAGGTCACCGCCCCCGCCAATCCCCTGCGCGGCATCGCCATCGACTCCGCCTACACCGCCAGCTTGATCGACCAGATCTCCGGCCCAGTCCTTGCCGTCGGCCACTCGTATGGCGGCGCGGTGATCAGCAATGCTGGCTCCGCCGCCAAGAACGTGGTTGGCCTAGTCTACGTCGCCGCCTTCGCTCCGGACGAGGGTGAGCGCCTGGGGGAGATCGCGAGCGGCTCGAAGGATAGCGTGTTGAACTCCGCCCTAGTCCCCTTCCGGTATCCGACCGGACCAGGTACGGAGACCGCCACGGAATTCGCGATCACTCCGGCCCGCTTGCGTGACGTCTTCGCCGCCGACCTGCCCGTAGAGCAGGCCGCCCTCTTGGCGGCCACCCAGCGCCCCATCGCCGAGCTGGCGTTCTCTGAGCCGAACGGACGACCCGCCTGGAAGACCCTGCCCTCCTGGGCCGTTGTGGCGAGCGGTGACAAGGCGGCTGGCGCCGATCTCGTGCGCTCTATGGCTCAGCGCGCGGGGGCTGCGATCACCGAGGTTGCGGGCTCCCACGTGATCATGATCTCGCAGCCACAGGCGGTCGCCGACGTGATCCTGACCGCACTCGCCGCCGTCAGCTGAGTGGAAGTGGACGGCCCGCGTCGCGCATGCATGTGGCGCGCTCAGTACGCCCCACGCGTTTGCGCTGGATCACGCGCGCAGGCTGCGCTACACAGGCCGGATCGACGATGCGCGCGACCTCGCAAGGGAGACGTGCAGTGACCTCGAGAATGCCCTGGAGGATGTCTTAGCAACCGGGTCCTACGCGTGCCCGAGACACGGCCCTTTGGGTGTGCGATCTTGCGGTAAGCAATCAGTAAGCAAGAGGTGGCTAAACATGGCTGAGTTCGTGACGGTGGTCAACCCTGACGACATTCCAGAGGGTGAACTAGCGGCCTTCGTGGTCAATGGCACACGGATCGCCGTCACCAACGTGGGAGGCGCGCACTACGCTTTCGGCGATACCTGCACACACCTGCACTGCTCCCTCGCCGAGGGCGAAATGGAAGGGAGGACGGTGACCTGTCCGTGCCACGGCTCACAGTTTGCTGTCGCCACCGGCGCCGTGCTGCGTGGCCCAGCCCGTGACCCCGTTGCAAGCTACCCGGTGAGGCTGGAGGGTAACGCGCTCCAGGTTGCGGTATGACGCACGAGCGTACGGTGATCGTCGGCGACGGCCTCGCCGGGGGCATGGCAGCCGCTACCTTCCGTGAGGCGCAGGCGCTCTATGAGCGCCCGCCGCCCTCGAAGGCGTATCTGGGGAGTGTAGCGTACCGGGATGCTAGTTGACCGGGCGGCTCGGCATACCAGGCGCCTGCGCTCATTGGCCCCTCGTCGCCCGGTGACTTGTCCCCGTCCCGGCCAGGTCAGTCGTGTATCCCGTCTTTCCACCCGCACGACGACTTCCACCGATCATGCAAGGCAATGTCGTTGCCGGCCTCTCGTGGCGCAGGGCATTCACGCCGCCCCCGCGCCGCGGGCCAGCCAAGACGCCAGACCTATAGGAGGATGAAGCCATGGCAGAACCAACACTGTATGAGCGTCTAGGCGGCATCTTCGCCCTCGCCGCCGTCATCGATACCTTCAGCGACCGGCTGCTGAAGAACCCAACGATCGTCGACGCGAACCCCGAGTTGCACGAATGGCATACCGTGACCTACCACACACGGATGCCGGGACTCAAGTGGCTCAGAGCCTTGTGGCTCGCCTCGGTGACGGGGGGGCCCCTTTCCCTACACCGGCAGAGAGCTGCGCGACGCCCATTTTGACCTGAAGATCTCCCCCGCCGTGTTCGATGCGGTCACCGAGGAGCTGACCCGCACCCTTGATGAATTCAAGGTACCTGAGCGCGAGAAGGGAGAAGTCTTGGCCGCCTTCGCTGGAGAGACGGGGGAAGTCACGGCTGGTTCTGAGCCTGGGGCGGTCAACTGGCGCCGCTGGCATTGAGCCGGGCGTGATGCCGACAACAAATGAGACCAGAGAGATCATCCTCATCTGAGGTCATGACGCTCTCGTCGGCGAGCAGCTCGGCCGCGCCCGACACGACGTAGAACAGCTCACTGGAGGCGGTGTTGTGGGGCGGCGCCTGCACTACGGTGATCCGCTGATGTGGAGAGACAGCTACCACGACGAAAGGGACAGGGCTTGCTGCACTCCAACACAGGCCTTCACAGGCCTTCACAGACCTTTTGGCTCATGACTTCTCGCGCATGTCGCCCCAGGCGAGAAGGAGGTCAAGCACAGCTGTTGAGACTGAGACCAAGAAAGAAGCAAACGAAACAGAAAGAGAGGACAGCGCCATGAGTTTTACCCGAACGGTCGAAACCTCGACGATCGAGGCGATAGCGGCGCCATTTCCCAACACCAAAGGGACGGTCACGATTAAGGTGTTAAACAGTGATCAGTCCCTGGGTCCAGCAGTGGTCCTACTGCGAATGGAGCCGGGGAGCGAGATTGCAAGACACCTGCACGAGCGAACAACGGAAACGTCGTACGTCCTTGAGGGTGATCTCATCAACGAGGGCGTCTCCTATCCGGTGGGCACGGAATGGAATGTCAAGCCACTGACTGCTCACGGTCCCCATACGACGAAGAATGGCTGCTCCGTCCTGGTCACGTTCAGCTATCCGTCTGCTCTCGATGATTTCAAATTGTCCTAGCCGTTTGAGGACGGAAACTGGTCCAAACGGGAGTAGGAATCAGTCTAGCGCCGGACGGGACCGGGGCGACCAAAAGACTGAGTGGATTCGGCGGAACGGAGGATGCTATGCCTTACATCAAGGTCGGCCAGGAGAACTCTGGCGCGATCGACCTGTACTACGAGGACCACGGCTCCGGAGGGCCCGTCGTCCTGATCCATGGCTATCCCCTCAGCGGCCGCGCCTGGGATAAGCAGGTCCCGGCGCTGCTGGAGCAGGGGCAACGTGTGATCACCTATGACCGGCGCGGGTTTGGCAAGTCTAGCCAGCCGACCAGCGGATACGACTACGACACCTTCGCCACCGACCTCCAAACGCTCCTGGACACCCTGGACCTGCACGACGCTACCCTAGTTGGACACTCGATGGGAACCGGCGAGGTGACCCGCTACCTGGGTCGGTTCGGATCAGCGCGGGTCGCCAGGGGGGCGCTGGTCTCGCCGATACCGCCCTTCCTGCTACAGACGCCAGACAACCCGGAGGGCCTGCCGGCGAGCGAGTTCGACCAGTTCAAGCAGGCGGCCAGGCAGGACACTCCAGCATGGATGACGGGGTTCCTGGACTCCTTCTACAACGTCGAGAAGTTGCGTGGCACGCTGGTCAGCGACCAGGCGTACCAAGCCAGTTGGAACCTCGCCGTGACCGCCTCGGCCACCGCCGCGGTGGCCTGTATCTCGACGTGGGAGACCGACTTCCGCGCCGACCTAGCGAAAATCGACGTGCCGATGCTGGTCATCCATGGCGATGACGACCAGGTCCTGCCCTACGCCAAGACCGGCGAACGGCTGGCAGGCCTGATCAGGGACGTGCAGACGGTGGTCATCCACGGTGGCCCGCACGCGATCGCCTGGACGCACGCCGATGAGGTCAACAACGCGCTGCTCAACTTCCTCGGATCGTCGATGGCCACGGGAGGAGCTGGTTCCGCATGATCCAGCCCCGAGTGGCGCACCGGCCTGATCAAGGGCCACGTTACATCTGCGCTCCGGCCGGCCCATCCGACCGATGAGGCACGCCGGAGCGCCACCCAAGGAGGATGGGAGATGTCGCATCATTATTCTGGACCCAACTTCGCGTTCCCCCGTGGGGACGCCCGCCTCGACTATACCGATCTGTTTGCGTTCCCCAAGCCGGGAGATCCCAGCAAGTCGATCCTCATTCTGGACGTGCACCCGTCCTTCGACACGTGCACCCGTCCTTCGACGTGCTCCAGTCGGGGCCGACGACCGCCGAGCCCTTTGCGCCCGAGGGGCTCTACGAGATCAAGATCGACACGGACGGCGACGCCCTCACCGATATCACCTATCAGATGCGCTTCGCGTCGAGCGACGGCGGGGCGCAGACAGCGACGCTGCGGCGCCTGGAGGGCGCGCAGGCCGCCGCGACGGGCGAGGGCGGGGAGGTGATCGTCGCGGGAGCGCCGGTCTCCATGGGACGGGAGGCCCAGGTGACGCAGGCCGGCGACTACCGCTTCTTTGCGGGCTGGCGCAGCGATCCCTTCTTCTTCGACGCCGGCGCCTTCAACAACTTTCAGTTCACGGGCGAGGATTTCTTCGCCGACAAAGACATTTGCAGCATCGCGCTGGAGGCGCCCAACGCGGCGCTGGCGCCGAATTTGCTGGGCCTGTGGGCGCGCACGCTGAGTTGGGTGGACGGGAGCTGGGTGCAGGCGGAGCGCGGTGCGCGCGCCTCACAAACGCCCTTCCTGACCGGCGAGCAGAACGCAGCGTATCGCGCCGCACAGCCGGTGGACGATGCCCGCTTCGTCGGCGCCTTCGCCCACTCGCTCGAGCATTATGGGGGCTTTACGCCGGTGGAAGCCCGGCGGGTGGCCGGGACACTGTTGCCGGACCTCTTGTACTATGACCCCACGCGCCCGGCGTCCTACCCCGACAATGGCCGCACCCCCAGCGACGACGCCCCCGATGCCTTCCTGAGGGTCATCACGAATGGCAAAATCACGGGGGATGGGATCGGCCCACACGACGATCTGCTCGCTGAGTTTCCCTACCTGGGGCCGCCGCACAATAGCTCGCGGTAATCTGGCCCTTGGTCGGCTGCTGGGCGACTTGTCTGAGCGCTGATCGGAAAGCCTGAGGACACGATGATCACAACCACCTCAAATGCCGCACAGGCCGCGATGGCGGTGCAGGTTGTGGTGATTGTCGGCGCCGGAATTACGGGGGCAACGCGGCGGTGACGCTTCGCGAAGAAGGCTGGAGGGGGCCGCATTCTGTTGCTGGGCGCGGAGCTGGGCGCCCCCTTTGGCCGACCACCACTCTCGAAAACGTACCTGCGCGGAGAGGAAGATCTCAGCGCTTGGCTTGTCAAGCCAGCCGATTAGTACAGCGCGCACAACGTTGAATTCCGCACCGGCGTCACCGCCGCACAGGTGGACACGGCCCAGCCGCTGGCAGACGGGCTGGGCGAGGAGGTCGCGGGCGCGCTGGCGGCGATTCATCGTGAGCAGGGGGTGCAGCCAGTGACGGACGACCAGGTGATTCGCTTGGAGCGCGGCGCACAGGTGGAGCGCGCTGACCACCAGTGACGGCGGTTGGCGTGCGAGCTGGTAGTGGTAGGCATCGCGATGGAGCGCGAGAACGGAACTCTTGTCAACGAGCGCTGCCAGACCAGCGTGCCCGGCGCCTTCGCCGCAAGGGATGTAGCCAAGCTGCTGCGCCCGGTATGCGGTCGCATCTGTGTCGGGCATTTCAATAACTCCGAACGCCAGGGTCGTGCGCTGGCGTGCGCCATGCTCGACGACCCGCGGCCTTACGACTATATTTAAAGCTTCTGGTCGGATCAGTACGAGCACAAACTCGAGTACGGCGGCTACGCCAGAACATGGGAGCGCATCGTGCTGGGCGGCAGCGATGAAGGTCGGCAGTTCCTGGCCTTCTACCTGACGCAGGGTGTGTGCAGGCGGCGTTTGGGCTCAATCGTGGTGGGGATGCGGAGCTCGAGCCGGACGCGGACCTGCGCGCCTGTCAGCGGCTGATTGGCGCGCGAGCCCGCCTCTCGGAGGCGGCGCTGGCGGATGAGCGGGTGGACTTGCGCGCTCGAGGCCGACGCGCGCTGAGCCGGGGGCGCAGTTGTAGGTCAACGATGAAGGCAGCCCGATAGTACGGTCGATCTCGCGTCGCAATGAGGCGCGTGCGGCCAGTGTCACAATGTCGGCCGGCAGGCGCAGTGTAACGCAAGGCGTGACGTTGTCGGCAGCTATCGTAGCGTTGTATCGAGCGTGGTGTGCGATCACGCGGACCGCACCTTCGGCTCGCGGCCGCTTGCAGTGCGGCACGCTGGCAGCTCACATGGATTCGAGGTGGGTTGTTATTCCACGATGGCGCCTCGGGCGGAATCACTCGCGGGGTTTTCAGCTTGGGGTCCGGGGGGAATGATGCGCATGGAGGCTGATTGGAAATCATGCCGAATGTCTCACTCGTCGGATTGCTGATCGTTACTCTGGTTGCCTTTCTTGCCCCGCTCCTACTCGGTCTCTCTCCGCTACGTCGCCTCCCTGGCGTGGCGCTCGAGATCGTAGCGGGCATCGTGATTGGCCCGTCTGTGCTCGGGTGGGTGAGAATCGATCTGCCGATCTCGCTTCTCTCCGTCATCGGCCTGGCCTTCCTACTCTTTCTGGCGGGGATGGCGGTCGAGCTAGAGCGCTTGAGAGGCCGCCTGCTGCTCTACGTGGGTCTGGTTTTCGTAGCCTCACTGGGGCTGGCGTCACTGGTCGGCTATGCCCTCTTTGCCGCAGGTCAGGTGATCTCACCGCTCTTCATTGCCATCGTCCTGGTGGCGACAGCGCTGGGCGTGGTCGTGCCTGTGCTCGAAGACGCGGGCGAAAGCGCCACGGATTTTGGCCAACTCGTCATCGCTGGGGCCACGCTTGCCGAGTTCGGCTCGATTATTCTGCTCTCGCTCTTTTTCTCCCGTGAAGCTACCAGCGCCGCTGCCAAGGTCCTCCTGCTGATCGGCTTCGCCCTGCTGGCAGCGGCCTTCGCCTTCATTGTGCTCCTCCTGGGCCGCTCCACGCCCATTGCGGCGGTCCTCCTGCGACTCCAGGACACGACCGCGCAGATTCGCGTGCGTGGAGCCTTCGCCTTGCTGGTGGCCTTCGCCACCTTGGCCTCGCTGCTCGGGCTCGAAACGATCCTTGGCGCATTTGTAGCCGGGGTGATCCTGCGGGTAGTCGATGGCGACTACATGCTGAGGCGCCCCCAGTTGCGCCAGAAGCTTGAAGCGATCGGCTTCGGCGTCTTCATCCCCGTCTTTTTCGTCGCGAGTGGCATCCAGTTTGACCTGGCGGCGCTCCTCTCAAGCCCCTCGACCATGCTGCGCGTGCCGATCTTTCTCGTAGCGCTGCTCGTCGTGCGCGGTGTCCCAGCCCTCCTCTACCGTCCGCTCGTTGGCGCTCGTCGTTCCGTCATCGCGGGGCTACTGCAAGCGACTTCGCTCTCATTCATCGTGGCCGCCACGCAGGTCGGCCTGGCGCTCGGCCTGCTTACGAAGGCGACGGGAGCGGCGCTCATCGCGGCGGGACTGCTCTCCGTCCTCATCTTCCCCCGTTCTCGCTTTAACGCTTTTGCATCGTGGAGACCATGTGCCCAAAAGACGGC
>Ga0207684_10002102_pt1 | contig 20410 bp, 21 predicted proteins | sample KBSK5501metaG_FD_184342 | JGI IMG/M metagenome (GOLD analysis project Ga0207684, IMG submission 184342) | Corn, switchgrass and miscanthus rhizosphere microbial communities from Kellogg Biological Station, Michigan, USA - KBS K5-50-1 metaG... | ecosystem: Host-associated > Plants > Roots >...
ACGGCGTGTTCCGTATGGCCTTCCGGATTTGGGTGCTCTAGAATGTACTAGCGCACCCTACTTTGACAAAGCAGGCGCGATTGCGACCCGATTGCGACAGATTGCTGCAAAAGCGCGACACGATCACCTGCAACCCTTTTATTCGATGCGAGCGGTTGCGGATCACTTTCATGTTCCGCCAACAATGGTTTCGCGAATATACCGACGGCTCGCCGCCGAGAGGCTAGTTCGAACAGTCTGGGGATCAAGAACGCTGCTTGAGGCGAATAGGTCCTCGCGAAATTCGGAGTCTCAATCGATTGGAATTGCGATTGATCTTGGTCGATTTCTCGAGTCTTCAGATTACCGCGTTTCAATTCTGTCGTTGCAGTTCGAAATGTGGAATCATGAAATTATTGACCAACTTCTGTTTTTTGAAGAAGAGCCCGGAGAAATAGTGCGTCTCTGCACGCGTAATCACCATCCGCATATCAACACAATTGTTTGGCTGTTGCCTGAGAAATCGCACAATCAGACCCTACTGCGGCTTCATGATTTGGGACTTCGTGTCATCTGTTTGAGTGATCACGTCATCTCCGGAATTGCCGACTGCTATACAGTTTCTTCCCGCTACACCATTCGAACGATCGTCAGAAGGAAAATTTTGCAGGTGTAATGAGTGGGCCATTTTCAGCATCTCAAAAGGAGAGATCGTATCAGTTTCTTGAGATCGGACAGATTGGTTACATCAGTGTCTTTGCGAACAGGCTTTGGAATGACTCCGGTATCGATGTCATTTGTGGGCAGAGCTACAATTTTACCGTGCCAGCGAGCGAAACGTGGATCGATTCAGGAAAAATCTGTGGTGCAAATGGACACGGATCAAATCGGCCAATGCGGCCTTGGGAAGCCTTCCGTCGCGTTCCTGAAGCGAAATGGTTCCAGTTAATCGCCACTATCGGACGATCTGCTAAGGCGCGAATTGTAGTTGGTTCGAGCTTGACAGATTTCCTGCCGCCTTTTCCTGGCCGGCTCTATTTTTTCGCCAACGATCTGCCTTGGATGTACTGGAACAATAAAGGCATGCTCGCAGTAAGAGTCACGCGGATACAATAACCGCCTTGGAGACTGTTTCGGAACTGTTCCGGTCGCTTTAGGCACAGCGAGCTGATATTTCCTACCGGTATGAAGCTACGCAAACGCTGGATATTGCTGCTCGTTTTTGCCGCTGTAGAAGGTTCTCTGTTCGCGGAAATCGAGATCACGCTAAATAATGATTTCATCGAACAGTACAAGGATCGGGCGACAATCTCTGCGTCGTTTACTGTCGACAAGGCGCACCAACGGGCAAATCCTGCGAAGAATGACGGCGACTTGCATGCCGCCGGCCGCGCCCCGGAAATTGGTCTGCCGATTGTCGCTGAGATTATGAATGCTGCGTCACAAAAGCCTGCCATGGACGCGATTCATAAAGCTGAACAGTCAGGTGAGCCGGTCGCATTGAGCGGTGTCTGGCGAATCTGGTGTGAACACGGCGGGGACAGTCAACAAACGCAGGGGGAGTCGTTGCAGCCGTTTAACACTACAAATCCGCCGCACGTTTTTGAGATTCATCCGATAACGAAGTTTGACAGGACCTCTATCATCGCCGCGCTGCATCCAATTCAGGGCTATAAACCAAAAGACGCTGAAACCGCGTTTTTGAAATACGAATCGTTAAAGTCCCACATAACGCCAGGCTCAAACACGACAACCGTTGTAACCATGATGGCAGGATACAACTATGTTGAATTTGCGATTGTTCCGCTCCCAGACTCAAAAATTGAAGAACTCGAGGATGGTAGCGCTGTACTGGCCGGGGCCTCCAGCCTCGATGGAACAGTCTTGGTTCACAAGCGTAGGATGGTATTTGTGAAGGATTCGCCGGAGGAGCAAGCGCTAAAGTCGCTAAAATCAGGAGAAGGGATGCACGTGTTGGGCATTCCGCGAATCAGCCTCAAACTGCTCTCATATCGAATTGCCCATCACACGGAGAACGAGCAAATGCTCAACTGGGGTTTACCGTACGAATTAGTGATCGTCGGCTACTACGGCAAGATGCAACCTTCTGATCTTGAATAGTGCACGTCTCGCCGATGGTTAGGCACGACCGAATCGCAACCATGCACTAAAAGTTACGCCCTTCTTAGGGTGCTCCGCTACATTCGAGGGAGTGTCGAGCAAAAACACAAAACTATGAAAATCAAGTGGCTCCCAAAACCGCAGACGCACGATTACCCAGCGGCGCTGTCATATCTGAGCTTAGTGTATGATGACGCAGCTTCAGCCGCTTTTGTTCGTAAGTTAGAGCGAGCTCCAATGTCGAAGTTTAAAGCCAAAGACATTTTCCGAGCATCCGGCCTCTCGTTGTTAGGGGTTAGCGATTACCACGTTAAAAAGGACAAAAAGAAGATCAAGGAAGGCGAAGCGCTTTCACCTCTTCTTCTTGTTCGAGATAGCGATCACGGTAAGGTTGTTATTGTCGACGGTTATCATCGGCTGTGCGCAGTCTACTCGTACGACGAGGACGCTGTAATTCCATGTAAGATTGCCTAGCCAAAGGAATATTGACTGGCTAACAAAAGCTGGATCATCGGATTGAACAGAAAATATTTCTGAACTGTTTCACTCGCTTTTTGGGGGCGAAATGCCCAATCTCGCCGTACCCAACCCCCCGGCCAATAACTCCTGCCCTCCTACATTCAACCCTGACGTAGCCGGGAATAGTGTCCCTTAGTTGCGAGCAGTTCCCACAGTCGCGCACGAGCACATTCTTGAAAACGCCCTTTCATACCTAAATTGGCAAACTCGATCCAGCGCTTTTCAACTGTTCCGCAACTGTTTCACTAGCACGCCAAGCCAAACATCCGGTATTTCCTTTTGCCGTGATCAGTGTGGCTCGGCTGGTTTACTGGGAAGGCATAATCTTGCTCGGCGGCTTTTTTGGCGTCATTGGCTGGAGGCTATTTACTGGCGCGATCAGCTTGGATGGTCTCCTTTATGGGGGCCGTCGTGATCGGAGTAACGCTTCTGGCTACTCTGCGTTTTTCAGTCCCGGTCGAACTCAACTGCTGATTGTCACCATTCTGACAGCAAGTTACTACCTACTTCAGGTGATCCACGACCCTACAACTTTTCCTGAAATCCCCGCTGCTTGGCTGGTCGCATTAGGCGGTAGTCAAGCGATCTACTTGGGTGGAAAAGCCCAATCCAGGCTCCTGGGGATCCGAGATCTAATTGAGAGGAGAAAACTATGAATAATAATAATATTGCGTTTTGGGCAAGCTTGATCGGGGCGATCGCTGTTGCCTTCATTATCGCCGTTTGGGTTCCAGGTGAACCTGATAAGAAGGTAGTGTATGCAATCGAGTATGGCGGTCTGATCATCACGTTCCTGTTCGGATTCATGATCCTCGCGGGAATTGCTAGCAACAAGATCGACATCAGTGGGATTCTTCACGAGAAAGGGGCTAATGGCTCCACCGGCGGCGCCAGCATGTCTCGGTTTCAGTTGCTGATCTTCACCTTCGTCATTGCGTTGAGCTTATTCCTCATCGTGGTCAACACCGGAAACTTCCCTCAAAAAATACCTCCTGAAATATTGACGCTTTTGGGTATTAGCGCCACGACCTACGCAGTCAGCAAGGGTATTCAAGCTGGTTCACAGTCGAACGGCGGCCTTAAAAATGGAGGATAGTAGGTCTGACGCTAAGTCTACGGCCGACAAAATCGTAAGCGACTAAGGAGGAAAATATGCCTACACGAAAACGTGGTCCTTCGTTCAGACGCCACATCGCTCCCTTCGCGCCGGTAGCGCTGGCCCTCGCGATGAACAGTGCCGGCAAACCGAGCATTGCAAGCGGTAGCGCCCACACGTTTACGCCGGAGTGTACTCTGCCCTTTGCAGGGGCGCGGAATCCACCAATTGATGATCGTTGCGGAATTCAGGGTGGAAGCTCTGATCCCGCGAAGCAGGCAGAAAGCACGGCTAAGAACAATTTCTGCGCTGAAACTGGATCTCCCGAGGTGATCACGTATCAGCAGTTAGTGAGCCTGCAAAGTCAAAGCGCGAATATACCAAAGAAGCTTCCCGACCGCACGAGGCTTACGAACTTAGGAGAGGGCAAATACGTCAGCTACATAGCATTTGTTAAGAACGCCCATTACTCTGACGTTGCTGCAGGGGAGGCTGTCAACTGCAACATTCCGGGGAACGCCACCAACGACATTCACATTGTTCTGTTAAAGGAACCAAATGACGATGAGTGCCTGAGCACAACAGCGGAGATGAGCCCGCACTATCGGCCCGCGGACTGGACGCCTGAGAACCTCAATGCCACGACAGGACATCCGGTTCGTGTGCAGGGGCAGCTCTTCTTTGATGGGAGCCATACTCCGTGTTCTGGAAGCTCCCGCCCCAACCCCAAACGTGCGTCACTTTGGGAAGTACATCCGGTCTATTCGGTTGATGTGTGCAGCCAGACCACGATTGCGGAATGTCAAAGCAGCAGCGCAGAGTGGACTCCGCTGGGTAAATTGTTCAGCTCAGAGCAACAGTAAGCGCTCGAGGCCGAAACATCAGCACCGTGAAGGTAAACATTTTCTATGAGGAGGAAAATATCAGAAGATAACTCATTTACAGAATGATTGTATTTAGGCTCGTTTGTTTTTCTTCCGTCTTTTCTCTTTCACTTTGGTGATAGTCGGAAGCCTCGCCATTACCTTTTCGGTTTCTGGTGAAGGCCCCACGCTATTTTTTCGGGACCGGCCGTTCCACAGCGCGCGATCTGAGGTGTGAGCGTCCCTTCACCTCGACATCGTAGCGCATTGCCTCGCCGAGCTTAATGAGCTTTTCCTCCTGACTTTTTGCAAGAGGTTCGGCCGGCGATGCAAATAGCCGGAATAATATCCGTTAGGCTGTGAACCGGACATTCGCCTTCAAGTATCAACACATTCTTAAACCGCTGCGATGCCTTGCTGCAACGATTTCAAACTGTTCACAAACTGTTTCACTCGCGTTGATAAAAGCTCGGCCATTACGCTGCAAAGCGCCGCGCAATTTTGTTATGCCTCAATACTGGCTCATCAGCGACCGCAACAATGGCGGCGTTGGCACGGACCGCAACGTCGCGGGGCTCGCTTACTTCGTGAGCGACAAAATCCCACTCAATAACATCGACAATTGGCAGAGAGTCAGCCCGACCCAGTTCCGCACTCTTCTCGCCGCCGCTGCCGACGCATTTCCTGCGTTGCCCCAAGGCGAAAACGAAAATCAGAGCCACGTCACCATCCTCGTTCACGGCTTTAACGTCAGCTTTGATCACTCCACCTCGTTCTACGAACAATTCTGCGGCAAACTTTTCGACGGCCCCGACAGTCTTGGCCTTTGCATTCTATATGATTGGCCATCGCTCGGCACCGTCGTCGGCTACGAACCCGACCGCGCTCATGCCCGCGAGTGCGCTGGCGATTTAACGGACATTCTCTCTGAGCTGTTCGATTGGCTCATTAAGAAACAGCAGGCAGCCATCAATTCCAACGGCGACCCGGAAAAAGCCTGCAAAGCCAAAGTCTCCCTCATTGCCCACAGCATGGGAAATTACGTTTTGCAGAAAGCGATGCACAATGCCTGGACTCGCAACAACCAGCCGCTTCTCGTTAGCCTAATTAACCAGCTCCTCATGGTTGCTGCCGACGTGGACAACGATCTCTTCGACGCTGGCGCGCCCGATAATGATGACGGTGCGGCCATAGCTAACCTTACCTATCGCGTGACTGCTTTATATAGCGGACGCGACGCCGTCCTCGGCGCCTCAGCAGGCCTCAAACACTTCGGTACCCGCCGCCTCGGTCGCAGCGGCTTGGCCAATCGTCCGCCCCTGGTGACTCAACTGCCCGCTACCGACAACGTCTGGGACGTCGATTGCTCTACTTTTTTTCCGTCGAACGTCAGCGGCACCGACGTTCATGGCGCCTACTTTGTCACAGACGGCACTATTAGTCTCATGCGGCAGATTCTGAAAGGCATCGATCGCGGTATCCTGGAGTCAACTGGCGCTACCAAAGGAAATAAATGGCCGTGAATTCAGTAAGGCTAAATAAAATTTTAGATTTTCAGGTAGGAAAATTCTTCACTTATCGACTTGGCGGGTGCGTGGCAGCGATATGTCTTGCTGGTTGCGCGACCGCAGATCACTCCAGTAAGGCTGTCGCCAAGCAATGGAATTCTCGGTTTAATGCTACTGACGGTACGACGCCTTGGACGGCCACGCCAACAATATCTGTAGTCGATTTCGTTTATGAAGGTATTGCTGTCAAAGATTACGAGTACAAAAAATATGTTGATCTAATCCGGCGCGGAACTTCTTGGAGCGGCTTCGGTGCGCAGACGGCCGCTCTTGGACTGAATGCCGCTGGAACATTAGTCGATGCTGACACGACCAAAATTCTCTCCGCCGCGGCTGGTGCCCTCAACGGCACTTCCGCCGCCTTCAGCAAACACATTCTTTTTGACCAATCGATTACGACCTTCGTCGGGCGCATGGACGCACTGCGCGCAGAGAAGCTTAAACATATTGAAGACCGACTTAAAGATAAGAAGAGCCCTTACGGATATGCCGAGGCATATCGGGACGTCGAAGACTACGGTCACTTAGGCAGTCTCGACGCTGCTCTTGCCGATGTCGCGAAAACATCTGGCGTAGAGGAGGCCAAAGCAAAGGGAGAGGTTCCGCCGACACCGAAGCCAGGCGGATAAATAGACCTTATGAGTCCCAACCTCTGTCCGGCTGGCGCATGAAAAAGCTCTTTAAACGAGTGCGAGCTTGAAATCAGCAATGCCTAAAAGACTTATCGTTTGCGCCGACGGCACTTGGAACAAGGTTGAAAAGGCACAAAGCGGCAAACATCTCTCGACGAATGTGGCGAAGCTCGCGGCAGCTTTACTGCCGGTCGACATTCATGGAACGACGCAGTTGCTTTGCTATTTGGAAGGAGTCGGAACTCATCGCGGCGAATGGCTCCGAGGTGGAATGTTTGGCCTCGGCATCTCAAAGAACATCGAGCGCGCTTACACGTTTCTCGTTCAATCCTACAAACCTGAAGATGAAATTTGGATTTTTGGGTTCAGTCGCGGAGCTTTTACAGCGCGAAGTCTTGCTGGAATGATTCGCGACTGCGGGTTGCTGAAAGCGGAAAATGTCGAGCAAATCGGCGCCGCGATGAAGCTTTATCGGGATCGCTACGGCGACACGGCTCCCGACGCGCCGCGTGCCCGCATTTTTCGCAACACGTATTCGTGGGAACCGTCCATCAAGTTTATCGGTGTTTGGGACACAGTGGGAGCGCTCGGTGTTCCGGGCGTCCATCTTTGGCTTGCCCGACTTTTGAGAATCGACTGGCAGTTTCATGACACGGCCCTAAGTCGAAGTATTCAAAACGCGTATCATGCTCTGGCAATTCATGAAAAGCGTAGCGATTTCAGACCGACTTTGTGGGAAAAACAAGGCTGGGCTGAAGCATCGAAGCAGGTATTAGAGCAGGTTTGGTTTTCCGGCGTGCATTCTGATGTCGGCGGTGGCTATGCCGAAGCGGGACTGTCGGATACTGCTGTCTCCTGGCTGATTGAAAAGGCTAAGGCACACGGCCTTGGTTTCCGCGAAGATTTCCTGGCTGACCGAGATTGGTTTGGCCCCAGGATAGATGGGCAGTTACACGACTCCTTCGATTTTCCTTTCTCATGGCTGGATACTCTCCGGCGGAGGAAAGGCGAACGAGCTTTCCAAGCGACTGGGGCAAGAACCTTCGAATCGATTCATCCGAGTGTCGTTGAACGTTTCCGGAAAGGCAGAGATTCGTGGCCATCGGGCTTCCTCCCTGTCCTCGAAGCCGACGCTCACAGCAAGGAGCAAAGACGATCTTCGACTTCTGCTCAAGCCGAGCAGTTCGTAAGCCCAGATGAAAGAACTTCTAGATCCAAATGAGTTGAACTGAAGGAAGCACCCTATGAACGATCACAACCCACAGAACATCCCAGACGCCGCGCGACTTATCAAAGCTAACGATCCGCGACAAAAACCAGTCCTGACTTCCAAACAGGCGTTCCTCATCGGTGCGCTTGGGGGCATCGCGCCCATGCTTGTCCGAGGCGCGGTCTCTGTGTCTTCTAGCGGCGGCCGACTTCCGGCCATCGAGATGTCGCAGATTATTGGCTATAGCTTTGCCGTATTGGTTTTCGCCGGCATAGGCGGCGCCGTCGCCATTTGGTTGGATGATGCGCGAACACGAAGGAGTGCTTTCCTTATAGGCGCAAGCTTGCCTTCGCTCTTTCACGTAGGCGGATTACAATCCGATGCTCCAGTCAAGTCGACAGCTGATATTTCCCGTCCTTTCCACATCGCCTTTGTTTCCTCTGCTTTTGCGCAGGAGCCGACGGGTAACCAGGAGAAGGCGCCCGTGGTACCCACGCTACCCGATGACGTCGTTGGCACGCAGCGCAAGTTGGAGGTTTCTACGCCGCGGAGTCCAATCTCCAACGATGTGTCAGCGACTTTTCTCGATAAATCCGGAAACGTGATTGCTTCCAAAACGATCCAGCCCGGCTTCGCTGCGGTTAGCGTTCCGGCTGACGCGGCTGCGGTTCGATTCCAAAAAGATGGTGCAGCCAGTGAGTCGCATCCACTCAGTGACCATCCTGTCCAGAGCGCTAACGTTGAAATCGAGCAAAAGGCCTTGAGCGCGTTTGCTCAGGCGGTGGGGTTGAGTCGGGAAGCCAAGCCGTCGATTGACGCGAAGATGTTGGTCGACGCTAAAAAACTGCCGGAGAGAACTTACGGCTGGTGCTATTTAGGCGATCGCGGCGCCGACGGCTGGCGAATACGCGCTGTCGATTTTCAAGGGGAAGGCATGCCTGAAAAAGGAACCATCGTCAAAGCGAACGTCCCGCTGGTGATCCGCAAAACCTTTGAAGGCACTGATGTCGTAGGCGTGGCTCTCACTGGGCAAAGCTTGCGCGTAGAGGAAATCAAGAATCGCGGAACCGACTATTGGGCCGCGGTCACAGTAGTGGAGTAAAAACATGGCTAACGAGGCAGCATTTCAATCCGCTCTCTCATACTAATTAAGCAAGTAGGTCTAATATATGGCACAACTAAAATTCCTTAAACGGGTCGGGTATTCCGACGTTAACACGTTGCAAGACGACGACTCCGCTTTCTTTTATGAAGCGGGGCTAATGATCGACGCAGACGGAGGTTATCATGCTTATCATCCTGATAACAAGTCCGGACTGGATTACTTGGCGAACGCTGGCAAGCCGGGCAACTGGTGGGCGCTGGTTACTGATAATGGCAAGCCTACCGGGAACCCAGTCGTCCAAAGCAGTTCTGATCCCGCGCCAGGTTTTTATATCTCTACCACGTCTCTTGAGGATTCCTCAGTCGATCGTGAAGATCCACGTCGTTATGTAAACGCCGAATCGATCAATTTCTTCGTTCTTCCCGGCAAACTGGGTCTGGGTGCGAAACTAGGCGACTTTGGCGTGATCATTCGGCCTGATCAGAGTGACTACGATTATGCCGTCTACGCCGATGTCGGTCCGGCAAGCAAGATCGGTGAAGCTTCGATTGCGCTCGCCGCCGCTCTTGGTATTCCATCCAGCCCAAAAACTGGTGGCACTGCTCATGGGATTATCTACATCGTATTTCGTGGCAGCCAGAAAGGCTGGCCGCTGTCACAACCCGAGATCGACCAATACGGCGCAACAATTTTCGCAAAATGGGGCGGCCTAGAGAAAGCGAAGGATTGCTTCCCCAGTGTGGTGTGGAGTTAGCAAACTAATAATGGCACAGAATGAGAAAACAACGTCGATTTACTTCTTGCCGGCTGCGGTCTTCCGCGCCAGCAGGCTTGTGGGAATTAGCTTTGACCTTTCAAAACGGGTCTGCTGATTAATTCCGGAGAAGATAAAGAAGGCACACAAAATGTCCTCGACTTAGTTCTCAGCGTCCTCAATCAAGAAACATATGAACCCCCAATTCAGAACGCGTCGCGCCAATTCTCGTGGTCTCTTTTTTCCGCCTCTCCGCTCCTCCGGGCTGGAAACGGAACAACTTCAAGCTACAACTCTAAAATTCAAAATGCTAAAGAAACTTCTTATCACACAGTGAAACGAAAATGTAATTTTGTAAGCGTGATTGTTGCAACCGTTTCGATGTGGGGCCTAGGAATGAGCGCGGCTGAGCCGTTGCCAACTCCGCCTGCACCCTCTGCCCTAGAGGCCGGCGACCTTATATGGCCAAAAAAACCAGGAGCTATCGTACCTTACGACTCCAGACCCGGATCCGCGGCGCAAGACACGGCGGACCGATGGAATCGAGAGAAAAACGTGTACCTAGACCAACTCAAAGCAAAAAGCCACTTATCGGAAGAGGAACGGTCCAGATATGAGTTGCTGCATTCGATGACTTACGATGCATTCAAAGTTCAATATTTTGGGGCTAGTGCGCCAGGGGAGGCTGCGACGTACGGAACGGGCGGTTTTTACACTGGGCATGTTGGGATCATCCGAATTTTGGACGGTACGCCCTACGTCGTGGAGGCTATGATGGGCAAAGGCGTTCGACAATTATCCTACAAAGACTGGATTCACGAGCGATCAGGGGAGATTTTTTGGGTAGGTCGTCTCAAGCAGATCACGGCGGATCGTCGGGCGGCCATCGCCGAAACCGCAGCGAGGGAAATCGGCCAGCCCTACAACTTCTGGAATTTTGATCTCGCAGATAGGCGGGAGTACTATTGTTCAAAACTGGCTTGGATATCTATTTTATCAGTCACCGGTTTCGCTCCTGACGACAACAAAAATCCAAAGAGAGTGCTTTGGTATTCGCCAAAGCAATTAATGAATTCAAGGCACATTGATATAAAAATCAATCCCGGGCCGTATCTGAGTCGTTGAGAATGTAATGCTATGGCAAGCTCCGCCTATTTTCTGGCCCCAAAAAGGCAGCGCACATTCAAGCGAACTAAACAATTAGCGTTGCTGTGCACTTTGGCGGTGGGGCTATCGGCGGCATCGTTTCCAGCGACTGATTCGGATGGCGATTGGCTAGAGAACATCCGCGGTGCGAACTGGAACGCTATAGTCTTCATTAGCGTTAAACTGCAGCGGGAAAACGGAGCACCAGAGACGACGACCGGAACAGGTTTTATCGTAGACCCCGCAGGTTGGGTAATCACGTGCAACCATCTGATCCCTCAAAAAGGAGATAACGATACGCTTACGATTAACCTTACAGTTGGGGATAGAACGGACCCTACATCGTATCAGAACAAGGCTATTCGCCGAGACGACAGTGAAGATTTGGCGTTGCTAAAGTTGCCGGTGCGAGAATCGGGCCCATGGCGGGTTGTCAAATCAGCGAACGATGTTGGCAGCGAAGCGGAAATAGCGGCATTCGGCTTCCCGTTGACCGAAGGTCTTGTGAGCAAGAATGGAAGGATCCTTAACAAAAACGGACCCGACGGGAGGTGGATTACGGACGCACCGGTCAACCCAGGGATGAGCGGAGGCCCAGTATTCAATAAATCCGGCGATGTCGTGGGAATTGTGCACGGAGGCTATGAGGAAGCACAGAATCTAAACCTGATTAACCCAATCAGTTCTGCTAGAGTTCTTCTCCAAAGGGTAAATTCGCCACTCTTAGTTGGTTCAACGGTCCTTCCGGCACCAGCCAGGATTGGCAAACCTGTGGTCTACAATGACACGATCAACACGATGACCGGGACGGAATTCGAGTATTCCATCGAGGCAACCGGATCTCCCACAAAATACAATGCCTTCGGCCTCCCCCCTGGATTAAAGTTAGACGAGAAGACGGGTGACATTTCCGGCATGATCTTTGAGGACAGCAGGTCCTCTTACTATGTCGACATTCGTGCCCAAAACGAATCTGGATGGGGCCGAGGAGAATTGGTTATCCGAATTAAGCGAACGGGCAGCGTTGAAGCGAGTCCTAGCCCCACGCCAACGGATCTTTACGCTAGCCTGTCGAGATTCGTTTTTCAGAACCAAGTCCTCAACGTCCAGAATGGTAATGTTTACGCTCCGAACGGAACCTTTGTAGGTTATATTGGTATTCCGAACATCAGGGGGTCCGAGGCGACCCTTCTATGGACAAATGGCACCGCGTCTCACTTCATGTCAGACGGATCTATCTTAAACCTGTACCCTACCGGCACGCTCATCGTCGGTCGTTGGCGAAACTGAAACGTAAGGACCTACTCCAGGGGACGGCGACGATGCGTGAACAATTGGTGAAAGCAAATGCAGCAAACCTGCCGATTGTCTCTTACACCGAGGTAAGTCGGCATGACAACAAGAAATCTGCTCTAGTCGTTTATGATGGGTGCGTATACGACATCACAGGTTTTCTGGATTTTCATCCCGGCGGACAATCGATCCTGCTTGCCAATTTAGGAACCGACATAACCGATACCGTTGATAGCTTTCACAATGCGTATGTTGGGTGTTTGATTCGATCGGAGGAACATCGAAGGGAATACGGTATACGCCTAGTCGGCAAAATAGCTGGCCCATCTTGTGGCTATAATCAAATCGGCCTGCAAACGTACCAATCGCGTCGCGAGTATCGCCGCCCAGATCCAATGGGCGCTGAATTACGCAAGCGAGTTTACGCTTACCTGCGGCGATCGGGATTCCCGATCCAGAAACCGCTCTTGCAATCGTTAGGTCTAATGCTCTTCTTCTACTTGCTCTACTTCGGCGGTGTCTACATGGCGTTCGTGCGGGGTTCCACAGTCTGGTGCCTGTTGCTCGGTCCCATCTGCACCTTCGGTGCGGTCAACGTTGCGCACTCTGTTATGCACGGAGCATTCGCGGATTCTAAGGTTTTGACATTCTTCGGTAGGACGCTTTGGGATTTCGGTGGATACTCGTCGCGGTCGTGGGATATCGAGCATCAAATCCATCATCAAGCGCCTCATACCACGATCGACTTGCAAACTGGCGGCGGTTCCGTGGTACGGTTCTTCGCGCATCAAGAGGTGAGATGGTACCAACGTTACCAAATGGTCTACATTTGGCTCTTATTTATGTTCTTCTCGCCAAACTCGTGGCTTGTCCATACCTACAAAACTCTATTTAAGTACAAATGCGTTCCGCTCTCTGAGAAAGTCGTGCACATTGTTGCGAAGACAGTCGGATTTGTTTTGCCTATCTCTGTGTCGTTCTACCTGTACGGTACAGCTGCAGCTGGCGTTAACCTTTTCCTCTTTTCAGTATCAATGAGCTATTTCTCCATCTTCTCCCTCTTCATCCAGCACGAGAACTGCTACCTTCCGGAAACCGAAAATGAATCCTGGTCGTTTCGCCAGGTTGTGACCTCATCGAGTTGGTACACCCGGAATTTCCTTGTCGAATGGTTCCTCGGCTATTTTAACTATCATACGGAGCACCACCTCTTCCCGGGGCTCAATCCAGCCTTATACCCAAAAATACAGCCGATCGTCAGATCCGTATGTGAGGAATTTAGAGTACCCTATAAGTACATTTCATTCACGGAGCTACTTTGCTCACAGCTTCGGGCGTGGAAAAAATTCGCGGATGAAGCTAGGCAATCCATGTTACGGTCCGTGACTGCATAATAACTGCGATCACATGTCCCTAAGCTCTCACTCCGCGTCCCGACCTAGTGAGGTAGAGCGATTTCCGGCACTGACCGACCTGAGGCCCGTTCTCATCCGTTTCCAGAAACGCTCGGCTTCCCGGGCGTTAATCCAGGTTGCAAATAGCCTTGCTGTGTATGTGACGTTGTGGTGTGCCATCTACTGGAGCTGGAGATTCTCATATGCTCTAGCACTTTGCCTTACATTTCTTGCCGGTCTCTGGGTCGTTCGTGTCTTCATTATTATGCATGACTGCGGTCATGGATCTTTTACACAATCTAAACTTGCGAACAGCATTATCGGCAACATCGCGGGTCTGATGGTTTTCACGCCTTACTATCATTGGCGGTGGGAACATGCGATTCATCATAATACGTCGGGGGATCTCGGTCGGCGTGGCGTCGGCGATATTTGGACTATGACAGTACAGGAATACCTGAATTCACCGCCTTGGCGGCGTTTTATTTACGCTGTTACACGAAATCCGACCGTTTTGTTCTCAATTGCCCCGTTATTGCTTTTTCTTTGCTGGCACCGCGTTCCCGCGCGCAGCGCCCGTGGCCGGGAGATCTGGTCGGTCTGGGCCACAAATATCTGGGTGTTGGCCATATGCGTGACACTCAGCGCGGTTTTCGGCTGGCAACAATTTCTTATTACGCAACTGCTCATCACCATGGTCGGCGGCGGTATTGGCGTCTGGTTATTCTACGTCCAGCACCAGTTTGAGAGCGCTTATTGGACGAGGTCGGACGATTGGAACTATCTCGCAGCAGCGCTTCGCGGAAGTTCATTTTACCGATTACCAAAGGTACTGCAGTGGTTTTCAGGCAATATTGGCTTCCATCACATCCACCATCTTAGCCCTAGCATTCCGAATTATAATTTGCAGCTCTGCCATGCTGCTCATCCAGCGTTTGCACGAGCGCCAACCATCACCCTGCGGACGAGTCTTGCTTGCGCGAAGCTCAAACTCTGGGATGAACGGGCGCACCGACTTGTAAGCTTTCAGCACGTGAAATCCAGCACCAACGTGAAGGCGCTGGCTCCGACAACGCTCGAATGTAAGTTGTCAAATGAGGACTGAGTTTCTCCTGAGGATTCCTTATAATCTCGGCATTCAGCTTGAAGACGCCGGACGAAATCGCGCAATAACGATATGTCCACGAAGCATTCGTCACGGCTGCATCGAACCGGACAACAATCACCGCCTCTGATTGCTAGCTTCTGATTTAGTCGGCTTATTGAACAAGTGTAAGTCTGGTCTGGCGCGTCTAACATCGTCCGCGTAAGGCGAACACTACTAACCGGTGGATTGTGCTAGAGTTTGTGCTAGTTCGAACACTCTTCTGAAAGCCTCCGGGACCCGCTTATTGTCACGAGTTTATCCATGCGCTTTCGCGGACGAAGGCGGTCAGGAAAAATACGAACAATTTTTCCAGCGGTGCAGCGATTCGATGCTCAAATGAACGCCGGTTCGGCGAGCATAAGCCGCTTGTGATGAGGTCGAGGCAGAATCTCTGACCGCTTCGCATTTCACGTTACGCAGTTCGAAATCCACTTCTTTCAACGACAGCGGCAAAAGTCGCTCTCAAAATGTGTGTGAGAGAATTAGATACAGTTGACGGCACCCCAGAAAGAGCACAATCAGAAAGAGAACGCAGACGCCTACGATCAGAAATAAAATGAAATAGCGAAGCAGAGTCGCGCGAAAAGGCCACCAAGCTTGGCGCCATGGTCGTGACATTTTGGTCTTGCACATCGTTTCAATAACGACTCGTCGGCGCGGTCAGAAAGGGCTGCCAAACACTCTTATAAAATTCGTCCATCTTGCGCTGATCAAAATAGCCACTATGTGGCAGATCCTTTGTCTCGAAATGAGCGACCACGTCCCGATCGTTAAAACCGCGTCGTCCTGAAGGACCTGAGTCGGGAATAACGTAATGCGCGATTCTTGCCCAAAAATCGCCAGTTGAGTAATGGCAAAGAACCGCGTCAACCTGTCCTTGGTCTAAGAGCGATCCCCAGTTGAAATCAGGGCGCAAAATGCAGCCGATGAGAATTATTCGGCCAAGACGCAGGGTTCGATCAGACTCCAACGCGTGACCTATCAACCATGTACCGAAACTATGGGCAATCACGTCCGGAACTCCACCAAATCCGCTCCCGGACGATTCACCGCTGAGCCGCTTGATTCTTTGGAGAAGCCTTTTTGTTAACTGTCGTTGTCGGAAACGTAATATTGCTCCCGGTCGAACTACACCATACTTATAAATCGCTACCGGCACCGAGTAACCATAGGCTCGCGAGAGCATCCAGTTGAAGTCTTCTTGCCATGGTCCACGGGTATTCATTCCATGCAAGGCAAGTACCCAACGCACATCGCGCGTCGGCGTCCCTTTGCTGAAGTACGTTTCTGTGACAGTAGTCGCTCCTCTTTCTTTGTCTTTAAATGCGTCGCCGCATCGAGCACATACGGGCTCCGCCGCTTCCTCAGGAGTTAAGCGTTCATCACGCGTGCATGCGCAGACGTAACGTTGTCCTTTCTCAAGGAATTCGTGGTTCGCTAATATCTCGAGTAAGTTACGTGCTTGCTCTTCGGAGTGGTCTGCAGAAGAAACAAATTCGTCGACAGTCAGTTCGAATGTTTCACCACGTTCGAACCGCTCACTTAAGATTTTGATCAGATCTTTGGGAAATGTTGGCCGAATGCTTTCCCAAAATTGCTGGTCTGGGCGCCTCATCCGTATTTGCCCAAGAGTTCTAAAATTGCCCAAACTTGCGTTGCGGTAAGTTGGGCCCAAAGCCTAATCCGCCGCTGTGCGCCAAATAGTTCAATTTTAACTTTGCGTTCCGCGTCTTCCTTATCCGGCTGATAAAAAAATGCCCCGGTTGTACCATCGAATCTATTCGGGCGAACAGCACGACGAACCTGTCTCACAGCTTCTGAATCCTTGAAGACACCTTCTTCTGACGAAGTACCGAATTCGACGTACGCCGCGGCGTCATTCAGTCGTGTGCGCTGCGCGGTGACGATCGCTGGTTTTGATTGTGGACTGTTCAGTTCCGCTTGATCTAAATCTTTGATTGCAAGAGCCGTTTTAAATCGGTTTCGCGGTTGCAAAGTTAATAGCGGTTGAATTGCTGCGTTGATTTCGTTCAACGCCGCGTCGTGCGTCTCTCTGCTCCAAGGAATCTGTAAAAAGGCCGCAGCTAGTCTAAGGCCCAATCGCATCTCGAACCGCATAACGGTCCGGTCCGAACGCTCTCGATATGCTCGGAGTTGATAATGGTCGCCCTCCCAATCCTCCTCGCGATCGCGATCAGGCGTACGCACCCAGGCAACCTCACGCTGATGCCAAACAAACTGAAGCGTGTCGTCTCTAAAATAAATGCCCGTCAATCGTCGTTCTTCCGGGAACTCCAATGAAGCCTGAGCGTTCCACAAGGATTCCATGCCGGCACCACGCAGGCGTCGCAAAATCTTGTCGCTCGATGTCCAGAGCGAATCGCCAGCGATCACTTCTGGCACATGGTATAGATAAACGTGCTGATTACCCCAACCTTCAACTTCCTGCAACCATTCTTCTAGGTCCGCTTGATGTAGTTGGCCGTCGTCAATGGCCTTAAGTAAATTGGATTCGAAATCGGCTTTTGTGGAACCAATTGTGATTTTCTTCTTTCGGAGCAGCTCTTTAATAAAGGCGTTTCCCTGTGCGAGAACAATGCCTCGGACGAGCGTTCGCAGCGCTTCTTTTTCGCTTTCAGACGGTGGCTCTGGGTGGGGGTCGATCTGGTTGCTCATCTTGCGCCGACTCGGTAAACTTCATCTGCAGCCCTCGGATTGGCTTCCTGTGCCCATCGGACTTAAAAGACAGAGGCTTTTTCTTAGCCGGTCTCGGATTCGCACCTTCGTCACGGGCGCAACCCGCAGACTACGTTGAAGCGGACGTTATTAGCTGGGTTCACCGGGTCCACCGTTCCACCTACGCAAAAGCCACAGTTATTGTCGTCGCAAAAGATTTCCCTAATCTGGCCGTCGGGGCCGTCAATGGTGACTTGTCTGCAATCGCCGCCGGTTTCGAGAGAGCACTCGCAGGGCGTAATGATCACACCGGCCCCCCCCGCTCTGCGGCGCGACTATGATATTACTCTTCTCACCCTTGGTAAACGTCCATCCCGATTTTGGTTTGTAGACACCTTCTTCGACGGTGAAGCTTGGAAACTCGAGATGCTGCTTTTGTCCGGTTACCTTTCGGCCGCAAGCCGTGAGGCCGACGACTGACGCTAGCAATAGGATGGCCAACCGTGCCATGTATTTTCCCCTTCCGTGCAAGTCCCGTAAACATGGTTCACTACATAAAGCCAGTCGTTGTCAATACAATAGAAACAGTTGCGAAACACTTTAGGGCGAGTAATTGAATCGGCCAACATGGAGCGCGCCGGTGTAGCTAAATGTCACCACGCAACAGTCATCGGACGGGAGAAACGAGTGTCTCGCCAAGCCAAATCAAGTTAGTTCTCATGAAATTTCGAAGCTCGATGAGCGCTTCGAAGCGCTCGTCGGATCCCCTCAGCGCATAGCGAGGTGCGCGGGGTAGTCACCGGGCGGCTACAAATCGGACAAATAGCCCGCGCACTTACAGCTTAGTGTTCATTTTTTCCAAGACTTTGAGTAAAGCGGGCCTGGCGTAAGCCCAGTTGTGGCATTTGAAAACTCCGCAGGTCACGAGGAGAAACCAATCTGGGATGAAAAGCGTCCCTTCAATTTGGCGCTCGGCAGAGAGTTGAGACCAGATGTTTTCTAGTTCCTTGGTAACGATGTACCCGACGAGTTGCGTCGGATCGAAAAAGTCAAAAACTCGGCGACCGAGAACTACAAACGCAAAAATCGAAAAGACGGCGCCTAGTGAAACTGCCGCTAGATTTAGGTAGCCGAGAAACCATCCGAGGGCTCGGCAGAAAGCAAGAACGCGCGAGCGCAGCTTCAAATGCGACTAACCGGATATAAACAGTAACAACTTTCTCATCGACGACGAGCGTTCGAACAGAGTTGGGCACTTTCGTATACGCGGCACTCACGACTGCACTTACGGCTGTGAAGTACAGGCCGAGTAAAACACCAGTGACCTGCGCAATCGTGCCCAGAAAAGTGGCATAGCCCTCGGGCCTGAAAAACGATGGCGGCCCGCCAAGTCGATGGAAACCACAAGCTCTTAGCGCGTAAAAGATTCTCGGCCGCGAATAGCGTGACGATTGTGAATGTCGCCAGCACCATCGGCCACGCTACTGATCTGAGAATTAGGGTAATGACATGCGCCGAGATAAGAGTCTCAGTTTTTCGGTGCTGGGCCCTAAGGGCCAGCGTAGCATTCCAGAATGCCAGACGATAAAGCAGCGTCGCCATCTCCATTACCCGGGAGTTGTCTGGAGAAGACTACGGCGAAACAGTGAGTTTCTGCTCCAGCAAACAGCTTTTTCGAGTAGCTTGTAGGCCATCTTGACCGCTAGTGCAGTTCCGCAACTAACCGCGAATTAAGCGAAATAATAGGCTGCCGCGTCGACTTTATTCGCTTATTTCGCCGCTTCCACTGAGAACCACCAGCGTTGAAGCCGGGCCCCGCCGGTGGTTTGGGTTTGGCAACGGACCATGTTTAGACCGTGCAACAGACGCAGCGCCTCATCTATTTCTGCGCTTGAGGAGTGTCGATCAAAAACTTCGACGCGTATCTCTGTTTTTGTCATTCCGCTTTTGGTGTGCCGAAGAGCTCGCAGGATTTTATCCGCATTCCGGTCGCCGGTGCCGAAAATCCACTGCGCCGATCGCTCACAATAATCCCATAGGGCCATGGCTGCCTCGTGATGTACTGGACGGATTAGACGCGACTTATCGAGTAAAGCGCATATCGCACTGAGACGCGTGACTTGCGCTTCGGCGCGAGGGTTGTTCCAACTATCGTCGTTTTCTCGCGCGCGCCATGAAAAAAATGAGTTCCCACGAAATTCCGAAGTTCACTCTGCGGCAAATGAGACTAATATTAATTGGCGTTGTCGAGCTTTGGGATACTCTCATGTCGCCGCTGGCTGGATTTTCGGAAAGGTCTCAGCAGCCCCCGCAGTGTGCGCCGGTGGCCAACCACGGCCTGCTCTGGCTCGTCGCGCTGGCCGTTTTTCCTTTGGCGCTGGGTTGCGATACCGATGGCGCAGCGGGCTACCCGCCATGGCTTTCTTACCGCGAGACTGTGTTGAAATTTATCGGAAAACTCAAGGACGCTTAGCGACCCTGCCTACTGCAATTGCGAATAAAACAATCAGAGGACAGAACTGAGTGCGGATATTGCAGTGGCCGTTGTGAAGATCGCATTTTGATCAACGAAGAGTGGACCTGAACAGATCGCAGCCCATGGCATCTTCCCGACTTGAGCAGGGAGACGCAAGAGGGCGGATGAACACCATGATCCTTCGGCATTCTGTTCCTGACAAAGCGATGAGGCCACTACGCGCGCTGTAGGCCGATGCAGGGCTGCAAGACAGGACAACAGAAGAGATCTGTCGAAAGAATCCGGCGCCTCGGCACACTCCAACTTGTTGATGAGTTTTGAAACCAACGGCGATCTCGCCAGGTGGGGAGCCCAATCTAACATAAGCGCGAGTGTATAGAAGGGGGAAACCCACCAATAGGCCGGCACCATCGATTCCGATTGACGCCACC
>Ga0207684_10002103_pt1 | contig 20410 bp, 18 predicted proteins | sample KBSK5501metaG_FD_184342 | JGI IMG/M metagenome (GOLD analysis project Ga0207684, IMG submission 184342) | Corn, switchgrass and miscanthus rhizosphere microbial communities from Kellogg Biological Station, Michigan, USA - KBS K5-50-1 metaG... | ecosystem: Host-associated > Plants > Roots >...
CGTGCCCAGCGCGATGCCCCGCCAGGCTCGCCAGCCAGGCCTGACCACCCATCGCGTGAGCCGAAAGCGCGCCGGCGTCGACCGCGGGACGACGACACTCTGAAAGACGTCGTTGAGGATGTAGAAAACGACGATGATCCCGAAGATGACCTCGAGTGTCTCGAGCATGAGGGCCATACTACTTGCCTGAAGGGCTGGTGCCGGGACAGGGACTCGAACCCTGACGCCCTTACGGGCAGGCGATTTTAAGTCGCCAACGTCTACCTATTTCGTCATCCCGGCGCGAGCCACATTGTAGGGCGGTGGCCATGGTTTTCCGGCGCCCCGATGCGATAGGTAGCGACCGGCTTTTCCATCACCGCACTAACGTTTTAGCCCATCAGCAGCGGCCATGCGGGTTACGCTCGAGCAGTACCGTGCAAACATCGCTTTGGCACGTCGCCGATTCAGTCTCGGCCTCGCGCTCGGTGTGCTTGCGACCGGCCTCATCATCGCCGTCGCGCACCCTGGCTTGGCGGATAGCGTGCTCGCCCTGGAGAATCGCATCCAGCACCAATCCGGCGTCCAAATCGCGATTGCCGGCATCTACTTGGAGGAGTCCGGCCTACCGATGCCGGTGCCCTCGGAAGTGTCGGTCGGCTACCTCGGCCAGCGCATGACCGGGAACCCACTGGCCCTTTTCGCAAGCTGGCTCGGGCTTACCCTACTGATTGTGCTGGGATCGACGAACCTGTTCCTGGCATCACGCCGCTTCGGACAAAGGCTTCTAACCAGCCGTGTCGGCAGCGCGCTGCACTTGACGCCGTCCCGAGTTGCGCACGCCCAGTCATGGTTTGGACGTTGGGGCCCGGTCGCCATCGCGGTCTCGCGCTACGTCCCCGGCTTACGCTGGGCCATGGCCGTGGCCTGCGGCATCCTCGGCGTGAGCTATCGCACCTTCTGGTTCAGCACGGCAATCTCCGCGGCGCTGTGGGCCGCGGTGATGCTGACCCTCGGCGTCACGATAGGCGACGCCGTAGGCCAGGCGATCATGGCGCATGCCTGGATCGGGCTGTTGCTGCCGTTGCCCGCCGCGACCGTGCTGACGACGTGCCTCGTGCGGCTCTTCGTCAGGCGCCGGGCGGTGACCGCCGTCCCCGCGTCTTAGCGCGCCGCCCTCCGCGTCCACGTTCCCCAGCCGACCGTCAGCGCTAGAGCGCCGGCACCGAAGACCAGCGCCGCCAGACCGATGAGCCCGCCGAGTACCGGGAGCAGGCCCAGCACGGTCAGCACGAACAAACCACCCAGCAGCGCGAGGATGTCGTGATAGCGAGCCCAGCCGAGCCGGGCGAACAGCAGGCGCCCCACGAGGAAGCCCGAGACGACATAACCGATGGCCAGCACGAGAATCCAAATGGGCAGCAGGAGAACCCCGAGCCACCAACCGCCGATCAGCACGCCAACGATAAAAACGATCAGCGCGACGATCGGTGTGATGACGAGGATGGCGGCGCCGATGCCCAGGCTGGGCCACGGTTTCGCGCGAAGCGTATCGATCGCCCGGGCGCTGATGCCGGGGAGCAAGAAAATTAGCAGCAGGCCGAGAGCGAAGAACCCGATCAGCTCGCGTAGCCAGCCAAGAAATCCGTTGGCGGCGCTTCCCCCCTGGTCCGTCGGCGTGTGCCGGATGGTCGTCCCGGCGACCCGCGCGCCGTTGACCAGCTGAACGGCATTGTTACTGGTGTAGTCCAGGTTGCCGCCGATCTGCGCCCCGTCCAGCTTGAGATGGTCGACCTGGCCTCGCACTTCGCCACCGACGCGATTCTTTAGCGTCAGGTTGCCGGCTGACATCTGGACCCGGCGGGTAACCGGGGCCGATACGGTCGCCATTCCGCCGGCCACCACCAGGTCGCGGCCGATGGTGCCGCCGGATCCGATGTCGATCGTTCCACCGGTGACGACGACGTCCTGCGCGACCGGGCCATTGATCGTCAGGTTGCCACCTGCCGCGATGATGCTGCCACCCACGTGACCGGTTACGTTGACGGTGCCGCCGCCGACGATCAAGTCGCGCGTGATATTGCCTGCGACCGTGATGGTGCCGCCACCGGCGATGACGTTCCCATTGACCGTCCCCTCGATGCTGATCGTGCCGGCGCCCGCGTAGATATCGTCATTGACCGTTTCCGTGCGGGCAACGGTGACGTCCGCGCCCTGCCGCAGATCAGCCGCGGCCGCGGGCAGCGGCACCCAGGCAAATAAGGTCGCGATCACGATCGCTCCGGTCAGTGTCGCCAACCAACGGGCGAACGTCCGCTGTATGCGTGTCATCGGATCCTTGCCCTCCCGCCCGCGAGCTCTCCAGGGCATTCTGCCACGGCCGCGCCGTGGCCGTGGCAGGCTCTGGCGGCACCCACAGGGTTGCTAAGCGACGGGCGCTACTTCCTGGTACGCCTGATCGCCTGCCACCGTCTCGGCCCGCGCGGCGCGAGCGCGCACGCCGAGGACGCCAACCGCGGCGACCACGACGACGACGATCCCCAGCGCCATGCTGGGCCGCATGGCGTCAACAAACGACTGAGTGAAAACGGCATGCGCCAGCCGCTCCAGTTGTTGCACGATTTGCGCCGGGATATTGGCGGGTAGCTGCAGGCTGCCGCCCGTTTGGCCGCGCCCGACTTGCAGGCCACGGCCGGCCGCCTGGCTGAAGCCATCGATGAAGGGAGCCCGGAAGAGGTCCGGCAGCTGCGACGCGTAGCCGACAGCGTGTTCGTGCAGGCCGGTGGCCAGCCTGTTCTGCAGCACGGCACCGATCGCCGCGCTCCCAATCACGGTGCCCAGCTCCTGCACCGTGCTCAGCACACCGGAGGCGACGCCGGCCAGCCGCGGCTGGAGGTCACGGGTCGCCAGGCTGTAGACGGGCGTCCAGACTCCCGCAAGGCCAAGCCCACCGACGGCCAGCCCCGGAACAAAGGCCCAACGATTAGAGTCCACCTGCACCCGCCAGGCGATGTAGGCCATCCCGATCGCGAACAGGGTAAGCCCGATCATGAGGATGTATTTGCCGAAGCGAGCGGCCAGGGGAGCCACGACGCCCGAGAACAACATCATCGTCAGCGCCATCGGCGCCATTGTGATACCGGCGTCGAAGGCGCTGAGCCCGAGCACTGATTGGAAGTAGATGGTGATGGGCAGGAAGACCCCCACCATGGCGAAGCCCATCGCCATCAGGACGACCGTCATGAGGGTGTAGTTGCGGTCCTTGAAGACCGCGAACGATAGGAGCGGTTCCTGGTCCTGGCGGCGCCACTGGACGATGAAGAAGAACGCGAGGACCGCGACGCCGGCCGCGATGATCTCGGGGATCGTGATGCCCGCGGAGACGGTCCCCCAGTTGTAACGCTGTCCCTCGATCAGGCCGAAGATCACCCCGAACAGGCCGATCGTCGCCAGCGCGACGCCAACGAAATCGAGGCGGTGCCGGCGGCCCGGACGAAGATCCGGCACCAGCGCCAGCGCGAGCGCCACGATCAGCAAGCCCACCGGCAGGTTGACATAGAAGATCCACCGCCACCCAAAGTTGGTGACGATGAAGCCGCCGACGATCGGACCCGCGAGCACGGCCAGCCCGGCCAGCCCGCCGTAGATGGCGAAAACGCCGCCACGCCGCTCAGGCGGAAAGATCGTGGTCATGATCGGCAACCCCTGGGGTGCCAGGATGGCCGCACCCAGACCCTGCGCGCCGCGAGCAAGGATCAGCTGGGTCGGATCCTGGGCGAGACCGCTGAGCGCCGAGGCCACGGTGAAGACGAGCACGCCGGCCATGAACATGTTTCGCGGACCGAAAATGTCGCCCAGCCGTCCCGAGGTGATCAAGAGCACTGCATACATCAGGCTGTAGCCGTTGAGCACCCAGAGGATCTGGTCGAGCGAGGCGTGCAGGTCGTCGACGATGCTTGGGATTGCGACGTTGACGATGGTCAGGTCGAGCAGGGTCATGAACAGACCCAGCGCGAGCACGGCGAGCGCCAGCCACGGCGCGGATGGTCGGCGATTTTCAATCACGGTTGCGTACCCCCGTTACCAAATTTTGCTGCTCGGCAAAGAACCGGCGCAATTCCTGCGCCACCCGCTCGGGTTGTCCGCGTCGATCGCTATTGCCCGAGGCCTCATGACCGAGTCCGGGAAACTCCACACGTGTCACGTGCGGCAGGACCGTCTCGAGGGCATCGACGGCCCTCGTCAAGTACGCCGGGCTCTTACTCCCGCCGAGCAACAGCACCTCGGCGGGCAAAGTCCTGAAGCTCTCCAGCGCACCCTCCATCGCGATCACCAGCTGAAAGTCATAGTGCAGGGTCGGAGCGAGCATCCTCATCGTGACGTCGTCGCCGGACGCCTTCTTGTCCTCGCTGGCCATCATCATCGTCGTCATTCGCTCGAGCAACCAGCGGGGTATGAGATTGAGCATCGGCGGCCCCATTTGCGCGCCCTTCATGCCGGTGATCATGGCCGCGGCCACCTTGCCTTGAGCCATCTCATCGTCGAAGCGCGTCAACCAGCGGGTCGGCGCCGAGCCGGTGAACATGAGCGGCGGTTCGAAGATGGCGGTCTTGTGAATCGCGGGAAGCGTGAGCGCCGCCTGGAGCGAGATGATCGCGCCCGAGCTGACCCCGAAGACATAGTGCGCTCCGGTCTTGGCAAGAAGAGCGTCCAGATCTTCGACCTCCTCCTCAACGTTGTAGTCCTTGCCATATGGTCCGCTGAGACCACGGCCCCGACGGTCAGGCAGGTAAACGGTGTAGTTGTCGGCCAGTGCCTCGGCGAGCTGCACGTGGCTCTGGGACGACTCCATGGCGCCATGGACCACGATGAGACCCGGCCCCTGGCCGAGCTGACGGTATCCGATGGTGGTTCCGTCTTTCGAGACCACAGAGCCCGTGGTGTACTGGCCCGGTCCGGCCACGACCGGTTGATCGTTCACGATGGTTTTCGACATGGGTTTCAAAGCTCCTTCCTGGTAACGCGACGGGAGCCTGGCTATACTCCGGGTTGCGCGCCCTTGAGCACCAGCTTCCGCCGTGGGACTGACTCGAGGAACACGACCTCTGACGGAGTGCTTAGAACACTTCGCCGGAGGTCGTTGTCTTTCATCCGGTTTCACCTCCCTCTTTGCGGTTCTCGAATTTCTCGCCAACGTCCTTCATCTGTTCCTTGGTGATCCACAGGCGGCCGCCCTCGATCTCGACGATGAGATTGCGAACCCAATCGACCTCGGCCCGCTTCATCGCCAGCGCGTACTCAACTTCCACCAGGAAAAGGCGCGGCAAGCCCATCCCGATGAAAGACTTCAGCTGCGTTTCCTCACCTGCAGCCTGTCCCTCGAGCAGGGCGACGCGCACCTTGAGGAGCCGGACTACCTCATCCTGATCGAGCGCGGCGAAGAAGGCGAGCGCCGCGCCGAACTGCGGATACTCGTTGACCGGTTGCGCGAGCAGTTCGCGCAGCCAGGCCATGATTTCCTTACGGCCGGTTTCGGTGATCGCGTAGATCGTCCGCTCGGGCCGGCGCCCCTCCCGGCTGGTCTCCTGGGCCTGGATGAATCCACCATTCTCTAGACGTTCGACCGTGTCGTAGATCGACCCGCCCTTGAGCCGGATCACCTGGTCGTGGCCGCGCTCCTTCATCTTGGATTTCATCTCGTACGGGTGCATCGGACGCTCCACCAGCAGATTCATGACGGCCAGCGCCAGCGGCGTCCGCGGCAGCTCTCTTTTGCTCTTCATCTTTAGGCGACTTCGACTATACAACGTCGACCAATCGATGTCAACTAATCTCGCTAAGCGTAACTTACAGCATCCTTACTGAGTTCGGGGAGGATATACGGGACGTGAGCGCGGCGCCCCGGCGGATCCTGGTCGTAGACGACGACCCCATGGTCGCCACCACCATCCAGCGCGTCCTCCGCCCGGAGGGTTATGACGTCGAGGTCGCGCTCGGCGGGGCGGCGGCGCTCGCGCAGGCCCACAGCCGCCGGCCCGACCTGGTCGTCCTCGACCTGATGATGCCCGGCATCGACGGCCTCGAGGTCTGCCGCCAGCTGCGAGCGGACGGCAGCCTGCCCATCCTGATGCTGACTGCCCGCAGCGGGACCGCCGATCGGGTGCGCGGACTCGATACCGGCGCCGACGACTACCTCGTCAAGCCATTTGCTTACACCGAACTGCTGGCCCGCGTCCGCGCGCTGCTGCGTCGCGCCGCACCCCCGCCGACGCTCCTGCAGTTCGCCGACCTGACGCTGGAAGTTGAAACCCGTGAGGTGCGCCGCGGCGGCCGGCTCGTGCCGCTCACGGCGAAGGAGTTCGCGCTGCTGACCCACTTCCTGCGGCACCCTCGGCTGGTGCTGAGCCGCGAACAGCTGCTCAGCGCCGTGTGGGCCGAGGAAGAAACCGATGACAACGTGGTCGCCGTCTACGTCGGCTACCTGCGCACGAAGCTCGACGGCACGGGTGAGCCCCGGCTGATCCAGACCGTCCGCGGTTTCGGCTACAGCCTGCGCGAGGCCTGACGTGTCGTTCAGACTCCGGCTGACGTTCTTCGGCGCCGCTCTGGTCGCACTGACCGTGCTGGCCTTTGGCTGGCTGGTGTATACCCTCGCAACCACGAGCCAGGGTACGGCGCAGGACGATGTCCTCAAGCAGCGTGCCGCCGACGTGCAGGCCGCGGTCGCCGCGGCGTCGGCAGCTCAGCTCAGCGTTCCTGGCACGCTGACCGGGGCCGAGGACCTGGCGCGCCGGACCGATCCATTCGTCGAGGTCCTTACATCGAATGGAACGGTGGTGTCCAGCACCGGCCGCATTGGCGACGCCGCCCCAGCCGTACCGACGAGCCTGTTGGCGTACGCCTCCGCCCACGGGACGGCCCTGGCCACCGTCGATCTGCCCGGCGCAACGTCGCTTCGCTTCTTTGCCACGCCCTGGGACCGACCCGACGTGGGCCTCGCGGGCTTCGTCGTCGCCGGGCAGCCCATCAGCATCCAGTCGACCAACCGCCGGGGCATCCTCGGCTTCCTGATCATTTCGTCCATTCCGACTCTACTGGCGGCGTTCATCGCCAGCTGGTTGATCACGGGTCGGGCGCTTCGGCCGCTGAAGACCGTCATCGAGACCGCCGACTCGATCGCGCGGACGCGCGATTTGAAACGACGGATCCCTCCCGCCAACCGGCGCGACGAGATTGGGTTGCTCAGCGAGAGCTTCAACCGGATGCTCGAGCAGGTTGACGCCGCCAACCAGCAGCTGACCCAGGCGCTGGACGCCCAGCGTCGTTTCGTGGCCGACGCCTCGCACGAGCTGCGGACGCCACTGACGACCATCCGGGGCAATGCGGAACTACTGGCCCACGGTCCCAGCGTCCCGGAGGATGTCCGCGCGGCCGCCGCCCACGACATCGCCACCGAAAGTGAGCGGATGAGCCGCCTGGTCGAGCACCTGCTTACCCTGGCCCAGGCCGACGCCGGCCAGAACCTCGCCCTCGCACCGATCGCACTGCGGCCCATCATCGAATCCGTCGGCCGGCAAGCCCAGTTGACCCATGAGGATCGCCGCATTCGGACCGTCGGGCTGACCGACGCGACCATCGAGGGCGATGAGGACGCGATCACGCAACTTCTGTGGATCCTGATCGACAACGCCGTGAAAGCCACCAAACCGGGTGGATCGATCGAGGTGGGACTGCAACAACACGATTCGACCGGCCTGCTCACCGTCGCCGATGATGGCACCGGCATCCCCCCGGACGATCTGCAACGCATCTTCGAGCGCTTCTTTCAGGCGGACGCGGCTCGCTCGAACAAAGGCGCCGGCCTCGGGCTATCGATCGCCCGCTGGATCGTGGACCAACATCACGGCGCCATCGCCGCGCGTAACAACAACGGTCCCGGCGTCACCTTCACGGTAACGTTGCCGCTCGCTCCGTAACTTTCCCTCACCCGCTTGCCGGGCCCGCCGGCCCACGCGAGCCGCGCTTCAGTGCGATGCGAGCGTTTGAGGCGTCAGGGGTGGGGGCGCTTACGTCGTTCTTATCGCCCGGCTCTAGGTTGGCGTCATGTACGACATCGCCACCGACCACGCCGGCGCGATCAGCGCCGCTGTTCTGGCCCTCATTTTCGTTGCAGCGTTTGTTTTCGGACTTCGGTTCCTGGCCACCGCGGGCGTTGCCTGGGCCGCCCGCATCACGCACGTCTACGATGCTGCGCCGTCGATAACCAAGCTGGCCGCCGCCCTGATGCTGCTCAGCGGAACGATTCACCTCGCGCTGGTCCCAGGGCACGACGGCATCACCGGCGTTCTCTTCGTCATCGACGGGCTCGGTTTCATCGTCTTCGCGATGGCGGCTTTTCTCACCGCCTGGTGGCACCGGCCCGCGGTGCTCTGGCTGGCGGCGACGATTCTCGCCTACCTCGTCTGGGTCATCGCCGGCTGGGAAACCCCCGACCAGATCGGCATCGCGTGCAACCTGATCGAGCTCGTGGCGCTCGGCCTGCTGATGCGGCTGGCGAACCCAACTCGCCGCACCTGGCCGCGCCGAGTCTGGCGGGCGACTGCGTTTCCGCTGATGGCGTGCCTCACCACGCTGGGGATCTGGGTCGGCGGGCTTGCCCATCCGGATGCCTTACACGCCCACGCCGGTGCGCTCCTGCAACCGGTCGCCGCCGTGGCGAACCCGGAGCAACAGGCAGCCGCCGCACAACTCCTCGCCGACACCAGGGCCAGCATCGCCCGCTACCAGGATCCCGCCGCGGCGATCGCCGCCGGCTTCAAGCCGGGCCCGGCGTCGAGTGCCGACCCGCTGCGGCATTTCCAGAACTCGGCGAACGCGAACGTCATCCTCGACCCGAACCGCCCGCAGGCCCTCGTCTACGCGCAAACGCCACACGGGTTGCAACTGATCGGCGCCATGTTCCAGATGCCGCGTGCCGGCCAGTGGGGTCCCGACCCCGGAGGCCCGCTGACGCAGTGGCATCAGCACGAGGGCATCTGCTTCTCTCCGTTCGGCATCGAGTTCAGCTTCGAGACGCCCTTCTGGACCTGCCCGATCGGCTCGACCAGCATCACGACGCCGCCGATGCTGCATGTGTGGATCATCGACAACGGCAAGAACGGACCATTCGCCGCCGACCTCGACAAGGCCGTGCAGCGCGAGCTCACCGGGAGGTCATAACACCGTGGATCGCACGCCTTCAACCAAGAGCGGTGCCGCCGAGATTGCCTCGGTGCTCGTCGTGGTCCAGGCCAGCCTCTCGCTCGTGGCCGGGTTGAGCGCCATCCCGTTTGCGATTGTGGAGCCAGGCTTCCGCGTGCTTGCGGTGGTGACGATCCTGATGGCCGCGGCTATGTTCTGGCTCGCCCGCAACCTTCGCCGCGGGCGTCGCTGGGCCTGGCGCTGGCTAATCAGCATGGAATTGCTGAGCCTGGCGATGACGGCGCTGCTCTCGCTGCTGCCGATCGGAACCATCCGCGGCCCAGTGCCGCTGCTGGTGAACCTCGTGATCCCAACGGCAGTCGTGGTGTTGCTCGCCGCGTCAAACGCGGGTACCGCTTCCGGTCCTCGCACCCCGGCGAGAGAGGACGTCGATGGTCCCCGCCGCCAGCAACACGCCGGCGACGGCCACGCTTATCCATTCGCTCGAGACCCCCAGTAGGTAAAGGCCGTTGTAGATACCGCCGATGACGAGGCCGCCGAGGACGCCGTGGATCGTCTTGCCTCGTCCGCCGAAGAGGCTGGTGCCGCCGATGACCGCGGCAGCGACGGCCAGCAGGACGTAGGTGTTGGCCGTCTTGATGATGTTGCTGGTCATCGACACCTGCCACGAGGCGAACAGCACGCCCGCGATCCCGGCAGTTAGCGCGGCGAGGATGAAGCCCCAGGTGCGGACCGCAGGCAGACTCACGCCGGCCCGTCGCGCTGCCTCGGGGTTGCCGCCGATGGCGTAGACGTAACGGCCGAACCGGGTCCGCTGGAGCAGGAGCGTCCAGGCGCCCAGCACAGCGAGGACGATTGGGATGATCAAGGGGACACCTTCGATGATTCCGACGTGCGCCCGATTGATGTTGCAGATGGCGACAACCGCGATGCCCGCCGCCGCCAGGAGCGCGATCTTGATCGCGGTGAGGCTCGCCGGTGGGGCCACCAGGCCGCTGCGGCGCCGACGAGCGTCGCGGAGCCAGAGCCAGCCGCCGCCGCCAGCCACCACCACCACCAGCGCGATCCAGCCGACCGTTGGGTTGAAGCTGCTCCAGAAAATGTCGTAGAGCGCGACTTCGTTGACGAAGCGCGGATTGGAGATGCCGACGAGCCCCGTGCCGCCGAGAACGATGATCGCGACCCCTTCCAGAATCAGCAGCCCGCCGAGGGTAACGATGAACGAAGGCATCCTCAGGCGGGCGACGAGGCTCCCCTGCAGGGCGCCGATCGCGGCGCAGATGAGGAGCGCGCCGATGATCGCGCCCCACCACGGCCAATTGAGGCCGCCTGGAGGCGGCTGGACCAGCTCGCAAACGACGACGGCGCCCAGCCCCATGACCAAGCCGACGGAGAGGTCGATCTCACCGAGGAGCAGGGCGAAGATCTCGGCCATCGCCAGAACCATGAAGACCGTGCTTTGCTCGAGGAGGTTGACCAGGTTCTCCGGGGAAAGAAACTTCGAATTGGCGATCTGGAACGTGACGGCGACTACCACGATGGCGAGAACCACCGGCAGCACGCCGCTGTCGCCGTTCTTCACCCGAGCCCACCAGCCGCGCAGGTACTCGCCTAACGACTGGGCGAGGATCTCGGGGGGGACCTCGGCCACCTCGGCGGCGGCGGTGAGATCGGGCGCCACCTCCATCGTGGTCAGCGGGTCGTCGTCACTGCGCGCCATGGCTCAGCCCACCGCCCCGTCGAGTGCGGCGCCGCCGGGCACGACCGGGCGGCCTCCCGAACTCCCGGTCGTCATGTACTCCACGGTGCTCTGTCGGTCGAACTCGGCGACCGGTCCCTCGGCCACCATCCGCCCCAGGTAGAGCACCGCGATCCGGTCCGCGACCTCGAAGACGTCGCTGAGGTTGTGGGAGATCACCATCACCGCCAGCCCGCGGTCGCGCAGGCGCCGGATCAGGTCCAGCACCATCCGCGTCTGGACCACGCCGAGGGCGGCGGTGGGCTCATCCAGCAGCGCCACCCTCGAGTTCCACATCACCGCCTTGGCGACCGCCACCGACTGCCGCTGGCCGCCCGAGAGCGACGCCACCGGCTGGCGGATCGACCGTACCGTGGTCACCCGCAGACTGCTCAGGGTTTCGGCCGCGGCGCGCTCCATGCTGTCCTCGTCGAGCAACTCGCGACGCACCCGCTCCCGCCCCAGGAACATGTTCTGGACGATGTCCAGGTTGTCCGCCAGTGCCAGGTCCTGGTAGACGGTCTCGATGCCGAGGGCGGCCGCGTCGCGGGCGCTGCGAATGTGGACCGGCCGCCCCTCGAAGTAGATCTGCCCGTGGTCCGGCTGGTGGACCCCGGCGATGCAGCGCGTGAGCACCGACTTGCCCGCGCCGTTGTCCCCGCACAGACCGGTCACCTGCCCCGCCGGCAGGTCGAGGTTGACGTGGTACAGCGCCTGCACCGGACCAAAGTGCTTGTCGATCTCCCGCAGCTTCAGCAGCGCCTCAGGCACGGGCCACGCTCCCGCTGCCGGCCCCGCGCCGCGACAGGACATCGACCAGCACCGCGCCAAGGAGCACGGCGCCGGTGACGATGTATTCCCACTGCGCCGCCAACCCCAGGAGCGCCATGCCGTAGGCGATACCGCCGATGACGAGGCCGCCCAGGACGCCGTGGATCGCCTTACCCCGGCCGCCAAAGAGGCTGGTACCGCCGATGACCGCGGCGGCGACCGCGTAGAGGACGAGTTGACCGGGATCCGCCGTGTTCGTGCTGAATTGGCCGTAGAAGAACGAGCCGAGCAGGATGCCGGCGGTCCCCGCGGTGACTGAGCTGAGAACGAAAACCCAGGTCCGGATCGCGGGCAGGCTCACGCCGGCTCGCCGGGCTGCTTCGGGATTGCCGCCGATGGCGTAGACGTAGCGGCCGAACCGGGTCCGCTGGAGCAGGAGCGTCCAGACGCCAAGCACGGCGAGGACGATGGGGATCACCCAGGGGACCCCCGCGATGGTGCCGATGTTCGCCCGGTTGATGTCGCTGAGCGCCACCACGCCGATCCCGACCGCCGCCAGGAGCGCGATCCGGATGACGGTCAGACTCTGCGGCGGGGCCACGAGGCCGCTTCGGCGCCTTGCCGATGCGCGTAGCCAGAGCGCCGAGCTGCCGACCGCCAGCACCACCGCCAATGCGATCCAGCCGGCCACGGGGTCGATGAAACCCTGGACCAGGTTGTAGATCACGCTCTGGTTGGGGACCGATGCGCTGACGGATACGCTGCCATCGGCACCGCCGAGCACGAGGACCAGGATCCCAGAGAAGAGGAGGAACCCCCCGAGGGTCACGACGAAGGAGGGAATCTTCAGGCGGGCCACGAGGCTCCCCTGCAGGGCGCCGATCGCCGCGCACACGAGGAGCGCGCCGATGATCGCGCCCCACCACGGCCAGTTGGGACCGGGCGCCTGGACCAGCTTGAATGCGATGACCCCACCCAGGAGGGAGACGGAGCCGATCGAGAGATCGATCTCACCGATCAACAGGACGACGATCTCGGCCATCGCCAGAACCATGTACACCGTGCTCTCCTGGAAAATGTAAATCACGTTGCTCGGCCGCAGGAAGGCGTTCTCAGGAGTGAGGATCTCGAAGGTGATGGCGACCACCACGGTGGCGAGGACCACCGGCAGCACGCCGCTGTCGCCGTTCTTCACCCGAGCCCACCAGCCGCGCAGGTACTCGCCTAACGACTGGGCGAGGATCTCGGAGGGGACCTCGTCGACCTCGGCGGCGGCGGTGAGATCGGGCGCCACCTCCATCGTGGTCAGCGGGTCGTCCTGGCTGCGCGCCATTGGCTCAGCCCAGCGCCCCGTCGAGAGCGGCGCCGCCGGGCACGACCGGGCGGCCTCCCGAACTCCCGGTCGTCATGTACTCCACGGTGCTCTGTCGGTCGAACTCGGCGACCGGTCCCTCGGCCACCATCCGCCCCAGGTAGAGCACCGCGATCCGGTCCGCGACCTCGAAGACGTCGCTGAGGTTGTGGGAGATCACCATCACCGCCAGCCCGCGGTCGCGCAGGCGCCGGATCAGGTCCAGCACCATCCGCGTCTGGACCACGCCGAGGGCGGCGGTGGGCTCATCCAGCAGCGCCACCCTCGAGTTCCACATCACCGCCTTGGCGACCGCCACCGACTGCCGCTGGCCGCCCGAGAGCGACGCCACCGGCTGGCGGATCGACCGTACCGTGGTCACCCGCAGACTGCTCAGGGTTTCGGCCGCGGCGCGCTCCATGCTGTCCTCGTCGAGCAACTCGCGACGCACCCGCTCCCGCCCCAGGAACATGTTCTGGACGATGTCCAGGTTGTCCGCCAGTGCCAGGTCCTGGTAGACGGTCTCGATGCCGAGGGCGGCCGCGTCGCGGGCGCTGCGAATGTGGACCGGCCGCCCCTCGAAGTAGATCTGCCCGTGGTCCGGCTGGTGGACCCCGGCGATGCAGCGCGTGAGCACCGACTTGCCCGCGCCGTTGTCCCCGCACAGACCGGTCACCTGCCCCGCCGGCAGGTCGAGGTTGACGTGGTACAGCGCCTGCACCGGACCAAAGTGCTTGTCGATCTCCCGCAGCTTCAGCAGGGGCTCTGCGTGCGGCGTGTCGCGGCTTCCGGCGTCACCCTGGCTCTGGCTCATCTCATTGAGTATGAAGAACCGCCGGTATGGGGAGCGGCGTCCGCCGAGCCGCATCCGCGGGATGCAGCCCGGCGACGCCAGTTTTCCGGTGCGTCAGCAAGAACGCACTCAGATCGTTATTTGATGTTGTTTGTAGAACAGACGTCTGCGCCCGCGATGCCGCAGATGGTCGAGGCAGTATCGAAGCCGTCCGCCACCACCGTGCTCTCCATGTTGGCGGCGGTGACCCACACTGGGACCGACAGCGACGCCGGTTCGGTGACCGTAGTGTCGGCCGGATTGATTGTTTTGCCGTTCAGCAGACCGGACGGCGGCGTGTCGCCCGCCAGGAGGATGGTGGCCAGCGCGACCGAGTCCTGGGCCTCCTTGTAGATGGCCTTGTACACCGAGCCGCACTGCCAGTTCTCGAGGACGTACGCCATTCCCTGGGCTGTCGCGTCCTGTCCGACGGTCGGGATCGTCTTGGCCTTTACGCCGGCCCCTTTGAGGTCGGTGATGACCGCACCGGCGAGCCCGTCATTGGCCTCGATGGTGGCGTTGATCTGCCGGTTGGCGGTGAACGCCTGTTGGAAGATTTGGCCGCCCTTGGTGTTGTCCCAGCCGGGAGCGTACGTCTCGCCGACCAGGGTCATGCCTGCGCTGTTGGTTGTACCCGCGGGCACCGACTTCGCCGCCTGGCCCCAGACGGCCTTGTTGTACCCCGTGGCGAACGCGATGGAGTTGGAGTCCGTGTCCTCTCCACCGTCCAGCGTGAAGACCTTGGGACTCGAGACGCCCCAGTCCTTGACGCACTGCAGGAAGCCCATGCCGATGAGATTGCCGACCTGCTGGTTGTCGAAGCTTACGTAGTAGGTCGACGTGCCCTGGAAAATGGCGCGGTCGTAGGCGATAAGGATGACGCCCTTCGACTCGGCCAGCTTCGCCATCGCGATCCCGGTCGGGTTATCGATTGGATCTGCGACAAGGACCTTGGCCCCCAGGTTGATGTCGGCGACCGCGTCGTTCAACTCGGTCTGGTCGCTACCTTTCGCGTTGTCGACCCGGAACTGCGCCTGGGTGAACCCGGCGTCGGCGAAGGCGGCGGTCAGGTACGGCGCATCGAAGTCCTCATACCGCGTCGACGATGTCGTGTCGGGGAGAATGACCCCCACCTGAAGGCTGGTCGAGCCCTTGGTTGCGAAGGCCGCCAGCGACTTGAACTGCGACATGGTCGCGTTGATGTCGCTGGTGAACGAGGAAACGGTGACGTTGGGCACCGTGTTGGACCCCGATGAGGTCGACGTCGACGTCCCGCACGCCGCGGCGACGATGGCGATCGAGCCGAGGCACGCGAGTAGAGTCAGCGATCTAAGTCTGCCCAATTGTGTATCCCCTCCTGATGTTCTTGTGCTACTGGGAACCATCATTCTGGGGGCTCGGGTATCGAATCCGCAAGCCGGAACCGGGTTTTCGCGAGAAGTTCTAACACTCTCTAACGAGCAGCGAACCAACAACCGCGGTCTTTGTATGTTCTTGTGGCGGTGCGCACAACATTCCGACGGGGTGGGAGCGGGCCAAACAATTACGGGGTGGCCGTGCTACCCCTTGAGTGAACCGGCCAAGAGCCCTCGTACGAAATAACGACCCAGCAGGATGTAGACGAGCAAGGTCGGCGCCGCGGCGAGCAGGGCGCCTGCCATCTGGATCTGGTACTGGGCGAGCAGGCTGCCCGCCAGGTTTTGCAGCGCCACGGTGATCGGCTGCTGGGTCGGATCCTGCGCGATGGTAACGGCGAACAGGAACTCGTTCCAGATGCTGGTGAACTGCCAGATCATCACCACCACGAAACCGGGGATCGAGATCGGCAGCATGATGTGACGGAAGATGCCGAGGACGGTGGCGCCATCCATGCGGGCGGCCTCGAGCAGCTCGCGAGGAACGGTCGCAAAATAGTTGCGGAAGATGAGCGTGCAGATCGGGATGCCATAGACAACGTGCACCAGGATCAGCCCGGGGATGCCGCCGTAGAGTCCGATGCTGCTGAGGAACTGGAACAGCGGGATCAGGATACTCTGGTAGGGGATGAACATGCCGAAGAGGAGCAGGGCGAAGACCAGATTCGCGCCGCGGAATTTCCACTTCGAGAGCACATAGCCGTTCAGCGAGCCCAGCAGGGCGGACAGGATGGTCGCCGGGACGACGAGCAGCACGGAGTTGAAGAACGATGGCGCGAGGGTCTGGAAGGCGGAGCCGAAGGCCTCCAGCGTCGGAGACTTCGGCAGCTCCCAGAGGGTCGAGCGCGAAACCTCGGCGAACGACTTGAGTGAGGTCACGACGATCGCGAACATCGGCAGCAGGTAGAAGACGGCCAGCACCATCAGGAGCGCATAGACCACGAGGGTCGACGGTCGCAGGCGCGTCCGGGCGCGTGGCGCCGCGACCAGCACGCTCATCGCTCGGTCTCCCCGCGCAGGTTCCAGACCAGGTAGGGCACGATCAGGAGCGCGACCATCAGTAGCAGCACGGTGGCGATGGCGGCGCCGCGGGCAAAAAGATCTTGCCGGAACGTCGTGATGAACATGTTGAGCCCCGGCATATCGGTCGAATACCCCGGGCCGCCGAAGGTCATGACGAAGACGAGGTCGAAGATCTTGAGTGAGATGTGGCCGAGGATGATCACCGCCGAGAGCGTGATCGGGCGGAGCAGCGGAAACACGACGTAACGGAAGGTCTGGAACTCGGTCGCCCCGTCAACATGGGCCGCCTCACGAAGTTCTTCCGGAATGCCGCGCAGCCCCGCCAGGAACATCGCCATGCAGAAGCCGCTCATCTGCCAGACGGCGGCGATAGTCAGCGAATTCAAGGCACTGCTCGGCTTGGTCAGCCAGCCGGACTGGAGGAAGTCGAGGTGCAGGTTGTGAAAGAGCACGTTGAGGCCATAGGACGGGTTGAAGATCCATCGCCAGACCGTCCCGGTGACGATGAAGGAGATGGCGAGCGGGAACATGAAGACGTTCTGGAAGAAGATCGTGCCGCGGAGCTTCTGGTCGAGGAGCACGGCGGCGCCCAAGCCGAGGATCAGGCAGCCGGCGAGAAAGAACACCGTGAAGTGGACGGTGTTGACGATGTCGGCCTGGAACTTCTCGGTCTGGAACAGCCGGATGTAGTTGCGCAGCCCGACGAGGGTGTAGTCGGGCACGACGCCGCGCCATGCCGTCAGCGAAGTGAAAGCGGTCCGGGCGATGAAGCCGTAAACGAAGATCGCGATCAGCACCACCGAGGGCGCGATCATCAGGATCGGGGTGACCCGCTCCCACGAGAGAGGACGAAGGGAGCGGCTCCGCGGGAGCCGCTCCACCATGACCGGCGGCGCGGTGGCCGTGGCCATCAGCGTTTCGCCGGACTTACGCCTTCAGGAATTCGTCCGAGAGCTTCTGCAGGTTGCCCGCCGTCTTATCGACGTCTTTGTTGATGACGAACTGACCCATTTCGTCATTGACGGCGGAAGCAAACGCATCCGGGGTCGCCGACCCATGCGCCGAGCTGGGGACGAGCGCGTCCGTCTTGAACTCGGTGATGAACTGCTGGGCGATCGGGTCGAAGATGCTGGCCGGCACGTCGGTCCGAGCCGGGATCGATCCCTTCTTCGGATTGAAGGCGGCCTGGCCTTCTTCCGAGCCGCAGACCTTGAGCCACGCAATCGCGTTGTCGCGGTCCGGGGCGCCCTTGGGTAGGCCGAAGGTGTCGCAGACGATCACGTACTTGCCGGTCGTACCCGGCGACGGCGCCGCGCCGAAGTCGGTGTTCGCCACCCAGTTGTTGGCGGTGAAGTAGCCCTTGGCCCAGTCGCCCATGATATTGTAGACCGAGGTTCCGGCGATCAGCCGCTTGTCCGCGTCGTCCCAGCCCAGCGTCGGGTGGTCGGCGTTGACGTAGTTCAGCATCGACTTGATCCAGCTCAAGGCCTGCTTGACGTTGGCATCGGTAAACGACGCCTGGCCGCTAAAGACCTTCTTGTAGAAATCGGGACCACCGGCGGCGAGGATGTTGTTCTCGAGCAGCATCTGGACCTGCCAGTTGCCCTGCGAACCAAGCGCCAGCGGAGCCTGCACCTTGCTCTTGAGCTTCCCCAATTGCGAGAGGAAGTCGTCCATCGTCGTCGGCGCGGTGAGATTGTTCGCGTCGAGAATTTTCTTGTTGTACCAGAGCGCGTTGCCGCGGTGGACATTGACCGGGACCGACCACACGTCGCCGCTGGAGCTCACGATGGCTTTGAGGTCGCTCGGGATGGTGTTGTCCCAGCCCTCCGATTTCCAGATACTCGTCAGGGGCTCCATCTTGCCCGCCTTCACCCAGGTGCTGATCAGCTCCTGGCCGGCATGGACCTGGAAGCTGTCCGGGGGCTTGCCCCCTTCCATCCGTGTTTTGAGGACCGCCTTGGCATTGGTGCCCGCGCCACCGGCGACGGCGGCATTGATGATCTTCACGTTCGGGTACTTCTTGCTGTAGATCCCGAACATCTCCTTCAGCCCGTCCGCCTCGCCACCGGCGGTCCACCAGCTGAAAATCTCGAGGTTGCCTGTTCCTGATGCGGCGGCGGGTGCGTTGCTCGCCCCGCATGCCGCGAGTAGATCTGCCATGCCGAGACCCAGCACGACACCACCGGCGGTCTTCCCGGCTCGGCCCACGAACTCACGCCGAGACCAACGCTCGTTCCCCATGTTCTCCCTCCTTGATCGCCTGCTCACCCTCGCAGGCGGCCAGCGAGAGTGTACGTCCAAGGAGGGCGAATGACAAGTCGTTTACGGTGAGGGTCCGAGCGTCTGCGCCGCCCGGGCCCCCACCGACGTCACGCCGACTAGATCAGTAGCGGCGCCACCCGCGCGCGAAGCCGCCGCCCGCCACGAGACTGAACAACAGGACGACGATCGCGGCACCGAGTATCGCCGATAGGACAGGAATCCCACCCAACGATAGCTCCGGGGCGATGACGACGTGGAAGATGTCCACCATCAACCAGGCCCCGACCAGCCCGGCAACGATCGCCCCGATCAGACCGCCCGGCATGCCCCGACTGACGAGCCGCTCGCCGATCAGCCCCGCGATGGCCCCCACCAGGAGCAGGACGAGCAGATGCGTTAGTGTCATGTCAAGCCTCCAAAGATGATGTAGCTACGCTATCAATAATCATAGGCGGATGACGGCGCCCTTGCCAAGCGTGTAGAGTCGAAACAGGAGGGGAATAGCTCTGGCTTCGAATCAGAACCGACGACCATTGTTTCCGTCACCCCCGAAGGCACCAGCACCCGGGGGAGCGCCGAGGCCGACGCCCTTCTGGCGAAGCCGTGGCTTCTGGATCTACCTCATCGTCCTGCTCGTCATTAACTACCTGATCAGCGTTGTGTTCACGAGCGGACCGGCCCGCGTGACCGTCCCGTACACGACGTTCATCGCGCAGCTCAACGCCGACAACGTCAAGGACATTACCGCGCAATCCAACTCGATCCAGGGCGACTTCAAGAACTCGGTGACCTACGGGACGGCGAGCGGCAAGCTCTTCCAGACCGAGCGGCCGGTCTTCGCTACCGACAACCTCGAAACGCTCCTCGAGCAGCACAACGTCCCAACCAGCGCGACGCCTCCCGGCACCGGCGGATCGCCGCTGCTCAACCTGCTGCTCAGCTTCGGGCCGGCCCTGCTGTTGATCGGCGGCTTCCTGTACTTGAGTCGGCGGACGACGGCCGGAGGTCCGGGCGGTATTCTTGGCGCCTTTGGCCAGAGCCGGGCCACGTTGTATACCGCTGATTCGGCGAACAAGATTACGTTCAATGACGTCGCCGGGATCGACGAGGCCAAGCAGGACCTGGCCGAGGTCGTCGACTTCTTAAAGACTCCGGAGAAATATCAGAAGCTCGGCGCCCAGATTCCTCACGGCGTCCTGCTCGTGGGACCGCCGGGCACCGGCAAGACGTTGCTCGCGCGCGCCGTCGCCGGTGAATCGAACCGGCCGTTCTTCAGCCTCTCCGCGTCGGAGTTCGTCGAGGCCATCGTCGGCGTCGGCGCGTCGCGTGTTCGCGACCTCTTCGCCAAGGCCAAGGCGGCCGCGCCCAGCATCATCTTCATCGACGAGCTCGACGCCATCGGCCGCTCGCGCGCGTCATCCGCCACCTTTGGCGCAAACGACGAGCGCGAACAAACGCTGAACCAGATCCTCACCGAGATGGACGGCTTCACGCCCAACCAGAACGTCGTGGTGCTGGCCGCCACCAACCGGCCGGAGGTGCTCGACCCGGCGCTGTTGCGGCCCGGCCGCTTCGACCGGCGGGTCACCGTGTCTCCACCCGACAGGGCGGGACGCGAGGCGATCCTGCGGATTCATACTCGGAACGTCAAGGTTGCGCCCAACGTCGACCTTGGCGATATCGCGGGCGCCACCGCCGGATTCGTCGGGGCCGATCTGCGCAACATCGTGAACGAGGCGGCGCTGATCGCGGCGCGCAAAGGCGAGGAGATGGTGACGCGCGCCGACTTCGACGAAGCCATCGAGCGATCCGTACTTGGCTTGCGCCGGCCGATC
>Ga0207684_10002104_pt1 | contig 20408 bp, 14 predicted proteins | sample KBSK5501metaG_FD_184342 | JGI IMG/M metagenome (GOLD analysis project Ga0207684, IMG submission 184342) | Corn, switchgrass and miscanthus rhizosphere microbial communities from Kellogg Biological Station, Michigan, USA - KBS K5-50-1 metaG... | ecosystem: Host-associated > Plants > Roots >...
GGAGCGCTCTCCCGCGTGCTGGCGGCCACCCGCGTGACCCAGCGCATCGCGCGGGACCTCTACGACCGGGAGCGGCCGGACCTCCTCACCCTCTACTTCGAGGGCACCGACGAGGTCGGTCACCTCTTTGCGCCGTACGCGCCGCCGAAGCTCGCCTGCACGCCGGACGCGGATTTCGCCCGCTACGGAAAGGTCGTCGACGGCTACTACGCGCTCGTCGATCGACTGCTCGGTCAGTGGATGCGCCGCGCGAAGAAGGACGGTGCGACGCTCGTCGTCCATTCCGATCACGGCTTCAAATGGGGCAGCGACCGGCCCTGCGGGTTCGCCTCGGGCAACTGGGCGACCGCCGCGTTCTGGCATCGCGTCGAAGGAGTCTTCGCCGCCTGGGGCGCGGGCGTGACGGCCGGACGCGGACGTGCGCAAGCTGGTCTCTTAGACGTCGCGCCGACCGTCCTCGCGCTCCTCGGCCTGCCCGCCGATCGTCGGATGCCGGGCAAAGCGGTGGGTGAAGTTCTCGGCGGAGCGGCTCCGCCGCGAAGAGAAGACCTCTTCTCAAAGGTCGCTGTCCGCCGCGTCGAGGCGCAGAGCGTCGCGTCCGAGGCCGCGAGCGAGTACGCGAAGAAGCTTCTCGCACTCGGATACCTGTCGCCCTCGGAGACGCGGCCGCTCGCGCCGCCCGGCGGTGACCGGCCCGGCATGACGGAAGCGGCGTGGAACAACCTCGGCGTCTACCTGCGCGACACCCGGAAGGACCCGAAAGGCGCGCGGGCGGCGTTCGAGAAGTCGCTCGCGCTCTCGCCCCGTTACTACTCGGCGCTCTTCAACGTGGCGGTCCTCGAGCGCGCCCGCGGAGACGCAAAGACCGCGGAGAAGCTGTTCCTCGAGTCGGTCGCAGCGGCGGGCGGAGATCCGGCGCCGGCAGTTCTTTCGTGGGCGCGCGACGCCGAAAGGGAGGGCAAGACCGCTGCGGCGGTGTCGGTCCTCGCGAGCGCGGCCCGCGCCTATCCGGCCAACGAGGAGATTGCCCGGGCGCTCGCAATGGAGCTCTTCCGCGCGCGCGATTGCCGCCGGGGCCTGGCGGTCCTGTCGCCTTTCGAAGCGGGGACGAAGGCGCCGAGCACCTTCAACGTCCTCGCGCTCCTCGAGACGTGCCTCGAGAACCGGCCCGAGGTCGTGCGCCTTCTCGGACGATCCCTGGCTCTCAACCCCGATCAGCCGGAGGTTGCCCGTTCTCTGTCGGTGGCCCGGGACGGAGGTCGCTTCTAGAAGGCAAACGTTCCGGAGACGAGAAACCGCCGCGCCGGAGCGTACGAGGTCGGTTTCCCGAAGTTCGGGTTTGGCGAGTCGTTCGCGTCCGTCGCGAAGAGCACCTTGTCGACCGAGAGAGCGGGCTGCGAATTGAAGACGTTCAGCAGGCGCCCCTCGAGCCGAAGACTTCCGAAGCGGGCGAGCGGGATGTCCTGCGCGACAAGAAGATCGAAGTTCGTCCAGGAGGAAAGGCGACGGCTGCCAGCCGGCTCGGCGTATTGATAGGGAACGCCGTAGACCGGGTCGAACTGCTGCGCCTGCCAGGGCCGCCCGCTCTGGAAGCGGAGATATCCGCCGATGATCGTATTCGTCGGCAGGATGTAGGACCCGAAGAGCTTGGCGACGTGCGTCCGGTCTCCCTCGAGAATCCCGTTCCGGTTCGGGTCCTCCACGTTCATTCCCGGGCCGTCCTCGATGTACGACGACGCGTAGAACAGCTGCACGGCGTAGTCGAGGTCCCAGTTTCCTTCGAGTCTGGACAGAGTGTAGGAAAGATCCGCCGTCCAGCGGTCGTTCGTCCCGGTCTTCCGGAGCTCGACCGTCGCCGCACGATACCGGCGATGCGCGTTCTTGAGATTCCCGTACCGGAAGTCGCTGGGGTTGAGATCGACGAAGTTGTTCCCGTTCGCCGCGAAGTCCTCGATGACGTCCCTGGTCTTGCGGTACACGCCCCATCCTTCGATGGAGAAGCCCTGGCCGAGCGGACGCGCGTAGCCGACGAGGTACTCGTCCGTGTACGTCGGATCGATGCCGGGCAACACCCGCTTGTCCCTCTGGTTGGAGCGGACCGTCTCTGTGATGAAGGCGCCCGTGGTCAGGTTGAAGTACGCGTCCCGGCGGAACAGGCGGATGGGAGCCGCCGCGCGCGCGATCGACTGGTTGTCGAGGTTGTCGTAGCGGGCGAAGTTCGCATAGACCTTGTCGTGCGCGTTCTGGTCGACCTCGTAAGAAACGCCGACCCGTGGCTGGAACTGCTTGGCCCACGGGATCGTGAGGGTGTCCCGGTACGTGCACGCGGAGGCGGTCGTGCCGGAACCGCACGTCGGAATTGTGACGGAGTTCGGGACTCTAAAGTTTCCCCTCATAAAAACAAATGTCCCGCCCGCGGGGATGTAGGTATCGCGGTTGACGAGAACGCCCAGGTTCACCGTCAGGCGGCTCCAGGCCATCTGGTCCTGCGCGAAGATCCCGTACGTCCGGGCCTTCGAGATCTGCGCGGGCTGCCGGGGGCTGTAACGAGCGCGGTAGCACGGTTTCACGGCGCCGCAGTTTCCACTCCTCGAGATCGAGATCGCTCCCCAGCCATTCGCGATGCGGGCGAGCTCCTCCCGGTTGGCGCTGTAGCTTCCCCCGAACCGGATGTCGTGGTTCGCGTCCAGGAAATGTGCGAGGTAGCTCGTGGTCAGCTTGTACTCGTCGCGGAAGAAGTCGTCGTTGTTGACCGCGAGAGAGGCCCCACCCAGGAGCCGGCCGTCGCCCGGATCGAACAGTCCAACGAGCTCCGGATGCGCGGCGTTGAATGCTGGTTGATATCCAAAAGGGGTCACGGGAGACGCGCCGTTGTGGTTCTCGTTGTGGTTGTACTTGGCTTCGATGCTGAATTTCGGGGTCACGGTCCAGAACCAGGAGGCGACTCCGATTCGGTCGATTTCCTTTGGATTGTCGCCGGTGCTCGCCGCCGCCGTGGTGTCGATGTCGGCGTTCGTCTGCTTGACTCCACGGTACCGGAAAGACGCTTCGATGAGATGGTTGGATACAGGCGTCGCCGTCAGCTTCCCGAAATACTCGTTGATGTCCAGGTCGGAGTCCGGAAGCCGGTTCGGCAATCCTCCCAGATTGAAGTCGTTGAACCGGTCTTTCTCCGTCGAGCGATAGAAATTCCCTGAGGCGTAGAAGAAGAGGCGGTCCGGAAGAATCGGGCCGCTCAAGCTTGCGCCGGGACGGACCTTGTTGAACTGACTCGTCAGGTTGGGATCCTTCGACTTCGCGGAAAGGCCGGAAGGCGCGTACTCCACACGGGCCTCGCCATGGAAATTGTTCGTGCCGGACTTGGTCACTCCGTTGACGATGAAGCCGCCGGTTCGTCCGTATTCGGGGGAGACCCCCGCGCGAGTGATGTTGACCTCGGCGATGTCGAGCTCCGCGAAATCCTGAAAGAGGTCTGCGAAGAACGGGTTCGTCACGTTCACGCCGTCGTAGAGAAACTGGTTGTCCTGCCGACCCCCGCCGGCGTTGAACCCCGGGTTCGTGTTGGAGATTTCGACCCCGCTGTCCGCGACGCCCGGAGCGAGTTCCATCGTCCCGGCGAATGTGCGAGCGAGCGGAAGTTTCTCGATCGCGGTACGGTCGGTGACGTTGGAAACCGTGGTGGACTTCGTGTCGACGAGGGGAATCGCGGCGGTCACTTCCACCGCGGCGGTGGCCGTCGCGCGCAGCGTGGCGTGCACCTGGCTGTCCTTCTGCAGCTCGACGACGACCGATTGCTCGAAGACTCCCAATCCCGAGAGCTCCGCGCGGACGCGGTATTCACCCGGGATCAGTCCGAGAAACTGAAAGCTTCCGTCGGAGGGCGTCGTCGCCGTGCGCCCGAGAGGCAACTGGGGTCCGACGACGGTCACGGTGACGCCCGGCACGGCATTGCCTTCGGGATCCCGGACGGTCCCCGAGACCGACCCGGTCGTCTGGGCGAAAGCGAGCGGAGCAGTCAGACAGAGAAGAAGTGCGATCGAGACGAGCAGCCGGAAACGCATCGAGCCTCCTCCTTCACGATGCGCGGGACGAACCCCGCGCGAGAACACATCCGCGTTTAGTTTCGAATCAGCTCGAGATGAATCTGGATCAGCGTCGTCGAAATTCTACTCCCGCTCCGCGCGGACGAGATCGTCGAATAGTTCCCGGCGCCGGACGACTCGGAAGGAACCGTTCTCCACCCAGACTTCCGGAGGACGCCCCCGAAAGTTGTAGTTCGAGGACATGGAGAAGCCGTACGCGCCGACGTCACGGATCGCCAGGAGGTCTCCCTCTCGCGGCAAGTCGACGAGAGCGTCCCGAAGAAAGAAATCGCTGCTCTCGCAGATCGGACCCACTACGTCGGCGGTGACGCGCTCGACCGGCATCCGATTTTCCGTGACGGATTCAATGGAATGAATCGCGCCGTAGAGCGCGGGCCGCAACAGGTCGTTCATCGCGGCGTCCGCGACGATGAAGAGCTTGCCCGAGCTCTTCTTGACGTACAGCACTTCGGTGACGAGCGTCCCGGCGGGGCCCACGATGGCGCGCCCGGGCTCGACGAGGATCGTGAGCGGCAGTCCGGCCAGGTGCGGCAGGATCGCGGCGGCGTACGCCTCGGGCGTCAGCGGCGTCTCTCCCGGACCGGCGAGGCCGATGCCGCCGCCGAGGTCCAGGGTCGCGAGCTCGTGGCCTTCGAGGGCGAGGTCGCGGGCCAGCCGGGCAAGGTCCCGCGCCGCATCGGCGAGGGGCTCCGGGTCGAGGATCTGACTTCCGATGTGCGCCTGGATCCCAGTCATGCGGACGTGGGAGAAGTCGCGCGCCCGGCGGAAAATCGCGGCCGCCTGGTCGATCGCGACGCCGAACTTGTTGTGCTTGCGTCCGGTCGAAATATAGGGATGGGATCTCGCGTCGATGTCGGGGTTCACGCGGAGCGCGATGCGGGCGGTCTTGCCCTGCCGCGCGGCCTCCGCCTCGATCTTCTCGATCTCGCGCTCCGACTCGGCGTTGATGGCGAGCAGGTCGCAGTCGACGGCGAATCGGATCTCGGCGTCGGTCTTGCCGACGCCGGAAAAGACGATCCGGTCGTCGGGGAAGCGGGACTCCCGGCACACCCGCAGCTCGCCGCCCGACACGACGTCCGCTCCCGCGCCGAGCGCCGCCAGCCTCGCGAGGAGGGTCCGGTTCGAGTTCGCTTTTGCCGCGTAGCAGACGAGGTGGGCGACCGGCGCGAGCGCCGTGTCGAAGCGCCGGAAGTTCTCTTCGGCGAGCGCGGCACTGTAGACGTAGGCCGGCGTCCCGACCTGCCGTGCGATCGCCGACAGCAAAACGCCGTCGCAGGTCAGCTCGCCGTCTTGACGGGAGAATCCGGTCACGGACGGACTTTTTTGCTTGCGAGGAGTCGTTCGACTTCCTCCGCATCCGCGAGATCCCGCGTTCGGCCCACCGCTCGTTTGTTTCGAATGAAGTCACGTTCCGAGAGAAAAGAGATCGGAATCTTTCCGTATCGTGCTCGCAGGCGGTTCTTCCATACGGTTCGAAATGTCAGGCCGGTCAGCGACGTCAGTACGTCGATTCGACTCGGCACGACACCGATCTGAAAGACCGTTCCCGGCGTTGAAAAGTCCGCCGGCGAAATTCCTTCGAGCGGCGCGCCGAAATCTCTCAGCGCCCGGAAAACGCGCTGCGCGTTCGCATCGGTGGAATCCACCCAGAGATCGAGGTCTCCCGTCGTCCGGGGCCGACCGTAGTAACTAAGGACGTACGCGCCGACGACGAGATATCGAACTCGGGCGGCGTTGAATTCGGACAACAGATCGGAGAAGTGCGGATTCAGTTGCATTGCGTCCGGTGAGACCGTATGCCTCCAGCGAGAGTCTCCATGTCTCCGCAAAGCGGGCCTGTGCTCCTCGACGCCTCCAGAACGCGACATCCCGCAGAAAATCGTCGTCGTCGAGTGTGGTCAGACGGACCGTAATCTTTTTTCTTGCAGTCACTTAGCTCCATTATACCTTTCCGACCACCGCCTCGAAGATCTCGGTCAAAGTCATCGCCAGGGCCTGTGGGTCCTTGACACCCTCCGTCTCGCGGAATCGCTCGAACGCCGCCTCGTCGAAGTTCGAGACCACGGCATCGACGCCCCATCCGCGGACCCGGACGCGCACCGCGTCGAAGAGGTCGAGCTCGTTGCCGTACTCGGTGCGCGCTTCCGTGATCTCGTTGACGTAACGGATCCGGCGGAAGCGCCGGGCGATTTCGCGCACGCCGTCGTCGAGAACGAGGCGGCCTCCCGCGAGGAAACCGACGAAGTCCGCCGCGCTCGCGAGCGACGGGTCGGACGCCGTCACGAAGACCGTCGCGTCCGGCTTCCTCTCGAGGCGCTCGTCCTGCAGCGCGAGCTCTCCCGACGCGATCCGCTTGGCGACCGCGCGTCTCTCGCGGCGCGGATCCAGACCGAAGACCCGCACCCGTCCCTCCTTCGGACGAAGGTCTCCCCGGAGACACCGGATGATCGCCTGCTTGCCACTCCCCGGGCGGCCGACCAGGACGTAGCTCGTTGCCCGCGGGACCGTGAAGGAAATCTCCCGGCAGGCAGCGATCCCGCGAGCGCTCGCCGTCACGCGGTCGAAGAGCACCGCGGCGTCGGCCGAAAGATCCCGCTCGCCGCCCGTTACGCGTGCCCGGAGAAGGGGCGCGAGGACACCTGGAACGACGGCCGGCCAAGCAGGTATCCCTGTCCGAACTCGACCCCGAGAGCGATGAGCGCCTCCCGTTCCTCCTCCCGCTCGATGCCCTCGGCCACGAGGGTTGCGTCGATGCGCCCGCCGATCGCCGCGAGGCTCGAAATGATCTCGCGCTTGATCGGATCTCCTTCGAGCCCGCGAACGAGGGAGTCGGCGACCTTGATGTAGTCGGGGCGCAGCTTCAGGATCGCTTCGAGTCCCGAGTAGCCCGACCCGGCGTCGTCGATCGCGATCTTCAGACCCGCTCCGCGCACGGTCGAGAGGATGTCGCCGAAGGAGGAGTAGTCCACCATCTCCTTTTCCGAGATCTCGACGACGACGTCGCTGTGGCTCCGGTTGATCGAGGCCAGGTTGCGCTCGTCCAAGAAGACCGGATGCCGCAGAAGCATCGAGGAAGCGTTGACGAACAGCCGGCGGGAGCCGACGCCGCGCGGCAGGCCGCCGAAGATCGTCTCCAGACACAGCGTCTCGAGCTCGACGTCCATGTCGTTCTCCCGCGCGACCGCGAAAAGGACGTTCGGGGTCTCGAAAGGAGATCCCTGCGGGCCGCGAATGAGCGCCTCCCACCCGAGGACGGCCCCGTCCTTCAAGTGACGCACGGGCTGGAACGCGGCCCGCAACTGCTTCATCCCCATGACGCGCTTCAGCGTGGCGCAGAGGTCGAGCTTCTCGCGCGTCTGGCGCTGGCTGACGATCTTGACGGCCTCGGAGAGCTGACGCGACAGGTGCCGGGAGGAGCGGACCCGCGGGTTGTCGGAGCTCACGAGGCTGGAGGCGTGCACGGTCATCAGGTCGACCGCAGTCCCGCCGAAAGCGGTCCGAAGCCGCTTCAGGGCGTTCGACTGAAGCCGCGTGCTCTCGAGCTCGAGCGCCGGGGAGCCGCGGCTGCGTCCCGAGGCCGGTAGTTCGTAGATGACGTAGAAGCCGTCGGAGCCCGAGTACCGGATCGAGAAGAGGTGAGGTGCGAGCCGCGAGCGCTCGACGTCCTCCCGCAGGCCGCGGGAAACGACGACCAACACCTGGTCGTACAGCTCCCAGCCGTACATCTCTTCGAAGCCGAAGAACTTTCCGATCTGGAGGTAGATCACGCCCAGGTGCGCGATCCGCTCGTGCGCGTGCTCGGGGTCGTCGAACGGGTGGATCGGCAGGCCGGTCACGCCGTCGTAGATGACGCGGTCGCGGCGCAACCGCGCAATCGTCTCCGCCGTCGAGTCCGACTCCGCGGGCGGCGCGGGCCGCATCAGGCGGATCGGCACGGCCGGTCGTCTGGGTTTCATCGTCCCTCCGTGCTCCCCCTGCGTTTCAGGAGCGACCGCACTTTGGCGCGCAGCTCTTCGGCGCCGAAAGGCTTCGCGAGATAGTCGGATCCTCCGACCTGCATTGCGGTGATGCGGTCCTTCACCTCCTGCCTTCCCGTGAGAAAGAGGACGGGCACCGCGCGCGTCGAGGACTGCCTCCGCAGCAGCGCGCACAGCTCCCAGCCGCTCATGCCGGGCATGTTGACGTCGAGGATGACGAGGTCCGGAACCGCGCGCAGGAGATCGGGCAGAGCGGCCTGGGGGTCGGTCGGCGCCTCGACCTGGTAGCCGTCGGGGGCGAGAAGGTCGCGCACCGCGGCGCCGACCGCGGGCTCGTCATCGACGACGACGACACGCTTTTTCACTGGTTCAAGGTTCAAAGTTCGAGTTTCAAGGACGTTTGGTGAATGGCAGCAGGATCGTCACTTCGGAACCGAAGCCGGCTTCGCTCGACAGGCTGATCTTTCCGCCGTTCGCCTCGAGGATCTCTTTCGTGAGGGCGAGACCGAGCCCTTTGCCGCGTGCTCCGGAGGCGACCGCGCCCGCTCCGCGGAAAGCGAAGTCGAACGCGCGCGCGCGCTCGTCGTCGCTCATTCCCATGCCGGTGTCCTTGACCACGACGAAGGCGTGGGGTCCCGCGGCCCCCGCGCGGATGCGGACCTCGCCCCCCTGCGGCGTGTACTTGATGGCGTTCTCGAGAACGTTGCGGAACGCGCGCTGCAGCGCGACGGGGTCGGCCATGACGGAAAGCTCCGGCCGCTCCGCGATGAACTCGAACCGCAGCCGGCCGCCGTAGGATAGCCGGTAGGCGGTCGCGAGCGAACCGAGGATCTCGACGAGGTCCGCGGTCGCCGGCGCGGGAGGGGGAGCCGCAACCGCGGGCGGCGTCGTCTCGAATCGCATCTCCGTCGAGGGAGGCGGCGCGGGGCGCGGCTCGACGGAGGGTCCGCCGACCAGCCGCTCCGCGAGCTCGACCTCGCGCGAGAGGTTGCCGAGGTATTCGGGATTGGGGAGCTCGCCGCGCCGGGCCGCTTCCGTGATCAGGTCCGCGTAGACCCGCATGACGGACAGCGGCGACTTCAGGTCGTGGAGGACCTCGGCGTTCCGGTCGCGGTTCGCCGGCAGGCTCGCGGGTAGTGCGGCTTCGCCGGTCCGGCGAAGTCCCTGCTCTCCTCCGAGCGCCTCGAGCGCGACCAGAAGCGCGGGCGCGGCGAGGCCCGTCGCGAGCAGCGGAAACAGGTCCGCCGCTTGCGGAATGCGGCCCCCTCCGAGCGTCACGAGGGCCGCGACTCCCAGAAGCGACACCAGGGCGTAAAAACGCGCCGCGCTCCTTCCTTCGAGGTGCCACGCGAGCGCGACGCCCGCCGGCAGCAGCAGGGCGTACGGGCTGCGGAATCCGCCGGTGAGCGAGAGCGCGCAGAAGAGGAGCGCCAGGTCCGCGAGCGTCGCGAGCGACGAAGAGAAGGGGCCGAGCGCTTTCCGGAAGCCGGCGCGTGTGAAGACGAAGAGCCCGAGAAGCGAGGCGCCCGTCGCGAGCGCGAGCGGCCGGGCCTCGCCCATCGAGAGAGCGAGCGCGAGCAGGGAAAAGAGCGAGAAAAGGCCGGAGGACGCGATTCGGTGAGCTGGATAACCGGTCACCGGGAGGACGCCCCGGCGCCACGTCGGTCGGAGTGAACTCCCTCCTCAGACATACGCGCATCCGACGCGAACGGCGCCTCCGGGCAGCGTCACCGAGTGGAGCGCGCGGATCCGGATCGTGCGGCGCTCGAGCGGCAGCCGCACGATCTCGCCTTTGCCGCGCGGCGGCCACTTGTCAGTGCGTCGTGCGCGAAACGCGAGACCACCGTAGCTGACGTTCACGAGCGGGGCCGTCCACAGCCGCACGCGGCCGTCCGGACCGACGCGCAGGCTCGAGTCGTCGACGTCGAAGCGCGGATGGTGTTGCCGTTCGGTTCCCTCGAAACGCGCCTGCTCCCGGCACTGGTAGAGCCGGAGGTCCGCGACCTTCAGCAGGAAGTCGACTGTTTTCCCGTCGGCGGGATAGGACGCGACTCCGTAGTGGAGCCCGACGTGCATTCCGGAGCCGGCCGGGAGCGCGGTCTCCGCGATCTTCACGCGGATTCGTTCGGCCACCGTGAGCGCGGAGAACAGGTCGGTCGAGGGGAGTACCACCACGAACTCGTCGCCTCCCCACCGGCAGCCGGCATCCACTCCCCGCAGTAGCTCTCGAATGATCCGCGCGGTCTTGACGAGCACCGTGTCGCCGACCGGATGTCCGAAGTGGTCGTTCACCGCTTTGAAGCCCTTCAGATCGAGGAGCACGATCGAGACGATCCCGTCGTTGCGGTCCGCGCGGGCAATCTCCCGGTTCAGGTGGTCCATCAAGAAGCGGCGGTTGTAGAGGCCGGTGAGCGGATCGGTGATCGCGTTGACGCGCAGCACCGACAGGTCCTTCTCCGAGAGGATCCGCGGCTCCTTCAGAAGACCCGCGATGCTGTGGAAGTAGTGGAGGAGCGCGGTCTGGAGGCTGACGGGCGACCCGAGCTTTTCGCGCAGGTGCGCCGCGACCCGCTCGACTTCCCGCCAGCGCTGTTCGGCTTCCGGGGCGGCGTGAGGAAGGCCGGTCCACTCGGTCAGGAGGCGGGAGAGCACGTCCGCCTTCTCGTCCGGCTGCGCGAGCGCGTCGAGCGCCTTGTGAAACCGCGCGGGAGAAAAATCACGTTGTCTGCCGAGCCGCGCCAGGCGGTCGATCCGCAGCGCGATTCGTTCACGCTTCAAAACTTACCCCCGCCCCGGCCTCGGAAGCCGGGCCCCTCAGAAGATCTGATTCCCGCGTCCCTCGGCGCGCGAGGCCGCGTCGCTCGAGTTCTCGCGGTTCAACCTCGCGACCGCGCCGGCGGTCTCTTCGACGGCATCCCCCAGCGAGAAGACGAGCACCAGCTGGCCTTCCTTGAGCAGGTCCACGACTTCCCGGTCCGAGCGCGCCCAGAGGACCCGCGATCCCGCCACGATCAGCCGAACACCGCCCAGGTCATCGGCTTCTCCGCCGAGCCGCTCGAGAGCCTCCGCGCACCTCCGGATCCGCGCGAGTCCGACGCCGGCCGAGCGGAGCCGCGCCGCAACGCGGAGCCGAACGACGTCGGCGAACGAATACCGGCGCGTGGACCCATATCCGTGGGCCCGGCGAAGCGACGGTTTGAGGAAGCCCTGCCGGTCCCAGTGGTCGAGCTGCCGGGGCGTCAGACCGGTCAAACGTGCCACCTCGGCCGTCGAAAAACCGTGCGAGATTACATTGCTGAATTTCATTCGTGAATTCCGAAAGATGGTAGCACCGCCCGCGGCGGAAAAGTCGGCATTTTCGGGCCGATTTGCGCGGTCGTGTACGACTAAAGTGGTACTATCCGACCACAACCTGATCGACAGAAGGAGCCCGGGTCGAGGTGACCGGCCCGGGAGCGGAAACGTGAGGAAGAAATCTTTTCAAACGGGGTAGCGGACGGAGTCTGTCTTGGCGGGCCTCGCTTGGTGTCCCGGGAAAGGAGGGATTCGAGAAAGTTTCCGGAATCGAATCGCGAATGAACACGGACTTACCAATCACAGGAGAACCTACTCGATGAAACGAATCGCATCGTTTATTGCGGTTGCTGCATTGATGGCGACTTTTGGAGCGACGCAACTGTTCGCGCAAGCGAGCGGCAATTTCAGCGCGAGCGCCACCGGAGCGACGTGCGCTATTGGCCTCGGCGGCGGTTTCAACGTCACCGGCACCCCAGTAGAGTTCCTTAATACAAACATCTCGACGTCGAATGGAAGCGGCGTGACGTTGGACATTCGGCCCTCGCTGGTGGTCGGCCTTTTCACCGACACGAAAATCTCGGCGACGACCGTTTCGACCGCGTCGGCCGACATCGGGATTCAGGTCTGCGTGAAGGTCGATGGCAGCGGTGTTGGAATACTGCCTACCGATTGCGTCGTGTACGACCAGAGATTCCAGCAGATCAGCAGCAATCTGTTCTCCGTACTCAGCGAATGCCAGAACGTCCCGACATCAACTGCCTGCTTAGTTGACACCGATTGTGCTTCCCTTGGAACTGGCTTTACCTGCGTGGGGGCCGACCCGACTACCACGCCACCCACGCCGGGCATCTGCGTCGGGCCGAATCCACTCTGCGACTTCGACCTGGTCCTGAGCACTCTCTCGGCACACAGCTTCGACTTTGTCATTCCCATCTCAAAAGGGAAGCCTCACGTGGTCAAGGCAACCTGGTCGGTCATCGGGCTCCCTGCGAACAACACTGCGGGCTCACATACGGCCTCTTGCGTAGGCCCCGGCATCGTCACCGTGACGCAATACAAGGTCTTCAACAACAGCGGCGCATTGCTCACGTTCTAGTTCTCGCTCGAATCGCGACAGACGGGCCAGACCTCGGCACCCAAGCCGGGCCTGGCCCGCCTGCTTTCCGGGGAGACGTCCATGCTGCGCTGTTTCAGCCATTTCTTGCTTGGCATCGTGGCCTTGTCGTTGACGTCCGTCGCCATGGCCCGAGCAGATCTCGAGGCGGGCAAACGCGCCTGGGACCAGGGCGACTACGCGACGGCCCTCAAAGAATTGACCCCGCTCGCCGAACAGGGGAACGCCGATGCTCAAGTCTTGCTCGGCCTGATGTACTTCCGGGGACAGGGGGTTTCAAAAGATTCCAGTTTGGCTCTGAAGTGGTACAAGGCAGCCGCCGAGCAAGGGAATGCCGACGGCCAGGCCCATCTCGGGTCCATGTATTTGATGGGCATCGGTGTGAAGAAGGACACATCGCAGGCACTGAAGTTGTGGAAGCTTTCCGCCAACCAGGGGAATCTCGGCGCTCAGGTGAATCTTGGCCTGGCTTACAGGAATCTTCGGGACGTGCCACACGACTTCGTTCAGTCCTACATGTGGTTTGACTTGGCAGCCCTGGGCGGCGACCCGCTCGCTGCCAGACAACGTGACGACCTGCAGAGATTGATGTCCCCCGACCAGATCGAGAAAGCCCGGGCACTCGTACGGCAGTGGCGGCCGACTCGCACTCCGAGCCAACCCAGGAGTGAGGGGAACTAGAAAAAAGCCGCCCGCCGGCGACGGCGGATCAACCGCCTCCCACCGCCACAGCGGGCCGGCGCGAGAAGAGGCGCTTCAACATTCGATAGATCCAGGTCGCGAGCACCGCCGCGAGAAGAAGGACGATTCCGGCCACGACCGCGGCTGCCAACGGGTGCTTCACGGCGAGCCACAGAAGAACTGCGACGAAGACGTCCTCGCCGAACGACGCTGCAAAGTTCGAGAACGGTTCCGGGCTCGCGTTGATCGCGAGCCGGGAGCTGGCCTTCAGCCCGTGCGAAGAAAGAGCGAGCGTGCCGCAAAGGAGCGCGGCGACCGTCCGCCACGGCTCCTGGACCGCTCCGAAAGCCGCAAACGACAGAACGGCGGCGGCCGGAGCGCGCACGAACGTGTGGATCGCGTCCCAGACGGTGTCGACCGCCGGGATCTTGTCGGCGACGAACTCGATGACGTAAAGGGCGGTCGCCAGGATGATGACAGGCAGCGTTCCCAGCACTTCGAGCCCGGCGGGCAGGTGCAGGACCCCCGCGCGGTGGAGAAACCCGAGCGCGGCGACGGTCCCGTAGAGCCGCAGACCGGAGGCGACGGCGGCTCCGGCGGCGAGACCGATCTCGGGGAGAAGGTCAGCGAGCATGTTCCCGGTGTGCGAGGAAGCGCTTCTGGCACTCGATGCCGGCCTGCCGGATCGCGGCGAACTCGGGTCTGCCGCGGATGGAAGCGAACTCCAGGTCCTTGTCCATCGCCGGCCAGGCGCAGAAGTTCTGCTCCACCGCCGTCTTCAGGAGCCGGAGAGCCAGGTCGGACTGTCCGCATTCCGCCATTGCCGCTCCGATGTTGTATTTCGGTTCGGAGTCGCGATCGCGCATGGCTTTGGCCGCCTCCTCGCGCGCGAGGGATTCGACTTCCGATGCCGGCCGCCCGGTGACGCACGCCACCAGCGTCGGCGAGAAGTGGCCGTGCTTCCGGATCATCTCGACGGCTTCTTCGCGCTTTCCCTGCCGCATCAGTGTCGACGCAATCACGCTGTACGACCAGCGAGATCCCGCGTCGAGCTCGGCGTACTCAAGGGCGCGGTCGAACTGTCCGAGGTGTTCGAAAGTCTGCGAACACGATCTCCAGCCGAAGTTCCGCGGATCGAGCCGACGGGCGGCCTCGCACTCGCGGGCGGACTCCTCGAGCAGACCGGCATAACGCAGCACGTACCCGAGCGTGAAGTGGGCTTCAGCGCTGTCCGGCCGCCGGCGCGCGAAATCGGAGGCCTGATCGTAGGCGGTGTCGAGGTCGCCCCCTTCCACGCGCAGGAGAATCAGACGCTGAGCGGCACTCTCCAGATTCGGATCGAGGGAAAGCGCGCGTTCGCTGTACTCCCGCGCGCGATCGAGTGCCCTCTGCCCGCCGTCGGAATAGGTGCCGTCGAAGTAATACCGGTCGGCGAGAGCGCTCCACGCCTGCGCATACGATGGATCGAGCGCGACCGAACGCTCGAGAAGCGGAATGGCTTCCTTGTTGGGCGCCGGGTCCAGGGTAAACGCCACGTTGCGTAGGTAGAGGGCGTACGCCTCCGGGTTCTTCGGCTGGGTCGCGCCGACCGCGGCGCCGCTCCCCGTCCCGAGGAGCGGCAGCAACCCCTCGTTCAGGCGCGCCGTGATCTGCTGCTGGAGCGGGATCAGATCCGCCGCCGACCCGTTGAACGTGTCCCGCCAGACGATCCGGTTGTCGCCGGTCGCCATGACCTCCAGCGTGACCTGCAGGCGGTCGCCCTCGCGGATGTAATGACCGGTCAGCACCCGGTCGACGCCGAGCTCCTTCCCGGCCGCCTGGGGATCGGCGTCCGGCTTGTCGTACTTGCGCGTGGCGGCGAACGGCCGGATCGCGAGCGAGGGCGCCCGGGAGAGCGTCGTCACGATCTCGTCGGGGAGCGCGAGCTTCAGGAAGTCGGCGCTCTTGTCGGCGCCGAGGCTCTGGAATGGAAGGACAGCGATCGACGTCTGGCCTCGACTCCCGGGTGCCAACGGCACGGCCGGACGTCGCGCGAGAAACCAGGCAACGGCGACGCCGAGGAGCAGGAGCGCGGGAAAGGCGAGCCAGAGCGGTGAGAGGCGCCGGGCCGAGACGGCCGGAACGACGGGAGCGGTGGCCGCCGCGACCCGTCCCGATTCGGAGTCGCGCTTCAGGCGCTTCAGGTCCGCTTTGAGCTCGGCCGCGGTCTGGTAACGCAGCTCGCGGTCCTTCTCGAGCGCGGTGTTGACGATGCGTTCGAGCTCCGGCGGCAGGTCGGGGTTCAAGCGAACGGGGGAGACCGGCGCCCGGTTCAGGATGCCGTCGAAAATGATCGCCGAGGTGTTTCCGGCGAACGGGGGGCGCCCGGTCGCCATTTCGTAGAGCATCGCTCCGAACGAAAAAAGATCCGTCCTCGAGTCGAGCTCTTCCCCGCGCGCCTGCTCCGGCGACATGTAGGCGACGGTGCCGATCGCAGTGCCCGGGCTCGTCAGGTGCGGCTCGCCGATGGCGGTCGCGAGCGCGGAGACTCCCGTGCCGAGCCCGGTAGCTTCGGGCGGCCCAGCGCGCTTGGCGAGGCCGAAGTCCATCAACTTCGCCTGCCCGCGTTTCGTGATGAGGACGTTTCCCGGTTTGATGTCGCGGTGCACGATGCCGTGCGAGTGCGCGGCGTCGAGCGCGTCGGCGATCTGGATACCGAAATCGAGCGTTTGTTCGAGAGAGAGAGGGCGCAGCGCCAGGCGGTCCTTCAGCGTCTCGCCTTCGACGAGCTCCATCACGATGAAGTGGCGGCCGGAGTCTTCGTCGATGTCGTGGATCGTGCAGATGTTCGGGTGCTCGAGCGCGGACGCCGCGCGCGCTTCGCGCCGCAGCCGCTCCAGCGCCTGGGGGTCGTCGCCGACCTCTTCCGGTAGGAACTTCAGCGCGACCCGGCGGCCGAGCTTGACGTCCTCGGCTTTGTAGACGACGCCCATGCCGCCGCCGCCCAGCTTCTCGAGGATCCGGTAGTGCGAGACCGTCTGGCCGATCATGGACCCCGACCTCCGTCCCCGAGCGTCATCAGCCACAGCGAGGAGCCGCCGTTCTCGCGGCAGTAGACGAGGTATTTCCCGTCGTGAGAGATCGACGGCTCCTCGAGGAAGAGCCCGCCTTCGGAAAAGTGCGTGACCTGCTCGAGCGGGCCGCCCTCCGCGGGGACGCGGAAGATGTTGCGGTGGCTCGGCTGAATGTAGATCCACTTGCTGTCCGGAGACCAGAAGGGATGGCGCATCCGCTCGAAGCCGGTCGTCAGTTGACGCATCGGCCCGCCCGAGGCCGGCATCCGGAAAAGCTGAATTGCTTTGCCGTCCCACGCGGTCAAAGCGATCCAGCGGCCGTCGGGCGACCACTCGGCATCGAACTTGTCGCCTGCGGATGTCGTCAGCGTACTCCTCTTGCGAGAAGCGAGGTCGATGAGGCCGAGCTCCTGCGCGCCGAGTATTTCCGAGATAAGCAGTGATGACCCATCGGGGGCCGGTCGGAACTGCATGAGACTGCGACTCTTCGCACGGAAGATCTCTTCGGCGCGGCTGCCGTCCAGCGCGGTGATCCAGCCGGCGTTGTCCCCGTTTCCCATGTAGCGGACGACGACGAGCTCGCGGCTGTTGGGCATCCAGGCCGGCTGGGAGACCGCGAGGTCTTCGCCCGGAAGCTGGAGCCGTTCTCGCCGCCGGGTCTCGAGATCGAGGATCCAGGCTTCCGTCCGCCCGAGGATGTCGCTGACGTATGCGATGCGCCGGCCGTCGGGCGACACCGTGGGATACCCGTCGATGACCCGCCCCGTCGAGAGTGGCTCCTCCGCTCCCGCGGGAGATCCTCCGCCGGGGGAGAGCGGCTGTCGCGTCAGGTTCCGTGAAGTCTCATCCTCGACGATGATGAGGCGGCGACCATCGCCGGAGACCGCGAGATCTCGAAGGTATGCCGTGAAGAGACCGACCGTTTTCGGTGTTCCTCGCAGGGCGCCGCGGTCCAGATCGACGTCGAAAGACTGGACGCGCGTGCCGCCCGTCGGGTCTTTGACGAGGGTCCAGAGGTGCCGGGACGACGCATCCCAGCCGTGACTGAATCCCGAAACGAGCTTCGCGGGCGTTCCCCCTCCGGCCGGCATGAGGAACACGCCGTCCTGCTGATCCTCGAAGCTCACCCAACGTCCGTCGGGGGACGAGCCGATCCGGATGATCTCCCAATTCGAGTCCTTGCTCGGAAGGATCTCGCGTGGCGCGCTTCCCTCGGAGGACACCTCGAGGATCGCCCGATGTGTCTCGGGACCGCTGACGTAGAGGATGTGCCGACTGTCCGGCCGCCAGACGGGGTAGTTCCCGTCGGGAGCCAGTCTTCGCGCCGGGCCGCCGAGCGACGGCACGATCCAGAGGTCGCCTCCAAAAGTCCGCTTGGCGCGCGAGAGAGTTCCGCCGATCTGGATCAGCCCGGTCTTCGAGCTGCGGGTCGAGACGAAAGCGATCGAATTGCCGTCCGGCGAAAACGCGGGCTGAATGTCCTGGCCCGGGTCGCTCGTCACGTTGACGTCCTGCCCGGTGTCGCCGCGCCGGACGTAGATCTCGAAGTCGCCGCTTCGGTCGGAGGCGTAAGCGAGCAGGTTCCCGTCGGCCGACCAGCTCGGCCACGCCGAACGCCCGAGGGGAGGCGTGATCCGCGTGAGCTCGCTGATCCCGGACGGGACCGCGGCGGCGCCGCGGCGTGCGAGGCGCGACGTCACGAGACCTGCAACCGCCGCCGAGAGAACGGCGGTGACGATGACGGTCGCAAGGCGCGAGCCGCGGGGTGGCGCGGCCGCTTCCGATGGAGCGACTTCGCGACTTCCGAGCTCGCCGACTGCGTCGTCGATCTCCAGACGCGCGTCGGCGATGTCGTGGAGGCGCCGCTCCGGGTCTTTCTGCAGGGAGTGGCGGAGGAGATCCCGGATCCGCTCGGGCATTGCCGAGGGCAGCGCGCTCCAATCGGGATCGCGCGTCAGGACCGAGACCATGATGTCCGAGGTCGTCTCCCCGTCAAAGGCCCTCCGGCCCGAGAGCGTCTCGTAGAGCACGCAACCGAAGGACCAGATGTCCGTGCGGCGGTCGACCGCCTTGCCGCGCGCCTGCTCGGGCGACATATACGCGGCCGTGCCGAGGACGACGCCATGCTGAGTTCCGCCGGAGGTCACCGTCGGTGAGTACGACACGTCGCGGGCCGGAGCGGTCTCCCGCCCGAAGGCTTTCGCCAGGCCGAAGTCGAGAACCTTGACCTTTCCCGCCGGGGTGACTTTCACGTTGGCCGGTTTCAGGTCCCTATGGACGATCCCGTTCTCGTGCGCCGCCTCGAGTGCTTCTGCGATCTGGCGGCAAACGCCGAGGGCCTCGTCGACGGGCAACGGGCCCGACGCGAGCTTCTCCGACAACGTCTCGCCGGGAACGAGCTCCAGCACGAGGAACCGCGTTCCGACCGACTGCTCGAGGCCGAAGATCGCCCCGATGTTGGCGTGGTTGAGCGCCGCCAGCGCTCGCGCCTCGCGGTCGAAGCGCGCGAGCCGCTCGGCGTCCTGGGAGAACTCCCCGGGCAGCACCTTGATCGCGACCTCTCGGCCGAGTCTCGGATCCTGCGCCCGGTACACCTCTCCCATCCCACCGGCTCCGAGAGGGGACCGGATCTCGTAAGGCCCGAGGCGGGAGCCGGAGGGAAGAGCCATTACTTCTTCAAGTCCGCCGTCCAGTTGAGGACGACCGTCAGAGGGGACGCGGTCACCTCGCCGACGTCGGTGTTCAGCAGGAAGCGCTGACCATCGGCGGCGGCGTCGTAGGTGAACAAGTCGGCGGAAGATACGTGCTGGCGCAACCGGGTCTGGAAGAGAGGCTTCGCCGCATCCGCATCGAACGTCGCGCCTTCCTTCACGCCGACCCCCATGAGTTCCCCGTCGGGCGCCAGGTAGAAGAGCTCTTTTCCATCGCGCCGCCATCTGGGTTCAGATCCTCCTGACGTCGAAACCCGCCAGGTTCCGCCGGGCCCCGGGAAGGAGCTCACGTAGATCTCCCACCTCCCCGACTCGTTCGAGTTGTACGCGACCCATCGCCCGTCGGGAGAAAACTGCCCGTGGCTCACGCCGAAGTTCGCTCGGATGAACGGAGTCGGCTTGTGGTCGCCGATGACCGGCATCGTCCACAGCTCAAAGTAAGCGCTGGGGTCGAGCGCGCGATAGAGGAGGAGTCGTCCGTCCGGAGACCAGTCGGTCGGATACTTGGCGGCCTCCGACTCCAGAATGAGCTCCTCGTCTCCCGCTCCGCTCGCACTCTTCAGGTAGAGGTCCGGATGCTTGCTCCGAAGGGACATGAAGACGATCTGCCTTCCGTCGGGCGACCAGATCGGCTGGTTGTCGAACGCGGGATTGGAGGTGAACCGCGTGGGGATCCCGCCGGCGGCGTCGTAGATCCAGATGTCGTTGTTTCCGGTCTGCGCGTCGACGATATCCAGGGCGACTCTTTTCCCGTCCGGAGAGATGCGCGGGTTCGACTGGTTCGCCGGAGCGCCGAGAGTGCCCGTCTCCTTGCCGTTTCGATCGAACCACGCGAGCTGGGAGACCCCCGCGGAGGAACGGGGCTGATAGACGAGCACGCCGTTCTGGGAGACCGAGAACTGGGCGTTGTACGTCTGCGGGTAGTGCTGGATCTCTTCGGCGATCGGGAAAGGATCGCCGGTGACTCGCAGTCCCTTGACGTCGAACGGCGATGCCATCAGGTTCCGTTCCCGGTAGAAGAGCAGATAACCCGGTGGTGCGTAGGCCATGCTGGAGTTGGCCCGCACGAGGAACTTCTCCTCGTTCGAGTCGAGCGACCGGACGTACACGCCCATTCGTTCCTGTTCCCCGGTGCGGGCGAAGCTCGCGACCAGGTAGAGGAACCGACGTCCGTCCGGCAGAAAGAACGGCCAGCGGTGACTGGTCTCTCCCCGCGACCTGTCGAGCCGCGTAACGGGCGTCGGTCGTCCACCGGAGCTCGAGACGCGATACAACTGGGAATCGGATGCGGGGGCGAACACGATCACGCCGTCCCGATTCCACGTCCCTCCGCGGTTGATGGGTGCGTCGCAGAGCGTCTGCGGCGGCCCACCCGCCGCTTCCACGCGCTTCAACTTCCCGTCCGCGAAAAAACCGATCGATCGACTGTCGGGCGACCAGAAGGGGAAGGACGGGTTCTCGGTCCCGGGAAG